>Ga0134128_10004888_pt1 | contig 16322 bp, 15 predicted proteins | sample KB31754_FD_96462 | JGI IMG/M metagenome (GOLD analysis project Ga0134128, IMG submission 96462) | Terrestrial soil microbial communities with excess Nitrogen fertilizer from Kellogg Biological Station, Michigan, USA - KB3-175-4 | ecosystem: Environmental > Terrestrial > Soil > Unclassified ...
CGTTCGGCGCAGCATGCGCCTCCCCCTTGGGCGCTTCGGCTTTCTTGGCCGGCGCCGCGCCTGGCGCTTCGCCGTCCATCAGCAACGTGGCGATGGGCGAATTGACCTTCACGCCTTCGGTGCCTTCGGCGACCAGGATCTGGCCGATGCGGCCTTCATCGACGGCTTCGAATTCCATCGTCGCCTTGTCGGTTTCGATTTCGGCCAGGATGGTGCCGGACTTGACGGTGTCGCCTTCCTTGACCAGCCACTTGGAAAGCTTGCCTTCCTCCATGGTGGGAGAAAGCGCGGGCATGAGGATCTCGGTGCTCATCAGGCGTAAATGTCCGTATAGAGTTCAGCGATGCCCGGCTCGGGGCTTTCGGTGGCGAATTCGGCGGCGGCGACCACGGTCGCCTTGATCTGCTTGTCCAGCGCCTTGAGGTCTTCCTCGCTGACAACGCCGCGTTCCAGCAGCTTCTTGCCGTAATTCTCGATCGGATCGCGCTTCTCGCGCACCTCGGCCAGTTCTTCCTTGGTGCGATACTTGGCCGGGTCCGACATGGAATGGCCGCGATAGCGATAGGTCTTCATTTCCAGGATGATGGGGCCCTTGCCGCTGCGGCAATGGGCCATGGCTTCGGCGCCGGCGGCCTGCACTGCTTCGACATCCATGCCGTCCACCTGCACGCCAGGAATATTGAAGGAGACGCCGCGCTTGGAGAAATCGGTCAGGGCGCTGGAGCGCGCCACGCTGGTGCCCATGGCGTATTGATTGTTCTCGATGATGTAGACCACCGGCAGCTTCCACAGTTCGGCCATGTTGAAGCTTTCATAGACCTGGCCCTGGTTGGCGGCGCCGTCGCCGAAATAGGTCAGGCAGACGCCATCATTGCCGCGATATTTGTTGGCGAAGGCGAGCCCCGTGCCCAGCGGCACCTGGGCGCCGACGATGCCGTGGCCGCCATAGAATTTCTTGTCCTGGCTGAACATGTGCATCGAACCGCCCTTGCCCTTGGAATAGCCGGTGGAGCGGCCGGTCAGCTCGGACATCACGCCTTTGGGGTCCATGCCCGAAGCCAGCATATGGCCGTGGTCGCGATAGGCGGTGATGAGCTGATCGTTGGAGCGGACATTGGCTTGCATCCCCACCACCACGGCTTCCTGGCCGATATAGAGGTGGCAGAAGCCCCCGATCAGCCCCATGCCGTAAAGTTGGCCCGCCCGCTCTTCAAAGCGGCGGATCAAGAGCATGTCGTAATAGAGCTTCTTGAGATGTTCGGAGTTGCTGCGAGCAGTGTTAGGAGAAGATTTTTCTTGTTTTTCGGGGCGTTTCGCGGGGTCGCTCATGCGGTCTTGGGCGCTCTTTTTGAGAGGGGCAGCGGGCAGGAATTGCGGTTTTGGCAAGGTCCCGGAAGCTTGGCAAGCGTTTAGAATATTGTTGCGCTGCACACTTGCGAACAGTGTTCGCTCATTGATCTGCCTCGGCTCATGTCGTCCGGAAGCCAAGATCTCCCGGATTGCTATTTTTGCCAAACTCTCTTTGGTTGGTGGACACCGTCTACTATCGAAAGGACACGTCATGGCGTTGCGGCCGATGCTGCTTTTGACCTTGCTGCTTGCCGCGACACCGGTCGCCGCGGCCGAAACGCCGCAGGCGACCTCGCTGTTCGGCCAGAAGCTGACCACGCCGGCGCCATCGCCCGAAGCAGTGGCCAAATTGCAGGCCGCTAAGAAGGACTACGAGGCCGATCCCAACAACGCCGACAAACTGATCTGGGTTGGCCGCCGCGCCGCCTATGCCGGCGACTTCCAAGCGGCCATCCGCATCTTCAGCGATGGCGTGAGGAAATTCCCTGGGGATGCACGCATCCTGCGCCATCGCGGCCACCGCTACATCACCACCCGCCAGTTCGATCGCGCGGTCGCCGATTTCGAAAAAGCTTACACCTTGATTGCGAACAAGAAGGACGAAATCGAGCCGGATGGCGCCCCTAATGCCCGCAACATTCCGCTCACCACCTTGGGCAGCAACATCCGCTATCATCTGGGGCTGGCTTATTACCTCAAGCATGATTGGAAGAAGGCGCTGCGCTTCTTCGGCGAGGAAGTGAAGCTGGCCGACAATGATGACCGCCGCATCTCGGCCGATTATTGGACCTATCAAATCCTGCGTCGCATGGGCGACGACAAGCAGGCCGCTGCTTTCCTCAAGACCGTGCCGGAAAAGCCAGAGCTGATCGAGAACGAGACCTATTGGCGGGCGCTCAGGCTAGATAAAGGCGAGATCACCGAGGCCGAAGCCATGAAAGATGGCGCCAAGGACCCCGCGGGCGTGGCGGTGGCCTATGGCGTCGCCAACTACCATCTGGTCAATGGCGACAAGAAGGGCGCCTTCGAGCGCATGAATGCGATTGTCGACGATACGCCGGGTTGGGCGAGCTTCGGCTATATCGCCGCCGAATCCGATCTCACCTTCTACAAGGCGCGCAAGACGAAATAGAGGCTCAGTGCGCGGCGGAGCGCGGCACGGCGACCTGGTTGGGAGCGCCGTCCATCAATTGGCCGCGCGCCAGTTCCTCGACCAGGTCGGGATCGGCATGGCTATCTTCCATCAACTGGATGCGATGGGCCAGACGGTCGTGCTCCGACATAACCTGCGCCAGCTTCTCCTGCTGCATCCCCAGATGGGCTTCCGTGTCTTCCAGCTTGAGAAGACCGCGCTCGCCCCAAATGGCGTAGCTGCCGAAATAGCCCACCACCGCAATGGTGAGAGCCGGCAGGATCAACGCCAGGAAAAAACGGGTGACGGAGCGCTTGATTCGCATGGGCCCACCGAATCACTCCTGATTCGGGCGGTCAAGGGGAAAAGAGCCTAGGATTCGAGGAACTTAGCGGGACCGCCCTCTCTTTTGCTTACCCCTCCGCCCTTCGCACGCTCGAGAGCGTGCTACGGGCACCTCCCCTTCCAGGCGCTGCGCGCCGAAGGGGAGGAAGGGTACGACCAAACCTCACCAGAGCTGGTGTTGGGCCGGTTACAGATTGGTGGGTTGGCGATATTGTGACGCTGGTGGAAGAACGGGAATCCGAGACGTGAGGACCATCAAATGTGCAAGGGCCGCAGTTGTTTTGGTTCTTGCGGCTTGCCCTACTCAAGTTTTGGGCCAGCCTATTGTTTGCGATCCTCCGCCGCCGGATGTCTGCAGTGGAAAGTCGGATTGTGTTGCCAACGACGATGAATGGCGGGTGACAGTCGAGCCAAGTGGCCAAATCTATCTAAGCGGCAGAAAAATCAGCCATAGAGAGCTTGACGAATACGCAGCAGCTTGGGCGAAGCAAGGCACTTTTCCCATCGTTGTTAGCGGGCGTACCGGCGGAACCTACCCTCAGATCACTTCAATAGTGGCGATGCTCAGAAAGGCCGGCGTGTTAACGCGGATCTCGTGCATAATCCCGCAATCCTGAATCAACCGTGCCTGAGGCGATCAAGTCCGGAGAACTGACCGACCAGCATAAATGGCCGCGTCACCGAGTTGCTCTTCAATCCGGAGCAGCTGATTGTACTTCGCCAGGCGGTCGGAGCGGGCGAGCGAGCCCGTCTTGATCTGCCCGCAATTGGCGGCGACCGCCAGGTCCGCGATGGTGGAATCTTCCGTCTCGCCCGAGCGGTGGCTCATCACGGCGCGATAGGCGGCTTTGTGCGCCATTTCGATGGCGTCCAGCGTCTCGCTCAAGGTGCCGATCTGGTTGACCTTGATCAGAATGGCGTTGGCGGTGGCCTGGTCGATGCCCTGCTTCAGGCGCTTCACGTTGGTGACGAAAAGATCGTCGCCCACCAGCTGTACTTTCTTGCCGACGGCATCGGTCAAGGCTTTCCAGCCCGCCCAGTCATCTTCCGCCATGCCGTCCTCGATGGAGATGATGGGATAGCGGGCGCAAAGATCGGCATAGACCTTCACCATCTCGTCCGGCGACAGCGTCTTGCCCTCGCCTTCCAGCACATATTTCCCATCTTTGAAGAATTCGGTCGAAGCGGGGTCGAGCGCGAAAAAGACATCGCTGCCCAGCTTGTAGCCGGCTTTCTCCACCGCCTTGGAGATATAGCCCAAGGCCTCATCCGGGCTCTTCAGATTGGGCGCGAAGCCGCCCTCGTCGCCCACATTGGTGTTGAGGCCGGCATCGTGCAGCGCCTTTTTGAGCGTATGAAAGATTTCCGCGCCCATGCGCAGGGCTTCGCGGAAATTCGGCGCCCCCACCGGCAAGATCATGAATTCCTGGAAGTCGATGGGATTGTCGGCATGCACGCCGCCATTGACGATGTTCATCATCGGCACCGGCAGCAGCTCCGCCTTGGCGCCGCCGACATAGCGGTAGAGCGGCAAGCCGGATGCCATCGCCGCGGCCTTCGCCACCGCCAGCGACACGCCCAGAATGCCATTGGCGCCCAGCCGGGCTTTGTTGGGCGTGCCGTCCAGCGCGATCATCGCCTTGTCGATGCGGCGCTGCTCCTCGGCCTCCATGCCGCACAAGGCGTCGAACAATTCCCCGTTCACCGCGGCGACCGCCTTCTCGACGCCCTTGCCGCCATAGCGTTTGCCGCCGTCCCGCAACTCCATCGCTTCATGGGCGCCGGTCGAGGCGCCAGAGGGCACGGCGGCCCGGCCGAAGCTGCCATCTTCGAGCCGCACGTCCACTTCCACGGTGGGATTGCCGCGGGAGTCCAGGATCTCGCGGCCGGTGATGTCGAGGATGGCGGTCATGGCAGGCACCTTTTTCGCAGAATTTGCGCCGTCTTTACGGGAGTTTGGCGGGATTCGCTACCTGTTCCCGCTGGCCGGTGCGACGGAGGGTTAGAGGCTGAACCGTTTCACCCCAGTGAAGGGCGTTCCCTTGGAGCAAATCCATGTATCGTTTGAAATTCCTGTTATTGGCCGCCAGCCTGGCGGCGCTTCCCCTGGTGGCCCAGGCCGCCACGCCGGCTGTGGTCCAGGCCCAGCAGAGCCCCGCCATGCCCGGACCGGACGCTGGCCGCCATCATGGTGGCAAGCTGGCCGCGTTCCTTAGTCCGGAACAGCGCGCGGCCTTCATGCTGAAAGCCCGCGAGGAAACCCGTGACATCAGCCACGACCAGCGCCGAGCTTGGCGGGCGGACCAGGTCCAGAAATTGTCCGCCATGTCTGACACGGACAAACAGAAGTTGAAGGCCGACCTGCAGGCCCGCTGGGATGCGCTTCCCGCGGATCGCAAGGCGCGGATCGAGCAACGCCTGGCAGAACGCAACGGTCCGCCCCCCGCGCAATAAAACCGTCGATCTGCTAGCGTGGAACCCGGCGCCGGAATCGGCGCCGGGTTTTTTTGTCATTTGGTCGCGCAACCGGACGGAAACTCGCACACACTTCTTCTGGTTGCGCTCCCTGCGCCGACTCCGGCGTGGGGCTTTTTGTTTGTTCAAATCGGGGGAAACATGCTTGCAGCGCCTGCCACGATCTTGAGTGCCGCCGTCACCGTGCTGACCGCTATCGTGCTCTACTACACGATGTTCGTGGTTGGACGTACGCGCGGCAAACACAAGATTTTTCCGCCTGCCATGACGGGCCACCCTGACGTGGACCGCGCCTTGCGCGTGCAGGGCAATACCGTCGAACAGGTGGTGATCTTCCTGCCCCTGCTTTGGGTCGCCACGCTTTATTTCCATGGCTGGATTCCGGCGGCGCTGGGCCTGGTCTGGTGCGTCGGGCGCGTGATCTACGCCATCGGCTATATGCAGGAAGCCAACAAGCGCGGCGCGGGCTTCGCCATCGCCTCCCTGGCGAGCCTGGCGTTGCTGGTTCTCTCGATCTGGGGCCTGGCGGTCAGCTGGATGGCGGCAACGGCGACCTAGGCCATCCGGTCAAGGCGCCGCGCGCATACGCTGTCGCTATGCGCTCCTGGCTGCTGCTCTGGTCTACCGAGACCGTTTCACGACCGCATCGATCTCGACAAGCTGCTGCAGCAGCGCCGGGAAATCCTTGAGCTTGACCATGTTGGGTCCGTCGGAGGGTGCATGGTCGGGATCCTGATGCACTTCCATGAAGACGGCGGCCACGCCGGCGGCCACCGCGGCGCGGGCGAGATAAGGCACCATGGCGCGGTCGCCACCGGATTTGTCGCCCTGCCCGCCTGGTTGCTGTACCGAATGGGTGGCGTCGAACACCACCGGCGCGCCAAACGCCGCCATGATGGGCAGCGACCGCATATCCGAAACCAGGGTATTGTAGCCGAAGCTGACGCCGCGTTCCGTCGCCAGCACATTGGGATTGCCAGCGCCGGTGATCTTGGCGAGCACATTTTTCATGTCCTGGGGCGCCAGGAACTGCCCCTTCTTCACATTGACGGCCTTGCCGGTATGCGCCGCCGCCACCAGAAGGTCAGTCTGGCGCGACAGGAAGGCGGGGATTTGCAGCACGTCCACGGCTTGCGCCACCGCCGCGCACTGGTCGCGCTCATGCACATCGGTGAGGACGGGAAGGCCGAACTTGTCGCGGATGTCGGCGAAAATCGGCAGCGCCTTCTCCAGGCCCAGGCCCCGCGCCGAAGTGGCGCTGGTGCGATTGGCCTTGTCGAAACTGGTCTTGTACACCAGGCCCACATCCATCTTTTGGCAGATCTCCTTCAGCGCGCCGGCCATGTCGAAGGCATGCGCCCGGCTTTCCAATTGGCAGGGACCGGCGATGATGGCGAGCTTCAGGGCGTTGCCGATCTCGACCGATTTCAGCTTCACCACTTCATTGGGATGGATAACGGGATTGGTGTTCATGCCCCCATTTTACGGGAGCCGACGCGCAAGCGCAAAGCGGCGTAAATCGCCGCTAATGCCAGGCTGCGGCGGCGATGGCGGCAGGACCGGCGACCGGCGAGAACAGGTTTATCGCCTCCCAGAAAGGACTTGTCCGCACCCGCACCACATCACCCGGCTCGATATGGGTGAGCTGGCTGGTCTCCACCGACTGTTCGGTGGCGCTGCCTTCATGGCGGACATAAATCGTGCTCTGGATCGCCTGATCGGTGAAGCCGCCTGCCAACGCCACCGCGTTCAATGCGCTCATGTGATCGACGTAAGGATATTGGCCGGGCCGGTTGACCGCGCCAATGATGTAGAAGGGCCGGTAGAGCGTGATCTCGACATTGACGCGGGGCGCCTTGATATAGCCCTGTTCCAGCGCGGCGGCGATATTCTGCTCCAGCGCGGGCGCCGTCGCGCCGGTCGCCTGCAAGGTGCCGATCAAGGGCAAACGCACCATGCCCGAACCGTCGATCTGATATTCGCCGGACAGGTCGCTTTCCCCGAACACGGTCACGCGGACTTTGTCGCCTGCTCCCAGCCGATAGTCCCCGCTGCCGCGCACCGGCGCGGGCTGATAAGCGATCTGCTGGCGCGCATTGGGTTGCGGCAGATAGGCCGTGTCGCCCTGATCGTCGGTGGACGAGCTGGCGCGCAAAGGTGGCTGCAGCGGCTCGGCCTGGCGCAACGGCACATAACCATAATCGCCCTGGGGCGAGGCGGGCGCATCGCGCATGCTGCCGCGAAGCATCTCCGGCGCCGGTGCGGGTTGGGCCATCGGCGCGGGCGGCGTGTAGCCGGGGATCGGTTTGACGCCATAAGGCATGGCATCGGGTTGGGCATTCTGAACCGGCACCAGACCATAGGGCTGCGCGCCGGGCGGAAGCGGTGCGTTTTCTTGCGCCGTGGCGGCGCGAATGCACAAGATCAAGAGCGCGAAGGCGCCCGCAATCATCGACATTCTCAAGAGAATTTCCGCGCTCCGGCCCATGGCCCGCGACGATAGAAGTCCTATGCTTACGGAATCGCTACGAACTGGCCCAGCCGGTTAAAAAAGGCTTAACGCAGGATGGCCAGAAGCGGCCGGAGCGCCGCGGAAAAGCGGCGCAGTTCCGCGCGGTGAATTTGGGACAGGATCGCAAGTCTGGCATCGGCTTGTCGCGTGAGCCGCAACTTCACGCGGCGGCGGTCGTTGGGATCCATGACGCGCGCGACAAGCTTCAGCGCCACCAATCGGTTCACCAGCCCGACGGCGCTGTGCGGGCGCACGCCCAACCAGTCCGCCAGCGTGCCGACCGTTACCGGCTCCGGCATGCCCTTGATGGCGAGCAGCGCCTGATGTTGCGCCGGCGTCAGTCCCGCGCTCTCGGCCGCGCCGGCGCTGAAATCCAGGAATTGCCGCATTCCCCGGCGGATGGCGGCCAGCGCGCGATATTCCTTGAGCGTCAGTCTTGTCTGCCTTGTCATGCCGCCGATTGATTTATATCGCGTCACGATATAAATGCGCCCCTTTCCTGGCGCAACGGTCCATGCAATCCGAAGTCAAAATCAACGAACATCTGCGCGATTTCACCGCCACCCCCCGCATGCTGCAATTGGCGGCGATGGCCGCGATCACCGGCACCATGGGTGCGGCCGCGGCCTGGGTGCTGCTCAAGCTGATCGCGCTCTTCACCAATCTCGCCTATTTCGGGCGCCTGAGTGTCGCGAATGCGAGTTTGCCGGATCATCTGCCGCTTTGGAGCATCGCCATTCCGGTCGTCGGCAGCCTCATCATCGGGCTGATGGCGCGGTTCGGTTCCGAGAAGATCCGCGGTCACGGCATTCCCGAAGCCATCGAAGCCATCCTGATCGGACGGAGCCGCATCGAACTGAAGGTCGCGCTGCTGAAGCCGCTCTCCTCCGCCATTTCCATCGGCACCGGCGGCCCGTTCGGCGCAGAGGGCCCCATCATCATGACCGGCGGTGCGTTAGGCTCGCTCTTCGCGCAGCTTTTCCATTTGAGTGCAGCGGAGCGCAAAAGCCTTTTGGTGGCGGGCGCTGCCGCCGGCATGACCGCGGTGTTCGGCACACCCATCGCCGCGGTGCTGCTGGCAGTCGAATTGCTGCTGTTCGAGTGGAAACCGCGCAGCTTCATTCCGGTGACCGTCGCCGCCATGGTCGCTTTCGCCTGGCGACCGCTTCTGATCGGCAGCGGCCCACTCTTTCCTTACGCGACGGTCGTCGTCATGCCTTGGTGGGGTCTTGGCCTCTGTATCGTGGCGGGGCTGATCGCAGGCGCGCAATCCGCGATCCTCACGCTCCTGCTCTATGGTGTGGAAGACCTTTTCCGCCGCCTGCCCATTCACTGGATGTGGTGGCCGGCGCTGGGCGGCGTCGTAGTGGGCATCGGCGGCGTGATCGATCCGGCCGTGTTGAGTGTCGGTTACAACAATATCAGCGCGCTCCTGACAGGCGCGCTGAACATCCATGCGGCAACGACGCTGCTGTGGGACAAGGCGCTGGTCTGGATCGTGGCGTTGTCGTCCGGCACCTCCGGCGGCGTGCTGGCGCCCTTGCTGATCCTGGGCGGAGCCTTGGGTTCGCTGGAATCCCATCTCATGCCGTTCGGCGATTCCGGCTTCTGGGCGCTTCTGGGCATGACTGCCATCCTGGGCGGCACCATGCGCGCGCCATTGACGGCGACCCTGTTCGCCGTCGAGCTGACCGGCAATCCGCATTTGCTGCCGCAATTGTTCGCCGCCTCGGTGGCCGGTTTCGGTTTCACGGTGCTGGCGATGCGCCGCTCCATCCTGACGGAGCGCATCGCACGGCGCGGCCTTCATCTGACCCGCGAATATTCCGTCGATCCCTTCGATGTGATGCGCGTGGGCGACATCATGGCGAAACCCGTCGATACCTTGCCCGCATCCATGCCGGTGGCTGATGCCGCCCGCTTTTTCGAAAGCGGCGACCGGCATAAGAGCTATCCCGTAATCGACGAGGCTGGCCGCGTCGTGGCCATGGTATCGCGCGCCGACATGCTGCGCTGGACCCGCGAGGGCTGGGGCCTCGGCGAAACCCTGGGCGATCTGGGCGGCGAGATGGTGACGGCTTACGCCGATGAATTGGCCGGTGCCTTGGCGGATCGCATGGCGGAAACTGGCGCCAGCAGGGTTCCTGTGGTGACGCGGAATAACGGCGCATTGGTTGGGCTGGTAGCCCGCCGGGAACTCTTGAGAGTGCGAGCCCTGGCGCTGAAAGCGGAACAGGAGCGGGAGGGCGCGGTGGCCCTGCCCGGCTGACCTGTCGCCTCTTTAAGGAACGCTTCGGGCTCACCATCTGCTATGGTATGGCGATGAAGAGCTTGATCCTCGGCCTTTGCCTTGCAGCTGCCGCGCTTTCACCAGCACTGGCGCAGACCCTGCCGCCGACCACGCAGCAATTGCAGGCGCAGCACGACCAGACGATCCGCAACGAAGCCAACACGGCGCGCAGCAACCTGCTTCAGTCGCAAATCCAGACGCCGCCGCCGCCCCAGCCCTATCTGACGCCGTCTGGCCGCGCGGTGGCGCATCCGCCGGGATACATCCCGGGCCCGGGGCGTCCTTAAGGTTTATTTCTGGTCGCGGTTCCGGACGGAAAACCGCGGCACACTTTTCCTGGAACCGCTCCCTAGACCAAACGGCTCTTCTGCACTGCCGCCGCAATGAAGCTGGTGAACAACGGATGCGGCTCCAACGGGCGCGACTTCAATTCGGGATGAAATTGCACGCCGATGAACCAGGGATGATCGGGGATCTCCATGATCTCCGGCAGGCGGCCGTCGGGCGACCAGCCTGAGACTTCCATGCCATGTTTGGCGAGGTCCTTGGCGTAGTTCACATTGACTTCGTAACGATGGCGGTGACGCTCGCTGATCTCTGTCGCGCCATAGACTTCCGCGACCTTTGAGCCAGGCGTCAGGGTGGCGGGATAGGCGCCAAGCCGCATGGTACCGCCCAGATCGCCATCGGCGACGCGGGTTTCCTTCTCATTGCCCTTGGTCCATTCGGTCATCAGGCCGATCACCGGATGTTTGGGCTGGCCGATCTCGGTGGTGCCCGCGCCTTCCAGGCCCGCCAGATCGCGCGCCGCTTCGATCACCGCCATGTGAAGCCCGTAACAGATGCCGAAGAACGGCACTTTCTTTTCGCGGGCGAATTTCACCGCCTCGATCTTGCCTTCGGTGCCGCGTTCGCCGAAACCGCCCGGCACCAGAATGCCGTTCACATTCTCCAAGAAGGCGGCGGCATCGTCGCGCTCGAACACTTCGCTGTCGATCCAGTCCAGATGGACGCGGACATTGTTGGCCAGGCCGCCATGCGCCAAGGCTTCGCTGAGCGACTTATAGCTGTCCTTGACCTGCATATATTTGCCAACCACGGCGATGCGGACATCGCCTTCCGGATTCTTCACCCGCTCCACCACCGCCTGCCAGCGCGTGAGATCCGGCAGCGGCGCATTCTCAAGCCCGAACACTTTCAACAGCTGAGTATCAAGCCCCACCTGGTGATAGGCGATCGGCACGCGATAGATCGTGTCCACATCCAAAGCGGGGATCACCCGGTCGGCCGGCAGATTGCAGAACAGGCCGATCTTGCGGCGTTCCTCGTCCGGAATCGGGTGAGACGCGCGGCAAAGCAGGATGTCCGGCTGGATGCCGATGGCGCGCAGTTCCTTGACGCTGTGCTGGGTGGGCTTGGTCTTCAATTCGCCCGCCGCCTCGATATAAGGCACCAGGGTGAGATGGATGAACGCGGTCTGGCCGCGTCCCAGATCATTGTGCAATTGGCGGATGGCCTCGAAGAACGGCAGGCCTTCGATATCGCCCACCGTGCCGCCGATCTCCACCAGCAGGAAATCCAGCCCGTCCGTGTCGGCCAGCACGAATTCCTTGATCATATCGGTGACGTGCGGGATCACCTGCACGGTGCGGCCCAGATAGCCGCCCTTCCTCTCCTTCTCGATCACCTGGCTGTAGATGCGGCCGGAGGTGACATTGTCGGATTTGAGTGCCGAGACGCCGGTGAAGCGCTCATAATGGCCCAGATCCAGATCGGTCTCCGCACCATCGTCGGTGACGTAGACCTCGCCATGCTGAAACGGACTCATCGTGCCCGGATCGACATTGAGATAGGGATCGAGTTTGCGCAGACGGACTTTATAACCGCGCGCTTGAAGCAACGCGCCGAGAGCGGCGGACGCCAGACCTTTTCCGAGGGAAGAGACCACGCCGCCGGTGATGAAGATTAACCGGGCCATGGGAGGCCAACATGTCGAAAAGACCCGCCCGCCTCAAGCGGAAAATTTGGAAAAATTTTCGCGCGGGACTTGCATGATTTTTTGCGCGAAAAAGCGCGCTGCTACTGAGGCTTGGGGACCTGGGGGCCGGCCGGCGCGGGCATGTTCGCCGGCGCGCTCGGCTTGGGCGCGGTCGAAGGGCCTTGGCTTGTGACCGGTGCGTCGAGAATCGATTTCTCGTTGCGGCCGTGCAGCGCCAGAAGATTGAGACCGACACAGGTGAGAAAGAACAGAGCCGCCAGGATCGCGGTGGTTCGCGTCAGGGCATCGCCGGCACCCCGGGGACTGAACAGGCCGCCAAGCCCCCCGCCGCCGCCGCCCATGCCCAGCGCGCCGCCCTCCGAGCGTTGCAGCAGCACAAAGATGATCAGCGCCACGGCGATCACCAGTTCCGCAAAAACAAGCAGGGTCTGCATCAAACGCTTCCAAATTGGGCCAGGGCGGATATCGGGTGCCGCCCGCGCCAGGACAAGGCGGGGCTCTTTAGAACAATGCGGGACAAATGGAAAGCCGGAGCCCCTGCTCCGCCAAAAAGGCCGGAAAATCAGGACGCCAGGGCCGTCGCCTGGCTGCGGGCGCGGATGATCGCCACGGTGGCGTCGATCTCATTCAACTGGTCGGCGGGCGATTTTTCCGGGCAGATCAACTGGTGCAGGCTCAGTGCGGCATGCCCCAGAAGATGCATGGACGCGTTGCGGTCGACTTCCGCCTTGAGGCCCTCGGCCGCCGCTTGGATAGATGTGCACCATTCCACGGCCTTTTCGTTGCCGGCGCCGGAGGCGCGCCGCTCCACCGAATGGGCGACATTGCCGAGCTTGATCAGGTCGGCGGCATATTGCGGGGTCTGCGGCGGCTGCTCCTGCATGAGCCGCCACAGGATGCAAATTTGGAAGGAATCGCGGCGCAGCTTTTCCACCGCCAGTCTTTCGCGCGCCACCTGCAACTCCGCGTCCAGTCGCTTGGCCACCACGTCGGACGGCATTTTGTCCTTGGCCTTCATCTTGAGCGAATTGGGCGGATCGAACATGTCGCTATCCGAAGAGCGAGCGGCATCGCGGCGGCGGTCCGGCCCCACATAATCGGTGGTGATGACGAAGCCCTTGCGCCGCTCGATATGGGTTTCGATCCGCGCGCCCAAAAGCGCAGTCGAGAAAGGTCTGAGCAGAAGATCATCGGCGCCGGAATTGACCACTTTGGTAATCAGCGCCGAACTCTTTTCCCAGGCGGTCACGATGATCACGATGAAGGGATTGTAGCCCGCCGCGCCCTGCCGCAATTGCTGGATGGCGCCACATAATTCATCAGCCGCGCCCTGGGTGTCGGCCAGCACCAGATCCGGCGGTTGCCGCTGAATCGCTTCGATCATCGCTTCGAGGGTCGAGACCGTCTCGGTGCGACGGAAGCCAAGCGACAGCATGGCCGCGCGCGTCGCGGTACGGTTGGCCGAAACCGGATCGTAAACCAATGCTTCGACGCTGTCGTAAGCCAGACGCGTCATACCACCCACCCTTGTTATGCCGGCAGAATGGCCGCCCCTTATTAAAGAAGGGTCGAAATTCCTGGTTAACGGGTGCGGCCGGCGGCGATAATCGCCAGAAAATCCCGGGCCTTAAGGCTGGCGCCGCCCACCAATGCGCCGTTTACATTGTCAAGGGACAGAATCGCAGCCGCGTTGGCTGGCTTGACCGAGCCGCCATAGAGAATGCGCAGATCGTTCCCCGTCGCGCCGAGATGAGCGAGAAGGCATTCACGCAGATGCGCATGCATCGCGGCGATATCGGCATCGCTGGGTGTCTTGCCGGTGCCGATGGCCCAGACCGGCTCATACGCGATCGCGGTATTGGCGGGCGTGGCGTCCTTGGGCACGCTGCCTTTGATCTGGCCATGACAGATGGGCTTGGCGCGGCCATCGTCGCGCTCGGCTTCCGTCTCGCCCACACAAATGATGGCGGACAGCCCTGCCCGCCAGGCGGCGCGCGCCTTGGCGGCCACGTCTTCGTCCCGCTCGCGGTGATATTGCCGGCGTTCGGAATGCCCCACGATCACATAAGACGCCCCGGCGTCTTTCAGCATCTCGGCAGAGATGTCGCCCGTGAACGCGCCCGACGCTTGCGCGTGGCAATCCTGGCCGCCCAGCGCAAAGGCGCCCTTCATCATTGTCGCCGCACGGGCGATCAGGCTGGCCGGCGGACAGACCAGGACCTCGCAGGCCGTCGCCGCGCCAAGACCTTGGCGAAGGCGATCCAGCTCCGCCAAGTCGGCCGCAAGCCCGTTCATCTTCCAGTTTCCTGCCACCAATTGCCGCAAGTCCGTCTCCCTACGGATGAATTTTGGCCGCGGTTCCGCCCGCTTGCCCTGGCTCGCCCCCCTCCCTATCATCCGCCGCTATTTTCGCAATACCCGTGGGATTTCTCATGATTCAATGGATGCACCAGCTCTCCAAGTCCTGGATGGCAACCATCTTGATGGGCGGCCTGGCGTTGAGCTTCATGGTCTGGGGCATCGCCGACGTCTTCACCGGCCAGACCGCCACGGCGCTCGCCACTGTGGGCTCGACCGAAATCTCCAGTCAGGAATTCTCCCGCTTCTACCGCAACACGCTGCGCAACCAGAGCCAGCAGACCGGCATGACTTTGACGCCGGAGATCGCCCAGAAAATGGGATTGGACCAGGCCAGCTTGCAGCAATTGATCAGCCAGTATGCCATCGACAATGAAGCCAAGCGTTTCGATCTGACCACCAGCGACGCCGCATTGGCTCAAGAGATCCGCGCGCTGCCCGCTTTCAAGGGCGCCACGGGCGAATTCAATCACAACATGTTCCTGCAGGTCATTAACAGCGCCGGCTACAATGAAAATGAATTCCTGGAAGCGGAGCGTACCGATCAGGCGCGAGCTCAGCTCCTGACCGCGCTGGAAGGCGGCTTCGCCATTCCGGAAGGCTATTCCAACGGGCTGGCGCTCTATCTGGGCGAGAGACGGGCCGCGGATTTCATCATCGTGTCACCCGATTCGGTGGGCGCGATTGCGCCGCCCTCCGACGATGTGCTGACGGCGTATGTCAAGGCGCATCCCGAGCGCTTTTCCACACCGGAATATCGCGAGATCGAATATGCCGCGATCGCGCCGCAAGACGTCACCGGCCAAGTCACGGTCAGCGACAAGATGATCGCCGACGAGTTCAAGGCCCATGAAGCCAATTACAATGTGCCCGAGAAACGCGACGTCCAGCAGATCGAGTTCGCCAATGAGGCCGACGCCAAGGCGGCGCGTGACCGCATCCAGTCCGGCACCAGTTTCGAAGCCATCGCGGCGGAGCGGAAGATTAATCCGGAAAATCTGTCGATCGGCGCGCTGACCAAGGCGGATATGGCCGATCAGCCGCGCGCCGACGCCGTCTTCGCGCTGGGGGCGAACGAAGTCAGCCAACCGGTCAAGGGTGCGCTGAACGGCTATGTGCTGTTGCGCGTGACCAAGATTACGCCCGGCATTTCCCGCACCCTGGAGAATTCCAAGGAACAGATCCGCCAACAATTGGCGTTGCAACTGGCGGCGGCCAAAGTCACCGACATCGTCAACGCCTATGAAGACGCACGCTCGGGCGGCGCCGATCTAACCACGGCCGCCAAGAAGGTGGGCATGAAGACCGGCCGCATTGCGGCGGTCGATAAAGCCGGCGCGGCGCCCAGTGGCGAAAAAGTGACTGAAGTTCCGGCCGATCCGGAATTCCTGACCAATGCATTCGCCGCGGAAGTTGGCGAAGACAATGATCCTTTCCCCGGCAAGGCCAGCGGCGCCTATTACGTGGTCAAGGTGGACGGCGTCACCCCCGCCAAGCTCAAGCCGCTGGACCAGGTGCGCGCCGACGCCCTGGCCGGCTGGACGGCGGAAGAAAAAGCCAAGGCGGTGGCCGCCAAAGCGGGAACGCTGGCCGCCCAGGCGCAAAAGGACGGCAACCTCACGACGATCGCCAAACAGTTGAAAGTGCCGGTGCAGCAGAGTCCGTCGCTGGCCCGCAACACCAATGACACGACCTTCTCCTCCGCTCTGGTCTCGAAATTGTTCGAAGCCGCGCCTGGCGCGGTGGTCGAGGCGCCGCAAGGCACGGGCGGCAATTATATCATCGCCCGGTTGACCGGCATCGCCCATTCGGCCGCCCCGCCGGAAGCAGCCTTCGCATTGCGCCAGCAAGTCTCGGCGCA
>Ga0134128_10004892_pt1 | contig 16317 bp, 15 predicted proteins | sample KB31754_FD_96462 | JGI IMG/M metagenome (GOLD analysis project Ga0134128, IMG submission 96462) | Terrestrial soil microbial communities with excess Nitrogen fertilizer from Kellogg Biological Station, Michigan, USA - KB3-175-4 | ecosystem: Environmental > Terrestrial > Soil > Unclassified ...
AGCCGAACTTCTTCGTCGCCGAGCACAACTGGCTCCGCGGCCGTGACTGGTACGAGTCGCTCTTCGACGGCGCCGGCCGAGCCGCCGCGATCGGAGAATGCTCTCCGACCTATACGTGGGCCCACGCCTACCGCGGCGTCCCCGAGCGGATGGCGCAACTCGTTCCGCGGACGCGTCTGGTCTACATCGTGCGCGACCCCATCGCCCGGATGCAGTCGATGTACATGCATCAGGTGTCAGCCGGCCGGGAGCGACGCCGCCCGGAGGTGGCCCTGCTCGACGACCGTTACCTCGGGCCAAGCCGGTACGGGTTCCAGCTCGCGGCCTTCCTCGAGCACTTCGATCGCAGCCAGCTACTGGTGATCGCGAACGAGGTGCTCCGCGACAGGCCGCGTGAGGCGCTGAGCGCGGTGTTCGGCCACCTCGCCGTCGATCCGGCCGCGATCGACCTTGACCAGCGGCATCACCACCATCGCTCGATCGAGAAGGCCGTCCCGCGCCTGCACGATCTCCACTGGCTGCCGCGACGTCAGGTCAAGCTCAATCCGCGGTGGCGACCCGATCAGCGCACCGGGCTGGCCCGCGTCCTGACGACCCGGCGAGCGCGGTCCGGCGACTCCGCGATCTCGCCCCAACTCCGCGACCGGCTGGTCGAGCGCCTGGCCGCCGACCTGCGACGCTTCGAGCATCTGCTGGGCCACGAGGTCCCCATTGACTGGAGATGGTCGACCTCAGTGTCCGCGTGAGAGAAGGCCGAAGTAGCGCGAGAGGCTGTGCTCAACCTGCGCCATGTCATCCCGCGAGAGATAGTCCACGAGCTCGCCGACGCGTTGTCCGGCCAGTCGCCTAACACCAGGCTAGCCCGACCGCGTCGTCAGCACGAGCCGCCGGACGCGGCCGGGCCGAGTTCCGCCATCCGCCGGGCCAGGTGATCGCGCTCGGCCTGGTTGCCGGTCCGCTCGATGGCCGCCGTGAAGGCCGCGGCCGCCTCCTGGTCCCGGCCCAGCCGGCCCAGCAGGTCGCCGCGGACCGCGTGCAGCAGGTAGTAGGCGTCCAGGTCAAGCCGGTCGACCAGGGCCAGGGCCACCGCGGGCCCGTCGGTCTCGGCCACGGCGACGGCCCGGTGCAACTCCACCACCGGGCTCGGGTCGAAGACCAGCAGCTGGTCGTAGAGCCGCACGACCTGATCCCAGTCGGTGGCCTCGGCGGTGCGGGCGTCGGTGTGCACGGCGCTGATGGCGGCCTGGATCTGGTAAGGGCCGGGCTGGTCGCGGCGCAGGCAGGCCCGGACGATGGCGTGTCCCTCGCGGATCAGCTCGGCGTCCCAGCGGCCGCGGTCCTGATCGGCCAGCTGGACCAGGGCGCCGTCGGCGGTGGTGCGGGCATCGCGCCGGGCCTGGGTCAGCAGCATGAGCGCGAGCAGCCCGAGCACCTCCGGGTCGTCGGGCATGAGCCTGGCCAGCAGCCGCCCGAGCCGGATGGCCTCGGCGCATAGGTCGTCGCGAACCAGCTGCTGGCCGTAGCTGGCCGCGTAGCCCTCGCTGAAGATCAGGTAGACCACGGCCAGCACGGCGCGCAGCCGGTCGGGCAGCTCGGCCTCGCGAGGCACCCGGTAGGGGATGTTCGCGTCCCGGATCTTGGCCTTGGCCCGGACCAGCCGCTGAGCCATGGTGGTCTCGCTGACCAGGAACGAGCGGGCGATCTCGGCCGTGGACAGCCCGCCGAGCAGGCGCAGGGTCAGCGCCACCTGGGCGGCTCGGCTCAGGGCCGGGTGGCAGCAGGTGAAGATCAGCCGCAGTCGCTCGTCCGGCACTGATCCCTCCTCCGCTCCAGACTCTGACCACTGACCCGGCTCGTCGCGGGCGTGGATGAGCGCCGCCTGGGCCTGCCGGTCGTCGCGGGAGGCCTCCCGGCGCAGGTGGTCGATGGCCCGGCGCCGGGCGGTGGTGATGATCCAGCCCGCCGGGGCGGGCGGGCGCCCGGTAGCCGGCCAGGTGGCCACGGCGGCGGCGAACGCCTCCTGAACCGCGTCCTCGGCCACCTCGATGCTGCCGAAGACACGGGTCAGGACGGCGACCGCGCGCCCGTACTCAGCGCGGAACACGCCCTCGATCTCGCGGACGCCCATTTCGCCCGCGTCCGGCTCAGGACTCGGGGGCATCCTGGAACGGCCGGACCTCGATGGGCAGGCCGGTGGCAATGGTCACGTCGGCCGCGTAGCCGAGCGCGGCGTCGAGGTCGGGTGAATTGACGATAAGGAAGCCGCCGACGTGCTCCTTGCCCTCCAGGTAGGGGCCGTCCGTCATCACGACGTCCCCGGCCCGCTGGCGGACCACGGTGGCCGAGTCGGGGCTGTGCAGGCCGCCGGCGAACACCCACGCCCCGTCGGCCTTGATCCGCTCGTGCAGAGCGCCCAGATCCCGGCCGATACGGGCCAGGACCTCGGGCTCGGGAATGGGCCCGTCGGGCTGGTAGACGGTGAGCACGTACTGCGTCATGGCCGAACTCCTCATCAGCTCGCGGCCGGAGCCTCGCCGGCCGCTGTCACCCCCTACACGAACGAGCGGCGGCCACTTCGACAGGTATCACACTTGACCGCCAGCGGTCAGCGCGAGGCCGGGTCCGCTGCGTGCTCGGCCAACGGGGCGGGCTGCAGGCGGGTGCGGGCCGACCGGGAACTCTGCCAGATGGCCAGCAGCACGGTGAGGCTCAGCACGATCAGCGCGGCCTCGACGAACAGTGACACGGTGCCGACCCAGTAGCCCCAGTTCCCGACGTCGCCGGGGTCGCCGGGCAGGCCCACCGAGCGCGAGGTGATATAGGCCACGAACGGCCCCAGGCCGAGCAGTACGCCCGCGGCCCAGCCCAGGCCCGCCGACCAGTTCAGCCAGGGCGAGCGGGACAGCCGGGCCGACCGGGACAGCAGGGTTTGCCACGGGATCAGCAGCATGAGCGCGGTCAGCACGCCGCCGACCTCGACGAACCGGTAGCTCCAGCCGATCCAGGCCGGCGAGGCCATGGCGGTGATACCGCCCTGATCGGCCACGTGCACGGTCGAGATGGCCAGCGCCAGGAGCGCGCCCGACAGGCGCACCGCCATGTCCGGCATGTACCCCGTGGTTGCCGACGCTTCCCCCTGCCCGCTGGAGTTAACTCGATTGCTCACTTTCTGTCGTGACATCGTCACTCCTTGTATCCGGAGCATCCCAGCCGATGCTTAGCGTCGGAGCACCACGAAGACGATGATGCTCACCGTCAGTAACACGACCAGGGCCGCAGCCCGGTTCAGCCGGTCCGACACGTCGAACGCATGTGCGAGAAGGTCGTGGAAGTTGATCAGGTGGACCGGTAGAGTTCGGCACCGGTCCCGTCATCGCGCTGAAGGGGTTTGCGTTGCCCGAGCTGACCTGCCTGGAGATCTGTGCTGGAGCCGGCGGTCAGTCCCTGGGCCTGGAGCAGGCGGGCTTCGCCCACGCGGCGGCGGTGGAGATCGACCCCGACGCGTGCGAGACGCTGCGGCTCAACCGGCCGACCTGGAAGGTCGAGCAAGGCGACGTCCATCAGTTCTCCGGCGTGCCGTTCCGTGGCGTGGACCTGCTGGCGGGCGGGGTGCCCTGTCCGCCGTTCTCGATCGCGGGCAAGCAGCTCGGCGCCGACGACGAGCGTGACCTGTTCCCGCAGGCTCTGCGGCTGGTCGAGGAGTGCGAGCCCGCGGCGATCATGCTGGAGAACGTGCGCGGCCTGTCCACGGCCCGCTTCGCGGGCTACCGGGAGCAGGTGCTGGGCCGGCTGAGCGAGCTCGGCTACGAGGCTGACTGGCAGGTGCTGAACGCCAGCGAGTTCGGCGTCCCGCAGCTGCGGCCGCGGTTCCTCCTGATCGCCCTGCGGCCCGCCGCCTACGCCCACTTCGAGTGGCCGCGGGCGGTGAAGACCCCGCCGACCGTGGGCGAGACGCTGCGTGACCTGATGGCCGCCGACGGCTGGCCGGGCGCCGACGCCTGGGCGCGCAAGGCCACCGGCATCGGCCCGACGCTGGTCGGCGGCTCGCGCAAGCACGGCGGCCCCGACCTGGGTCCGACCAGGGCCCGCGCGACCTGGCTGACCCTGCACGTGGACGGCAAGGGCCTGGCCGACGCCCCGCCGGGGCCGACGACCCCGCTGCACCACCTGCCCCGGCTGACGCTGCCCATGGCCGCCGCCCTGCAAGGCTTCCCGGCCGAGTGGAAGTTCTGGGGCCGCAAGACGGCGGCCTACCGCCATCGGCAATGCGTTCCCGCCGCCCGTGGCCCGCGCGGTGGGCGAGAGCATCGCGGCGGCTCTTGAGGCTGCCCGCCTGGCGCCAGGTCAGATGCCACGGGCGGTCTAGCCAGGACCACCCTCCTCGTTAATCGATCTAGGACAGAACCCGCCGGCGGAAGTTGCGCAGCCCGACGGCCAGGAACACGGCCCCGAACGCCAGGACCACCGGGTAAATGATGTACAGGTGCATGTGCGGCGCCGTGGTGAACGCGGCCCGCATCCCCTCGTTGACGTAGATCAGCGGGTTGATCAGCACGATCGTCTGAAGCCAGTGCCAGCCGCCCACGGTCACCGGCGCCAGCCTGGTCCAGGAGTAGTAGGTGCCGCCCAGGAACGTGATCGGCAGGATGATGAACCCGAACATCAGGGCGATGTTCCTGGGCTCGAAGCTGGTCCCGAGCACCAGGCCCAGGCCGGCCATGGCCACGCAGGCCAGCGGGACGAACGTGACGATCAGCCACCAGTGCAGGGTCAGGTGGGCGTGCACCCCCGGCGCGTGCACGACCGAGGCGATGGGCAGCACGATGATCGCCGACAGCACGCCCTGGGCCGCGCCGGACAGCACCTTGGCCACGGCCACCAGCCAGATCGGGCAGGGCGCCTGGACCCGGTCCTCGATCTCCCTGGTGAACCCGAACTCCTGGGCCATGGCCAGGGCGATGGACTGCACGCCCTGGAACATGACCGAGATCCCGACCACGCCGGGGACCAGGATGGTGGCGAACGCCGACTCCGCGGCGGTGCTGGAGGCGCCGTGCCCGCCGCCGATGCCCTGGCCGATCTTGGGGAAGACATAGAGGAACACGAAGCACAGCAGGAACGGCTGGATGAGCGTGCGCAGCACGAACTCCCACAGGTGCTTGCGCAGGACGACCAGGTCGCGCAGCATCAGCGCGCCGAGCGCGGTCCAGCTGGCCGCGGCCACCGACCGGGTCGGGCCGCCGCCGATCCGCCGGGCCGGCGCCGGCGCCTGGGAGCTCACGGACGTGGTCATCAGTCGCGCAGCTCCTTGCCGGTCAGGTTGATGAACACGGTCTCCAGGCTGGGCTCGGAGATCGACAGGTCGACGAGGTCGAAGCCGCCTCGCTCGGCGGCCAGCACGATGCGCGGCACCAGCCGGTCGCTGCCCTGCACGTGCAGCTGGAGGCCGCCGTCTACGCGGCGGGTCCTGGTCACGCCCTCGACGTCCTGGCTGAGCAGCTCGGCCAGGCGGCCGGTGTCGCCGCCGGTCTTGATCGTGACCACGGTGTCGGCGTCCACGCTGCGCTTGAGCGCGGCCGGGGTGTCCAGCGCCAGGATCTTGCCGTGGTCCATGATGGCGACCCGGTCGCAGAGCTGGTCGGCCTCTTCCATGTAGTGCGTGGTCAGCATGATCGTCTGGCCGTCGCCGTGCAGCTCGCCCAGCAGGTCCCACAGGGCCAGGCGGCTCTGCGGGTCCAGGCCCGCGGTCGGCTCGTCCAGGAACAGCACCGACGGCCGGTGGAAGATGGCACGGGCCACCATGAGCCGCTGGGCCATCCCGCCCGACAGCGCGTAGACCGAGGCCTTGGCCCACTTGGCCAGCTGGAACCGCTCCAGCAGCTCGTCGGCGGTGCGCCGGGAGGCCTTGGCCCCCATGCCGAACAGCCGGCCGTGGAAGTACAGGTTCTCCCAGACGGTCAGCTGCCGGTCGAGCGTGTTCTGCTGCGAGACGATGCCGCTGAGCTGCTTGGCCAGGGCCGGGTGGGCGGCGATGTCGATCCCGGCCAGGAACGCCCGGCCCGAGGTCGGGACCACCCGCGTGGTCAGCATGCCGGCGGTGGTGGTCTTGCCGGCCCCGTTGGGACCGAGCAGGCCGAAGATCTCGCCGCCGTTGACGTCCAGGTTGAGCTGGTCAACGGCGGCGAAGTCGGTGCCCGCGTAGACCTTGGTCAGGCCCTCGGTGTGGATGACGGCCGTGTCGGGCGGGGCCGCGGGGCGGTCCGCGGCGTCGGGCGGCGCTGGTGCGGTGCTCATCGCTCCCACATGGTAGCCCCGCCCGGCGGCGGCCCCAGGGGTCAGTAGCGCCTGCGAGGGCGGCGGAAGGCGAGCACCACGACGGCGATGACCGCGATGACCGCCCAGGGCAGCAGGTGGGTCAGGGCGTGGCTGACGGCGACGGCGACCAGGATGATCAGCAGCAGGCCGAGGACCCGGCTGGTCGCCCGCCGCGGCGGCCGCCGGACCAGCTCGCCGGTCGGCTGGGCGGTCTGGGGACGGCTGCGTCCCCGCGGCGGAGCCGTCCTCGCGCCCGCCTGCGTCGCATCAGGCAGGTCGGCGAACAGGCCGTTCAGGTCCGCCTGGGTGACGGCACTCATGGCCTGGTGGAGCCGGCGGTCGAACTCTTCCTGGTCCAGCCGCCCGTCGCTGTAGTGCAGCGACAGGCGGTCGGCGACCTCGGTGCGCTCGGCGTCCGAGATCCGCATGTTCGGGTTGGGGTAGCTCGCGCGGGAGCTGGCCCGGCCCGGCGGCGGGCCTGACGGCGGGCTGGACGGCGCTGGCATGTGAGATGACCTCCTATCAGAGCGCGCGGCTTTGCCGGCCGTGGATGAACTCGGCCGCGATGGACTGCTCGTGGCCCTCCTCGGGGATCAGCAGCCAGGCGGCGATGTAGAGCGGGACACCGGCGCCGCCCATGACGGTCAGCACCGCCAGGACGATGCGCAAGATGGTGACGTCCACGTTCAGGTAGCGGGCAAATCCGGCGCAGACGCCGGCGATCATCCGGTCCTCGACGGGCCGGCTCAGCGCGTTGGGCCGGGACGAGGGCTGGTACTGCGGCTGCGGCTCGGGCTCGGTCCTGGTGTCGGTGGCTGGGTTCGCGGTGGTGTCGTCGTTCATGGCTCCAGCCTGCGTCCGCAGATAAGGCCGTGACCATCGGGAACGACCCTGGAGCCACCCTGGGGCCACCCTGGTGACCAGGGGCGGGGTTCAGGGTTTGCCCTGATAGCGGCATTGCCGCCGGGGGGCCATGATAGATGGGTGAAAGGACGTTCCCGCTCAGCGACGGAGCCGCCGACGCCGACGCCGCCAGGACCGCCGGGCCAGCCCCCCTGGCTGACCGCCCGCGAGCTCCGGCGCCAGCGCCGCCTGCTGCGCAAGATGCCGCCCGGCACCGGCCCGCTGCGCCGGACGCGGCAGGACCGGATGGTCGGCGGCGTGGCCGCTGGCCTGGCCGATCGCCGGGGCTGGGACGTCACCGTCGTGCGCATCGTCTTCGTGCTGGGCGCCCTGGTCAGCGGGTTTGGCGCGGCGGCCTACGTGCTGGCCTGGCTGCTGCTGCCGATGGAGGGGGAGGACGCCAGCATCGCCAGCAAGGCGATGACCGACCGGCGGGGCATCACGCTGGCCGGGGCCCTGGTCTCGCTCCTGGTCGTGGTGCTCCTCATCGCGCCGCAATTGCGCGCCAGCTACCTCGACTCGCTGGCCACCCCGCTGCTCATCACGGCGGCCGGCATCGTGCTGATCTGGCGTAACGCTTCCGCCGATGAGCAGCAGATGATCCGGGGTTTCTCCGAACCGCTGATCGGCCTGGCCGAGGGCCGGGTCAAGATCCGCATCACGCTGCGCGTGGTGATCGCGTTGGTGCTGCTGGTGATCGGCATCGCGCTGTTCACCTCGCAGCCGGCCAAGGGGGCACCGCTCCAGGCGCTCACCGCGGTGCTGGTGCTCATCGCCGCGATCGCGGTGGTCCTCGGCCCGTGGTGGCTGCGCATCGCCCGTGACCTCGTCCTGGAGCGCCAGGCCAGGGTCCGGGCCGAGGAGCGGGCCGACATGGCGGCCCGGGTGCACGACTCGGTGCTCCAGACGCTGGCCCTGATCCAGCGCCGGGCCCACGACCCCCAGCAGGTCGTCCAGCTGGCCAGGGCCCAGGAGCGCGAGCTGCGGGCCTGGCTGTTCGACGGCCGGGCACCGGGCTCGCTGGACTCGGCCACGACCGTCGCCGCCGGGGTCCGGCTGATCCAGCAGGACGTGGAGGCCCAGCACGGGATCGCGGTGGAGGCGGTCACGGTCGGCGACTGCGACCTGGACGACGACCTGGCCGCCCTGCTGGCGGCGGCCCGCGAGGCCACGGTCAACGCGGCCAAGTGGTCCGGCGTCGAGGTGGTCTCGGTGTTCGCCGAGGTCGAGCCCGAGGAGGTGTCGGTCTTCGTCAGGGACCGCGGCCGCGGCTTCGACCCGGAGGCGGTGGCCGGCGACCGCAAGGGGCTGGCCGAGTCGGTGCACGCCAGGATGAGCCGCCGCGGCGGGTCGGCGCGGGTGCGCAGCGCCCCGGGCCAGGGCACCGAGGTGTCGCTGACCATGCCGCGCTCAGCCGGGAACCGAGCGAGCGGGGAGTCTAGTAAGACATGAACATGCCAGGAACAACAACGCCGCGCGACCCGCGGGTGAGCGGCCGTAGCCGGCCCAGGGTCGTGATCGTCGATGACCACGGCCTGTTCCGGTCCGGCGTCCGGTCCGAGCTCGGCGACGAGGTCGAGGTGGTCGGCGAGGCCGACGACGTCCAGCCCGCGATCGAGGTGATCGCCGAGCTGCAGCCGGACGTGGTGCTGCTCGACGTGCACCTGCCCGGCGGCGGCGGCCAGGCCGTGGTCGCCGCGACCAAGCCCGCGCACCCGCAGGTGCTGTTCCTCGCCCTGTCGGCCTCCGACGCCCCGGAGGACGTGATCGCGGTGATCCGGGCCGGGGCCAGGGGCTACGTGACCAAGACCATCTCCGGCCCGGAGCTGGTGGCCGCGGTGCACCGCATCGCCGCCGGCGACGCGGTGTTCTCACCCCGGCTGGCCGGGTTCGTGCTCGACGCCTTCGCCTCCGGGCCCGCGACCGATGTCGGCCAGCCGTCGTTCGACCCCGAGCTGGACCAGCTCACCCCGCGCGAGCGCGAGGTGCTGCGGCTCATCGCCCGCGGCTACACCTACAAGGAGATCGCCCGCGAGCTGTACATCTCGGTCAAGACGGTCGAGACCCACGTCTCCTCGGTGCTGCGCAAGCTGCAGCTGTCCACCCGGCACCAGCTGACCAAGTGGGCCACCGAGCGCCGCCTGACCTGAGCCGCGCGGACCCGGTTACTCGGCCGGGCCGTGGACGTCCTCCCACTCCGGCGGCGGCCCGATCGTCGCCGCCTCCGGCCCGAACCGCTGCACGTAGACGGCATGCACCTGCCGCCACCGCTGGCCCGGATCCCGGGGCGCCGGCTGGCCGGTCAGGTCGCAGGCCAGCAGGTCCAGGCAGGCGTGCCAGCCCGCGCCGTCCCTGGCCGCCTTGCCCAGCTCGTCGAAGCTGGCCGTGAACCGCAGCAGCGTCCCGTCGCCGTCGGGCGTCAGCTCGAAGCGCAGCCGCTCGTCGCTCCAGTTCAGCTCGAGCAGCGAGGGCGGGTCGCAGGCCAGCATCTCGCCGTCCATGGCCGGGATGTCCAGGTCGCGGAACGAGAAGCTCAGCTTGGCGCCGGCCACCAGCTCGCCGTCGATCGTGGTCGGGAACCAGGCGGCCAGGTGCTCGGGCTCGGTCAGCGCCCGCCACACCTTCTCGGGCGGGTGAGCCAGCCGCCGGGTGAAGCGCAGAGTGGGCCGCCCCTGCGAGCGATCCAGCTCGCCGTACTCGCTGTCGTGTTCCTGCGTCATCGGCTCTCCTCCATTGCGTCTAGGCGCTCACTCAGGGCATCCAGGCGGGCCGCCCACAGCCGCCGGTACGGGGCCAGCCACTCGTCCATCGCGCGCAGCGGCTCCGCCTCGATCCGGTACAGCCGGCGCTGCGCGTCGACCCGGACCCGGACCAGCCCGGCGTCGCGCAGCACCCGCAGGTGCCGGGACACCGCCGGCTGACTCATGTGCAGCTCGCTGACCAGCTCGCCCACCGGACGCTCGCCCGCCAGCAGCAGGTCCATGATCGCCCGCCGGCTGGGCTCGGCCAGGACCTCGAACGTCGTCGTCATCACCTCGAGTATAACCCATAGCGCATATAACGGGCTCGGTATATTCCCCTCGAGATCCGGCCTCCCAGTCGGGCCCCAGCAGGCGACCAGGCGAGTAGCGTGCCTGATACAGGCCGGCCGCTGGCCGCAGCCGGGCGGGAACCGACGGGGGAGGTGGCTGCCGATGCAGATCCCCAAGCCAACCGAGGCCGACCGTGAGCGCTTCAGCGGCCTGGTGCCCGAGGCGCCAGACGTCGAGGTCAAGCCGATGTTCGGGAACCTGGGCGCGTTCGTACACGGCAACATGTTCATGGGCCTGTTCGGCCCCGACATCGGGGTCAAGCTGCCAGAAGAGGAGCGGCTGGAGCTACTCGCGGTGCCGGGCGCCGGGCCGTTCGGGCCCGCGGAGCGGCCCATGTCGGGCTACGTGACCCTGCCCGCCGGGCTGGCGGCCAGTCAGGCCAGCACCTGGATCGACCGGGCGCTGGCCTACGTCGCGTCCCTCCCGCCCAAGGCCCCCAAGCCACCCAAGGCGCCGAAGGCGCGGGCCAAGAAGTAGCGGGCCAAGTAGTAGCGGGCCAAGAAGTAGCGGGCCAAGAAGTAACAGCGCGCCCCGCATCACCTCCACCCCGCTGGCCTCACCAGCCTCATCGACCCCACTGGAGCAACCCCGGCACACCCCACGAGTCACACCCGCCCCAGACCACGGAGTGGTTCGGGTTTTAGGTGCTCTGACACGGAAAACCCGAACCACTCCCGAGCTCGGTGCTGGTGTGCCGGGTGGGACGAGGTTCACTGGTAGCTGGTGTGCATGAGGTGGCGGACGGAGCTCATGGTGCTGGCGGCGATCACGGCGGCTCGCTCGTTGCCCTCGGCCAGCACCGCGCGTAGGTAGCCCGGATCGGCAGTCAGTTCCTGGCGGCGGCTGCGGACTGACGCGAAGCGCTCGTTAATGGCGTCGGTGACCAGCGCCTTGAGCGCGGCTGATCCGCCCGCGCCGATTTCGGCGGCTAGCTGCTCAGGCTCCGTGCCCCGGCACAGCGCCGCGATGAGCAGCAGGTTCGACACCTCCGGACGGCGCTGCGGGTCGTAGGTGATGACCCGGTCGGAGTCGGTCCGCGCCCCGGCCACCAGCGCGGCCGTCTCGTCGGCCGTGGCCCGGAGGGGCACGGTGTTGCGCAGGCTCTTGCTCATCTTGCGGCCGTCCAGGCCGAGCAGCAGCGGCGCGTCGCTGAGCAGCGCCTGCGGCTCGGGGAAGTAGGGCCGTCCGGGGCTGTACCGGTCGTTGAACCGGCGGGCGATGGACCGGGTCAGCTCGACGTGCGGGAGCTGGTCCCGGCCCACCGGGACGACGTTCGCGTGACAGAACAGGATGTCGGCCGCCTGGTGCACGGGGTAGCTGAACATCAGCGCGCTGACCCCGGCCGAGCCGAGCGCGGCGGTCTCGTCCTTGACCGTCGGGTTGCGGCCGACCTCGGCCACGCTGACCAGGCTGAGGAACGGCAGCAGGAGCTGGTTCAGCGCCTCCACCTGGCTGTGGGCGAAGATTGTCGCTCGGCCGGGGTCGATGCCGATGGCCAGGTAGTCCGCGATCTGGCCGAGCACGATGTCGGCCAGCCCGGCCTGCACGGTACGGTCCGTCATCACCTGGTAGTCGGCGACCAGCACGAGCAGGTCCACGCCGGCGTCCTGGAGCCGGACCCGGTTCTCGAGGGTGCCGAAGTAGTGGCCGATGTGCAGCGGCCCGGTGGGCCGGTCGCCGGTGAGCACGCGGAACGCCGACGGATTCGCGGCGATGGCGAGCTCGAGGTCAGTACTCCGCTGCTCGGTGGCGAGCACGGAGCCGGATACGAAGCCGGATACTGTCAGTTCGGACATGACCTTCCTCCTGATTCGGGATGGCTGCACCCCGCTATACCCCGAGCAGGCGGTCTGGTCCGCAGAACTCCGGTGTTTGCAACAGAGAAAGACGGCCGCCAGTGGGGCGAACCGTCGCATGAGCAAGACTGGCGGCCGCCTAGCGCGGCCACCACCAGCACGAGCCGGTACGTCGTTGCATCGATCCAGGGTAGCTCACCGGACCGGGTTTCGGTCAGGCCCTGGTCGCCGCCTGCAGGTTCTCGCGCACCGACTGGGTCAGCGGGTGGCCCGGCGGCAGCGACCGCTCGCAGTCGCTCAGCGTGTGCCGCAGCAGCGAGACGGCATCGGTCATCCGGCGCGCGGCGTAGTAGGCCATCGCCAGGTTGACCCGCGAGGTCAGCGTGTTCTCGTGGTGCGGGCCGAGCACCCGCTCGTAGTCGGTCAGCGTCCGCTCGTACAGCTGGGTGGCGACGATGATCTTGCCGGCCGAGTGATAGGCCGAGGCCAGGTTGCCGCGGGCGGTGATGGTGTCGGGGTGGTCGGGGCCCTGGACCCGCTCCCGGTCGGCCACGGTCCGCTCGTACAGCGGCAGTGCATCCCTGAACTTGCGCGCGCCGAAGTAGACCCCGGCCAGGACGGCCCGCGAGGTGATGGTGTCAGGGTGGTCAGGGCCCTGCACCCGCTCTCGGTCAGCTACCGTCCGGACGTAAAGCGGCAGGGCCTCCTTCATCCGGCCCGCGGAGCGGTAGGCGTAGGCCAGGCTGGCCCGTGCGCTGATGGTGTCGGGGTGGTCCGGGCCCAGGGCCCGCTCCCGGTCGGCCAGCGTCTGGGCGTACAGCTGCACCGCGTCCTTCATCCGCCCGGCCGCCTGCAGCGCGGCGGCCAGGCTGCCCCTGGTGGCCACGGTCGTCGGGTGGTCCTCGCCCAGGATCAGCTCCTGGTCGGTCAGCGTGCGCCGGTAGACGGTGATCGCGTCGTCGAGCCGGCCCACCGCGCGGTACCCGCCGGCCAGGTCGCTGCGCGAGGCCAGCGTGTCGGGGTGGTCCGGGCCCAGCACCCACTCGCGGCCGGCCAGGGCCCGCTCGAAGTGCGGCAGCGCCTCCTCGTTCCAGCCCGCCGACAGGCACAGCTTGCCCAGGTTGCTGTGCGCGGTCAGCGTCTCGGCGTGACCGGGGCCGAGCGCCTCCTCCAGGTGGGCCAGCGACCGGACCAGCATGTCCATGGCCATGTCCAGGTGATCGGCGGCCTCATAGGCGGCGGCCAGGTACTGCATGTACTGCAGGGACTGCGGGGTGTCCTCGCCCTGCACCCGCACGCTGCGCTCGGCCAGCTCCCGCCAGTAGGCCAGCGCCGGGCCCTTGAGGCGGGCCGCGTCCAGGCTCTGCCCGGCCCGCAGCAGCACGGGGTGACCGTCCGGGGCCCACAGCGCGTCGCCCGCGCCCTGGGTCAGGGCCGACAGGCAGTCGCGCAGCGCCTGGTCCAGGTACGGATCGGGGCCGCGGTCGGGCCAGGCCTGGGCTAGCGCGTTGGCGGTCGCGACGGCGGCCTGATCGCGGACCGCCACCGGCAGCACCTGCTGCACGCTCTGCTGCACCAGCGCGTGCAGGTAGACGGTGCGGGCCGCGCTGGTCGGGTCGATCGTCAGCAGGCCGACCTGGGCCAGCCCGGTCAGCACGCTGCGCACCTGCTCATCGGTGGCCGGGGACCGGTCCGGGCTGTAGCTGCCGATGTACTCCCGCGCCGCCTTGCTGGTCAGCACGCCGGCCGGGATGCCGTTGGCGTCCAGCAGGGCGAGCATGGCCAGCACCGGCCGGGCCAGCGCCGACGGCAGCACCTGGTCGCTGCGGTCCAGCGCCAGGGACCAGGTAACCGCCACGATGCTGGTCGGGGTGCTGTGCGAGCTCAGCCCCATGGCCCGACGCCGTTCGTCATATTGGGCTTGATAGTCCCGAGCGTCGATGCGGCAGTCCGCGATGAGCGCGGCCGCGTGCGTCAGCGCGATCGGCAGCCGGTCGAGCACCTCGGCCAGGTCGAGCGCGCCGTTGCGCTGGGCGGTGTCCTCGAACAGCCGCGCGGTCAGGTAGGCCAGCGCCTCGCGGCGGCTGTACGGGCCGACCTGGACCAGCTTGGCGTGCTGGGACGGCGGCGCGATCGACGCGGGCAGCAGCCGGGTGGTCAGCACGGTCCGGCCCATCGGGCCGCGCGGCCACATGTCGGCCAGGTCCGCGGCGTCGGCCAGGTCGTCCAGCACGACAAGCCAGGACCGGGTGCTCTCGGTCAGCCAGCGCAGGAACTGGCGGGCCATCTCCTCCTGGTCCTGGCCGCCGCCGTAGCCGCCGGCCGGCCCGGGCCCGGCGGTCATGTCCGCGCCGGGCACCTGCGAGCTGGTCCCGGCCGGGCCCGGGCCTGGGGGGCCGCCGGGGGCCGCGCTGGTCTGGCGGAAGGCCTGCGCGTAGCCGGAGATGATCGCCGCCCGGCTGGAGGCGGTGATCCAGACCAACAGTTCGACGTCGCGGGCTTGCCACAGGGTGTTCGCGTAGGCGATGGCCAGCTGCGTCTTACCCGCGCCTGCCGACCCGGTCAGGATGTAGCTGCCCGCCTCGTCGCCGCGGATCAGCGGCCGCTGCTGGTCCGGCGCCAGGCCGCTCCCGGCGCCGAAGCCGGTCTCCGGGCGGGCGCTGAAGTAGGCCGCGATCGGCGGGACGGGACCGGATCGGACGGGCCAGCTCACAGTCGGACCAAGACCGTGCTGCTGAACCGTCATCTCCCCAGTCTCCCGGACCGATCCAGTTGACCTCCGCAGATTCCACGATACGGGGAGCCGTTGCCGACTAAGGCAGGAACGGAACGGTTAACGCTCACCTGACTCCGAGAACAACCTCAGGGGGCGGTCGCGGTCGCCGCCAGCCGGGCCCGGCCGGCCGAACCGGTGATCACCGCCCGCTGGCCGGGGTCGGCATAGACCCGCCAGCGCGCGGTCATCCGGATCGTCAGGACGGCCCCGCCTCCGGCGGGGCCGTCCTTCCCTGCACCAAACCCCGGCACGCCGTGGCTCACGCGGACCGTCAGCCGGGCCGTGACCCAGCCCGACGACTGCTGCCACCGCGCCGTCCCGTCGATCACCGCGTTGGTCACCCAGCGCACTCCCGTCAGCCGGATGCGCAGCGTGCCGCCGCCCGCGAACCTCACCCGGCCGCCGCGCAGCCCGCGGTCAACGTTGCCGCCGAGCAGCGGCCACCGGCTGATCTCATCCCCGACCGCGGCCAGTCCCGCGGTGACCGCGCGCAGGGCCGATCGGCCGGCCCGGTTGCCCGCCGCAGGCCGGGCCGGGACCGCGCCGGCCAGCCGCTCGGGGTAGCTGCCGAGCGTATGCACCGGCGCCACCCGCGACGCGCAGGCCGTGTTCTCCCGGCGCAGGTCGTCCGGCCGGGCGACGAACCGCCGGTAGATGGACTCGGCGCAGGCGTTGTCGCCGTCCTGCTCGGTGACGTGGGTCAGGTTGGCCAGCGTCACCAGCCGGGCCGAGCGGCCCATCTGCCGGGCCACCACCGTGGCGCCGTCCAGCCGCGGGGTCAGCGAGTCCAGGGTGCCGGACAAGATCAGCACCGGCAGCCGGGCCGGCACCAGCGGCGGCCGCTTGGTGATGGGCTGCACGTGGCGCACCGGGCTCGGCCAGTTCAGGCAGGCGCTGTAGGCCTCGGTGTACTGGTCCAGCTCGGTCCACTGGGTGACACTGAACGGCGCGAACGTCCGCCGCGGCTCACGCCGCAGCGCGGCCGCGTACTGCCGGGCCCGGACGGCGGGCGTGGCGTCACGGCTGAACAGCTGGACGTAGTCGGTGCACGAGACCGCGAAGTACAGGCCGTCGCTGAAGCCGTTCAGCGGCTCGTTGGTGTCGTCGAAGCCGACAGAAAGCGCGGCCAGCCGCAGCAGCGGCGCCGCGTCACCGCGGCGCAGCGCGCGGGCCGAGGCGTCCAGGTCCCGGTACACCACCGGGTCGAAGCCCGCGTTGTTGACCAGGTTGACCAGCGTCAGCACGGTCACCGTGACCCGGCCCCTGGTGCCGTTTTCCGCCGTGCTCTTCCCGCTCACCGGGTGGCGGGCCAGCCGTCGCGCCAGCCGTGCGATCCGGCTCCATGACCCGCTCCCGGCCGCCGCCGCGCACGGCGCCGACCGAGCGCAGGCCTGGTCAAAGGCCCGGCGCGCGGTCACCACTGTCGTCGTGTACC
>Ga0134128_10004894_pt1 | contig 16309 bp, 14 predicted proteins | sample KB31754_FD_96462 | JGI IMG/M metagenome (GOLD analysis project Ga0134128, IMG submission 96462) | Terrestrial soil microbial communities with excess Nitrogen fertilizer from Kellogg Biological Station, Michigan, USA - KB3-175-4 | ecosystem: Environmental > Terrestrial > Soil > Unclassified ...
AAGGGAAAAGGCTTTCCGCAGATCGAGCCCGATTACTATCGCTGGCACGCGACCGGCCCATTCGATCTTCAAACCGGAAAACCACACAAGAGCTCGTCAAAAATTCCAACCTACACGACGGTCTTCGGCAACACGCTCGCGGAGTTAATGGAAAAGGATCCGAAAGTCGTCGCCTTAACTGCCGCGATGCCTGACGGCACCGGCGTGTGCACTGCGCTCGAGAAGTTTCCCGAACGTTCTTTCGATGTTGGTATCGCCGAACAGCACTGCATCACGTTTGCTGCCGGCCTGTCGTGTGAAGGACTCAAACCCGTCTGCGCCATCTATTCGACGTTCCTTCAGCGCGGCTTCGACCAACTTATCCACGACGTTTGTATCCAGGATCTGAACGTGAAGTTTTGTCTCGATCGAGGCGGCGTCGCCGGTGGCGACGGTCAAACACATCACGGACTGCTGGACATCGCGTACCTGCGACCCGTGCCGAACATCGTCGTGATGGCGCCGAAAGATGAAGGCGAGATGCGCGACATGCTCTACACGATGCTCGAACACACCGGCCCGGCAGCGATGCGCTATCCGCGCGGCAACGGCGTCGGTGTGCCGATCGATCGCGAACCGGAACTGCTCGAGATCGGCAAAGGCGAGATACTGCGCGACGGTGGTGAAGTCGCGATCGTTGCCTACGGCGCGATGGTCCATCCGTCACTCGCAGCGGCCGAGCACCTCGCGAAAGATCGAATCGAAACGACTGTGGTCAACGCGCGCTTCGTCAAGCCTTTGGACACTGCTTTACTGCTGGCTCTCGCACGGACCAAGCGACTGATCGTTACCGTCGAGGAAGCGTATCTCGCCGGTGGTTTTGGATCGGCAGTGATGGAGTTGCTCGAGGAGAACGGGCTCCAGGACAAGGTTCGCGTGGTCCGAATGGGCATTCCGGATCGCCTGATCACGCACGGTGACGCGAAGCTGTTGCTCGCGAAATATGGGCTCGACGCCGACGGCATCTACAACCGCGTCCACGAGAGTATCGACGTGCTGGACGACCGCCGTAGCCACAAAAAAGCACAAAAGGCGCAATGAAATTTTTAGAGTGCTGAAGTCGCGATTTGTGCCTTCTTGTGGCACATCCGAGCGCGTTGTTTCGATGCACCAAATCGGAAGTTTTCGCTCCTCTCCCCACCTAAATCTGCGGTCTTCCCGCGTGGCCCCGTGATTGCAAAAGAAATTTTGAACGATGAACCGACAGGTGTTACCTCCAGATTTTGACGACGAACGAACGCTGGTATCCGCGCGGCAAGTTGTGCCTTTGAACAGTATCGAGGCAAAGGTGCGATGGCGTCGACGCTGGTTTCTCGCCGGTGCTTTTGCAGTCGCGATGATGCTCGGCGCCGCCTCAGCGCTTGTGGCGTCTCGCGTGGCACGGCGAAATGCACCTGTTCCTACAGTCGCGGCAAGTGAGACGGTGGAATCGGACGTCGCACCGGCGCCGCTCGCAGTGGTGGAAAACACCCCAAGCCCTGCACCGGCTGAATCTCCGGTAACTGAACCGGTAGCCAAACGACGAACAGTCGTGAAGCACACTCGGGAACCAGTCGCGCTGAGCGATGACCTGCCCGATAATCCGAAGATGACTGAAAGCGAGCGGCTCCAGCAGATTCGTGATGCAGTGCTTTACGATCAGTGGCAGGAGCAGCGCGCACGTCGCGTGATGCGACGTGAACGTCGTCTCGATCGTTACAACCATCGTGACCTCTCGAATCTCGACGAGATTTTTGAAGGTCGTCGCAAAAGACCCTAGTCTCGAAAAGAGATGTCTCGAAAAGAGATGTATTGACTGAATCCCGCTCGAATGGCATCATCTCACTCACTTAGCTAGTGGCCCTGTTTTTCAACTCACACATTAAATAGTTAATCCCCGACATTCTTTAACAGTTCTGGTGTCGCGCGACACGGCGCAGGAAGTGGTGAATCATCATGACTAGGCAGACGTATCGTGAGCGGGAGTGTATTCACCGCGATGAAGGCGCGGACGGCGATTTCTACAACGGTGCATTTTACATTCAGGCTTTGCAACGGTTGCGCGTCGATGCGGCGGTGAAGATGGCGGGGAAGGTGAGTTCATTCTTCTGGGCCGATGCGCCGCACATCCTGGTCTGGCTTTGTGATGAGTGCGCGGGTGAGTTGCGGTTGAATGAAGCGCCGCGCGCCGTGACGCGTCGCGCTTAGCGTCACAGGTTTTGACAGGATATTCTTTATCCTGTGAAACGCGAGCGCATAGATAAGCTGCTTGTCGAGCGAGGCCTCGCTGATTCACGGACCAGGGCGCAGGCGATGATCATGGCGGGCATCGTGCTCGTCGATGAGCAGCGAGTTGAAAAGCCATCCCACCAGTTCGATCCAAACTCAATAATTCGCATCAAGGGGAACAACGATCCGAGTACGAGATACGTCGGGCGCGGTGGTCTGAAACTTGAAGCCGCGCTGCGCGAGTTTCAGATCGACGTCAAGGGGCTGAACTGTCTCGATGTGGGTGCGTCAACGGGGGGATTTACTGATTGTCTGCTTCAGAATGGCGCTCGGAAGGTTATGGCGATTGACGTGGGCCACAATCAGATCGACTGGCGACTGCGGAACGACAGCCGTGTTGAAGTGCGAGAAGGTGTGAACGCGCGCTACTTGCAGGCTGAGGATTTTGCCCAGCAGTTTGATCTGGCGGTGATGGACGTGTCGTTTATCTCGGCGACGAAGGTATTGCCCGCGATCGTGCCGCTGGTGGTTCCCGGGGGTGCGATCATCACGCTGATCAAGCCGCAGTTCGAAGTTGGGCGTGGAGAGGTTGGTAGCGGCGGGATCGTGCGCGATGCGGCTGCGAGGTTGCGAGTAATCGATGAGGTCAACAATGCAGCGCGCGAGCTTGGACTGAAGGTAGTAAACGTCACTGAGTCGCCGATTGCAGGGGCTGAGGGGAACGTAGAATATCTCGCCCTGTATAAATTGTGAGATTTGTCTCCCGCAAAGACGCAAACGCGCAAAGTTTCTTCTTTGTGCCTTTGCGCGTTTGCGGGAGTATGTTTTACGCTTGCCGCGCCAAAACCATGTCAGCAATCAAGCGGATTGGAATAGTCCTTAAACCGCATCAACCTGAAGCCCTGAAGACCATTTGCGAACTGGTGGTGTGGCTCGCCGAGCGCAACATCAAGCTGACTGGTGGTCCGGAGATCGAGCGCGAACGCATCGAGCACCAGACGGGTTGCGGCGTCGATGAGCTCGAACATGAAAGCATCGCCGCCAACGTCGATCTGATCCTAGTGCTTGGCGGCGACGGGACTATGATCGCGACTGCCCGCATGGTTGGCGATCAGGAAGTGCCTGTTCTCGGTGTCAACTACGGCGGCCTCGGATATCTCGCCGAGTTTCGCATCGAAGAGCTCTACACGGCACTCGAGTCGATCCTCGCGGGAAACTATCGTCTCGATCGACGCGTGATGCTTGCAGTTGAGTTGCGCAGCGGCGACGCACCGGCACAATTCAACCGCGTGCTTAACGACGTCGTGATCAACAAGTCGGCGCTCGCGCGAATCATCGAGATCGAGGCGTATCTCAACCGCCAGTACGTCAATTCTTTTCGCGCCGATGGTCTAATCGTCTCGACTCCGACCGGCTCGACCGCCTACAACCTTTCCGCGGGTGGACCGGTCATCTTTCCTTCGATGAATGCGGTGGTGATAACTCCGATCTGCCCGTTCACACTTTCCAATCGCCCGATCGTCGTTCCTGACGACGCGGAGATCGAGTTGTTGTTGAAGACTGACAACGAAGAGGTCGCTTTGACGCTCGACGGACAAGTCGGTCATCCGCTAAAAGTCAAGGATCGAGTCGCGATTCGAAAGAGTCGCACCACGTTCAATCTCATTCAGCCAATGAATCGAAACTATTTCGACGTTCTGCGCGACAAACTGCGTTGGGGTCGGTAGTTCACTAACCAAAACGATGCCTGAAGAAAACGACAAACCCAGACGCCTCGAGCGCGATGCGTTTGAACGCGAGATAGCAACCGACCTCGACGAAGAGACGCCCGACAAGCCGAAGGGCTTGCCGCTGCACACCAAGATTCTGATCGGGCTTGCTGTCGGCGTGGTTGCCGGTGTCGCGGTCAACGAGATTTGGGGAGGCGATCATCCGCGCGTCGTTTGGATAGTCGACAACATCACTCAACCTGTGGGCCAACTATTTCTGCGCCTGTTGCTGATGATCGTTGTGCCGCTCGTGTTTGCATCTCTTGTTGTCGGCGTGGCAGGCATCGGCGACATCCGCAAACTCGGGCGCGTTGGTTTGAAGTCGTTTGGTTACTGTCTTGTGATCTCCGCGATCTCGGTCGTGATTGGTCTCACACTCGCGAACACGATCAAGCCTGGTAAACGAATCGATCCGGAAACGTCGCTCGCTTTGCAGCAGCGTTACGCGACCGATGCGAGCAAGACTGTCGAAGCAGCAAAGCAAGCAAGCAGTGTCGCGCCGAAGCCCCTGATGGCGGTGGTTGAAACAATCGTACCGAAGAATCCGTTCTTCGCGATCTCGGGCAAAGAAGATCCGAACATGCTGCACCTCATGTTCTTTGCGCTCGTGATCGGCATCGCGATCACGTTGCTGCCGGTGACGGTGACTGAACCGCTGCTGCGCGTCCTCGAAGGAATTTACGAGATCACGGCGAAGATCATCGAGATGATCATGAAGTTTGCGCCGTATGCGGTGGCGTGTTTGCTCTTCAACAATACCGCGCGCTTTGGTTTGGATCTCTTGCAGGCGCTCGCATGGTTTGTGGTGACCGTGCTGCTCGGTTTGTCGCTGCACATGTTCGGCGTCTATTCGCTATCGATCTATTTCCTTTCGCGGATCTCGCCGCTGGAGTTTTTCCGGCGCGTAAAGACTGTGATTCTCACTGCGTTCTCAACTTCGTCATCGAACGCCACCTTGCCGACAGCGCTGCGAGTCTCCGAACAGAACCTCGGCGTACCTCAGGAAATCAACAGTTTCGTGCTGACTGTCGGCGCTACTGCAAATCAAAACGGCACGGCGTTATACGAAGGCGTGACGGTGTTGTTCCTGGCCCAACTCGCGGGCGTCGATCTCACCCTGGGCCAACAGTTGATGGTGGTTTACCTCGCGATACTCGGCGGGATCGGCACTGCGGGCGTTCCGTCAGGCTCGATTCCGTTCATCATCGGCGTGCTCGTAACCATCGGCGTGAACCCGGCACTGATCGCGATTATTCTTGGCGTCGATCGCATACTCGATATGTGTCGCACGACGCTCAACGTGACCGGCGACATCACCGCGGCCACTTACGTTGCGCGGTCGGAAGGGTACGAATTACTGAAGCCGCACGAACCCGCGCTTATGCACGCGGGCATTGATTAAAACTCTGCGACCCTCTGGGTACTCTGCGTTTAAGGGCGCTTCAAGACGCAGAGAACGCAGAGAGCCGCAGAGGCCGCAGAGAACGCTTTAGTAACAGGCACGCGACAATCTATACATACGGCACGCGTTAGAATCCTTCATTTCGATGAGGTGATAGACCATGGTTTTTCCGCTATATGACGACAATAGCGATCGCACCATCACACCGCTGATTAACTATGCGATTATCGCGCTCAACATTTTTGTCTTTGTTGTCCTCCAGCAACTCGGAAGTAATGATCAATTCACTTACTCTTTTTCAACCGTGCCGGCCGAGATTCTGAGCGGTCATGATGTCGTCACGTCGGCTCGCCACGTGCTCGATCCAGTCTCGGGTCAAGTGCTAACAATACCCGGTCTTGGTCCCACTCCGGTTTCGGTTTACGTAACTCTCTTCACTTCGATGTTCATGCACGGCGGCATCGCGCATATCGCCGGCAACATGCTCTTCCTTTGGATCTTCGGCGACAACATCGAAGATCGCGTGGGCCATGTCAAGTACCTGATTTTCTACTTGCTTTGCGGCGTCATCGCTTCGTTGTCGCATGTGTTTGCCACCAGTGTTTTTGCGGGCGATGAGAGGAGTCTGCTGGTTCCGAGTCTCGGCGCTTCGGGAGCAATCTCGGGAGTGTTGGGTGCTTACATTCTGCTGTATCCAAAACGTCGCGTGACGGTGATTCTCTTCCGCTTTCTCACGCAAGTTCCTGCTTACGTTGCGATCGGGATCTGGTTCGCGTTTCAGTTAATCAGTGGCCTCGGCATGCTCGGTGGCGGCTCGCAGACGGGCGGTGTGGCTTATGCGGCGCACGTCGGTGGGTTTTTGGCGGGCCTTGTGCTGATCAAGTTTTTCGACTCGGGAAAGAAGGATAGCGCGCCAGCGTATTAGCCGCGGATTTGTTAAGATGCGGCTGCAATGACTACGCTACCAGCACCAAACCAGCAATGCCTTGACATTCAATCGACGCCGCGCGCGGAGATGAATCTCTTTCCGCTCGACACGTTCGCGTACGAGTTTCCCGGCAGTGAGATCAAGATCAATTTCGAGATCACCGAGTTCACCGCGATCTGCCCATTCTCTGATTTTCCCGACTTCGCCACCATCCGCATCGAATACGTTCCCAACGAGCGTTGCATCGAGTTAAAGAGTTTGAAGCTCTACATAAACTGTTTCAGAAATGTGAAGATCTTTCACGAGCACGTCATTAATATCATCGTGGAAGACTTCGTCGCTGCCTGCGATCCGCTGCGTGTCGATATCGAAGGCGACTTCCACGTTCGCGGAAACATCAAGACCATTGTCAGAGCCAGCTACCGCAAATCATAGCCACATTAACGGCTTATGGCGGCGCTATCGCGGACTGCCGCGAAACGTGGTCACGATTGGCCTGGTGAGTCTGCTCAACGATGCCTCGAGCGAGATCATCTATCCGCTGCTGCCGGTTTTTCTCGCCAACAGTTTAGGCGCTTCAGCACGCGCAATCGGAATCATTGAAGGACTCGCTGAATCGATGGCGAGTCTGCTGAAACTATTTGCTGGTTATCTGAGCGATCGACTGGCGAAGCGCAAGTTTCTGGTCGTTGCGGGGTATTCGCTTGCCTCCATCGTGAGGCCGTTGCTTGCGTTTGCGCGCACGTGGACGCAAGTCCTCGCGATCAGGCTTACGGATCGAGTCGGCAAAGGAATCAGAACTGCACCGCGCGATGCGATGATCGCCGACACGGTCACTGTCGAACAACGCGGGCTCGCGTTTGGTTTTCATCGGGCTATGGACCACGGCGGCGCCGTTATTGGACCACTGGTCGGATACCTGCTGGTGCTGATCTTTGTCGCAAAGGCTTCGTCGCCGACGGCGTCAGAGTTTTCCAAAATATTCTTAGCGGCTTCTGTGCCGGCGCTGATCGCGGTGCTCGTCGCGATCTTTTTCATGCGCGAGTCGCCGGTACACGCGTCCGCAGACTCGCAAGTCAAATCGCTCTCGTTGCGCGGGTTTGATAGTAACTTCAAACGATTCCTGGTGGTGCTGGCCCTGTTTACGCTCTCGAATTCGTCCGACAGTTTTTTAATCCTGCGTGCGACGGAGTCGGGTATGTCGGTGGTGATGGTGCCGTTGCTTTGGGCAGCGCATCATGCGAGCAAAGTATTGAGCTCGTTGTTCGGCGGCGATCTTTCGGATCGTTTGGGACGCAAGCGTTTGATTGTTTCCGGTTGGATTTTGTATGCCGCGGTTTACGCGGGCTTTGCTTTTGCGACGCAAACAATCTCGCTGTGGATCCTTTTTCTGGTTTACGGCATCTATTTTGGTTTATCGGAAGGAGCGGAGAAGGCGTTGGTGGCCGACCTCGTGCGCCCGGAGCAACGCGGCACCGCGTACGGCCTGTACAATCTCGCGTTTGGCGTGACGGTGTTTCCTGCTTCGTTCCTGATGGGTATGATTTGGGACTGGAAAGGGCCGGCGGTTGCGTTTCTGGCGAGCGCAGTAATGGGCGCGACAGCCGCGGTCTTGTTATTGATTCTCGTGAGGCCTCATCCTGATCGCGAAAGGATTTTGGTATGAGACGCAGACTGCTAACTCCGCATCCAGGTTTATCGACCGGCATTGGCTACTATCTCGGCGGCATGGAAGAGGTGCGCAATCAGGTTAACGTCGCGGTTAAGAACCTGCCGAGGGACGTGATCGGCAAGCCGGCGTTTCTCGGCGCTCATTCGATTGGCGGGCTCGTATTGCATATCGGTGAAGCAGAATGGTTTTTCATGCAGATGGTTGTCAGCGGGCATAAGCTGACTGACGAAGACAGCAAACAGCCGTACTGGGACGTGCTCGACGATCTCGAGCGCGTGGCGCGCGAGGGTTACACGGCGGAGTTTTGCTTGAAAGAGGTCGAGAAGATTCGCAATCAAACTCGCGACGTGCTTTTTTCTTACAACGACAAGGATCTGGAACGCATCATCACTTTCGAGCGCAACGGAGAAACCACTGAATACAACCTGCGCTGGATCCTGCATCACCTGATCGATCACGAAGCCCAGCACAAGGGGCAGATTTTTATGTTGAAGCGATTGATGGCACTATAGGATGGTTTGGTTGATATAGGTCCTATAGGACTTATAGTACCTATTTTGTTCATGAACTACGAGCTAGTTAAAACCCCCGAGGAACTTCGGAAAGCAATCGAAACCCTCACCAGCCAGCCAGTCGTTGGCCTGGACACGGAAACCACTGAGCTCGATCCATTCACCGCGCGCTTACGCCTGATCCAGCTCGCGACACCTGACCGCGTCTACATCGTCGATTTCGATCACTTCAGCAACGGCAATGCCGACGCACTCGCGCCGCTTCGCCATCTTTTGACATCTTCGCGTCCGATCAAGATCGCGCACAACGCGAAGTTTGACGCAAAGTTCATCAAGCACAATCTCGGTGTCGATCTCGTCGGACTCTTCGACACTTTGCTCGCGAGTCAACTCGTCGGCGCCGGCGATATCGAGGAACGTCACGGGCTCGAGACGGTCGCGAGTCGTTACCTGAACGAAGCAGTCGACAAGTCCGAACGCCTGAGCAACTGGAACTTCGAGCTCTCCGAAGCACAACTCGAATACGCCGCTCGTGACGCCGCGGTCCTGCTGCCGCTGCGCGAAAAGCTGATCGACCGTTTGAAATCCGAATCGCTCGTGAAGTGCGCACAGCTCGAGTTTGAATGCGTGATGCCGGTGGTCGACATCGAGCTGGCGGGTTTCTACATGCACAAAGACCGCTGGCTCGAACAGTTGGGGATCGTCGAAAAGAAACGCGCCGAGCTTGCAGAACAGTTGCAGCAGGTGCTGGCTGAGGAGTCCTCGCAGGGTTCGTTGTTCGGCGGCCCGCAACGCGACGACATCAATCTCGATTCACAGCAGCAGTTGACGAAAGCACTCAATCGTCTCGGCATTCCAGTTCCTGATTCAACGCGCAACTGGAAACTTCAGCCGCTGGCAGCGCAGTACCCGATTATCGGAACACTGCTCGAATACCGCACCGTTCAGAAGGCGCTGACGAGTTACGGCGAGAACATGATCGAGTTGATCAATCCCGTAACGAAACGACTGCACGCAGACTTCCGCCAGATCGGTGCGCCGACCGGACGCTTCGCCTGCACGAACCCGAACATTCAGCAAGTGCCGCACGCGGTTGAGTACCGGCGTTGTTTCAGTGGTCATCCCGAAGGACGAAAGTTAATCATTGCTGACTACTCGCAGATTGAGTTGCGAATACTGGCCGAGTTCTCGGGCGATCGCGGATTCATCGATGCGTTCAACTCGGGCGCGGATCTCCATCGCGTCACGGCATCGCAAGTCTTCAACGCCTCGCTGGACCAGGTGACAAAAGAGCAGCGCGACTTTGCCAAGCGATTGAACTTCGGTGTCGTTTACGGTATCGGCGCGCAGCGATTTGCACTGATGACCGGAATGAGCGTCTCGGATGCTGAAAATATTCTGCGACGCTACTTCGGGACTTATCGCCAACTCGATACCTACCTGCGTGAAGCCGCGAACCGGGCGGTGAGCGATCGCCAGGCGCGCACGGCGTCCGGTCGCCTCGTGCGTTTTCGTTACGACGAAAACGATCGCCAGCAGATTTCGATGACTCAACGCAACGGCAAGAACACGCCGATACAAGGCACGAGCGCCGACATCCTGAAACGCGCGCTCAAGTTATTGAAGGACGAGCTCAGCGAAACGAACGCGAAGATCGTCAACATCATTCATGACGAGATCGTCGTCGAAGCTGACGCGGACGAAACTCAGGACGTAGCGGAGAAAGTCGAGCGCCTCATGTGCGCCGCAGCTGAAGAATACTTAAAAACTGTCCCCGTAAAAGTCGAGACGGAGATTGCAGACGAGTGGATAAAATGAGCCGCGGATAACACGGATAAAATCCGGATTTCATCGGCGTTCATCTGCGGCTCCAAATGAGGTAGATGGGGACGCCTGTGAATACAAGCAAGTATCCAATCCCCGAGGTCGACGGCGCGAGTATCGCCAAATCGACAATAAACAACCCGGCAATCAAAATATAAATCAGCGGCACGATCGGATATCCAAACGTTCGGTACGGCCGCTCGATCTCTGGCACTTTGCGTCGCATCACGATCACTGCGCCCACCATCAACACGTAAAAAATCAGATCCGCGGAAACGATGTACTCGAGCAGTTGCGTGTAAACATTTCCAAACGTGAACGCGCCCGTCTGTTGATTAACCGTCACCGTGCGCGGCAACACCAGTAGCGCCGCCCACACACCCTGCGCAAGCAGTGCGACCGCCGGCACGTGATGCACGTTGACGCTATCAACGCGTTTGAAGAACAGCCCATCGCGTGCCATCGCATAGTAGACGCGCGCGCCCGCCAGTATCAATCCGTTGTTACAGCCAAACGTCGAGATCATGATCGCAACAGCCATGATGATCGTGCCGCTTGGTCCAAGCGCTGCCTGCATCACCGCAGTCGCCACGCGATTCTGCGGCGCGTTCTGAATGCCTGACAAAGGCAAGGTCACGACGTAAGCGAGATTCGCGAGCAGGTAGAGAGTCACCACGATGCCGCAACCGAGCAGCAACGAGCGCGGCAGATTCTTTCCCGGATCGCGCACTTCGCCCGCCGTGAACGTCACGTTGTTCCACGCTGATTGCGCGAACAGCGGTCCAACCATCGCGCGACCCAGCAACATCAGCAGCGCGAGCACCAACAGGCCATGGCTCGCCGGGTCAAACCAAACCTGCGCCGCCGAAGCCTTCCAACCGTTCTGCCACGGTTGCCACCACGACGACGTGTACGCAGCGCTGTTTTGGTTCCAACCGATCAGCAGTCCGATGAGGATCAGTCCGAGCAGCGCAGCGGTCTTCGTAAACGTGAACGTGTTTTGAATGAGCTTGCCGGTTTGCAGCCCGCGCGTGTTGATAAAGGTGAGAAACAGGATCATCAAGACGGCGAGCAGTTGCTGAGTCGACAAACTCAACGCATAACCGTTGAAAGAGAGTTGGTTGATCGTGAACGGCTTGACGAGCACTAACGGAGCAATGAGATATCGTTCGCCCGAAATCAGATCAGTCAGTACGCCGCTGAAGTTTGCGAAAGCGACCGCGACGGCGGCGATGGTCCCGCTCTGAATAATCAGAAACAATCCCCAGCCGAAAAGAAACCCAACCGATGGTCCATACGCTTCGCGCAGGAACACGTATTGACCGCCTGCGCGTGGCCACATCGCCGCGAGCTCAGCGCAACACAGCGCGCCCGTGATCGTGAGCACGCCTGCGAGAGCCCAGGCTGCGAGCAGCCATCCCGGCGACCCGACTAAGCGTGAAGATTCGGCAGAAGTGATGAAGATTCCCGAGCCGATCATCGATCCCACGACGATCATCGTGGCGTCCAGCAGGCTCAGGCCACGGACCAGTTTTGGTGGAGCTTCTTTGGACATTCGCGGTTGCGTATAGTGCCACAGATCTGCTTGCTTGACACTGCTCAACGCGGTCACTAGTCTTTCGAGTTCTGGACGCACACATATGAAAAATGAACTGATCGGTCGCATTACAAACAAGCAGGCCCGCGTGGGTGTCATCGGGCTTGGGTATGTCGGGTTGCCTTTGCTGGTGGAGTTCGCCGGCAAAGGTTTCAAGGGCACTGGCTTTGAAGTTGACGAGACCAAAGCGGCGCAGATCAACGCCGGCAGTTCTTACATCGGCGACGTGCCATCGCGCAGCGTCAAGGAAGCGGTTGATGCAAAGCGAATTTGGGCCACGACCGATTTCGATCACCTCGGCGGGTGTGACGCGATCATCATTTGCGTCCCGACGCCTTTGCGCAAAACGAAGGAACCGGACGTCTCTTACATTCTCGCGGCGACGGAGGAGATCGCGAAACGTTTGCGTCGTGGGCAGTTGATCATTCTCGAGTCGACGACTTATCCCGGAACGACGGACGAAGTGTTGTTGCCGAAGTTTGAGGAACGTGGTTTGAAGCTCGACGAGGATTTCATGCTTGCGTTCTCGCCGGAGCGTGTTGACCCGGGCAATCCGAAGTTTCTCACGCACAACATTCCGAAGGTTGTTGGCGGCGTGACCCCTGACTCGACCGTCGTTGCTGCGCATCTTTATTCGCAGATCGTTGACGATGTTTATTCGGTGAGTTCAGCGAGAGTTGCGGAAGCGGCTAAGTTGCTGGAAAACACGTTTCGCGCAGTGAACATCGGCATGGCGAACGAGATGGCGCGCCTCTGCTACGCGCTCAACATCGACACTTGGGAAGTGATTCGCGCGGCTGCGACGAAGCCGTTCGGGTTCATGCCGTTCTATCCCGGGCCGGGAATCGGCGGTCATTGTATTCCACTCGATCCGCACTACTTGTCATGGAAGGCGCGCCAGCACGGGTTTGATTCGCGGTTCATCAGTCTCGCGGAGGAAGTGAATTCGCGGATGCCCGAGCACGTGGTCCAACTCGTTTCCGACGGGTTGAACGATGAACGCAAGGCGATGAAGGGTTCGAACGTGTTGCTGCTCGGCGTTGCTTACAAGAAGGACATCAACGACGTGCGGGAAAGTCCGGCGCTTTCGATCATCGATCGGCTGCGGGCGAAGGGTGCGAACGTTCGGTATCACGATCCGTTTGTGACAGATCTTAGTTTTGAAGATGAATCGTTGCAGTCAGTGCCGCTGACCAACGAAGAGCTCAAGTCTTCTGACTGCGTGATCATCGTTACGGACCACAGCGAGATCGATTACAAGCGCGTGTGCTCGCTGGCGCCGCTGATCGTCGACACACGCAACGCGCTCAACGGCGACGTCAGACGCGAGAGCAGCGCCCGGATTATCCGTTTATAATCCGCGTTCATCCGCGGCTAAAAAAATGCTGAAAGTCATTAATGTCGTCGGGGCGCGGCCAAACTTCATGAAGGTGGCGCCGATCGTGGCGGCAATGAGGAGGCGCCCGGCGAAGTTCCTCCCGCTCGTGGTCCACACCGGACAACACTACGATGCGTCGATGTCCGACTCGTTCTTTCGCGACCTCGAGCTCCCGCAACCTGACACACACCTCGGCGTCGGCTCCGCCTCGCACGCCGCCCAGACTGCGGCAGTTATGGAACGTTTCGAACCCGTCGTCCTGAGTGAGAAACCCGACTGGGTTCTGGTCGTTGGCGATGTCAACTCGACCATCGCGTGCGCGCTCGTGTCTGTGAAGCTCGGAGTGAAGGTGGCCCACGTTGAAGCCGGACTGCGCAGTCGCGATCGCTCGATGCCCGAAGAGATCAATCGTCTGCTCACCGATCAAATTGCCGACCTTCTCTTCACACCATCACAGGATGCCAACGAGAATCTCCTGGCCGAAGGCATTCCTCCCGAGCGCATCTGCTTCGTCGGCAACGTGATGATCGACTCGCTGCAATACAACCTGACCGCAGCGCGAGCACAACACACTCGCGAACGCTTGAACCTCAATGGCGTCGATTACGCTCTGTTGACTCTGCACCGTCCTTCAAACGTCGATCTGCGCGAATCATTTGAACGGATCCTCAACGCACTCGAAGCGATCGCCGCAAAATTGCCGATCATTTTTCCCGTTCATCCGCGCACGTGCAAGACAATCTCCGAACTTGGCTTGAATGAGCGCGTTCAGTCGATAAAAGATCTGCGACTGGTCGAGCCGCTCGGTTATCTCGACTTCCTCAATCTCTCAAGCAGTGCGCGCCTGGTGCTGACGGACTCCGGCGGCATTCAGGAAGAAACAACGGCGCTCGGCATTCCCTGTCTGACCCTGCGCGAGAACACCGAGCGTCCGATCACAGTTGAAATGGGCACGAACGTAATCGTCGGTACTGACACGACGAAGATCGTCGCCGCCGCAAACGCCGCACTCAACGGCTCCGCAAAAAAAGCGTTGCGCCAACCACCTCTCTGGGACGGTCAAACGTCTGAGCGTATTCTCGACGCGCTCGAATCTCTTTAATGTCAGTTCTCACGAAAATCAAACGCGCAGTTCGCGGCGACGTAAAGCTCACGACCGTAGTGCGCGAAGCGTTGCGGCGAAGTCGCGCCTCGCTTCAGCAACGTAAGGAACGGGCCAGTCTGGACGAGAATAAGCCGTTAGCCTTACGGCGGCCGTTCGACCGCATGAGCCCGGACGAGTTGTTGGCCCATTTTAGAGGACCGCGTGAAGCGAAGTTTTTTGAGTTGCCGATCGCCCCTGAAACCACCGGCCTCGAACCCAGTTTCGGCAGAGTTATTGAGTGGCGGCGCGATCCGCTTTCCAACCACGTTTGGCCGCTTGATTATCACCGCGACATTGATTTGATACGCACTGACGGTTCCGACGTGCGCGTGCTTTGGGAGCTGAACCGCCTCGGTCATTTGCTCACGCTCGCGCGTGCATATTCGTTAACGAAAGATGAGCGCTACACGGAAGAGTTTTTTGCGCAGTTACGAAGCTGGTCTGAGCAAAATCCATACGGGCGTGGTCCAAACTGGAGCTGCGCGATGGAAGTGGCGTTGCGAGCAATGAATTTGTTGGCAGCGTTTGATGCGTTTCGGCATTCGCCAAGGGTGGATTTCGATTTCCTGACGTTTTTTCTGAAACTACTTCAAGAACACGGCGATTACATCCGGCGCAATCTCGAGTTCTCTTACATCGCGACCAGCAACCATTACCTTTCCGATGTCGTCGGACTCCTCTGGTTAGGACTGCTTCTTCCGGAACTTCGCGACGCGGAAGAGTGGCGTGACTTTGGCCTGGCCCAAACGCTTTGCGAGATGGACAAACAAGTGCTCGCCGACGGAGCGGACTTCGAGGCTTCAACCGGCTACCATCGCTTCGTCACCGAACTCTTCCTTTACTCGTTCATGCTCTGCCGCGCCAACACTGTCGAGATCGATCAACGGTATTGGACGAAGCTTCATCAGATGTTGAGTTATATCCGCGGTTATCTGCGTCCAGATGGATTCGCGCCTTTGATCGGCGACACGGATAGTGGGCAGGTGTTGCCTTTCGTGCGTCGTCGCGCTGATGATCATGCCTATCTCCTCGAGATCGGCGCGCACGTCTTTGACGATCCTGAACTGAATACTCCGTGCCTGAGTTCGCAAGCCTTTCCTGACGCCGGCACTTACATCATGCGCCATCGTGATCTCTATCTCTGCTTCAACGCGAGTGGCGTCGGCATTAACGGACGCGGCTCGCACGGACACAATGACGCGTTGAGTATTGAAGTCTCGGCAGGTGGCCGTGCGGTGATCGTCGATCCGGGCACGTATGTTTATTCCGCCGATCTCGAGAAGCGCCATCAGTTTCGCTCGACTGCGTATCACTCAACAGTGCAGATCGACGGACTCGAACAGAACACGATCGATGTGCGCAAGCCGTTCGTCATCGGCAACGAAGCGAAGCCGCGTGTGCTGGAATGGAAAACCAGCGGCGACTTTGACAAGGTAGTTGGCGAACACTATGGATACCCGGTCGTTCATCGTCGCACGATCGTCTTCAACAAACGTGAGCGCGCGTGGATGATTGACGACGAGTTTTTTGGCGACGGTGAGCATCTTTACGAGGTGCGGTTTCATTTCGCACCAGGTGTCGAGATGCAGGAGTTGACGATTAGAAGTTTGAGCACAGACGTTCAGCCGGTGTTGGAGCGGCAGGCTGTATCGAGAGACTATGGTCAAATGAGTGAGAGTGTTTCGGCGTGCTGGCGTATTTCAGGGTTGCCGCGGAAACTAAGGTGGGAGATAAGAGTTGAACGCGGATAACGCGGATTAAGATGTGCGGGATTTGTGGAGTCTGGGAATACGGCGCTAGTGAAGGCTCGATTGAGTCGTCGCTGATCGCACGGAT
>Ga0134128_10004897_pt1 | contig 16298 bp, 11 predicted proteins | sample KB31754_FD_96462 | JGI IMG/M metagenome (GOLD analysis project Ga0134128, IMG submission 96462) | Terrestrial soil microbial communities with excess Nitrogen fertilizer from Kellogg Biological Station, Michigan, USA - KB3-175-4 | ecosystem: Environmental > Terrestrial > Soil > Unclassified ...
AAAACATCTCCCGCGAAGTACGGAATTTTTTAGCGGTAATTATTTCGCACGGGCGCATGGCTTTTTTGGGCGCGATTTTCAAGGAATTTGAGCACGAAATGGACAACCGCCTGGGATTTGCCGAAGCCGACGTAACCACCGCCCGCGATCTTACCGCGGAGGAACGGCGCGCGCTGGAATCGCAGGTAGGAACTCTTACCGGAAAAAAGGTCCGCGCGCGCTATTCCCGCGATGAATCGCTGCGCGGCGGCGCGGTGGTCAAAATCGGCAGCACCATCTATGACGGTTCCGTCAAAGGACAATTGGAAAGAATTTACGAGGAGCTGGTAGGCGCAGGCAGTTAAACCTAAGGCCGGCATTCCCAAGCAAAACAGGCAGGAGCTAGCAGCGAAAAGCTGATTCTATGGCACAAATCAGAGCAGACGAAATTACAGAACTTATCCGGCAGCAGATCGAGAACTACGAATCGAAGATCTCGGTGGATGAAGTCGGCACCGTCATCACTCTGGGCGACGGTATTGCCCGCGTGCACGGACTCGATAAGGTCATGGCAGGGGAATTGTTGTCATTCCCGCACAATGTTGGCGGCATCGCCATGAACCTGGAAGAAGACCAGGTGGGCGTGGTGATCCTTGGCGACTACACCGAAATCAAAGAGGGCGACGAGGTCAAGCGCACCGGAAAGATCATCAGCGTTCCGGTAGGCGATGCGCTCATTGGCCGCGTTGTCAATTCTCTCGGCCAGCCCATTGACGATAAGGGCCCCATCAACACGAACCAAACGATCCCGATTGAGCGGCTTGCTCCCGGCGTCATTGATCGCCAGCCCGTGCGCGAGCCTATGGCCACAGGGCTAAAGGCCATCGACAGTATGATTCCCGTGGGCCGTGGACAGCGCGAGCTGATCATCGGCGACCGCCAGACTGGCAAGACCGCCGTAGCCATTGATGCCATCATCAACAACAAGGGCGGGGACCTGATTTGCATTTATTGCGCCATCGGCCAGAAGCGTTCTTCGATTGCGCAGGTAGTGAAAACGCTCAGCGACTACGGCGCAATGGAATACACCATCGTCGTGGCAGCATCGGCTTCCGAGCCTGCGCCAATGCAATATATTGCTCCTTACGCGGCCTGCGCGATGGGCGAATACTTCCGCGATAACGGACGCCATGCGCTGGTCGTTTACGACGATCTTTCAAAACACGCCGCTTCCTATCGTGAAATTTCTCTTCTGTTGCGGCGTCCACCCGGCCGTGAAGCTTATCCGGGCGATGTGTTTTATCTACACTCCCGTCTGCTGGAGCGCGCCGCGAAAGTGAGTGATAAAAACGGCGGCGGATCGTTGACCGCGCTTCCCATCATCGAAACGCAGGCGGGCGACGTTTCCGCTTACATTCCGACCAATGTAATTTCCATTACGGACGGGCAGATATACCTGGAAACCGACCTGTTCAACCAGGGCGTTCGCCCGGCGGTCAACGTCGGTCTTTCTGTGAGCCGCGTCGGCGGCAGCGCACAGATCAAAGCCATGCGCCAGGTGGCCGGGAGCCTAAAGCTGAATTTGGCGCAGTATCGCGAGCTGGCAGCCTTCTCGCAGTTCGGCAGCGATCTCGACAAAGCCACCCAGGACCAGCTCAATCGCGGACAGCGGCTGGTGGAAGTATTGAAGCAAAAACAATATTCGCCACTGCCTTTCTCCAAGCAAATTTTGATTATTTACGCCGGCACCAACGGCTTCCTCGATGATCTCGCGGTAGATCAGGTGCGTGATTTCGAGGCGGAATTATACCGCTATGTAGATTCCACGAACCCCGGCCTGCTCAAGTCCATCATGGAAAAGAAAACTTTGGACGACGGATTGAAGGCTGAGATGGCGCGCGTAATTAAAGAATGTAAAGAGACGTTTGTGGCGGAAAAACAGGCGGTAGCGAAATAGCAATTAGTACTTAGCAATTGGCACTTAGCATTTCGCCAATCTGGATTTTCCCTGGGATAGCAAGGAACTCACAGGGCGAAAAGCCAATGGCTAAGTGCAAAGTGCGAATTTAAACACATGCCCAGCATACTCGACATACGGCGTCGCATCCGCAGCGTGACCAACACGCGGCAGATCACCAAGGCCATGAAGATGGTCTCGGCGGCCAAGCTGCGCCGCGCGCAGGAACGTGCTTTGGCGGCGCGGCCTTATGCGCAGATGCTGACCAATGTGCTCAAATCGCTGGTATCGTGCACCGACATCTACGATCCGCAAACCGGCGAGCCGTTGCATCCGCTGCTGGTTCGCCGTCCGGAAAATAATATTCTGCTGATTGTGATTACCGGCGATAAAGGGCTAGCGGGAGCATTCAACACGAACATCCTGAAAGCAGCCTCCCGCTTTCTTGAATCCAAGCAGGACAAGAACATCGAAATTGAAGCCGTCGGCCGCAAAGGGCGCGATTTTCTGCGCCGCCACTACAGCTCCGCCGCTCCCCGTTCGGCCGACGATAAGAACCCCGCGCGCACGACCATCGTAGGCGAAAAAATCGGGGTGCTCAACAAAGTCGAATATTCGCTGGCCTCGGAGTTGGCCGAGCGGCTGATTGAGCGCTACAGCAAGGGCGAAATTGATTCCGTCTACCTGCTTTACAACGAGTTCAAGTCGGTGATCGCGCAGCGGCTGGTGGTAGAGCGGCTGCTTCCCATCGAGCGCATCGGCGAAACGGACGTGGCGCAGGCGGAAGAAATGTCACTCGAAGAGAAGCAGCATGCCATTGATGCGGCCATAGGATCCGGCGTTAAGCTTCGTCCGGCGGACACGCATGAAGTCGATGAATCGGCCGCGCAATTCGCTACTGCGGAAGTGGACTACATTTATGAGCAACCAGCAGCAGAGTTGTTCCGCGGGTTGTTGCCAAAGTATGTAAGCGTGCAGATTTTCCATGGAATGATGGAGTCCGTCGCCGCCGAGCATGCGGCGCGTATGACCGCCATGGATGCTGCCACCAGCAACGCCACAGACATGATTGATTCGCTCACGCTGGTGATGAACCGCGCGCGGCAGGCGAAGATCACGAAAGAGATTATTGAGATTGTCAGCGGGGCAGCAGCGGCGTCGTAGAGCGGCAATTGGCAATTCGTACTTGGCATTTGGCCGGTAAGAGCATTTTTGAAAGCGCAAATCTGCCGCGTATTGACGAATTGCCAAATGCGAAATGCTAAGTGCCAAGTACAGCTCGCTAAGAATCAATTTGCTGGCGCGGAAGGCAGCAGCTAGCAGCAGCTTATTTCAAGGAAAACTATGCCAGAAAACATCGGACGCGTCATTCAAATTACCGGGCCCGCGGTAGACGTTCAGTTTGAAGAAGCCACCATGCCGCCGATCTACCAGGCGTTGCGTGTGGTCAGTGACGGCTTCAACGTTCCTACGCCCATCAACGTAATTCTTGAAGTGCAGCAGCATTTAGGCGAAGGCCGTGCTCGTTGCATCGCCATGGAAGCCACCGACGGCATGGTGCGCGGCATGAAGGCGATTGACCAGGACGGCCCGATTTCCGTTCCCGTGGGCCGTGGCACGCTGGGCCGCGTAATGAACGTGATCGGCCAGCCAGTAGATCAGCTCGGGCCGATTGAGACCAAAGAGCGCCACCCCATTCACCGCCCCGCCCCGCTATTCGACGAGCAAGCTACCACGGCGGAAATGTTTGAAACCGGTGTGAAGGTCGTGGACCTGATTCAGCCGTTCCTTAAAGGCGGAAAGATTGGATTGTTCGGCGGCGCGGGCGTTGGCAAAACCGTCGTCATCATGGAGCTCATCAACAACGTCGCCAAACAACATGGCGGATTCTCCGTGTTCGCGGGCGTTGGCGAACGTACCCGTGAAGGAAACGACCTGTGGCTCGAAATGAGCGAATCGGGCGTGATTAAACCTGGAGACTCCGAGCACTCCAAGGCCGCCTTGATTTACGGGCAGATGACGGAGCCGCCCGGAGCGCGTTTGCGCGTGGCGCTTACTGGTCTCACGGTCGCGGAATATTTCCGCGACGTCGAAGGTTCGGACACGCTGCTGTTTATTGACAATATCTTCCGCTTCACGCAGGCGGGATCGGAAGTCTCCGCGCTTCTGGGCCGCATGCCCAGCGCCGTGGGCTACCAGCCTAACCTGGCGACGGAAATGGGCGAATTGCAGGAGCGCATTACTTCCACCAAGAAAGGTTCCGTTACCTCTGTGCAGGCGATTTACGTTCCTGCCGATGACTTGACTGATCCGGCACCGGCGACAACTTTCGCCCACCTCGATGCGACCACGGTGCTTTCCCGCGCCCTGACCGAAATCGGAATTTATCCGGCGGTTGATCCGCTGGCTTCGACTTCGCGCATTCTCGATCCGCGTATTGTGGGCCAGGAACATTACAACGTGGCCCAGGCGGTGAAGAAAACATTGCAGACATACAAAGACTTGCAGGACATCATCGCCATTCTTGGTATCGATGAACTCAGCGAAGACCAGAAGCTCACCGTGGCGCGCGCCCGCAAGATTCAGCGATTCCTTTCGCAGCCGTTCCATGTGGCCGAGCAATTTACCGGGGCGCCGGGCCGTTATGTGAAAATTGCAGACACGGTCAAGGGCTTCAAGGCGATTGTCGAAGGCAAGCACGACGATATTCCCGAGCAGGCCTTCTACATGAAAGGTACGATTGACGAAGTCCTCGAAGCCGCGGAGAAGATGAAGAAGGCGGCGTAAGAACCGTCGTTGGTCTTTGGTCGTTAGCCTTTGGCCGGTAGCTTTTGGCCCCGACATTGGCCGCCAGCAGGAAATGGCTGAGATCATCGAAAAATAAAGACCAACGACTAGCGACCAATGACGAACGACAGATTTATGGCAGACACTCTCCAACTCGAAATCGTTACACCCGAAAAGATTGTGGTGAAGGACGTAGCGAATGAAGTCCAGATACCCGGCAAAAGCGGATATCTTGGCGTGCTGCCCGGCCATGCTCCGCTGATTACCGAGCTGGGCGTAGGCGAGATTACCTACCGCAACTCCAGCGGGACAAATCACCTTGCCGTCGCCTGGGGATTCGCGGAGGTGCTGCCGGAGAAAGTCACGATCCTGGCTGAAACGGCCGAGCGCGCCAGTGACATTGATACCGGCCGCGCCCAGCAAGCGAAACAAAAAGCCGAGCAGAAGCTGAAAAACGGCGGCCCGGACCTCGATTATTTTTCCACGGAAGCGGCATTGCAACGCGCCGAGACGCGCTTGCAGGTGGCGAACAAGGCCAAGTAAGTTTTCCGAAAATCGCGGAAAATTTATTCCAGGTACGTTCCCTCCATCCTTAGATACGGTTCCGCCATCCTTAAAACGATGTCATCCCGACGTTGAGCGCAGCGAAGACGGAAGGACCTTACGATTGCCAACAATTTTTATGCGGGCGGCGGGAATATTCCTGCAATCCGCATTAGCGCTGTGTCCTTCCCTAATATCCCTCGCAAAACCGGCTTCGGGATGACATTTTCGAAAGTATTTTCTCCAAAGGGATGAGGAACCCTGTTTTGGATGCTCTGTTTTGGATGCTCTGTTTTGGATGCTCTGTTTTGGATGCTCTGTTTTGGATGCTCGCAAGGAACGCGCCTACCGCAAAACCATCACCTCATTTGTAGAGCCGCCGTCCCGGCGGCCCTGAAGGCCGCTTGAAACTGGCGCTACCTTAAAACGCGGAAAATCCAGCCAGAGAAAGCGTCACCGCAAAGCCATTCCCGGCTCGGCGGAAAATTCCATGGACGCGAAATCCTGAGCGAGGTACTTGGGATAGGCTGCGGCGGCGATCATGGCGGCATTGTCGGTGGAAAGCGGGCGGGAAGGGAAAAATACCGGCAATCCCTGTTCGGCGGCTTTGCGCTCAAAGGTCTGCCGCAACTCCTGGTTTGCGGCCACTCCACCCGTACCGAACACGGTCGCCGCGTTGTATTCCCGCGCGGCGGCCAGGGTTTTGTTGGTCAGGTCTTCGATAAGCGCGTATTGAAAAGATGCTATCAGGTTGAGCGTTTCACGGTCGCAATGCGCGAGATAATCTTCCAGTTTAGGCTTGGCAATGGATGAGAGCGCCTTCCGCCTCGCTTCTATGGATTCGCGCATGTTGTGGGTCTCCACATAACGCAGGACCGAGGTTTTGATTCCGCTGTAGGAAAAGTCGAACCGCGGGCCGTGATCTTCCGCTGCGGCGGAAGTTTTGCTCGCGTCTGCGCTTAAAGTCCGGCGGTCGGGACGCTTGAGTTGCACTGCGGGGAATTTCACCGCGCGAGCGTCTCCATGCGGGGAAAGGCGGTCAATGACCGGACCTCCGGGATAGCCGAGGCCGAGCAGTTTGGCGACTTTATCGAAAGCTTCTCCGGCAGCGTCGTCGCGAGTGCGGCCGACATTTTCGTAGGTCCAGCTTTCCGCTTTTTGCCGCGCCAAATACAGGTGCGTGTGCCCGCCTGAGACCACCAGCGCCAGCACTGGAAATTTCAATTTGCCGGAGACCGACGAACCATCGCCCGACAGGCCATCACCCGAAAAGCCGCCCTTTTGCCGCTCTTCCAACAGCACGGCATGAATGTGGCCTTCCAAATGGTTCACGGCGATCAGCGGCTTTTCCAGGGCAAATGCCAGAGCCTTGGCATAAGTGATGCCGACGAGCAGGGCACCAGCCAATCCCGGCCCCTGCGTGACCGCGATCGCATCTATGGATTGGTAGCTTTGGCCTGCGCTTTCCAGCGCCTGGCGCACCACCGGAACAATGGCGCGCAAGTGTTCGCGGGAAGCGAGTTCCGGAACCACACCGCCGAAAGGCTGGTGCGTGGCAATTTGAGAAGCCACAATATTGGAAATTATTTTTTCGCCGGAAGACACGACCGCGGCGGCGGTCTCATCGCACGAACTTTCAATTCCGAGGATGAACGCGGGAGGCATTAGCTCTCAAGAGAAGGCGGCAGGCCGCAAGTCATTACCCGGGACTTGTGGCCTGCTCAGTTTAGTTGATGTCGAACTGTTCCTGATGAAGCGCGGGATCGCTCTTCACGATGACTGTCTTCTGGGTCATCTCTTCCATTTCGTTCATCAGGCGGCCATTGTTGGTTTTCAGCGCCTTCGCCACTTCCGGATTCACGCGCAGCATGACGTCCGTGTGCTCCAGGTGCTTCGAAATTTTCCGCATCTCGACATAAATTTCATTGCAGATGGTGCCTACCGACTTCACAAAGCCGGTGGACTGGCAATAAGGGCACGGGGCTCCGATGGTGCGTTCGAGAGACTGCTTGATGCGTTTTCGCGTGATCGCCACCAGGCCGAAATCGTTAAATTGCAGCACCTTCGAGGGCGAGCGGTCAGCGCGCAACGCCTCTTCGAGCGCCTGCATGACCTTCTGGCGGTTGCGCCGTTCATCCATGTCAATAAAGTCAATGATGATAATGCCGCCGAGGTCGCGCAGCCGTATTTGCCGCACGATTTCCTTGATGGCATCCACGTTGGTCTTCACGATGGTGTCTTCGAGACGCGCCGTCTTGCCTACGTATTTTCCGGTGTTGATATCGATCGCAACCAGCGCTTCGGTTTGATTGATGACAATGTAGCCACCACTCTTGAGCCACACTTTGGACTTAAGCGCTTTGTTGATCTCTTCGCCCAATCCAAACTGTTCGAACAGCGGAGTTTCCTTGCTGTAGAGTTTGACCCGCTTGACGAGCGCAGGCTGAAAGCGGTTGGCGAAGCGCAGAATGCGCTCATATTCCTGTTCATTGTCCACCCAGATCACGGAAACATCGGAGGTGACCTGGTCGCGCAGAATGCGCTCCACAACGTTGAGATCGTGATAAATCAGCGCGGGGGGCTGGCTATTTTCCGCGCGGGTGCGGATTTCATTCCACAGGTTTTTCAGGAAGCGGATATCGGCGCGCAATTCATCTTCGGAGGCGCCTTGCGCCGCGGTGCGGACAATGAATCCCCCGTTGCCGTTTTCGCGCTCGCTGATGATGATCCGCTTCAGCCGCTGCCGTTCCTCTTCGGATCCAATCTTGCGGGAAACTCCAGTGTGGTTGACGGTCGGCATGTAGACCAGAAAACGCCCCGGAAGCGCGATGTGGCTGGTAATGCGGGCGCCCTTCTTGCCGATCGGCTCTTTGGCGATCTGCACCAGGATTTCCTGGCCTTCTTTCAACAAATCGCTGATCAGGGGAACGTTTTGGGGCTCGCGGCGGCGGAAGCGGCGCGCTCCTCCTCCTCCTCCACGGCGGCCACGCTGCGGACGGCGGTCCTGCCCCGCGCGTTTGGTGCGCTGCGTATAGGCAGCGGTGCGGGAAGGACCACGCACTTCAGCCTGGGCGTCCACCGTACCTTCGCCACGGGCCTCCGCCTCCAACAGGGCTTCTGCTTCTGCCTGGGCCTCTTCCAGTTCCGATTCTTCCTCTGACTCTTCTTCCACTGTTTCTTCTGCTTCGGCAACCTCGGCTTCTTCCGGAGAAACCGGCTCGGCAGAAAATGCTTCCATTTCTTTCGTGTGTTCCTCTTCCGCGTGGTCTTCTTCAGTATGACCATGAGAAGCGGCAATCTCATGCGCAGCGGAACGGCTGTCATCCGACTCATGCGAATCGTCAACGGCGTGGACCTGCTCTTCCATCTCTTCGAAATCCAGGTCTTCTGCGGCTTCTACGTAGGGAGAAAGATCGGTTTCATCCTCTTCAATTTCTTCTTCCTCCAGAGCATGCAAACCGTTAGTCCTTTGTTCTTCCGAAACACGTTCCGCATGGAATTCATCTTCATCTTCCACATCGCTCGTTGAATTCCGCCCAGAGTTCCGGGATTCGGAATGGCGGGCATGAATATCCGCAACATCATCGTTTCCAAAGACAGCGGCGACATTCATGTCATGCAGGCGTTTCTGTTCGCGGTCCCATTGCTCCGAGCCGACGCTTGATTCTTCAGTTAAATCTTCTTCCTTCGCGGGAACTGCCTTGCGGCCGGCATACGTTTCAGGCAAAACATCGGGAGCGGATGCAGCCGTTTCCGGCTCGACGCTGGCGAACAGCGGTTCATCTTCTGGAAAACGAGCGGCTAACACGGGCGCGGATTCCGGTGAAGAGCCCGGCGTCTGGGATATCGGGCTGGAAGCTGCACGCGGCTGATTGGCCTGCGCGTAGCGCCTGTATTTTGAAATGGATTCCCCCGGAAGAAGGATGGGCTCATATCGTTCGGAAGGCGCCTCGGCAGCGGCCTCCGGCTCCGGGCGGCGAGTTTCACGCGGCTGCTCAGTCCGGCTAGGTCTTGCGTCCCCTGCATCTCCTTGACCGCGCTCCCCACGGCGGCCGCGTCGACGGCGGCGGCCCCGCCAATCACCCCGTCCTTCACGGGCTTCCGCATGGCGCGGTTCTGTATGTCGGGAAGTCTCCGCCGAAGCTACATCTTCGCTTTCCGCGGCGGCGGTGCCGCCATTGGAAGGATTGCGTTCGCGTGAAGCATCTTCCAGCTGCGCTGGCCTTTCAAATTTTGGTGGTTCTGTATGACCGTTATTCCCGTTCGCGGGAAGCACATCCATATCATCCTGGTCTTCAAGTTCCATGAAGTCGGAGACGTAGAGAAACGCATCGCGCTCCAGGCCAATATCCACAAATGCCGATTGCATCCCGGGGAGAACGCGGGTCACGCGGCCTTTGTAGATGGACCCGGCCAGGGTGTATTCATTTTCACGTTCCAGGTAGATTTCGGCGAGCAGGTCATCTTCGGTGATCCCGACTTTGGTTTCGTGCGGGGTCGAAGACACAAATAATTCTTTAATCATGCAAACTCCGGATCCGCGTTATTCAGGCGCGGAATTTCACCGGACGCAAACAGAAGAGGACAGGAAGGAATGGAACATCGCGAAGGCCCGCTCCAGACAGAGCGGCCCGTTCACCTCGGACTTCAATTGAGGCGGAATCCGCAGCCCACGCTTAGGAATCTTTCGCACTTAATCGCATCTCGGCGTTGTCCAGGTTTGTGACCGCTCTCTCGCGATTCCCACTCTGGGGATGCGAAGGGGCCGTTACCTGCCCGGTTGCGCCAGCTTTCAATCCTGCCCGGCCTTCAAGTCATGCGGCCAGTGAGTTGCCCTTCTTTACGCGAGGGCCATCGTAATCTTTTTCCGCCATAGAGGCGGGTACAACACTTCATTAATCTTTAGCAATGTGTCCTGCTTCAATTCACAAACCGGCGCATACGAACATTCATGACAATTCCCAGCGCCAAAAACATAAACAGGACAGAAGACCCGCCGTAACTCATCAACGGCAAAGGTATTCCGGTAACAGGCATAAAGCCCACTACCATGCCGACGTTGACCAGAATATGGAAGCTAAGCACCGCCACCACACCCATTACCAGAAACGTGCCAGCGCGGTCAGGCGCTGTCTGCGCGTTCTGGATGAGGCGCATCAGCACAATAAAGTATAACAGTAAGAGCAAAAGCGCGCCCACAAATCCGTGCTCTTCGGCAAATGCCGCGAAAATAAAGTCGGTTTGCGGGACAGGTAAAAACGACAGATGGGTCTGGGAACCGCCCTGGCTACCCCAAATTCCTCCTGAGCCCACCGCAATCAAAGACTGTATGACCTGGTAGCCTGAGCCGTGGCTATCGGCATCCGGCTCAAGAAAGCTGGTAAGCCGGGCCTTCTGATAGCTCTTGAGCAGGTGAACGCGCGGCACAAAAAATACAGCCCCTATGGCGATTGCAGCCAGCAGAACGACTATTAGTCCCTGCCGCCACCGCAGCCCGCCCAGAAAGATTCCCATCACAGCAATGGGAAGATAAGTAAGGGATGTGCCCAAATCCGGCTGCCTGAGCACCATGAGCATGGGGAAAATCACGATTGCGCCAGCTTTTAGAAAGTCGGGCCAGGAGAGCTCCCGGTCATGCAAATCGGCGAAGAACTTCGCCATGGCCAGAATCAAAATGAGTTTCACCCATTCCGAGGGCTGAAAGTGCATTCCTCCCGGCAGTTTAACCCAGCGGCGCGCTCCCAGATATTTTTGCCCGAAGACCAGCACCGACATGAGCGATCCCAGCGCGGCGATGTAGAACCAATGCGCCTGTTCGAGCAGCACCTGATAGTTAATCAGGCTGACGATGAACATGCAGGCGACGCCTGCCAGAACCCAATAGATTTGGCGGATATGGGAGCCGGCAAACTTGGTGTGCTCCGTGGCGCTGCGAATTTCAAGCACTCCCAGAGCGCAGATAATCAGCACAAAGAACAGGAGCACCCAATCGAAATCGCCGAATGAAACATTACGCGCCATAACTCAATGCACTCCCGGAGCGGCTGCCGCCAAAGGTATCTGCGGGTTGGAAATGTCCACGTAGAAGTGGCCGCCTTGCAGCTTGTCGTCTCCGTCGGCCTCGGGCGTACTCCAAACAGCGCCCATCTCTGGCCGGGCCTGTGGAACTTTCTCCCGCTCAGGTTTTGCCTGCTGGCCCGCGATCTTGATCGGTAGACGGCGTTGCTTATCAACGTAAGCTTTCACCACCTGGGCTGCGATGCGTGCGGCAAATTGTCCGTGCTCGCCTCCCTCAAAAAGAACGCAAACCACCAGTTCAGGGTTACGGCGTGGCGTCACGCCCACAAACCATGCATTATCTTTGAAATTTTGTTTGCTGTTGGCTAAGCGGGCTTTTCCTGCATTGCTGATGGTTTGCGCGCTGCCGGTCTTTCCTGCGAAATCAATCCCCTCTAAATGGGCGCTGGCAGCAGTGCCGCCGGGAGTTGTCACTTCCGCCATCGCATCGGTAATCACTTCCCAATTTTTAGGATCAATGGGAATCTTAATTTTGTCCTGCGTTGCCGTTGCGGGCAGCAAGTTAGGCGGCAGATCACTGGGGAAAGCGACATGGGGACGGACGAGCGTACCTCCGCTCGCGATTGCTCCTATGGCCCGCGCCATTTGGATAGGCGTTGCCGTCACTGCTCCCTGGCCTATGCCTACAGAAATGGTTTCGCTCGGAATCCACTTTTGCCGGAACGTGTGGATTTTCCATTCTTCCGAAGGCACAAGACCACTGGCCTCCTGGGGCAGATCAATTCCTGTTTTCTGTCCAAGCCCGAACATGGTGGCGTATTTGGCAATGGTTTCAATCCCCAGCTTTTCCGCCAGCGTGTAAAAGAAAACATCGCACGATTGATAGATTGCCTTCGTGAGATCTACTTCTCCATGCCCCTGGTGCAATGCCGATATCCAGCATTTGAAATAGCGGCCATAAAAGGTTCCGCCGCCGGGACAAAAGACATGAAGATTTTGTGCGATGCCTTCCTGCATGCCAGCTACCGACATGATGATCTTGAAAGTAGAGCCGGGTGCCAACTGTGCCTGAATGGCTTTGTTCAGCAGAGGGTGTTCATCGTCATCAATGAGCTTTCTCCACTGTTCCCGTGACATGCTTGCGACAAAATCGTTAGGATCGAACGTGGGGCGGCTCACCATGGCTAAAATGTCGCCTGTACGGGGATCCATTGCCACTATCGCTCCGTTTTTATCTCCAATGGCTTCTTCCGCCGCGATCTGGAGATCAATATCCACGGTCAACTTTAGTGGCTTACCCGCTTCGGCAGGTTTTTGCGCCAGCTCGCCCATTTCCTTGCCATGGCTGTTCACTACCACCTGCCGCGAGCCATTGGTTCCCATGAGAAGCGAGTTGTATTCCAGCTCCACCCCTGACTTGCCTACAATGTCGCCGGGATTATAGAGCTCCCACTGCGGCTGGTTCAGCATCTGTTCGCTGACTTCGCCAACGTATCCAATTAAATGGGCCATGAAACCATTGCGCGGATAAAGGCGCCGGTAGGCCATGATGGTATCGAGTTCAGGAAGCTCGTTGCGGTGGGCTTCGATGAAGGCCAGCTCGTCCTGGGTAATATCCTCTTTCAGGTAGATGGGCTGATATTCGGGAAGGTGCGCGAAGTGCTTTATGTCCTCGCGGATTTCGGCGGGGTCCATGTGTAGGCCTTGAGCGATCTGGCCGGCATCGCTGTCCAGGTCCCGGGAGGAGTCGCGCAGCATCAAAGCGGTATAAGACGCGTAATTTTCTACAATCGTGCGGCCTTCGCGGTCATAGATTTTGCCTCGGGGAGCGAGAATGGGAACGTCGCGAATGCGGTTTTTTTCCGCCAGCGTGGAATAAAAATCGCTCTGCATTACCTGCAAGCGCCACAAACCATAAGCCAGCACCAGAAAAATGGCGAGAATAATGTACTGCGCCCCGGTAAGGCGTCCCGCCGAAACTTTTTCTTCACGTCCAAACATTACATTGATCCTTCACATTCATCATCAGCGCGCATCAGCAAGCTCTCTGCGAAGAGCCATTTGGACCTGTCACGTCCTCTGCTTAAAACGGTCCAGGAGCGCAAACAAGATTACCGCCAAAAATGCGTTCGCCAACGCGGAAATGAGTTCGTGCTGCCAGCTCCACTTCAGGGCGAGCCCGACCAGAGAGCGCGCGATCGTGAAATAAATAATCTCGTGTATCAGGTAAAAAACCAGGGTGACGAGAAAGCGTGCGCCCGCGTTTTCTACGTCCAGCCGCACCCCCAGCGACGAAGCGCCGTATCCTACAACTGTCTTTGAAATTCCGTACAGGCCCAGAGGCTGATGCGTGAGCGCGTCCTGCAATAGTCCGATCACGCTGCCGGTCAGCAGGCCCGCAACCTGGCTGCGGCGCGCCACCGCAAACGAGATGACGACCAGAAGCGGCAGATCAAAATACGAGAAAAAGTGCAGCTTCAGGGGCAGAAATGCCTGCAGAAACAGCGCCAGCAAGGGAATCAGGACAGTCGCTGGAATGCTGAAGCGGTAAACCTCAATCTGCTCGCCGGATGTGTAAGTAATGGGCACGCTATTGCGGCTGGCCTCCGGTTTTGGCGGGTAATGCGGGAGCGGATTGAGGAGCGCTGTTCGCCGCGGGCGCTGCCGGCAATGCTCCTGGCTGATCGGAAATCTTTATCACGCGAGTCACCGGTTTTTTTACGTCATTGCCGGAAACTGATTCTGCGTTCGGCTTTGCCTGGGGAACGCCGGCGTTCGCCGTCTGAGGTTTTGCTAGTGGCTTTTCGGCTGCCGCGCCTGCGGTCTTCAAATTTTGCGGCTGGGGCTTCTCGCCGCTATGCTCCTGCGCCAGTTTTTGGGAAGCCGGCTTCGCGGAAGCTGCTGCCTTGTCAGGGGCAGGCTTTTCCGGCACAGAAGGCAGTTGCCGGGCCAGTATGTCTGCCGCCTTCGCCGAATCGGAATCTGCCGTTTCCGGAACGCGCTCTTCCTGTTGCGTAATGACCAGGACCTCTTCCAGATGGTTCAGGTTCGCCGCGGGCTTCACATGGATGGTTAGAAGTGAATCCTTCCCTCTTGTGACCGAGAACACTTCGCCCAGCGGCATGCCTTTGGGGAAAATGCCGTCGCCGCCACTGGTCAGGAGCCTGTCTCCCGCCTGCACCTGCTCATCTGACATGATCTTTTGCAGCAGAAGACCGCCGGTAGGAGTGCCCTGAACAATCCCTTTGAGCCGCGATTTTTCCGTGATGGCCCCGGCCCCGCTGCTCTGGTCGCTGATTAGCAGGACTTCCGCAGTGCCGCCAAAAACGCGGAGCACCTTCCCCACCACTCCGTCCGCGGTGATGACCGGCATGTCGCGTTTAATGCCATCCTGTTCGCCTTTATCGATGTAGATGGAACGCGACTCTTCGCTGCCGCTGGTGCCGATAACCTGTGAAGCAACTGTGTGCAGGATGAACTGTTCTTTGAACCGCAGCAGCGCCTGCAACCGGTGCGCTTGGTTGGCATCTTCAGAAAGCCGCACCTGGTTGAGGCGCAGTTGCTGAATTTCCTGTTGCAGCTCGCGGTTCTCCTTGCGCACTCCCCGCAGATAAAGATAGTTGTGCCAGACGCCGGAAACTCCGTCTTCCAGGCCGACAACGCCCTTTTCCAGAGGCGTAATGGCGGCGACCGTCCAAACGCGGATCAGGCGGCTGGATTCATTTTCCGTTTTGCGCTTGACCTGAATGGCCAGGCCGAGGACCTGCAGGAACAGCACTCCCACGAGAATGCTTATGTTCCTGTAACGGGTGAGAAGGTTTTCCATAATCAGCTACTAGCCATTCGCTGCTAGCTTCTGGCTACTACCGGTGCAATCGCGCGTGCGGGGCTAGCAGCTAGAAGCCAGCAGGCTGTCTTACTCGATGGAGATTTTTCGCAGCAGCTTGAAATCGCTGAGCATCTTTCCTGTGCCCAGCACCACGCTGCACAGCGGATCGTCGGCGATGGAAACGGGCAGCCCGGTTTCCTCGCGGATGCGTTTGTCGAGGTTCTTAATGAGCGCCCCGCCCCCGGTTAAAACGATGCCGCGGTCGCTGATATCGGCGGAAAGCTCCGGCGGTGTCCGTTCCAGGGCTACGCGGATCGCATTCATAATGGTGGAAACGCACTCACTCAACGCTTCGCGCACTTCGCTGTCATCCACCGTAATGGTTTTGGGCACGCCCTCAATAAGGTTGCGGCCTTTAATTTCCATGGTCAGCGGCTTATCGAGGGGATAAGCGGAACCGATTTCCATTTTGATCTGCTCGGCGGTGCGCTCGCCGATGAGCAGGTTATATTTGCGTTTCAGGTAATTCATGATGGCTTCATCCATCTGATTCCCCGCCATTCGGACGGAGCGCGAATAAACGATGCCGCTTAAAGAAATGACCGCGATGTCGGTCGTCCCGCCGCCAATATCCACCACCATATTGCCCGAGGGTTCCGTGATGGGAAGCCCTGCGCCGATGGCCGCGACCATCGCCTGTTCTACAAGATGTACTTCGCTGGCTTTCGCGCGGTAGGCGGAGTCCATAACGGCGCGCTTTTCTACTTGCGTGATTTCCGAAGGCACGCCGATCACGATGCGCGGATGCACCAGCATTTTGCGGTTGTGCGCCTTCTGGATGAAGTAGTTCAGCATTTTTTCCGTGACTTTGAAGTCGGCGATTACGCCATCTTTCATGGGCTTGATGGCGACAATGTTGCCGGGCGTGCGGCCCAGCATTTCCTTGGCTTCTTTGCCAACCGCTTCAACCTCAGCGGTGCTCTTGTTGATGGCGACGATGGAAGGTTCGTTAACGACGATGCCTTTGCCGCGCGCGTACACCAGTGTGTTCGCGGTGCCCAGATCAATGGCGAGGTCGCTCGAAAACATGCTGAACAGCGACCGCATATTGTGCAAACGCGATCCGTTGGAGTGGAAGCCGTTGGATGACATACTGAATTTTTTCTCTCTACGCTTTTAATTGGG
>Ga0134128_10004898_pt1 | contig 16296 bp, 13 predicted proteins | sample KB31754_FD_96462 | JGI IMG/M metagenome (GOLD analysis project Ga0134128, IMG submission 96462) | Terrestrial soil microbial communities with excess Nitrogen fertilizer from Kellogg Biological Station, Michigan, USA - KB3-175-4 | ecosystem: Environmental > Terrestrial > Soil > Unclassified ...
CCCGCCGCGCCGGCCGGCGCCAAGCCCGCCGACTCGCTCCCGCCGCTCCCGCCCGACGCGCACGTCGATCAGACGATGCAGCTCGGGGGCAAGGCGTTGAAGTACACGGCGACCGTCGGGACGATTCCGGTCTATGGCGGCGCGGACGAGAAGAAGATCGGGGAGGTCGTGTTCACGGCGTTCACGATCGAGGGCGCCGACCGGCCGGTCACGTTCGCGATGAACGGCGGCCCGGGCGCGTCGTCCGTGTACCTCGATTTCGGGGCGATTGGACCGAAGCACGTCGCGTTTGGCGACGAGGGCGACAGTCCGTCGGATCCGCCGGCGCTCACCGACAATCCAGGCACGTGGCTCGACTTCACCGATCTGGTCTTCATCGACCCGATCGGGACCGGCTTCAGCCGATCGCTCGAGCCGGCCGCCGACACGAAGCGCGACTTCTACAGCACCGAGAACGACATCCACTATCTGTCGCGGGTCATCTTCGACTGGCTGACGAAGAATCATCGCCTGCGGTCGCGCAAGTACATCGCCGGCGAGAGCTACGGCGGCTACCGGGTGCCGCGCATCACGCACTACCTCCAGACGCAGCTCGGCGTCGCGATGAACGGCGTCGTCGCCGTCTCGCCGTATCTCAATCCGACGATTCTGGACAACGGCGACCTCTCGCCGCTGCCGTGGGTCGTGACGCTGCCGTCGATGGCCGCGGCCAACCTCGAGCGACAGAAGAAGCTCTCCGCCGCGACGATGGCGCCGGTGATCGCGTACGCGCGCGGCGACTACGCCGCGGACCTGCTGCGCGGCAAGTCCGACGCGCAGGCGCTCGCGCGCATCGTCGACAAGGTGACTGAGCTGACGGGCCTCGACAGGGCGTTCGTCCGCCAGTCCGGCGGGCGCATCGACATCGGCGCGTTTCTGCGCGAGTCGCACCGCGAGCAGGAGAAGATCGGCAGCGTCTACGACTCGAACGTGACGTCGTTCGATCCGTTCCCGTTCGCGCCGACGCAGCAGAGCAACGACCCGCTGCTCGAGAGCATCATCGCGCCGACGACGTCCGCGATGGTCGACTTCGTCACGCGCGTGGTCGGATGGGACGCCACCGGACCGTACAACGCGCTCAGCTACGACGTGAATGGCCAGTGGGACAGCGACAGCGCGGCGCTCCGGACCGGCGCCGTCCCGGACCTGCGCGAAGCCGTCGCCGCCGATCCGAAGCTGCGCGTCCTCATCGTCCACGGCTGGAACGATCTGTCGTGCCCGTTCATGGGATCGGTGCTGACCGTCGATCAGATGCCCGTCATGGGCGGCGACCCCACCCGGGTCAGCGTCAAGGAGTATCCGGGCGGCCACATGTTCTATAGCCGTCCGGACAGCCAGGCCGAGCTCCGCAAGGACGTGATGGCGATGTTCGCCAAGCATTGATTCGGGGCCGTCTGACGGACGTCCCCGTTCCGTCCGATAAGACGGTCAGGTGCTTTCCATGCGCAGGACCGTCCTGACCCTTTTCACCGCCGCCGTCGTCGCCAGTACCGGTTGCAGTTCGATCAGCAACCTCTTCGGCGGCGGAGACACGAGCCCCTCGCCCAACGCGACGACCGACGCGTTCTCCGGATCGCTCGTCGTCGGCGGATCGAGTTTCTTCACGTTTACCGTGGCGCAGGCTGGCTCAGTGAACGTCACGCTGACGTCGCTCGCCGGCACGACCCCGGTCGGCGTCGGCATCGGCACGCCGAACGGCACGACCGCCTGCACGGTGACGACGTCGAGCCAGTCCACAACCGCGGGCGCGACGCCGCAAGTCACCGCCAACGAAAACCCCGGCACGTACTGCGTGTCGGTCTTCGACCCGGGCACGTTGACGGCGGCGACGACGTTCGCCGTGTCCGTCGTCCATCCCTGATCGCGCGCTGATCGGACGTCGTCAGCGGTGTCTACGACCGCCGGTCGGCGGACTATTCGACTGCCGCGTCAGGCATCCGCCTGACTTCCGCCCGCGCCGGCGGCAGGTAGGCTGGCTTCAGCAGGTAGATGTGAAGCCTCGGCCGTCGCCCGTCGTCGTCGCGCTCGCGTTTCTCGTCTGCACGATCAGCCTGACGCGCGGATCGGCATTCGCGTGCGAGGACGGCCAGGACCTCTCGCAGGTGATCGCGTCCGCGACGCGCACCGTGGCGTTAACGATGATGCCGCCGACGCCGGCGCCGACGCCATCCGTGTCCACGCCGGCCGCAACCGACGAGACGCCCGCCCTCAAGTGGCCGCAGACGACGACGTCGCCGTTCACGATCGCGGGCCGCGTGACGCTTCCCGGCGCGCCGCTGCAGACGATGCCGCGCGCGTTCCGGGAGTCCTCGGACGGGCATGGAGTCGCGAAGGCTCTCGCCGGTGTCTCGACCGGCCTGTTCGTCCTGCTCCAGGGCGTCGACATCGCGCAGACCATGCAATGCATCGGGGCGGCGTCCTGCCGCGAGGCCAACCCGTTCCTGCGATCGCTCGCCCGTCAGCCCGCCGCCTTCGGCGCGACGAAAATGGCCATCGCCTTCGTGTCGGGGTACACGCTCTTTCATGCGCGCGGGAAGCACCCGAAGCTCGTGACCGCCTTGTCGATCGCCGGCATCGGACTGTACGCGACCATCACCTACCGGCAGGCGCAGCTCAACCGGCGGTGACGATCGCGACGGCCGCGACGGCCGTCAGCGGCGGCGCGCGGCCTTGTAGTCCTCGAGTTCGTCGAGCGAGCGCGGCCAGTCGTCGCCGAGGAGCCGTGAGAGCGCGCGATCGGCGAGCAGCTTGCCGCCGGTCTGACACGTCGGACAATAGTTCGCTTCGTTCGCGGCGTAACGGATGCGCTGGATCGGCGTGCCGCAGACCGGGCAAGGCTTTCCAAAGCGCCCGTGCGCCGCCATGCCTTCGCGAAACGCCGTCACTTTTCCCGGGAAAGCGTCGCCCGTTTCCGCGACGAGCGCGTCGCGCCAGCGCGTGAGCACGTCGATCGCCGCGCGGTGCAGCCGAGCCATCGACTCGACGTCGAGGCGGCTCGTCAGTTGCAGGGGCGAGAGCCTGGCGGCGTGCAGGATCTCGTCCGAATACGCGTTGCCGATGCCGGCGACCAGATGCGGGTCCGTCAGCGCGCGCTTCAGCGTGTGATTCTCGCGCGCAAGCGCCACGGCAAACGCGTCGGCCGTCGACGAGAGCACTTCGACACCGCCCGGATCGAGCGCGGCGAGCCCCGCCTCGCCGCGAACGAGCGCGAGCGACGCGCGCCGCGTCGTGCCGGCCTCGGTGAGGATGAGCGTGCCGGAGTCGAAATCGAACGCGGCCAGGCCCACGCGGCCGGGAATCGCCGCGCCGGCCGGCTTCCATCGAAATCGGCCGGCAATCATCAGATGAATGACAACGAAGAGGTCGTCGTCGAGCCCCCAGACGATGCGCTTGCCCACGCGGCGGACGTCCACGACACGCCGGCCTTCGGCCGCGACGAGCGGCGGCTCGACGGTGCGCAGGAGAAAGGGGCTGGCCAGACGGATCCGATCGAGCCGATGGCCCACAATCCTCGGCCGCAGCGCGTGCAGGTAGAGCTCGACGTCAGGTAACTCAGGCATGGACGTCCCTGGTCTGCGCCCTCAGCATGCAACAGGCGACCCCGGCCCTGCGCGATGCCGACGCACATCCTGCCGGGTGCCCGTGGCCCTCGAATTGCAGCCCGACGACTCATGCCGCAGGTCTGCCTGACACGGCGCATCCTGCTGAGCTTGCTCGCCGTGGCGCTCACCGCGCGCGTCGCGTCGGCTCAGGAACGTCTCGGCGCCGGACGAATCGAGATCGACAGTGCGCTGCTTGGCGGCGGCGTGCTCATCCTGCCGTCGAGCCAGCCGCAACCGAAAGGCTACGTGCTCGACGTCGCCGCCGCACTCAACGTCAATTCGCACGTCGGCGTCGAAGGCGACTTCACGTGGTCGATGAGTCACCGGCAAGTCGTGACCCTCGCGGCGTCCGGACCCACGATCGCCGAGACGCCGACGATGCTCTTGTATTCGGGCAACGTCGTCCTCAACCCCTTCGGCAAAGATCACGCGCTCGTGCCCTACGTCGAGATCGGCGGCGGCGGGCTGTCGGTGCGGAGCACGCCGACGCCGTTCGGTCTGGACGGCGGCAGCACGCACCTCGCGGCCAACGCCGGCGCGGGCGTGCGGTGGTTCATCATCCCGCATTGGGGCGCGCGGGCCGACTACCGATACATCGCGATCGCCGGGGCCTCCACCGGCGCCGCCGGCGTCACGCCCATCGGGCACGTGCAACGCCTGTACGGGGCGCTCGTGCTGACGTTCTGAGTTCAAGGCTTTTCCGTGATCTCCGGGGCTGGCTTTGTCTAGAATGGGCACCCCCGGAGGCCCCGACCCATGAAGCGACTCGTCCCGATCCTCGGATTGCTCGCCGCGATTGGCGCCACGCTCGCGGCGCAGACTCCGCAGACACCGCCGCAGACGCCGGCCCAGGGCGGCCGCGGCGGTCGAGGCGGGCCGCAACAGCCGCCGCGCGATCCGCCGCCGGAGTTCTTCTCGAAAAACGAGCCGGCCGGCCTCGTCGAATTCGAGTTGATGACCTGGCCCGAGGTCTACCGCGCGATTCATCACGAAGGCAAGACGACGGCCCTGCTCTACTTCGGCGGCACGGAGAGCCGGGGGCCGCAGAACGTCAACGGCGGCCATACGATCATGGGCCGCGCGATTGTGAAAGCCATCGCCGTCAAGCTCGGCAACGCGATCGCGCTGCCGGTCGTGCCCTACTCGGTCAACAACGCAAGCAGCCAGACGACCGGCACGCTGGGGCTGACCAACGAGATTCAGAACGCGCTCTGCGAGCAGATCGTCGAACAGGCGATCGCGACCGGCTTCAGCAACGTGATCATCCTCAACGATCACGGCGGCGGCACCGGCGAGTACGCCAAGGTCGCGAAGAAGCTCGAGGACAAGTACCGCGCGCCGGAGCTGGCGCCGCGCAACATCCACGTGCTCTACGCCGACACGGTGTACGCCAAGGCCCAGGGCGACTTCGACGCGTGGTTGAAGGATCACAACCTGCCGGTGAGCGGCCACGCCGGCATCCCCGACACGTCGACGATGATGTTGCTGCAGCAGCAGGAGGGCAAGCCGAACGCCTACACGCGGCTCGATCTGCTGCCCGTCGCCGTGACGGTGCCGAACCCGGCGGATCCGAACGCGCCGCGCCCGGTGCCGTCCGGGGTCTCGGGCGACGGCCGTCAGTCCGACGTGAAGTACGGCCAGATGGCGATGCAGATCAAGATCGACTACGCGGTGAAACAGATTCAGGACTTCCTGAAGAGCGTGAACGCGAAGTAGCGCGGGTGTGACGCCGGAATGACGTATCATTCGCCTTTCATGCGCGCGATTTCGATTCGAAGGCTGGCGGCCGCCGCGGCGATTGCGGTGGCCGCGGCCTGCGGCCCCTCGACGCCGCCCGCCACGCCCGGCGCGGCGCCGGCGTCCACCGGCGCGCCGCACATGCTGCACGCGCCCGGCATCCCCGAAGCCTTCAGTCAGGCCGACGTGGACTTCATGACGGGGATGATTCCGCATCACGCGCAGGCGGTGATCATGGGCGGCTGGGCGCCGTCGCACGGCGCTCGACAGGACGTCGCCGTGCTCTGCGCGCGCATCGTCGTGGGCCAGACCGACGAGATCAAATTGATGCAGCAGTGGTTGAGCGACCGCGGGCAGATCGTGCCCGACGCGAAGTCCACGCGCATGCACATGATGATGAACGGGCAGGCGCACGACATGCTGATGCCGGGCATGTTGACGGACGAGGAAATGGCCGCGCTCGACAAGGCGCGCGGGCCGGAGTTCGATCGCCTGTTCCTCATCGGCATGATCAAGCACCACCAGGGCGCGGTCGACATGGTCGACGTGCTCTTCAAGTCGTACGGCGGCGGCCAGGACACGCAGATCTACAAATTCGCGTCGGACGTGTACGCCGATCAGAACATCGAGATCACGCGCATGAAGGACATGCTCGCGAGCGGAGGAGAATCCCGGTGACCAAGCGTTCCCTGTTCGTCGTGACGGTCGCGTCAGGCGCCCTCGCCATCGCCATGGGCTGCGGCGGGCCGAAATCCGAGCCGGCCACGCCCGGCGCCACTCCGCCATCGGCGTCGCAGCCGGCGGCCGCCGCGCCGGCGGGCACGACCTCAGCCGCCACGCCGGCCACCGGCGCGGTCGTCGGCGCGGGCCCTGGCAGCGCCGTCGCCGCCGCGGGCCGCCGCGGCACGCCGCCTCCCCCGCCCCCTCCGCCGCCGGCCGTGATGCCGGCTCCCGTCAAGGCGATCGTCTCCGCGACGACGCCGAATCCGGATCCGCGCGTCGGCCTCAAGGCCGGTCTGTGGGACGCCGGTCAGGCCGCGTGGAACATGCAGCTCGTCTCGACGACGCCGCCGGGTCCGAAGGTGCTGGGCGCCACGCACTCGGACCTCGCATTCAGCGGCAAGTACGTCATTCAGGGGAACTATGACGGCTTCGAGATCTATGACGTCTCGAACCCGGCCAGGCCCGTGCTGACGCAGAGCTATCTGTGCCCGGCCTCGCAGAACGACGTGTCGGTCTTCCGGAATCTCGTGTTCATGTCGTCGGAAGCCACCGGCAGCCGCAGCGACTGCGGCTTCGGCGGCGTCCCCGAACCCGTGAGCAAGGATCGCGTGCGCGGCATCCGGATCTTCGATATCTCCGACGTCGCGCATCCGACGCTCGTGACGAGCGTGCAGACGTGCCGCGGCTCGCACACGCACACGGTCGTGACGCAGCCTGGCGACAACGACAACGTCTATATCTATGTGTCCGGCACGGCGGGCGTGCGGCCCGCCAACGAGCTTCCGGGCTGCATCGACGCGGGCCGCGGCGTGAACAACTCGACGACCGCGCAGTTCCGGCTCGAAGTGATCAAGGTGCCGCTCGCGCATCCCGACCAGGCGGCGATCGTCAGCTCGCCGCGCATCTTCAACGAGCTGCCGGCCGCGCCCGCGAATCCGGATCGTGCGGCGGTCGACGCGGCGGGGCGCAGACCCACGCCGCCGCCCGCAGGTCCTGCTCCGCCTCCGACGGGTCCGAACCAGTGCCACGACATCACGGCGTATCCGGCGATCGGCCTCGCGGGCGGCGCGTGCGCCGGCCTCGGCCTGCTGCTCGACATCCACGACGCCGCGCATCCGGTCCGGATGGACTTCGCGGCCGACGCGAACATGTCGTTCTGGCACTCGGCCACCTTCAGCAACGACGGCACGAAGATTCTCTTCACCGACGAGTGGGGCGGCGGCGGCGCTCCGCGCTGCCGCTCGACGGACAAGATGGAATGGGGCGCCGACGCGCTCTTCACCATCGAGAACGGCAAGCTGAAGTTCCACACGTATTACAAGATGCCGGCGCCGCAGACCGAGTTCGAGAACTGCGTCGCGCACAACGGCTCGCTCATTCCGATTCCCGGCCGGGAGGTCATGATCCAGGCGTGGTACCAGGGCGGCGTGTCCCTCTTCGACTGGACCGACGTCGATCACCCGAAGGAAATCGGCTTCTTCGACCGCGGCCCGAACGACGGCACCCGCCTGATGGGCGGCGGGTCCTGGTCGGCCTACTGGTACAACGGCCATATCTACAGCTCGGAAATCCAGCGGGGCCTGGACGTGATCGACCTCCTGCCGAGCGGCCTCATCACGCAGAACGAGCTCGACGCCGCGAAAACCGTCCGCCTGGACTACCTGAACGTGCAGGACCAGCCGAAGTTCGTCTGGCCCCCGAGCTTCGCGCTGGCGCGCGCGTACGTGGATCAGCTCGAGCGGTCGAGGGGCCTCGGCCCCGCGCAGATCACCGACGTGCGCAACCAGCTCGCGGCGGCCGAGAAAGCCTCCGGCGCCGCCCGCGGCACCGTGCTCAGCCAGCTCGCGACGTCGCTGAACCGGGATGCCGCCACGTCGAGCGACAGCGGGAAAGTGAAGCTGCTCGCCGCGGCGGTTGAAGGACTGGCGAAGTAGATCTGCCCTTTGCCCTCGACTGACGTCTAGGTGTTCCTGAGAACCACCAACGGCTCGACGCGGGTCGCACGGAACGCCGGCAGCAGGCACGCGGCAAACGCCACCACGAAGATCACGACGGCGACCGTCGCGATCGTCGTCGGGTCGCTCGGCGCCACTTCGAAGAGCAGCGTCCGCATCAGCCGCGTCAGCGCGAGGGCGGCGCCGACGCCGATCGCCAGGCCGGTGAGGGCCAGCAGGCCGCCGCTCGTCAGGAACTGCCGCAGGATCCGGCGACGGTCGGCGCCGAGCGCCATCCGGATGCCGATTTCCTGCTGCCGCGCGCCCACCAGGAACGACAGGATGCCGTAGGTGCCGACCGCTGCGAGGACGACCGCCAGCGCGGCGAAGCCGCCGAGGAGCAGCGTCAGGAAGCGCGGCCGCGCCACCGCGTCGCCGAACGTCTCGTCCATCGTCTGCAGCTTGACGACGGGCAGCGTCGGATCCATGTCGTGGACGATCTGGCGAATCGGTCCGTTCAGCGTCGACAACGGTGCGGTCGTCCGAATCGCGAAGTTCATCTGCGTGGTGATGAAGGTGAAGCGCGGCAGCTGATCTTCGAGCAGGATGATCTCGGTGCCGGACGGGGCGTCGAGACCCGCCTGCTTCATGTCGGCGAGCACGCCGACAACGGTGAACCACGGCAGGTTGTCGCCGAACCCCGGCTTGAGCCGCTGCCCGATCGGGTCGCGATCGGAGAAGAACTTGTGCACGAGCGCCTGGTTGACGAGGACGACAGGCGCGCCGCCGACATCTGACGGCGCGAAGTCACGGCCCTTGATCACGGGCACGTGCAGCGTCTCCACGAAGCCGAGCGTGACGTACTGCCAGTAGTCCACGTTCTGAATCGGGTACTTCGGATCGGGAGGCTGTCCAGGCTTCCCGTTCGGAATCCACTCGAAGTCGGTGTCATTGGCCAGGAGCTGAACGTTCGGCGGCAGGTCCGAGAGGCCGGTCGCGCTCTCCACCCCGGGCAGGGCCCGCAGGCGCGTGCGCATCGCCTCGAACAGGTCGACGAAGCGCTGGCGGCGGGCGATGCGCTCCTCCGGCGTCCGCGGCGATCCGAGGACCGGCGGCACGACGCCGAACGTCACGAGGTGCGTGCGGTCGAACCCCGGATTCACGTTCATCAGGTTGATGAAGCTGCGGATGAGCAGGCCCGCGCCAGTCGTGAGCGTCACCGCGAGCGCGACCTCCGCGATCACCAGGCCGCTGCGCAGCCGCCGGCCGCCGCTGCGGCTGGTCCGGACGCCGTCGCGCAGCGCCGAGCTGACGCCCGGCCTCAGGTGGACGAGCGGCGCGAGGCCGAAGACGAGGCCGGTGAGCGCCGTGAGCGCGAGCGTGAACGCCATCACCCGCCAGTCGATGCCGATGCTCGCGGCCATCGGGATCGCGTCCGTGCCGAGCGCGATCAGGCTGCGCAGCGCCACGACGGTCAAGGCGACGCCCGCGAGCGCGCCGATCGTCGCGAGCACCAGCCCCTCGATGACGAACTGCACGAACAGCCGGGCGCGGCCGGCGCCCAGCGCCGAGCGCACGGCGAACTCGCGCTCGCGCGCGTCGGCGCGCGCGAGGAGCAGGCTCGCCAGATTCGCGCACGCGATCACGAGCACGAGCAGCACGGCCGCCTGCAGCACGACCAGGGATCGTTGAATCGTGCCGATGATGTCGTCCCGCAGCGGGTCGAGCTGGAGTGGATGTCGATCGCGGCTCACGAGGTGCTGATCGCCGCTCACGACATACGACGGCCACTCCTGGTACAGGCGAGGGAAGTCCGCGCGGGCCAGGGCGGGCGTCTGGCCCGGCTTCAATCGCCCGACCAGGTACAGGAAATGGCTGCCGCTGTTGTTCCTGAACTGCGACGGGTCGATCGGCAGCGGCTGCCACAGCTCGACCTTCTGGTCGTGGATGTCGAAGCCGGGCGGCATGATGCCGACGACGAGCGTCGAGACGCCGTCGATCATCACGCGGCTGCCAAGGGTCGACGGCTCGGCGCCGAACGCCCGGCGCCACAACTCCGTCGAAAGAATCGCGACGGGATCGGCGCCGGGCTGGCTGTCGCCGTCGTTGAACCAGCGGCCGGCGGCCGGCGGCACGCGCAGCGTCGAGAAGAAATCCGCGCTGACCGTGGCCGTGACGGGCCGCGTCGGCGCCGACGCCCCGATGTTGGCCGCGCCGATCGAGTACGCGCCGACCGACGAGAAGCTGTGGTTGTGGTCCCGGAACTCGACGTACTCCGGCGTCGACAGCCAGAAGTGTGAAAACCCCTGCTGGGTGAACTGGCTCGTGATGAGTTGCAGCTGCGCCGGCTCCGGATACGGCAGCTCGCGCAGCAGAACCGTGTTGACGACGCTGAAAATCGCGGTGTTCGCGCCGATGCCGAGCGCCAGCGTCAACACCGACACGATCGTGAAGCCGGGTTGCCGTCTGAGCTGCCGCAAGGCCGTGCGCAAATCGCTCCGAAGCGTGTCCATGGCAATCTCCCCGAGGGAACGTGGCTGTGGCCTGAGGCTGGCGCCGTGCGCGCGGCTCACGGCCGCGCGCCGGAAGGCGACCGCCGATCCGACGGCGTCGGCCGCCAGGCGCAGCCAGGCGAACGCCACGCCGGGCCGGCCCCACCGCGCGCGTTCGCGCGCGAGGCACTCCATCGCCGCGTCCTCGAGCGACGGACCGGTCGCGAGTCGGACGTCGGCCGGAAGGACGCGAAGCATCCAGCGATAGACGCCGCGGGCGCGCGTGTCGGTCACGGCGTTCGAATGACCTTCTTCCGCCGCGCCGTCTCGACGAAGGCCTGCAGCCGTCGAGCTTCCGCGCCGCAGGCGCGACGTCCGCTGGCCGTCAGATGGAAATAGCGCGGCCGGCCCGCGCCCGGCGCGGGCGGCCCGGCGACTTCGGCGATCAGGCCCTCGTCGACGAGCCGATCGAGATTCCGGTAGAGCATGCCCGGCCAGAGCCGCATGCCGCCGCCAGTGCGCTCGAGCACGTCGTGCATGATGCCGAGGCCGTGCCGATCCTGATCGGCGAGCGCGAGCAGTATCTGAAACCAGTGCGGCGGCAGTCCGGCGTCGGCCATCGATTTATCTCTCGAGAGATAAATCTAGGCGGCGCGCCCCTGCGTCGTCAACGTGCGCGGAACCGGACGGGCGGACGGGGCGCACCTGACGTACCCGACGTACCGTACTGACCCGTCGCACCCGTCGTACCCGACGTACCTGACGTACACGAGATCGCAATCCCCACGTACCGAGCGCGCGGCCGAATCAACTGCCCCGTCGCGTACTGCTCGAGCGCCTGCCCGATCCAGCCGATCGTGCGGCCGATGGCGAAGATCTGGAGCGCCGCGCCGGGCGCCAGCCCCAGCACGCGGCCGACGGCGGCGAGCGCGAAGTCGACGTTCGGCGCCTCGCCGACGAGCGACGCCGCCGCGCCCGCCACCGCATCCACGAACGCCAGCTCCGCGGAATCCTCGCCGTGGCCGCGCAGCATCGACAGCAGCGCGAGCGCGCGCGGGTCGCCGTCCGGATACAGCGGATGACCGACGCTCTGGATGGGCTCGCCCCGGCGCAGACGAGCCGCCAGCGCCCGCCTGACGGCCTGCCGCGTCACGCGTCCGCCCGTGCCCGCGGCCTCCACGTGAATCGCCTCGAGCATCGCCGCGACGCGCGCTCCGGCGCCGCCGTGCCGGAAGCCCTCGAGCGCCGACAGGCCGGCGATGACGACGGCGTACGGCGTCGCGCCGGCGGAGGCCACGCACCGCGCGGTGAACGACGAGACGTTGAGTTCATGATCGGCGCAGAGAATCAGCGACGCGCGGAGGATCGCCGCGGCGCGGGCGTCGACGCCCCAAGCCCGCGCCAGCCGCCCGTCGATGGTCTCGTCGGCCGATCCGCGCCTCACCGCGCGGCCGCACGCGACGTCGGTGAGCCGCCGCAGCATCCGCCAGCCGGCGCGCGTCACGCTCGCCGTCCGAAGATCGGCCGCAGCCGGATCGTCGCTCGCCGCGGCGGCGAGGGCAATCTGGGCGCGATGGACGAAGGTCGCGTCCGACGGCAGCGACGGACCGTCCGGCAGCGCCGGGCCGGGATCGAAGCGGGCGCCGAACGCGCCCGTCCAGATGAGCGAGGCCACGTCGGCCACGCTCGCGGTCCGGGCGAGCCGGACGGCGTCGTGACCGCGGTAGTAGAGGGCGCGGCCGTCGATGAAGGTGATGGCCGACTCGAGCACCGGGCCGCCCCACTCGAGGGCGTGGGCGGCGGCCGCGGCCGGGTCGCGCCGCGCCGCGGTCCGGCGCTCCAGGCGCTCGACGTCCTCGCGCGCGTAGGCGTGCGCGCGGACGGATCCGGCGAGGGGCTGCGAATGGATCAGCCCGCGACTGACGTACGCATACACCGTCGCGCGGCTGACGCCGAGCCGCCGCGCCGCCTCCCCCGCCGTCATCCACCGCGCCGTCGTCATATTGATTGGTGAGTCAATATTGACAGCATATGCGGCCGGCCGCTACGGTCGGGATATGGACACAATCAACGCCGGCCTCGAGGGCATCGTCGCGGCCGCGACGCGGCTGAGCGAGGTGGACGGTGAGCGCGGCGAGCTGACGATCGCGGGCTTCGCCGTCGGTGAGCTCGCGACCCACGCGACGTTCGAGGAGACGGCGTGGCTCCTGTGGCACGGCGACGTGCCCACCGCCGCGGAGGCCGACGCCTTTCGCGCCGATCTCGCCGCGCGGCGGGCGCTGCCCGCCGAGGTCCTGCATCTGCTGCGCGGCGCGGCCGACGCGCGACTGGACGCCATGGACGCGCTCCGCATGGCCACCGGCGCGCTGTCGCTCACCGGCGCCGACGCGCCGAGGCTCCTCGCCGCGATGCCGACCATCGTCGCCGCGTCCTGGCGCCTCGGACGAGGCCAGGAGCCGATCGCGCCACGCCAGGACCTGGGCCACGCCGCGAACTATCTGTTCATGCTGACGGGCGAGCCGCCCGACGCCGAGCGCGTCCGCGCCCTCGAGACGTATCTCAACACCGTCGTCGACCACGGCCTGAACGCGTCGACGTTCACCGTCCGCGTCATCACGTCGACCGGATCGGATCTCGTCTCGGCGATCGTCGGCGGTCTGGGCGCGCTCAAGGGGCCGCTGCACGGCGGCGCGCCGGGGCCGGCCCTCGACATGGTTTTCGAGATCCGGACGGCCGATCGCGCCGAGGCGGTGCTGCGCGCGAAGCTCGCGCGGGGCGAGCGGCTGATGGGCTTCGGCCACCGCGTCTACAAGGTGCGCGACCCGCGCGCCGACGTGCTGGCGGCCGCCGCGGATCGGCTGTTCACGCGCGGCGGCGACCGCGCGCTCTACCAGCTCGCGCGCGACGTGGAGCGGGTCGCCCTCCGGCTGCTCGAAGAAGAAAAGCCCGGCCGGCGGCTGCAGACGAACGTCGAGTTCTACACGGCGCTCGTCCTCCACGGCCTCGGCTTCGACGTGCCCCTCTTCACGCCGACGTTCGCGATCAGCCGGACCGCCGGCTGGATCGCCCACGCGTTCGAGCAGAAAGCAGCCAATCGCCTCATCCGGCCGCAGTCGGTCTACGTCGGGCCGCGCGGCCGCACATGGGCCGCGCGGCAGACGCCAGCCTGACCGCCGCTCAGGTCCGGCCGGTCTTCACGTAGGCCGCGACGAACAGCGATCCGAGGATGACGTCCGGGACTGCCGAGGACGCCTGCGCGCCCGTGACGCGTCCCTGCGCGGCGAGGATCGCGATCGGCAGCACGTAGGCCGCCTTTTCGACGATCGCGACGGGCATCAGCCGGCGCATCGTCACCGGCGACGACGCGATCACGAAGAACGCGATCTGCCAGGCGACCGTGACGCCCAGGAACCCGAAGTACGCCTGACCGTAGGTGAAGACCGCGCCGGGGCCGCCGGCGTCGCCGGGAAACAGCCAGTAGAGCGGCGTGAGGATGATGAGTCCCCACGTCCCGGCGATCCGAAACACGATTCGCGCGAATCGCATGCGCCCCTCCGCCTCAACGAACGATGACCGTTCCGACCATGCCGGGATGAATCTGGCAATGGTAGTGGAAGGTGCCGGACGTGTTGAGCGCGACCGAGTACTGACCGCCCGGCGCGACGATGCCCGAATCCCAGCCGGCGCCGTCCGAGGTCGAGGTGTGGGCGATCGAATCGGTGTTCATCCACGTCACCGTCGTACCGGCGTCAACGGTCAGCGGGTTCGGCGGAAACGCCTGGCTGCCGAGCGTGGACGCGCCCGTCGGAATCGAGACCGTCGCCGACGGTCCACCAGTGGCCGGCGCGCCGGGCGTCGGCGTCGTCGGGGGGGGCGAGGAATAGTTGGGACTGCACGCCGCGAGCGCGGCGATGGAACACGCAACAGCAACGAGACGAAGTGTGGACATCAGGTTCTCCTACTGAGGGGAACCCGGCGCCCCGGTGGCTTATTCCCGAAGCCTCGGCAGCCTGACGTCGATGTCGTCGATGAGCGCGCAGATCTTCATGCGGCGGCCGGCCTGCACCGCGCGCGTCCATCGGTCGGCGCCGAGACGCGCGCGCACCTCGCGCTCCGCCCGGTCGCACAGATCGAGCACCGACCGATCGGTGACGCGCGAGCCGCTCTGCTCGACGACCGCCTCGCGCGCGCCCACGATGGTGGCCGCCCATTCGTCGTCGCCCTTGAGCGCGGCGGCCGCCGCGAACGGCACCAGCGCGTGCACGACGACGAAGCGTTCGTGCACGGCGACGGCGTGGACCAGGTTGGCCCGCGTGAGCGCGATCGCGCGGTCGGCGTCGCCGCGCCGGACGGCAATGACCGCGCGAAGGTAGAGCGGCAGCATCGAGAACCAGGGGCCGGCGTCCCGGCCGATCTCGTCGGCCTCGTCCAGCCATCGCTCCGCCTCGACGAGGTCGCCGGAGGCGAGGGCGACCCAGGCCAGGCCGCCGAGCGAGGTAATCGTGGCGCCCGGCCGGCCGACGGATCGGAAGCCGGCCAGGGCGTGCAGGAACTGCTCGCGCGCCTCGACCACATGGCCGTCGGCGCGATCGACGTGGCCCATCAGGTTCTCGATCTGCGTGGCGGTCCAGTCGTCGCCCGCGCGCTCGGCGAGCGGCCGGGCGCGCTCGAGAAAATCGCGCGCGCCTCGCAGGTGGCCTTGCGCGTAGGACGTCACGGCGGCCGCAAACGAGGCGCGGCCCTCGGCGTCTTCGGCCACGAGGGGCGACGCGATGATCTGCTCGTACCAGTCGAGGCCCTCGACAGCGTGGCCGCGGATGATCCAGAAGAACATCAGCTGGCAGGCCACCTGAGCGGCCTCGTCGGGACGATGCTCCTCGAGCAGCCAGGTCAGGAGCGCGCGGTAGACCCCGAGTTCGTCGCGAATGCGATCGAGCCACTCGACCTGATCCAGCCCGACGAGCCCGAGCGCGGCGCGGGAGGCCTCGGCGGCGTAGTGCCGCGCGAGCCCTTCCATCGCGTCATCGCGTTCGCCTGACGCCGCGAGCTCGGCGGCCGCGAACGCGCGCACCGTCTCGAGCATCCGATAGAGCGGGCGCCCCGTCTCGTGATGGTCGGCGCGCTGGACGAGGCTCTTGTCGATGAGGTCGCCTACGACGGCGATGGCGAAGTCGGTCGACTCGGCCGAGGCCGTCCGGCCCGCCAGGACCGAGGCCGCGGCCTCGATCGAAAACGGACCCGTGAGCACGCCGAGCCGCTGAAACGCCTCGCGTTCGGCCGGGCCGAGGAGCTGACAGCTCCAGGCGACGGTGGCGTTCATCGTCTGCTGGCGCTCCGGCAGGTCGCGCGCGCCGGCGCTCGGCAGCAGGATGTCGTGCTCGAGCCGGCGCACGAGCTCGTCGGCGGTGAGCACCTTCATCCACGGCGCCGCCAGCTCGAGCGCGAGCGGCAGCGCGTCGAGGCGCCGGCAGATCGACGCGATGGCGTCGGCGTTCTCGGCCGTCAGCGCGAAGTCCGGCCGGACGTCGCGCACGCGATCGACGAAGAGCTCGACGGCCGGCGGCGCGGCGCCCGGACGAATCGGATCGTCGACCGCGAGCGGCCCCAGCACGTGCTCGCGCTCGCCCCGCAGGCGCAGCGCCGCGCGGCTCGTCGCGAGGACTCTGAGCGACCCGACACCCGTGAGCAAATCCGCGATGAGCGCGCCGACGTCGATCAAGTGCTCGAGGTTGTCGATGAGAAGCAGCGTCGGCGACTCGCCGCACGCCG
>Ga0134128_10004899_pt1 | contig 16295 bp, 13 predicted proteins | sample KB31754_FD_96462 | JGI IMG/M metagenome (GOLD analysis project Ga0134128, IMG submission 96462) | Terrestrial soil microbial communities with excess Nitrogen fertilizer from Kellogg Biological Station, Michigan, USA - KB3-175-4 | ecosystem: Environmental > Terrestrial > Soil > Unclassified ...
CCCGACCAGCGCGTGCAGCGCCGCCTCGTCACCGATGAGGTGACGCAGGAACGCGAAGTAGCCGGCGACACCGAGCAGGGCCAGGCCGACGACCAGCATGCCGGTGATCGCGCCGCCGCGGAATGCGACCGCCAGAGCAGCATTGAGGCCCTTCGTGGCGGCCTCGGCCGTGCGCACGTTCGCACGCACGGAAATGTTCATTCCGATATAGCCGGTCGCGCCCGAGAGGACGGCGCCAATCGCGAAGCCGCCCGCGGTCGGCCAGTTGAGGAAGAAGCCGAGGATGAGGAGGAGCACGACGCCTACGATCAGGATCGTGGTGTACTGGCGATTGAGGTACGCCTTCGCCCCGGCCTGTACGGCAGCAGCGATCTCCTGCATGCGGGCGTTGCCGGCGGGCAGACGCAGGATTGCTGTCATGGATACGATGCCGTAGAGCACGGCAAGCACACCGGCCGCAATTGCGGCCCACAGCCACGTGGTGGCATCCATCAGGCTATCTCCCCCGGGAAAGCTTAGGACTACAAAAAAAGGCCGCGAACTATACCACGCGCTTTATAGCTTGAATTCGGTTCGCAGCCGCTTGCGCACGGGGGCACCTTTGATGCGGACATATTCGGGCAGGCCATCGCGATAGGGCGGATAGTCTTCGCCGGCGATGAGCGGCTCGAGGTAGCGGCGGCAGGGCTCAGTGATGCCGAAGCCGTCCTCGGTGATGTAGTTGCGCGGCAGCTTCTTCTCGCGATTGGCCACCTCGGCGAGCGGAACGTGGCCGACCGTCCACCGGTAGGGCTTCGATGCCTTGCGAACGATGACCGGCATCACCGCATTGACGCCCTTGATGGCGAGCTCAACCGCCGCCTTGCCCACGGCATAGGCCTGCTCGACGTCCACCTTGGAAGCGATGTGGCGGGCCGAGCGCTGGAGGTAGTCCGCGACCGCCCAGTGATACTTGTAGCCGTGGGCCTGGCGGATCATGTCCGCCACCACCGGTCCCACGCCGCCGAGCTGGGTGTGGCCGAAGGCATCGCGGGTGCCGGCCTCCGCCAGGAACTTGCCGTCCGGATACGCCGTGCCCTCCGAGACCACCACCACGCAGTAGCCGAACGCTGTGACGGACTGCTTCACCCGCTCCAGGAAACGGTCCTTCTCGAACGGGATCTCGGGAAAGAGGATGATATGCGGTGGCTCGCCGGCTTTACGGCCTGCCAGCCCTGCTGCCGCGGCGATCCAGCCGGCATGCCTGCCCATGACCTCGAAGACGAATACTTTCGTCGAGGTCCGCGCCATGGAGGCGACGTCGAGCGCCGCCTCGCGGGTGGATACGGCGATGTACTTTGCGACCGATCCGAAACCGGGGCAGCAGTCGGTGTGCGGCAGATCGTTGTCCACCGTCTTCGGTACCCCGACGCAGGTGATGGGATAGCCCAGCGACTCACCGATCTGCGAGACCTTCAGCGCCGTGTCCATCGAGTCGTTGCCGCCGTTGTAGAAGAAGTATCCGATGTCGTGGGCGCGGAAAACCTCGATCAGCCGCTCGTACTCCGCGCGGTTCTGCTCCAGACCCTTCAGCTTGAACCGTGCCGAGCCGAAGGCCCCAGCCGGCGTGTGCCTGAGTCCGCGGATGACGGCGGGACTCTCACGGCTGACGTCGATCAGATCTTCGGTCAGCGCACCGACGATACCGTCGCGCCCTGCGTAGACTTTGCCTATGTGTCGCGGCTGCCGCATTGCCGTCTCGATGACGCCGCAGGCCGAGGCATTGATGACGGCAGAGACACCGCCGGATTGGGCATAAAACGCGTTCTTCTTGGACGTCGCTTTTTTCATGGCGTCGCTGGTCCTGAGGTGAGCCAAAGATGAGCAACAGGAACGGGAAAGCGGGAAAGCAGGATAGCGCACGGCGGCACGTTTGACCTCGCCCCGCGGCGTCGGTAACGTGGCCAGCCTTTTCGCGAAAACCAGGTCTCGATAAGTCCAATCATGCGCATCGTCCTGCTGGGGGCCCCGGGATCGGGGAAGGGCACGCAGTCTCATCGCCTCGTAGAGCGACACGGCATACCGCAGGTCTCCACCGGCGATCTGCTGCGTGCCGCCGTGGCCAAGGGCACGCCGCTCGGCGTGAAGGCCAAGGAGGCCATGGACGCCGGGCGCCTGGTCGCAGATGAGATCGTTCTCGGGATGATCCGCGAGAGGCTGGCGGAGCCAGATACTCGCGGTGGCTTCATCCTCGACGGGTTCCCGCGCAACCTGGCTCAGGCGCGTGCCCTCGATGGGCTGTTGCGAGAGATCGGCCAGCCGCTCGATGCCGTCGTGCAGATGGAGGTGGACTATGGGGAGCTCTTACGTCGCATCTCCGGGCGGCGTACGTGCGCCGACTGCGGCCGTGTCGTCAATCTACTGACTTCATCGGCGGGTGAGGCCGAGCACGAGCCCTGCCCGAAGACCGGCAAGCCTCACCGCCTCTTCCAGCGCCCCGACGACAATGAGGCAACGGTTACCGAGCGCCTCAAAGTCTACGAGCAGCAGACCCGCCCGCTGGTGGACTATTACCGCCAGCAGGGCCTCCTGCGCGCGATAAACGCCGAAGGTCCCATCGCGGAGGTCGCGCAGCGCCTGGAGGGTGCTCTGGCGAAGTGAGAGCACGCTGGGCTCGCTCAGACGGCGCCCAGCAACCTCTCGCCAATCACTGCCCGGCGCCAGCCCCGCAGCGCCGGAATGTCTTGACCGCCTTCCGCCAGCCGCTCGAGATCGCGCCGTGTGGCGAGCACTTCCGGTCCGAGGCCGAGCTCTGCTGCCATCGCCTGATTGATGGCGGCGAGCTTCTTCACGAGGGCGCTCTTCACCGGATCCGGGCGCTGCCGCGTATCGATTGGCGGGGCAGGGTTCGGGACCTCCGCGGCCGCGATGCAGGCGAGGAGCTCGCGACCGCAATGCCGCAGCACACCCGCAGGCATTTCCGCCACCGACCCGAGCTCTTCCAGCGAGCGCGGCACCCGCGCGATCAGCTCGCGCAGCACCGCATCATCGAGGATCCAACCTCGCGGGCGGTTGCGTTCCATCGCGCGCCGTTCACGCCACGCGGCCAAGCTGCGCGCCAGCCGCTCCCGCCCCGGATCGAGGCTCCGCAGTCCCTTCAACCGGCGCCACGCCTCCTCCGGGTCCGTGCCGAGGCTGCGTGCATCGGCAAGTCCTGCAAGCTCTTCTGCGAGCCACGCCCCCCGGCCGAGCTTGTCCAGCCGCTCCTCGAGTGAGGTCTTCAGCACCATGAGGTGCCGTACGTCATCCAGGGCGTACTCGATCTGCTCCGGTGACAGCGGCCGGTGCGACCAGTCGGTACGGGTATGCGCTTTCGGCAGATCGAGACCGAGCAGACGGCGTACGAGCTCCGCATAACCGACCTGAGCGGCGAATCCTCCGAGCGCGGCCGCGATCTGCGTATCAAACACCGGCTGCACCAATCCGACGGCTGGCAGGAGCACCTCCAGATCCTGGCGCGACGCATGCATCACTTTTAAAACACCGGGCGCGGTGAGCGGGCCGGCAAGCGCACTGAGGTCGCGCACCGCAATGGGGTCGACGCACACGGCGTCGTCAGCGGCCGACACCTGAGCGAGGCAGAGCTCCGCGCGATAAGTGCGCTCACGGAGAAATTCCGTATCGAGGCCGACCGCCGCCTGCGTTGCAAGGCGCGCGGCGAGATCGGTGACGGCGGCGGCAGTGTCGGCGATGTGCTGCAACAGGGTAAAGGATGATCTGTAGAATCCCGCCTATTATGCATGTACACATTCTTGGAGTTTGCGGGACCTTCATGGGCGGCATCGCCGCGATCGGGCGCGCCGCGGGGCACCGTGTCACGGGGTCCGACCGCAACGTCTATCCGCCGATGAGCACACAGCTCGAGGCGCTCGGGATACAGCTGATCGAAGGCTACGATGCCGCGCAGCTTGACCCCCCGCCGGATGTCGTCGTCGTTGGCAATGTCATGACGCGCGGGCAGCCGGTCATCGAGGCGCTGCTCGACCGCGGCATTCCCTATGCATCGGGTCCGGAGTGGCTGTCGCGCGAGGTACTGCGCGATCGCTGGGTGCTCGCGGTGGCGGGCACGCACGGCAAGACCACCACTTCCTCGCTCCTTGCCTGGATCCTCGAGCACGCGGGGCTCGAGCCCGGGTTCCTGATCGGCGGTGTGCCCGCGAACTTCCAGACGAGCGCGCGCCTCGGGGCGGCGCCCTTTTTCGTGATCGAGGCGGACGAGTACGACACCGCCTTCTTCGACAAGCGGGCGAAATTCGTCCATTACCGGCCGCGCACGCTCATCCTCAACAATCTCGAGTATGACCACGCCGACATCTATCCGGACGTGGCAGCCATCGAGCGGCAGTTCCATCATCTGGTGAGGATCGTGCCTGGTGGCGGCCGCATTCTATGGAACGCCACGGATGCTCGCCTGCAGGAGACGCTGGCGATGGGTTGCTGGACGCCACGCGAGGGCTTCTCCGCACAACCCGCCGCGCAGGCGTACTGGACGGGACGAGCGGCAGGCGGTGTCGAGGATTTCTCATCCTTCGAGGTCCTCGAGCAGGGCCGGCCGCGCGGCACCGTGCGATGGGAGCTCATCGGTGCGCACAACATGGAGAACGCGCTCGCGGCCATCGCGGCCGCGCGGCATGCCGGTGTCACCGTCGAGCAGGCGATCGAGTCTCTGCATTCTTTCGCCGGCGTAGCGCGTCGCATGCAGCTTCGTGGCGAGGTGAACGGCGTCCGTGTATACGACGACTTCGCCCACCATCCCACTGCGATCGCGACGACCATCGACGGGCTGCGCCGGCGTGTTGGCTCGGCGCGGATCGTCGCCGTGCTGGAGGCTCGTTCCAACACCATGCGCATGGGCGTGCACCGCGATTCGCTCGCAGGCTCCTTTGCCGGAGCGGACGATGTCTGGCTGTACACGCCCGCCGACCTCGGTTGGGATGCGGCAGGCGTACTCGCCGCTCTCGGAAGCCGCGGACACGGACGCGGCGATGTGGGCGAGCTGGCGAAGGACCTCGCACGGAGCCTGCGGCCCGGCGATCATGCGGTCATCATGAGCAACGGCGGCTTTGGCGGGCTGCACGGCAAGCTGCTGGACGAGCTTCAACGCCGGCGAACGTAGAATTGCCGCAGGCCGACACCCAACACCACCGTCCAGCCGAGCACCAGCCAGCCGGTGAAGCCGTCGTGCCGGCTGAGGAGAAAGGCGAGCGCGGTATTGCGATTCGGTTGCGTCAGACCGTGTGCCACCAACATCACCCAGACCCAGCCCGCGTGCAGGCCCATTCCCGCGGCGATGTTGCCGGTGATAGACCGCACGAGTGCCAGTACCACTCCGACTGCCGTCAGACAGAGAAAGGCATCCGCGATGCCGAGCGGCTGACCGAAAGACTGCAGCGTGCCGTGCAGGAGCGCCACGCCGCTCCAAGCGGAGACCTGCGCGGCGGCAATGTGGAAGCTGCCGAGGAAATGTGTCGCGGAGTACACGATCGAGGTCAGCACGATGGCAGCCGTCACGCCGGACTCCCGCTGTATGCCGGCGAACATCGCACCGCGCAGCGCCGTCTCCTCGATGAGCGCCACGGCAAGCCCGCTCGGGAGTCGCTTCGCAATCAGCGCCGCGAGAGCACCGGCGCCGTAACCGGCGGCCTTGCTGAAGTCGAGCAGCCCAAGGCCGGCCATCGAGGCCGCCACACCCGTCATGGTGGCGACGCCGAGCGCGAGCCCGATGGACAGCTCTCGCAGGAATAGGGCGCGAGGCGCTCCGAACCCGAGGCTCGCGCGATCCGCGAGCCGCAGCCGTCGCGCCACCAGCAGGAATCCGACGAGAAACGCCAGCATCCCGATCCGCTCCCCGATGCGGTGGAACGGAAAGTCGAAGTGCGGATGCAGCAGCAGCCACGCCGGATAGGTGAGCGCGGCCATTGCCGCAAGGCTGACGGCGATCAACAGCAAAAACCAGGCGAAGGCACGCATGGAGGCGAATCGTCGGATGGGGCGCGCAATGTACGGGCAAGACGCCTATCTCGGCAAATTCCGGCAAAAGCGGCAAATCGAGGTGAATGCGCAACCTCTCGTTCTGGTGAAGGCCGACGCTGCGCGCGGACAATGACTTTCAGTCATCACGCGAGCGGAGAGCCATCATGACGCAGACCCGGGCAAGGCAGATCTTGCAGTCGCTCATCCAGGGAATCGACCCCGTCACCGGCGAGGAGCTTCCGCGTGAGACGGTGCTCCAGCACGCCGATGTGCTGCGAGCACTCCTCGCCGGCCTCTCTGCCCTCGAGCAGTCGGCGGCGCGGGCGCTGCGGCGCGCACAGCTTCCCGACAACGTCGGCCAGGCATGGACGACGGAGGAGGAGAGCAGACTGGTCACCGCCTTCAAGGCCGGCGATTCGCCTGTGGCGATCGCGCGCAAGCACGGACGCACGTTGCGCGCAATCGAGGCTCGTCTGGAGAAGCTTGGACTCATCACCGCGGAACAGCGCACGACGCGCGGCGGCTTCACCGGTGTCTCGGAGGCACCGCGACCGCGGGCCGCACGCGGCGGTATACTGGGGCGCAAGAGGGCGCAACGTCGCTCGAGATGAGTCGAAGATCGCGGCGGAATCTGCTCTCGTACCCGTGCCGAAAGTCCCCTCAAATCCGGTCGTCATCTGGTTCGGCAGACTCGGCGACATGATCATGCTGAGTGCGCTGCTCGAGATCCTCCACCGACGCTTCGCGCGCCCGTGCCGGGTCATCGGCGCCGGTGCCTGGACTTCCGAGATCTACCGCTCACACCCTGATGTCACCGAAGTGATCTGTCTCGGCAGACATACGGCATTCTTTCTCGATTCAGAGTGGTGGCGCGCCCTGCGCGCCCTGCGCGCCGACCGCGCCGCGCCGGTGTATGTCTGTGAGACCTTTCCGGGCAAGCTCCGGCGCATCCGGCGCCTGCTGCGTCTGAGCGGAACGCCGGCGAGCCGCTGCCTCTTCATGGAGGACATGCTTGCAGCTGCAGACGGCCGGGGACCGGAGCACTGGGTGGACCGTCTCGTGGCCTTCGGGCGATGCACTCCGGCGGATTTGGCGGCGGCGGACTTCCCCTGGCCACAGCCGGCGCCGCATGGCGCGCCGCGACTGGTGGCCGCGCCGGAGGCGCGCTCGGAATGCAGAGCCTGGCTCGGGGAGCAGGGTTGGCTCGGGCGGCCGCTCGTGCTGGTGCAGCCCGGCAACCAACGCACCATGCGGGGCGGCGCCCGGCCGCGGGTGGCGCCCGACGATCACAAGGCGTGGCCCCTCGAGCGCTGGGCGGAGTTGCTGCGGCACGTCCACCTCAGCATGCCGGATGCAGTCATCCTTCTCGTGGGTGCACCGCAGGAGGAAGGCTTCCTCGAGTTGATTCGCAGCGAGACCGCGCTGGCGGCGGTCAACACGGCGGTGTTGTCCCTGGCGCGGCTCTTCGCCCTCTGTGAGGTCGCCCACAGTATGATTTCCGTGGATACGGGTCCCGCGCATGCGGCCGCGGCCATTGGCCTGCCGCTCGTCGTCCTCTTCGGCGCCTACCCGCCGCGGGTCTGGCAGCCGCGCAGCGCCGTCGGATCGCCCGTGATCGGCGTCGGTGGGCCGCCGGTCTCGACTCGCCTCGATAAGATTCCGGAGCAGACGGTGCTCGACGCCTGGAGCGGGTTGCTCGCCGGAGGAAATCGTTGGCCTCACTGACAGTCGAGTCCTCGACCGCGCTGCGGCGCATGGCGGCGAAGCTCCTCGGGGAGTACGCGCCGCCACGGCTGCAACACACTCGGGAGCTGCTGACGGAGCTCGAGAGCGCGCTCGAGCGTCAGGCCGTGACGGGTGAATGGGCGGGGCTCGCGGCCGACATCTGCCGCGCCCTGAAGGCGGGCGGCGCGGACGGGTTCCTGCGCCTGCCGCCAATCGCGAAGACCGTCCATCCGCGCATCCGCGGCCGCTCCCGCGACTATCTGCGCTATCTGCTCGCCTCGAGACGGTTCTCGGCGGAGCTGCAGCGGGCGCTGACGGAGTCACCCGTGGGCAGGCCACTGGTCAATCCGCACTATCCCCTGAGCAGTCCGTTGCTGGTACAGCATGGCTACCACCTGGTCAGGCTGTTGGAAGCGACGGACCTGGACGCTGCGGCGCTGCGGCTGGTAGTGGATTTTGGCGCAGGCTATGGCAGCTTCTTCAGGCTGCTGCGTAACCTCGGTTACCGGGAGCGCTACTTGATCTGGGATCTGCCGGTCATGTGTGCCCTGCAGCGGTTCTATCTGCGGAACGTCTTTCCGACCGGTCCGGGGGGGCAGCCGCCAGGCAACCTCGAGTGGGTGGTTTCCGGTGATGCTGCGGCAGCCGCGACGATCGCCCGGCATTCAACCGAGCACCAGCCTTCGCTCTTCATCGCCACATGGTCGCTGAGCGAGACGCCGCTCGCCGTGCGCGAGCGGATCACACCGGCGCTTGCCGGTTTCACCCACATCCTCTGCGCTTATCAGCGAGCCTTCGGCGAGCACGACAACGTGCAGTACTTTCGGGCGCTCGAGAAGTCGCTTCCCGGCTTCGACTGGCAACACGCAGAGTGTCCGGTGTACCGGGGCAACTTCTATCTGATCGGCAGGCGAGCTGCCTCCACGAGCGCCGTCGCGCGCTAGCGGCCGGCGAGCAGGCGCTCGAAATCTTCGGCCACGTGCTCGAGCGAGAATCGGGCGCATGCCCATTCGCGTCCGGCTGCGCCCATCCGCCGGCGACGCTCGGGGTCGCGGATGAGCGCCAGAATCGCGCTCGCGAGTCCGTCGGCATCACCGGGTGCGACTCCGATGCCCGTGGCATCGGGCAGGAACGTTTCCGGCAGCCCCCCCGCCAGGCTCGACACGACGGGGACCTCGGCCGCCTGCGCCTCGATGGAGACTCGCCCGAAAGGCTCGGGGTAGAGGGAAGGGACGGCGAGTACGTCGAGCGCAGGATACAGGGCGGCGGTGTTCGCCTCCCAGCGCAGGAGGCGATGCCGGCCGGCATGCGGCGAGCGCTCGACTCTGGCGCGCAGCGCCGCGCAGTCCTCGCCATCACCCACCCACAACAGGCGGGCGGCGGCCTCGGCTGCCAGGAACCGCTCCGCGGCATCTAGCAGCGTGAAAAGCCCCTTCACCTCGGTCATCCTTCCGACATAACCGATGACCACGTCACGCTCGCTGAAGCCGAGCCGCGCTCTGGTGTTCGCCCGCACGGAGAGCGAGGGCTTGAAGCGTCCGGTATCGACGGGGTTGTAGAGCAGCGAGGCACGCTCCACGCCCATCCCCTGCCGTCGATAGTCCTCACGTTGGAATTGTGACATCAGGATGAACCGGTCGGCGTGGCGGGACAGGAGCTCGCGCGTACGCTGCCTCGCCGGCGCATCGTGCCAATGCCGGAAGAGCGCCACGCGCGCGCCGCTGATGCCGCGAAGCGCAAGGAGCATCCGGTAGAACCGGGGATCGCCCGCGATCATCCAGTCCGGCCGTCGTGCTGCCTGGCGCAGCAGACCGGCCGCGATGCGCACGCCACGGGTGCGTCCGGGTCGGATCGAGGCGATCTGCACGGGCTCCTCGTGCAGCAGCAGCGCCACCGGACTGCCCGCCATTACGAGACAGCGCACATCGTGGCCTCGCCGCGCCATGGCGGTCGCCAGGGCAGCGACGTGCTGCTCGGTTCCATAGCCGCGCGTGCTGGATTCTGCGAACAGCAGTCTCATTGCGGGTGTTATACCCGATGGGCAATGATGGCCGCCATGAGCGCCACCCTATTCTTCGATCCGGTGTGCGGCCGGCCGTACGACAGCGATACTCTGCGCAGCCAGGCGATGGGCGGCACCGAAGCGACCGTGGTGCGTGTTGCCGATGCCCTGGGGGCGCTCGTGGCTCAGCACAACCGCACGAGCGTGAGCGGGCGCTACCTGCCTCCGCGGCGCGATCCTGCCATCACTCGCGTGATCGTGAACCGGGACTCGCGGGCGCTGCCGGCGGTGCGGGAGCTCTATCCCAACGCGCGCTTCTTTCTTTGGCTGCACGATCGGATGCGGCCCGGCTCGAAGCGCGCACGCAGGCTTGCTGCGGACGTGACCACCCTGCGCGATCTGGGGGTCGGCGTCATCTGCGTTTCGGATACTCAGCGGCAAGCCGTGGAGGCGGCACTGAGTTGGATGGGGGCGGGTGAGCGAGTCTGCGCCCGCACGATCTACAACCCCGTCGCTGAAGAGCTGCAACCCGACGGCTCCTCCATCGACGACCGCAAGCTCGTGTTCCTGTCGTCTCCCAACAAGGGTCTGAAGTTCACTCTGGATGCATTCCGCGCCGTGAGGAGAGCGATGCCCGACATGCGCCTCGTGGTCGGCAATCCGGGCTACAAGACAGGCGGGCTCGCGCGCCTGGCGGGCGTCGAATACCTCGGTCCGCAGCCCCAACATCGGATCCACGCGGAGGTGCGGACGGCGCTTTGTACGTTCTTTCCCAACTTCGTGATTCCCGAGACCTTCGGCCTCGTCTTTGCCGAATCGAGAGCGCTCGGCACGCCGGTCCTTACTCACGATTGTGGCGCCGCGCTGGAAGTCTTGGGCGATCCTGCGCAGGTGCTGCCGGTGACCGCCAGCAAGCGCCTGTACGAGGCGCTGCTCGGCGGCTGGCCAGCCGGCTGGCGCGGTCCGCCTGCCCGCATGGCGGCCGCCCTCGGTCTTTTCGATGCTTACATCGAGCGCATCCGCGCGTGGCGCGCGGGCGCGCGCCCGGTCACCGGGCCTGACCCGCGCTTTCGCCTCTCCGCAGTCGCGCGGCGCTGGCGCGAGGTGTTGACGGATGAGTTTCCGGTTCATAGTGTGATGGACCGTTAGCCGCATCCATTCGTTGTGGAGCGATGGATCGACCGCTGCATCCATTCGTCATCAAACTCGGCCGTATCGGCGATATGGTCATGCTGACGGCCGCGCTGCGCCAGCTTTATGCCCGATACGGCATGCCGTGTTATGTCGTCGGCGCGGATGCCTGGGCGCCGGACGTTTACCTCGGCCTGGCGGCCGTGAAGAAGTGTTGGGCCCTGCCGCGCAAGGCGCCGACCTTCATCGGCTCCAGCTGGCCTGCGATTCTGCGCGCGCTGCGCGACAGCGCGCCGGGCCCGGTCTACGTGTTCGAGCATCATCAGGGGCAGGTGCGCAGGGTTCGCAGACTCCTGCGCCTGAGCGGAATCGATCCGCGGCGATGCCTCTTCATGGATGAAGCGCCCGGCACGGACTCGTCATGGCTCGATGCGCTCCTGCGCTTTTCGCGTCGAACGCCGGCAGCGGTGAGCGAGGCCGATTATCCCGAGCCCGACGCTGCCGGACTGCTGCCCGGATGGTCGCCGTGCCTGCGGGTGTTGGAGAGCGAGCGCGCCGAGCGCGATGACTGGCTGCGGTCGCGGGGCTACCGCGGCGAACCGCTCATCCTCGTGCAGCCGGGCAATCACCGCACCATGGGACGGCGGCGGCTGCGAAATTGGCGTGGGCGTGACGACAAGCTCTGGCCGCTGGAGCGCTGGGTGCAGCTGTTGCACAGAGTCCACGAAGAGATGCCGGACGCGATGCTCGTGCTCAGGGGAGCCGCTGCCGAGATGCCGCTGATCGAATCGATCCGCGCAGCCGCGGCGCTCCACTGCGTCAGCTCGGCCAGTACCGCCCTGCGTCCGCTCTTTGCGCTCTGCGAGATCGCTCACAGCATGATTTCCGCGGATTCAGGTCCGGCGCATTCCGCGGCGGCGCTCGGGGTACCGCTGGTCGTTCTCTACGGCACGCAATCGCCCAGAGTATGGTTGCCACGCAGCTCGAACGGCTCGCCGGTCGTGGGGGTGGGCGGTCCGCCACAGATGGAGCGCGTGGAGCAGACCTCCGTCGACGCCGTGTACCAGGCCTGGCGCAGCGTAGCCGATGCGGCAGCTCAGGCCGCAGCCCAGGCCGACTTCGAGCCGCCTCCCGCAGCGCTTTCGGTCCAGATGAGGTCGGTGAGGATCGAGCCGTCCGCCTGGAGCTCGAGAGTCCGGTAAGCCGGCGGGCGCCGGTCGAGAGCGAACTGCTCGGCATGAGGGAGGAACTGAGCGCAGGTGGAGGGGGTTGCGAGCAGCCGCACGTCTTTACGCAGCGCGTCGTAGCCCTGGTGCACGTGCCCCCAGACGATGCCGCGAACGTTGGGATGTCGATCGATGACATCGAGAAATTCGCCGGCATTCTGCAGGCCGACGCGATCGAGCCAACGGCTCGCCATCGGTACCGGATGGTGATGCAGGCATACGAGCACATGCCGTTGCGGCGCTCCGGCAAGTGCCGACTGTAGGGCTGTGAGGCTCTCTGCGCTCAGCCGTCCGGCGGCCGAGCCGCGTATCGTGCTGTCCAGGAGCACGATACGCCAGAGTCCAAGGTCAACCGTCCCGCCGATGACGAACGGGGCGCAGTCGAGCTCGCGCCGCATGGCCTCCGGCTCGTCATGATTGCCGGGCAGGCAGAGCACCGGCAGTCCCAGCGGCGCAAACAGCCGCCGAAAATGCACATAACCCGCTGGATCGTCCTGCACGAGATCGCCGGTCACCAGCAGCGCATCGGGCGGCCAGTCCCGCTGCCGGGCGTGGGCAAGCGTTGCCTCGAGCGAGGGCAGCGTCGCAATGCCGCGCAGCAGCTCGCCCTCGCCCCCATAAAGGTGCGGGTCGGTGAGGTGAGTCAGTCGTACTACGCTCTGGGTCCCCATGGTGGACCAAGGGTAACAGAGAGCCCCTGCGAGGCTGCAGTGAACTGAGTCGCGCGGCATGTGGACGGGGGCGTCCGATCGGTAATGAGTCCGGGGCAGCCGGTAAATTTGTGACCGGCGCCAACCGAACATAAGTCGGTGTCGTGCAGTTGCGACGGCGGGCTCGGGGTTGGACGGTACAGTTCATAGGCTGGACGCACTGTTCACATGCTGGGACGGGCTTGCGCCGCGGCAAGGCAAGCATGCTGCGCCTGCGACGCAGAGATGCGCCGGCACGGCCGTTGTTGCGCATGACACGATTGAGCATCAACGGCGTCTGATGGACAATGCGCGGCCGTTTCCGCGTGTTTCTCCGGGGTTCCAAGGGTCCGTATGACTACACGCCGCGAGCTCGCCAACTGCATCCGCGCTCTCTCGATGGACGCCGTGCAGCGCGCCAATTCCGGGCACCCCGGCATGCCCATGGGGATGGCGGACATCGCCCAGGTGCTCTGGTGCGATTTCCTCAGGCACAACCCCGGCAACCCGCAGTGGCTCGACCGCGACCGTTTTCTGCTCTCGAACGGTCACGGATCGATGCTGCTCTATTCGCTCCTGCACCTCACCGGCTATCCACTGTCGCTGGAGGAGATCAGGAGATTCCGCCAGCTCGGCAGTCATACCGCCGGGCACCCGGAGCACGAGCCGGCGCTCGGCATCGAGACCACTACCGGTCCGCTCGGCCAGGGGCTTGCCAACGCAGTGGGGATCGCGCTCGCGGAGCGCATGCTGGCAGCGCAGTTCAACCGTGATGGATTCCCGATCGTCGATCATTACACGTATGTGTTCTGCGGCGACGGCTGTTTGATGGAGGGCATCTCGCACGAGGCCTGCTCCCTCGCCGGCACGCTGGGCCTCGGCAAGCTCATCGCCTTCTACGATGACAACGGCATCTCGATCGATGGCAAGGTGGCCGGTTGGTTCACCGACGATACTGCGAAACGTTTCGAGGCGTACGGTTGGCACGTCGTCCCGCATGTCGACGGACATGACGCTGAAGCAGTCTCCGCCGCGATCCGCGACGCGCGCGCAGAGACCACGCGCCCCTCGATGATCTGCTGCCGGACCACCATTGGCTGGGGCGCGCCACACAAGCAGGGGACTGCGGAAGCACACGGTGAGGCACTCGGTGCGGATGAGGTGACGGCCACTCGCAAGGCGATCGGTTGGCCCTACGAGCCGTTCGTGATTCCCGACGAGCTGCGCGCCGCATGGGACCATCGCAGCCGCGGCGCGGTCGCGGAGGGCGCGTGGCGGGAGGTGCTCGCCCGCTACCGTAACGCACACCCGCAGCTCGCGGACGAGTTCGAGCGCCGCATGCGCGGCGAGCTGCCCGCCAATTGGCAGGAGACCGCATCGCAGGCGCTGGCCGCCGGCCTCGCCCAGCAGGCGCCGCAGGCGACGCGCCAGTCCTCGCAGGCCACGCTCAACGTGATCGCCCCACGGATACCCGAGATTTTCGGCGGCTCTGCCGACCTCACCGGGTCCAATAACACCAAGTTCAAGGCCGCGCGCGAGCTCGACCTGAAGGGTGCCGGCGGCGATTACCTGCATTACGGCGTACGCGAGTTCGGCATGACCGCAGTCATGAATGGCATCGCGCTGCACGGCGGCTTCCTGCCCTACGGCGGCACCTTCCTGGTGTTCTCCGACTACGCGCGCAATGCGGTGCGCCTGGCCGCGCTCATGAGCACGCACGTGGTGCTGGTCTACACTCACGACTCGGTCGGTCTGGGGGAGGATGGGCCCACGCACCAGCCGGTCGAGCAGCTGACGAGCCTGCGGGCCATGCCGAACCTGTCACTCTGGCGGCCGTGCGATGCCTTCGAGACCGCGGTGGCGTGGACGGCGGCCGTGGAGCGCTCAGGGCCGACGGCGCTGGTGCTGACCCGCCAGGCGTTGCCGCAGCAGGCACGCACAGCACAGCAGCAGGCGAATGTCCGCCGCGGCGGATACGTGCTGATCGACTGCCAGGGCACTCCCGAGTGCCTGGTTCTCGCGACCGGGTCCGAGGTCGCCATCGCCGCGCAGGCAGTGAACACGCTGAATGCCGCCGGCAGACGCGTCAGGCTGGTGTCCATGCCTTCGACCGATGCGTTCGAGGCCCAGGACGCGGCATACCAGGAGAGCGTGCTGCCGCGCGCAGTTCGGTGCCGGCTGGCGGTGGAGGCCGGCGCCACGCTATCTTGGTGGCGCTACGTCGGCAACGAGGGACGGGTGATTGGCATCGATCGCTTCGGCGCTTCCGGCAAGGGTGGGGAGGTGCTCGCGCACTTCGGGTTCACCCCCGACCACGTCAACCGAGAGGTGGCCGACCTGCTCGATGCCATGAGATAGTCTCAGCGGTATTGTTCTTCCGGCGCGCAGCGCCGGTGGCACTGGATAGCGGGCAAAGGGCCGTTCCCTTTGCCCGCGGCAAATGTGTAGGGTCTCGCGAAAATCGTCTCGACGATTTTCGCCAATCAACGATTGACGAGGGTATACATGCCAATCAAGGTCGGGATCAATGGCTACGGCCGCATCGGCCGCAACGTCCTGCGCGCGCTTTATGAAGGCCGACGCACCGGGGAGGTGCAGATAGTCGCCCTCAACGATCTCGGCGACGCCAAGACGAACGCGCACCTGACTCAGTACGACACAGTGCATGGCCGGTTTCCCGGAGAGGTCAAGGTTGACGGCGATTCGATGGTCGTCAACGGCGATCGTATCCGTGTGCTGGCGGAGCGCGATCCGGCCAAGCTTCCGTGGGGCGACCTCGGTGTGGAGTACGTGTTCGAGAGCACCGGCCTGTTCACCAGCAAGGCGAAGGCCAGTGCCCACCTGAAGGGTGGCGCGAGGCGCGTCATCATATCGGCGCCGGGTGGCGAGGATGTGGACGCCACGATCGTCTACGGCGTCAACCACAATGTGTTGAAGAGCGATTTCACCGTTATTTCCAATGCCTCCTGCACCACGAACTGCCTGGTTCCGGTGGTCAAGGTGTTGCACGACAAGATCGGCGTGGTCAACGGTATCATGACCACGATCCATTCCTACACGAACGACCAGGTGCTGACCGATGTCTATCACAAAGACCTGCGACGTGCGCGCTCCGCGACGATGTCGCAGATCCCGACCAAGACGGGTGCCGCTGCGGCCACAGGGCTGGTGCTTCCGGAGTTGAAGGGCAAGCTCGATGGCTATTCCATCCGCGTGCCGACCATCAACGTGTCGCTGGTCGATCTCACCTTCACGGCCAAGCGCCCCACCACCGTGGAGGAAGTGAACAAGCTGATGCGGGAGGCGGCGGCCTCCGGGCCGCTCAAGGGCGTGCTCGCCTACAACGACGCGCCGCTGGTCTCGAGCGACTTCAACCACGACCCGCATTCGTCGATCTTCGACGCAACGCTGACGAAGATCATCGACGGCACCCTGGTCAAGGTGTTCGCCTGGTACGACAACGAGTGGGGCTTCTCCAACCGCATGATCGACACCACGCTCGCGTGGGCC
>Ga0134128_10004903_pt1 | contig 16287 bp, 20 predicted proteins | sample KB31754_FD_96462 | JGI IMG/M metagenome (GOLD analysis project Ga0134128, IMG submission 96462) | Terrestrial soil microbial communities with excess Nitrogen fertilizer from Kellogg Biological Station, Michigan, USA - KB3-175-4 | ecosystem: Environmental > Terrestrial > Soil > Unclassified ...
ACCTGTTGAAGTAGTCGACACCGCGGTAGTAGTCGCGCCAACGCGCTGGCCCTCGAATGTGAGGTAGGTGCGAAAGACGGGTTTCCCGGTCCCCGTAAACGTGAACTCCACGTTCGCCGCAGAAGCTTGCGTTGCAAGACTGAACACCAAAAGGCCGACGTACATAATCCGCATGGCCGAACTTCCCCCGCTCCAAAAGACTCGTGCCATACTATCCCCATGCCCAAGACCCCAACAGGCGCAAAGACAGGGGTTGTTGAGAGTCCGCTTTGGGTCGAAAGCGGACTTACGTTTCGCAAATAAAGCGAGAACGTCACGCAGACTAAAACGGCGGCACGCTGGCCGCCGGGTGCTGTCCTAATTGGTCCCTCAGTGTCCTACTTCGTTCTGAGGAGTGTCCTAATCTGCCGTCACGCACACTTCGCAAACTGAGGACGCCTTCCCTGATTTAGCATTGATCGTCATTGTCTCCCAATTGCAGCTTCTTTCACCTTTGAAGTAATAGGCTTTCACTTGCCACTCGTCACCTTTGAGAGTGGCGTCCCAATGATCCACACCACCGTGAAGGCATCTAGGTTGCATTTTGGCGATGGCGATAGCGGAAACAGAATCTCGGACGGTGTATGTCGCATCCAAGTGAATAGGTGCAGCACATGAAGCCAGCAGAACGAGCGCGGCTGCACTTAGTCGAGCGAACTGCATCTGACCCTCCCCGACACACATTCACAAAGTGAAGATGGCTAGTTTAGCAGTCGCGCTCTCGACATCAAACCGCGTCGGGTGTTGCTCGAACTTGTCCGTCCTAACCAACACGCCGACGCAACATGATGAGGGAGAGTCCGCACAGCACCGCACCACCGAAAACTAGATTTGCCGTCATCAATGCAAAACTGAGGGCTACAACTGCTGGCCTAAAGATTAGCAACCCAGTCAGGGCAACGAGAAAATATCCGCCCGACAGAGTAGCTAGGCTTCCTATCGCCGCGAAAAGGTAGCCTAAAACAATTCGCGTTGGAGACTCCGACACACATTCAAAGGCCAGTGTACCGCTCGCGCGCACGAGATTAAACCGGTCGTGACCGATGCGCCGCACGGGCGTAAAGTGGGCTGGTTCACTGGAATTGAAGGCGGGGCATAAATGGGGTCGACCAGCTGGCGATTCGCGGTAGTGGTACTCTTACTTTCTGCCACACACGCGCGGGCCGATAGCGTCACAGAGATTTCATGCGACGTATTGGCTACGGGAACTGATGGAAAAGTACATACGATTTTCGAGGGGGTAAATGTCCTCGAACCGACCAGAATTGCGGCGCCATTTTCAATCGCGATACCTGACGGATATTACAGAGCTAGCATCCAATGCGAGAGAACTGATCTAGTCCCAGCAGAAAACGACTGGAAGGTATTACGTGCGGGGTTTCCGTTGTATATCCACGACACCATCACCAGTCAGCTCGGCACGTTGGAGCTGATTGGCGGTCAATTTCGATTCCGGGCTGTGGCTGGGAATAGAATGTCGCCCGACCAGATGGCGCGTATGCAAGCGAGGCTTGACCAGCTTCAAACGACGATGGACACCGCGGATGCTCCAGTGTCTGTCAAAAAATGAACTTGTCGGAATGGCGTCGCTTCGTTCTGCGAAGTGTCCTAAATAGCATCACCAGTTGGCTCAAAACTGACGCTCAGTTTTCGGGCGACGATAGTTCCAGAAAAACCATATGAGGAACCTATTTCAATTCTGAATGCGCTGGTCGCTTTGGTAATATCGACGTCGGAAAGAATTGCTTGTCCCGGTTGAAAGTCCTGTAACTCGACGGTCGTGATTTCATTGAAGTGGAGGGTCACCAGACAGTGTTTTTCGAGGACGAAGAACCCCTTGTCATCTATCTTGTCGGTCATTCTGAATGCCTTTGCTGTCAAATGGCCGTTGCCCTCTCCTGAAAGCTGAAATTCCACGACATTGGCGTCATGCAGTCGGGGAAAACTGCCGAACCATGCCGCCAATTCGGAAGCACCCTCGATCTGCTCGACGGGAGTCTCTGTCATCTCTCGCCGCTTCTCCACAACACACAATCACAAAGTGAAGGTAGCAGGGTCGTGTCTGATTGCGCAAAAGGGCTGCGAAAGAGCAGACAAAGTCCGACACATAGCAGCGCGACTGCGGTCGCTCCATCGATCAAAACGATTCGAGTATATATGCTCGCGACAAACACGTTCCTTAGCTCGCCAACGCGAACCGCTGTCCAGAAGAAGATCAGGGGCCCGATGAGCAAAGTGCTTCCGATGAATAACAAACTGGCCGCTAATGTCTTCCTGTATCTTGTCACATTGCGCAGAAGAAAGAAGCCAGCCGCATAGACGAGAAAAAGCGGAAGAACGACACCCACTACAGCCGCAATGAAACGACCAATTCCATTTCGTGGAAATAGTCCGCTAACGGTCGAATAAGAACGAACGCGGCTGCACTGAACTCCTGCAATACAAACTGCATCCGCAACGGCCCATTCTGTGACGATCACTGGGTCGCTTACCACACTCCTGCGCTCGGTGCCGTTCCAATAGGTTATGTTGTGGCTGGTGCGAAATTGCAGCGTGGTCATCGCCAGCGTAACGGCTAACAAAACAGAGACAGTGGCAATGACGAGGTTGCGGCGCATGAAGTAGCGTCCCCGCACAGGGCAGTTGTCTGTTGCTAGTCCCAGACTATGAAGTCTTTTATATGTCCGTCACTGGCGTCCAAATAGATCACGACCCCTGGGTCGCCAGGGTGATCCTTCTGACGAATGATCCAGAGGTTTCCCTCTTTTACAGCTGTAAACTCGCTCTGCCACTCCCGTTCAGTTTCAATTCCTGACTCTGGGTAATTGGTTAGCCACACAGCATGTGCTGTCGCGATGGCGTCTCTGCTGTTTTGGATTCGGTGGGGATGCGGGGCGGCCAAAAAAAGGTCAGCTGCCGCGAGCAGTGTGATCGCTGGCGCTTGCACAAAGAATTGCCATTTCAATTTTGACTTATTGCCGACCAACATCTCAACTTTTTTGGATCATTGATTCTTAGAGGACAGTGTGATGCTTGCGCGCTTTGCCTTCAGAGTAACTCGCCCCCACTCTCCGTTGACGACATAGTAACCGTCCGGGGTGATTTCGAAAGCGTCAATGTTGCCGTAGTCAATTGTCCCGTCCTTATCGCTGGTCGGCTTAAAGTGACGCTCCGTCCAAACAATTGAGGTCACACCCTCAAACGCTAGCACGCCACTTCGATAGCAATGCTGCTCCGCGGGCGATGGCCGAACATAGAGTGGATGCTTTGGAGTCAGCGCAAGAAGAAGAGAGAAGGCCAACCGAGAGGGCTCGTTCTCTTCCAATCCTAGAACGTAGCTATCTTCGAGATAGTAGGCTTCGAATCGCGGATCGGTTTCGTATTTCATTTGCCCCCGTCGATTACCCTTAACCACCATTTTTACGCCGTTGCGGTTAAGGCGTCACGGGGCATTCAATGCCGCTTGCTGAAGCTGGCCAATAGTCCAAAATGGCCATCTTCGTGTTGTGAAGGTGCATTGGGGGAACACAGGTGACCAAGAACTTTGTCCTCAAAGCTTCTGACATGAAGCCCCTAGCCGTTGGATTTGGCGCGTGCTTGGCATCGGACAGAATCACAGTCGATGGCAAGCCCGTCGCCTACATGTACCGCGAGGAAGGCGATCACGCCTCGGATAGCGGTTGGCGATTTTTTGCGGGGGATGAGTCAGACGCATATTGCGACGACCCAGCGCACTTCGCGTACTACAACGTCAACACCATCGCAAATTATAGCCCCGACATCATGGTGTGTTTGGATGCGCCTGTCGGGTCAGCATTTCGTCGCGATTCCAAATCGCAGAAGTTCTTGCCCGATAAAATTATTCCAAGATGAACCTCAAACTGAAACTCCTGGCGGCCAAACCGATACCGAACCGCTGCGAGTGACGGTGAGTCTGCAATGAACATACGAAAAGTACAGGGCACATTGTGCGAAGAATGTGGAGCGATACCCTCGTGTGTTGAGCCAAGCCTTAAACTTGGCATCGCACGGGATTTCAATAATCATTGAGCAGACACCCACGACCTAGAGCCGAGTTGTCAAAGATAGTATCGCCAATTGGGGGGCAAGCGGTGAAGCGTTTCGCGGCGATTGTGATTTCGTGCATCACACTTTTGTCTTCGGCTGGGGCTCAACAAACCAACGTTTCGTTTGATGCCAACGGCGCGAGCCAGTGGATGTCCGACTACTATGTGAACAATGATGTCGCCCGCGTCCCAGACTTCCTGAATTGGCTTCGGTCAGACAACGCATTGGCATCGCACAAGAGCGCCGAATATCCGGTGTCTGCGTTCCTCGCCGCAGTGTTCTCAGCGAACCCCTCACGCGTTCGCAGCTGGGTAGGAAGTACGCGTTTCACCGGGAACGCCAAAGATTACATTGAACGTGCCCTGTGGTTGGCGCACCAAGGTGACTTAGTTTCCGAAGCTCTGCTTGATCGGCCCGACTACCTCTCCCAGACGCCACCGTCGATGACGTCCATACCGCTCATCAACCCCGCGCATTCGACATGATGTGGGGCACCTTTTTTGCAACCGGCGACACTAGATACCCCGCTAGGCTCATAGACGTACTCGATCCATCAATTTCCTTAGGCAACGACAAGGTGATGGACGCGGTACTGCGCCAAACCGCTGCTTGGTCTCTGTCGAGCAACATGCGCAATCACGAGCGCGTTTTACGATTACTGCGTCAGGAGTCTGCAGCGCGAAAGGGCGTAGTTCGTGATGTGTTGATGAAGATGCTGGCGGACTACAACGCCGAGAATAAGCCGTGGCCAGACCAAACAGGCGAGTTTCGTGCCATGTTGTTGCTCTTGAGCGAAGATAGTCTCAAAGCGTTCGGTGCTCCTTCAGATCAAGGCGTGTTAGTAACGCCATTGTCCCATGCAAGACCAGGAGACCATATTGCTGTCAAACTGGCATTCGCCGGTATGGACTTATCAGACGATTTGAGTGCAAGCGTATCCTATGATTTCAAAGTCATTGGGCCAAACGGTTCACTCTATGGAGGCGTGAATAAGACAGGATTGACAGCGCTGAATAGCCGAGTTCCAACCCGATTTCGCGTATTTGACAACGACGCAACGCCGATAGTTGTCTTCGACGCGCAAGCTCCTTTGGGTAAGTACACTTTCAGCGCGGTGATCAGGGATAACAACGGACATCACGCTCTGTCATTATCGCAACAGATTACGCTGATAAGGTAGCCCCGATGTCGGTTGCTCTAACGTGGACGATTGTCGGGACTGGCCTCCTATGAATGTGGGTGGGGGAAGCATGAAAAAGAAATTGGTGCTTGCGGTCCTTCTGCTTGCTGCGACCTACACAAACTCCCTCGGCGACTCCGTGCGCATTGTGTCGCCGTCGGGGACAGGAGCACCGCACAGCTGCGACGTCAGGCGGTATTATCCCAAGGATCGTTTCCCGAGAACGAGCATCCTCGTTTTCCCGCTTACATGGATCTCGAAGCGGATCGAAAGAGGGGAAAAGGTAGACGTGATTGAGCTCTATGCGAGCCTTTGCCAGACAGTCGAACGAATGCAGTCGGAAGGCTATTGACCCAGGCTATAGGGCTAGGTCTGTCAAAGATGTCGGCAGAATGGGTTTTAAACTCTGCATGTTTCGAAGATGCTTTGGGAGGGTGATATGGTGAAGGTGATTGAGGATCGGGAAGAATTATCGGTCGCATGATCACCGTGGACTTTGTTGCCAAGGGCGACACCGATCGTGATTGGAAAATGGTGCTGGTAGAGCAAGGGCCGTGGTTAGGGCCTCTTGAACCCGAACTGCGTCGCATTCAGGAGCGCCTATACGGTTGCTTGGATGCAGCGTTGGACGGACAGCTTGCCGAGAAATTCCCCGAATCGGCTGGCAAGAGAATCGTAATCCGTCTTGATTGCTACAACGTGCCCCAGGACGAAGTGGCAGACTTTTACCAGCGATTTTCTGCTGGCGTGTTTCTAACTCAGGCCTACCGTCACGCCATGGAGCCGTCCCGCTTTACGAATGGTTTTTCCTTCGAGATTAATTTCGACTCAATCCACTGATGTGAAACTGACCCACTACCCACTATTGGGGGTGCCAAAAGTGCGGCTCGTTGTGTAGTTAGCTTATTCCCCCCGAACCGAGGGGGGAGATAGTGCTATCTCAATTTCGAGCCACACTTTGGGCACCACCCACTTTCGCAAACAGATAATTCACATACGCCTCACCTTCGATGGTAGTAACCGCCGTGTAGCAACACAGTATGATGCCAACGGCAACGTCAGCCAGACTAGCAGGCCGTATTTTACAACGGGAGGCACTCCAAAGTGGACCGTCTACACAAACGATGCTCTCAATCGGGTCACAAAAGCGGTCTTTCCCGACTCAAGCCAAACGATTTACACGTTTCACGGACTGACGACGTCAATCACAAACAATGTAAGTCAAACTACTTCAAAGACGCTAAACGCTGAAGGTCTACCTTCATCGGTCACCGATGCTGCCAGTCACGTCACGCATTACGTATACGATGCCTTCAATAATCTGACGTCCGTGACAGACCCATCTGGCAATGTCATTTCCAACACTTACGATATTCGCGGGCGAAGAACCGCGTCATCAGACCCCGACATGGGATCGTGGACCTACAACTACGATGTTCTGTCGGAACTGACGAGCCAAACTGACGCCAAAAGCCAGACAACAAATCTAACGTACGATCTCCTCGGGCGTGTCACCGAACGCTCAGAGAATGGGATGGTGTCAGATTGGATTTACGACGCAGCAACACATGGCGTCGGCAGGCTGCAGGCCACGTGTACGTCGGCTACGAGTAATCCGACCTGCGCGTCCGCCACGACGACGAAGACATTTACTTACGACGCTACGGGCAGACCGTCGACCACGACGATCAATACGGACGCAACAAACTTTACTTATGCGACCGCCTACAACACCACGAATGGCGCGGTCGATACCGTGACTTACCCGTCTGGTCTGGTAATGAAGAACGTCTACAACACCTACGGTTATCGCTGCAGCGTTACCGACAACGCAGGGACTCCGACCTGCGCGAACGGGGGCGGAAGCGCCGTCTTCTTTACGGCCAACACCGCAGATGCCGAACTTCATATGCTGCAGCAGACTGCGGGCAACGGCATTGTCACCACGGACACATTCGATGCGAACACCGGCTTTCTGACAAACGTTCGTGCCGGTCCGAGTAACAGCGTGGCCCAGTTTGACTACACCTATGACACGATCGGAAACCTAACTTACAGGTCAGACGACTACGTTGGGGTGTTTGAGCGCTACTGCTACGACAACCTGAACCGGCTCACAAATTCGGCGACGGGCGCGAGCGGCGTGACAACCTGCACATCATCCGGCTCGGGAATCACCACCAAAACTATCGGTTACGACCAGTTGGGGAACATTTCTTCGAAGTCGGATGTTGGAACGTATTCTTATCCCGCCTCGGGTTCGAGCAGTGTTCAGCCACATGCAGTGTCGTCCATCACGGGCACGGTCAACGGAGTCACGAACCCGTCCTACACCTATGACCTTAACGGCAACATGACAGGTGGCGCCGGCTTTACTGCAACCTACACGTCGTTCAACATGGCGGCTACGATTACGCAAGGTACTACCGCAATCGGATTCACGTATGATTCCGATCATCAGCGGATCAAGCAATGTATTGGATCGTCCTGTGGCACGGGCACGATCTACTACCTGAACGATCCCATGACGGGCGCGATGAGTGAACAGTTCATAGCGGGGGGAACGACGACATGGCACGATCTTTTGAGGGTAGGCGGACACATTATTGCGGAGCGCTTCTCGGTAGTTGGTGGCTCGACATCGTGGAGCTATTTCTCGGTTGATCATCTGGGATCTATTCCGATGGCACGGACAACTCCGCATGCTCAATTGTCAGTGGCACAACACGAGGCTTCACGGGTCACGAAGAGATGGATTCGATTTGTATGATCAACGCCAATGCCAGAACTTATGATCCAACAGTCGGACGCTTCATGTCAGCCGATTCCGTCGTACCTGACCGGCTAAACAGCCAATCGCTCAACCGCTTCAGCTATGTAGACAACATGCCGTTGTCAGCGACCGATCCCAGCGGGAATGATGGCTTAAATGTTGGTACCACCGATGTTGGGGATCTCGTTTTTGCTTACGAAACCGTAACCGTGACTGCTAATCGGCTTGGAGATTTCCTGGTTCCCGAACTGGATGGGAAGTTTCACATTCCCTTCAGTTTTCTCCCATCACTCAATTTTAGCATAGGGGTCAACATTGCACCTGCGTCCAGGCCAACCCCGCGGACGCCTGCCCCAAAGAAAAATCAAAAGAAGTGTGACTCTGCGCTCATGACGGCGGGCAATAACATGAGAGCACTCGGATTTTCGTTTAGTGGCGCAGGAGTAGGCGCGATGACAACCGGTGTCGCAGTAGGGGGATTTGCGCTGGTCACTGGAGGGACGTCACTGGCACCAGCGGGCGTTATCCTCGTAGAGGGCGGCGCCGTGACCGCGTTCGGTGGTTACCTTGATATTGCAGGGGCCGCACTGCAGGGGGCAGCCAGCGGCAACTATAGTAACGCCGGGTCGGCAGCAGCCCAAACGATGTTCGACGTGGCGGTAGACCAGGCTCTCCGTGCGCCATTTTCCGAGCTCTACGACTTGCAAAGAGGTTTGCAAACAGCAACGGATGGACCACCAGAACCCGGGAGCTGTAACTAATCAAAGATGGGACTCTGAAATGGATGCCAAATTGTCCGCATTCGTTGGCTGGCTCCTCTTGGCGGGGGCAGTGTTTATGGCGAGCCTACCATTTGACAGATATCTGTTTGGCGCCGTCACGATGGGAATCATAAGAGAGGTCGCGCCAGCTGTTGTCCTCTGTATAATGGCGCTTTTCGCTTTGGCGTATTGGAGAACCCGTGATGGGCAACCCAGTCGAAAATTAAATCCGGAGAGGCGGACTAAAATATTCCGTGCCCTGTTTGCCCTGGTGACCGGCGCCCTGCTCATGTTTATAGCGCCATTGGCGACTGTAGGGCCCTTCTTCTTCAAAGGATTGCAAATGCCGGCGTCCGTTGGGTTGGTCGCCACAGCATTGTCTGGAGCGATCGGGCTTGGTTTAGTCGGATACGCCGTCGTTGTTTTTTTTCGAGTTGGCCAAAAAAAGACCTGATTATCACGAACAAGTCCGACGTCGGGACATATTCTTATCCTGCGTCAGGCTCAGGAAGTGTCCGACCGCACGCAGTGTCTTCAATCACCGGTACTGTCAATGGGGTGACGAACCCGTCCTATAGTTATGATCTGAATGGCAACATGACGGGCGGAGCAGGTCTGACCGCGACGTACACCAGCTTCAACATGGCGGCTACGATCACGCAAGGCGCGGTGACAATTGGTTTTGTATATGACTCAGACCATGAGCGCCTGAAGCAATGCATCGGAACTTCGTGCGCGATTAGCTCAACGTATTATCTGAACGATCCGGCAACTGCCGCCATGAGCGAGAAACTGATCTCGGGAAGCACGACCACTTGGCATGACTTTCTGGTTGTCGAGGGGCGCATCTTGGGCGAACGATTTTCTGTGGTCGGAGGCTCGACAACGTGGAACTACTTCGTGCTCGATCACCTTGGATCCGTTGCAGTAAATATTGACTCTACGGGAACAGTGACGCAGCGGCTCAGCTACGACGCTTGGGGTCGCCGCCGAAATTCAGACGGGACCGACAACACCACGCGTTCTATCACCAGCGCAACAACTCGGGGATTTACCGGTCATGAGGAGATGGACTCAATTTGTGGAATCAACGCTAACGCACGCATCTATGACCCGACAATTGGACGATTTATGTCTCCCGACGCACTCGTCCCGGATCCACTCGATAGCCAATCGTTGAATCGTTTCAGCTATTGGCAAACCGGCCGCTTGCCCTCGCCGACCCGACTGGACACTTTGCCGGCGATTGTTGCGTACAGTCTTTGAGCGGTGGGGGCTATGGTGCAGTTTCCTACCCGGAGTCGCCGCCCTACGAGGGGATCAGTAGTCCTTTTGCTTATTATGGTTATGCCACCAGGACCACAACAACCACCAACTACCATGCTGATGGCACCGTCTCAACGTTCACGATTTCTTCGAAAGAATTGGCCGATCCCGGACAAAACTACGGGGCTACCAGAGATGGAGGCTACGCTGTCGTCCAGTACGGTCCTGGATATTCAACCGACGACACCAGCGGACCTATGGAGCTTGTGGGCGTGCACTGTCAGTGCATGTTGGTATCAACCGGTGCAGACACCGGACTGCAAAACGCGGCCTACTTAAGTCCACTCTTTGATCCTGTTTCAGGTGGTCCAGTGGACCTTGGAACTATTCCGCCCCACGGTTCAATTGTTCTCAGGATAGTATTGCCAAAGGGACATTTTCAGTCGCTGACTTTGGCTGTAAAGAATGCCGGAGGCTTTCTCGATCAATTTCAGGATTGGGTCAATTCGACGGAAGATGGCAGGCAGCAGCTGACCCAACTACAATTCAACTCGACGTCAGTGTTGCAAACGGTGCGATACATGAAAATTTCACATATAACCCCATGCCGGACCTTGGGCCGGGGATGGAAAATAGTTTTCCAATAGCCCGAGACCTGCAGGGGCCCGGCACCGCTATGTTAGGCGTCACGAATACGGGATTCTCGCCAGTGGTGGTTGAGTTGGGAGCGAATCCTGTCATCTCGGGCGGAACGAAACCTTGAGCCACATTCCGCCGCCCTAAGGAGAGGAAATGCGCTTACCTAACGTGTTAGCTGCGACATTGGTAATCAGCTTGATCGCGTTTGGTTCAGCCAAATCGGCGAATTTGACACCGAGCTCGGGTCGGCCAACATCTCTTCTGTGCGGACCTAACATTGCTGTGGGAACAGATTCATATCAAAAGATCCGAAATTTGTTGCTTGGCCCAACATTGGACGAGAAGGGCGTCGGCAAAGTAGAGCAATTGCTCATCCATGATGGGGAGAACTGCAAGAAAGCAAATGGCACCGCGTTATTCGCAGAATTGTTTCGTCTCGTAGGAAATCGGTGGCGAACAATTGGAGCGCTGCGGCGAGCCGATACGTCCTTTGACATTTCTTATAAGCACGCGGCTGGTACACAGAACAACCTTCTCGGACAGATTTCTACTCTTCAGGATTGGTCCAGGCTAAAGGTTCAGATGAACGATGCCTCCGGCGCCCGCAGGCTTGCCTCACTGCAATCGTCGTTGGCTAGGCGTGCATATCTCACCCACAAATTTGGATCTAGTCTGGCAGTTTCGTCCATCTATTTTGAAGCTGCGATACTCAATTCGATTGGCGACTTCAAAGCGGCAAGCCGCAAGAGTGCCGAGGCGGCTGCACTCAATCGCAAGTCTCCAGAGTGCAAGGGCCTCTGTGCCTGGAAAAGCAACTGAGTTGATTGGGCACAGCCCACTACGACGATAAGTTGAACCGAATCGTCGACGCCGCGCTAATGCCCATCGTCTGGCGCAGCGAAACATGGTCCTGCTTGTGATTTTTCTTGCTACGCATTCGTTCGGGGGCGTGTATCCGGAGTGGTCTATCTCGTCGGGCACGCAGCTTGCTCACGCTTGCCATTCGTACAAAATAGCGACGTTCGCGTTGTGTGCCGGAGACGATCATGCTGGCCCGCCTTAGCCTATTTCTCTGCGTGTTGGCCGCAAGCACACCTGCTGCCGCAGCCGATGTATGGGAGTACACCTTTAGCGGCGTAACGGCCGACCCAAGTGTGTCAAACCTCGGAACTGTTAAGATTGAGGGCCAGACTTTGCTTTGGTCCACCCCAGGATTGCCAAGAGCAGTCGGTCCCCACCACATCGGCGTGTCTAAATACCGGATTCTTGAGAATAACACCTTAGGCATTGTTGCCGTCGAGGCGTATGCCGAGAACTGGGGGCCAAACTTTGGTCTAATACTTCGCGGCGACATCTTTGTGCTCAACAAAGCAGATGGAGGCATGCGCGAGGGCGACGTCGCATTTGATGGCGTACGCGAAATGAGACACGGCCAGTGTCATCCAAAGCAAGACACCAAACCGAACGATCCAGGACGCTCAGGGGCGAACTAGGGCAGTGGTTGTGCTGGTCCTTCCCGCTGGAATCAACTTTGCGAAGCTACCAGTTCTCGTTCCGAACTACGCGCCAACCAAGCGAGGGTGAATTGCGCCATTCAATCTTCGAGGCTCGCCAATCTCAAGACATGTACCTCCCAGGTCTCAATAGCCTCCCGCATCTCGGGCATGTAGTCGTATCGCTGATAGACGCTTACGATGCCGCCGAAGCTTCCCGAAACGTGGTTCAAGAGTTTCTCGATAACGGGAATCTGTACGCCGAGCGATGCAAGCCCGGTCGCGAACGTGCGGCGCAGATCGTGTAGCGTCCAATCCTTAGCTTCGCACGTCTTTGCAAAACGGCGCATGCAAAGCGAGTGCCCGTTAAAGGAGGTTGTCCTCCCCAGAGCGGGGAAATAGCACTCCTCCGATTTACACGGAGGCTGCAGTATCTGGCGCGCCATTTTGCCAAGCGGGATGGTGTGCTCGCGTCCATTCTTGGTTGCCGTCGGCGGAAATGTGATCGTGCTTTCGCCAAGGGGGTTGGCTGGGCCCCTAAACGATTTGACCGGCACACATTCACAAAGTGAAGGTCGTCCAGTCTAACGCTCGCGCGGTCGGCATCAAACCGCGTCGTGACCGGTGCGCCGCGGAGGCGTAAGGTGGGCACGATAATTGACGGGGGTCATTAGTGCGACTTGGGAGAGAATTTCTTGTTTCGCCGTTCGTACACATCGTCAAATTGATCGAGGCGGATGACGATCCAACGGAGAGATCGGGGGAGCACAGATGATGAAATTGACAAAAATTACTGTCGTAGCTCTGTCTGCATTGCTGTTTTCGGAGTTCGCTGCAACGGGCACCGAGTCAGCGGCTATGCCTCCACTTGGCTCATCAGGTCCTACGAGCGCAAACGCGTTTTCAGGCGACGATGTTTCGGCGTTCCACCAAGTGTATATGCAATATTTGCTCGATCACAAAAACTTCATCGATATAGGTAGTCGTTTCGCGGATGACAAAAGCGACTTTTGGTTCAAGTGTTTTCAATTCCATGAGCCGGCGTTGTTTGCGTTGGATGAACACCTAAAAGAGACAGAGGAGTTGCTTCGCCTAAGTACGAAGATGGAAAATCCAGCCGACGAGGGGCATGTCTTGCATTCATTGCTGTTTCCACTAAGCGCCGCGCAATCCGACATTATGCGTATCAGACCGTTCATGGATGGCTTGGCAAAATGCTCAACTGGCCCCCGCTTTTCGGAGGGTCATGCGGCCCTCGACAATGCGACGCGCCCTGTCGCCGACGCCCTCGATCAACTCTTTGCCAGATGGAAAGTGGTGGTCGAGAAGTATCCGATCGAGACACCATAAGGTCAGACCCAGCAGTCGAAACGGCCACGAATGCGCGCGGTGGAATGTCCGGCGTCTTGAAAAATGTCGTCGCGATCTCCCCTACGTAAGACAGGTATGTACTGAATCACTTACGTTCATTTACGAAGCGGTTGTAGATTCGCACGGTTGCGTCTTGCAGAGTTGCCGATGGCTCCTTTGCACAAATCAGTTTGGTTTCTCCAATGATTCCTGCGCCATCAGTAGACTTTCCGACGAACGGATTTTGTGGGTTTGCCGTGTTGACGCCGCTCCAATACCCGAGGATCCAATTTTCACCATCTCTCTCCGTGATCTGGGTGGATTGCCATTCTGCACAGCTCTCGCGGCCAATCCCGAAGATGAGGCTTTGAGACCATTTGGGGGCACCGGCTGCTTGAGTCGAAAGAGCCGCCAACATCACCAATCCATAGAGAGTCGATCCGATTCGAGCGAGCATTGTTCCCCCTGAAGTCTCTTTGGTAGACGACCTTCTATGTTATCGAGATTGGATTCTTACCAGCCAAACCAGTGAGTGACGAAATATCCTGCCGCGCTCGCGCCGAAAAACATGCCGAAGAATTGAACGAACGCGAAAAAGGTGCCGATCAAGGCGCTGCTGCGCATTCCGACAGGCACACCCTTTCCGAGGAAAGCCGGATCATCGCGCGAAACCTCCCAGACCATATCGCCGGCAACGACCAAAGTCAGAGGAACTACCCACACGAACAAGGCACGATAATGAGAAAAAATAGCCCCATATGCTAAAGATGAACCTAAAAGAAGGAGGAAAACAGACACGACTCTTGGCATGGCAATGCCTCGCGCAATAGAAACGCTAGCAAATCATAGACTATGTTGAGGACGATCCGCGCGGGCTGGAACCTCACCCGCGCTCGGGTTAGAAAGCCAATGACAGCGACGCCGACGGCTAGGAGCGATCTAGCCTCCACGGAGATTCGGCAATCCCCGGAAACCCGGCTATGGGCGTCCCACCCCAACGAGGATTTGAATGGAAGATTTTGGGTAAGAGGCCTCTTTCTCGCACATCGGACACTTCGCCGGAAACGGATCGAGATGGCCGTCAATCTCTTTCTGAGTTACCGCGCCCATCATCAAAAGTGCAAACGGCAGTCCGCAATGCTCGCACTTGAGTCCGGGACGTTCCATGCCAAATCAGGGGCGTCAGCGCTACTGACCCGATCAGTCAATTCCAAGCTATTCTGATTGCGGCGACCGCCAGCATTCTGCGTCTGACCGGCGAGCGTACAAGTGGCAATCGGTGCAAAAGCGTACCAAGAAAATGCAACGGGGTACTAAAGCGTACCGAACGAGTTGTGACTGACAACCCAACCGAGAAATAAACTGCCCCATCTGGGCACTCCCCCATCCCTGCACTGCCCAGAATCGTGGGCCCCGGTGCTGTGGGGAGCCGGGGTCCGCACTTTCTGAAATGGGGGACCTAAATCAGAAAGCACGGCGTGTCCGACCAGAGCCACAGAATCCGACCTCATCCCACAGGCTGGCGAAGCAACGGTTGGGCCATCGGTCTTCGAACTCTCGCAATCTTTGTGCCACTCACCGCGAGCTGGATTGCGACATTTGACCATTCACTATGGAAGTGACCCTGGTCCCATTCCGCCAACTTTACTTTGTCCAAGCCATTGAAGACACGATTGCCAATGTCCGCAATGGTGGCGGACGCTCAAGCGGCTGCTCAGGTTTATCCTGCATGCGCCACGCACTGATCCCGCCTAGGTGAGGAATCGAGCAATCGCAGGATAGTTCCGTCAAAAGCAAAACAGTGGGAGTCAATTGGCTCCGAGACGTGCAGAGGCGTGAGCATCACGGAAAGAGACGAGCTCGCGCTTCGTCTCGTCCCAGAGTGCCAGTCGGACAGCTTTAACGCTCTCGCCAAACGTCACGCGGCCAGCACTTTGGAATTGGGGATAGTCGCGCAACACCTGACGCAATCGGTAAAAAGGAATGCGGCTGCACAGGTGGTGCACATGATGCACCCCGATATTTGCAGTAAACCATCGCAACAATCCCGGAAGATCATAGTAAGAGCTGCCCTGCAAGGCCGCCTCTTGAAAAGACCAGTCGCCATCGCGAAACCATACGACGCAATGGAATTGATGCTGCACATAAAATAACCAGACACCCATGGACGAAGCGAGCAGCACGACGGGCAATTGCACCGCCACGAATGGTTCAAAGCCAACTAGCCAAATCATTCCCGAGGCGACTGTGACGATCCCCGCATTCGTCGCGAGCGAACTGATCCACGGCCGCCAACCCGACCGCATCTGCTCGAAGGGCACACGATGTTGCAACAAAAACAGGTAGGCGGGTCCAATACCGAACATAACAATAGGATTTCGATAGGCGCGGTATGTCATGCGACCGAGCAGTGGGCGCGACAAGTATTCACGTACGGTCAAGGTCAGAACGTCGCCTATGCCGCGACGATCAAGATTTCCCGACGTCGAGTGGTGTAGTGCGTGATTGCGTTTCCAATAATCGTAAGGCGTAAAGGTGAATACACCGAGGGCACGCCCGATCCAGTCATTTACGAGCCTGTTACAGAAGAATGCTCCATGACCGCAATCATGCTGGATCATGAACAGTCGTACCAGGAATCCCGCAGTCGGGAGCGAGATCACAAGCGTAAGCCAATACGACAAACTGAGCGAGAGCCACATCAAAGCCCAGCCCAAG
>Ga0134128_10004904_pt1 | contig 16277 bp, 16 predicted proteins | sample KB31754_FD_96462 | JGI IMG/M metagenome (GOLD analysis project Ga0134128, IMG submission 96462) | Terrestrial soil microbial communities with excess Nitrogen fertilizer from Kellogg Biological Station, Michigan, USA - KB3-175-4 | ecosystem: Environmental > Terrestrial > Soil > Unclassified ...
GTAGCGCGTGATGTTTTCCAGCATCACGATGGCGTCGTCGACCACGAACCCGACCGCAATCGTCAACGCCATCAGCGACAGGTTGTCGATCGTGTAGCCGAACACCCACATCAGCGCACAGGCGCCGAGCAGCGCCAGCGGCACGGTGATTGCCGGGATCACGGTCGCCCAGAAACTGCGCAGGAACACGAAAATCACCATGACGACCAGGAAGATCGTGATCATGAGCGTGATCTGCACGTCGTCCACCGCCGCGCGGATGGTGAGCGTGCGGTCGGAGATGATCTTGATCTTGATGGCGGGGGGGATCGTCGCGATCAGGCGCGGAAGCTGTGCCTTGATCCTGTCGACGGTATCGATGACGTTGGCTCCAGGTTGCTTGAAGATCACCAGGAACACGCCGCGCTTGCCGTCGGCCCAGGCGGCACGCCTCATGTCCTCGGGTCCCGCCACCGCCTTGCCGATATCGCGAATGCGCAAGGGGCCGCCGTTGCGATAGGCGACGATCACGTCGTTCCACTTGTCGGCATCGAGTAGCTGGTCGTTGGCATAGATGGTGTAGGCGCGCTTCTCGCCGTCGATATTGCCCTTGGGGCTATCAACCGTCGTCGCCGTGATCTGGGCGCGGATGTCTTCCAGCGACAGGCCCTTGGCGACCAGCTTGGCCGGGTCGATCTGGACCCGGATCGAAGGCTTCTGCTGGCCCCCGATGAAAACCTGGGCGACACCCGAAATCTGGCTGATCTGCTGGCCGAGCTGGACGTCGATTGCATCGCTCAGGCCGATTAGCGGCACCGTATCCGAGGTCGCCGACAGCAGCATGATCGGCGAGTCCGCCGGATTGACCTTGCGATAGGTCGGCGGTGAGGGCAGATTCTTCGGCAATTGTCCGCTGGCGGCATTGATCGCGCCCTGGACGTCGTTGGCGGCCGCGTCGATATTGCGATTGAGGTCGAACTGGATGGTGATGGCTGCCGAATCGAGCGAGCTCGTCGACGTCATCTGCGCAATGCCGGGGATCTGCGCCATTTGCCGCTCCAGCGGCTGCGCCACCGACGAGGCCATCGTTTCGGGGCTGGCGCCGGGCAGGGTCGCGTTGATCTGGATGGTCGGGAAATCGACCTGCGGCAGCGGCGCCACCGGCAACAGCGGGTAGGAGACGAGGCCGATGAACAGGATGCCCGCCATCAGCAGCGAGGTGCCGATCGGGTAGCGAATGAAGGGTGACGAAATGCTTTCGTTCATGCCCAGACCTCTTGGAGGCTGGCGCATCTTTTCCCGCGCCGCAAAATGGCAGCACGAATGTGCGTTTCCTTGAGCCAGTCAAACGGTGCGCCGCACAAAATTCGGGCCCGCTTGTTGGCGGGAAGCATACTGATTCCGGGAGTCGTTGCGAACGGAAACGCCGGCATCTTCATTCGACCTTCGTCCTATCGTCGTGCTCCGCGAACGAGCTCAGTCCGCGCGGCTAGACGCCGAGGTAGCGCTGCAGCACCTCGGGCTGTGCCTTGATTTCCGCCGCCGGACCCTCGTGGACGATGTGTCCGTTGTTGATGATGTAGATGCGCCGGGCGAGTGCGAGTGTTGCGGCGAGGTTCTGCTCGACCAGTACGATGGTCTGGCCGGCCGCCGCGAGATCGCGGCACACCTTCATCAGGTCGCGAACGATGATCGGCGCCAGCCCCTCGAAGGGTTCGTCGAGCAGCAGGATCTTCGGATCGCGCACCAGCGCGCGTGCGATGGCGAGCATCTGCTGCTCGCCGCCGGAAAGATCGGTGCCGCGGTTGGCGCGCCGCTCCTTGAGTCTCGGAAACATCTCGTAGATGCGGTCGAGCGGCCAGCGCTTCGAGGCGGTCAGGCCGGCAATGACGAGATTTTCCTCGACATTGAGGCTGCCGAAGATGCGCCGCTCCTCGTGCACCAGTTGCATGCCGGCCTGCGCGACCGCGTGGCTCTTGCGTCCGGCGAGATCGATGCCGTCGAGCTTCACCGATCCCGTGCGCGGTGTCACCACGCCCATCAGGCTCTTCAGGGTCGTGCTCTTTCCCGCGCCATTGCGGCCGAGCAGGGCCACGACCTCATTGCGTTCGACGCGCAGCGACACGTCGAAGAGAATGTGGGAATCCCCATAATAGGAGTTGAGCGCGTTGACCTCTAGCAGGTTCATGGGTCGATCACTCCATGGACGCCGCCGAGATAGGCCTCCTGCACCGCGGCGCTCTTCCTGATTTCCTCCGGCGTGCCCTCGACCAGGACGCGGCCTTCCTGCAACACGGTCACGCGCTCGGCGAGCTCGAACAGCGCGTCCATGTCGTGATCGATGATGATCATGGTGCGGTCGCGGCTGATCGACTTCAGGAGGCTGACCGTCTCGACGCGTTCGCGCGGCGACATGCCCGCCAGTGGCTCGTCCAGCAGCAACAGGCTCGGCGAGGTGGCGAGCGCAAGCCCGATCTCGAGCCGGCGCTTCTCGCCATAGGCGAGCTCCGACACCGGGGTGAGGGGCCGGGATGCGAGGTTGACCAGTCCTAGCGTGCGTTCGACGCGCTCGTTCAGCCCCGGAATCCTGTCAAGGGAAGAAAACATGTCGAGCCGGAACCGGCCGCGGAGCTCGGCGAGCGCGGCGATGACGATGTTGTCGCGCACCGTCAGTCCGCTGAAGAGCTGGTTGACCTGGTAGCTCTTGGTCAGTCCAAGCTGGCAGACGTCGGTGACGTTCATGCCGGTGATGTCGCGTCCCTCGAACACGATGCTGCCGGAGCTCGGCGGAATTTCGCAGGTCAGCATCTTGAAGAAGGTCGACTTGCCGGCGCCATTGGGCCCGATGATCCCGCGCAACTCGCCGCGATTGACGGTGAAGTCGATGTCGCCGTTGGCGACAAGGCCGCCATATCGTTTGGTCAGTCCCGTCGCGTGTAGGATCGGGCCGGAGCATTCGCTGCGCCGGGCGTGCTGCGCCGGCGTGGGAACAGCAGAGACCTCCTTCGCGATCGCGGCTTCTGCGATCTTCTGCTCCGCCTCCGCGGTCAGGCCGGACGGCGTCTCCTCCGCAGGCTCCTTGCTTCGCTTGCCCGTGAGGAAACCGTAGAGATCGACTAGGCCCCCGACAATGCCGCCGCGCAGGAAGCAGACCAGCAGCACGAAGACGATGCCAAGCACCAGCTTCCACGCTGCGCCAAGGCCAAGCGCCGCCTGCAGGAAGTCTTGCAGGAACAACCAGACCGCGGCGCCGACCAGCGGCCCGAACAGCGTGCCCCTGCCGCCGATCGCGGTCTGCATCACGAGCTGGCCGGAAGTGTCGAAGGTGAACGCATCGGGCGGCATGAAGGCCTGCAGCACGCCGAGCAGGCCGCCGGCGAATCCCGCATAGGCGGCGGCGATCACGAAGGCGGTCAGCTTGTAGCCGTGGATATTGTGGCCGACGGCGGTGGCGCGCAGCGGATTGTCGCGGATCGCGCTGAAGATCGCCCCGACCGGGGAGCGCACGATGCGCAGCGCGATCACGATGCCGATGAAATAGCACAGCGCGATGAATATATAGAGCGACCAGCCGTTGGTGAACTGCAGCGTCGTGAAGCCGAGATTGAAGCTTGGCGTCGGCACGCCCGGCAGGCCGTTCTCGCCGCCGGTCCAGTCCGACAGCGGGTTGAATTCGACGAAGAAGAAGACCTCCGCGATCGCGACCGTGATCATGGCAAAATAGATCCCGGTGCGCCGCAAGGCGATCAGTCCGATCAGATAGCCGGTGACCGCGGCCGCGACCATGCCGATGATCAGCGCACCCAGCACGCTGCTGAAGCCGGTGCGGGTCAGGAGGTAGGCGGCGACGAAGCCGCCGGTGCCGTAGAACGCCGACTGGCCGAACGACAGCAATCCGGTGAAGCCGAACAGGATGTCGAAGCCGAGGCCGAACAGGCCCCACACCAGGATGCGGTTCACGGTGTTCGGCGCGAAGCCGAGATAGGGCAGCACGAAGGGAGCGGCGATGAGGCCGATCGCCGTGAGCGTCTCGATCAGGAAAGGACGTTGCTTGAGCATCAGACAGCCACGTTCATTCGCGGCCCTGCACGCCGAGCAGGCCGTGCGGCCGCACCACGAGCACGAGCGTCATCGCCGCAAACAGCATCACATAGGCGTAGCCGGGGTTGAACATCGAGGTAATGCTGATGATCTCACCGGCGATCAGGCCGCCGAGGATGGCGCCCGGAAACGATCCGACGCCGCCGATCACCACCACCACGAAGGTTTCGACCAGGATGTCGTCGCCGACGCCGGGCGTCAGCGAGACTACCGGCGCGTTGACGATGCCGGCAAAGCCGGCAGCCATCGCGCCGATGCCGAACACGATCATGAAGACCCGGTAGACGTTGATGCCGAGCGAATCCACCATCACCGAATCCTCGATGCCGGCGCGCACGATCATGCCGAGCCGGGTGCGGTAGAGGATAAGGAACAGCGTGCCCAGCGCGACGGCGACGATGCCGACTACCGCGAGGCGATAGGTCGGGTAGAGCGCGAAGCCGAGATTGGTAATGCCCTGGAACAGCGCCGGGGGCGGCACGATCTGCGACTGGCTGGTGAAGATCAGGCGCACGATCTCGACAAAGCAGATGCCGAGCCCGAAGGTGACCAGCAACTGGTCCTCGTGCGGGCGATGATAGAAGTGCCGGATGACGAGGCGCTCCATCACGAGGCCCAGGATCATCACGAATAGCGAACCCGCGATGACGGCGACGACGAACGAGTCCGTATATTGGTAGGCGACGAAGCCGGCGTAGCCCCCGATCATGAACATCGCGCCATGCGCGAGGTTGAGCACGCCGAGCGTGCCGTAGATGATGGTGAGGCCGGAACTGATCAGCGCCAGCAATGCGCCCAGCGCCAGTCCGTTGAAGAGCTGGGAAACGAAATTGGGCCAACTAATCATGAAGAACGATCTTGGTCCTGGTTTGCAAACGGAAGCCGACCGCGCGAGGGGCCCGCAGAAAAGACTGACGCCGCGGCAAGCGCGTGCTTGCCGGCGGCGTCAGCAGCTAGCCCAGGCTCAGGTATATGCGCCGAGGTTGCAGCCGAACGCGTCGGGCTTCTGCATCAGGCCCTCGCCGGGGACGATTTCGACGACCTCGTAGTAGTCCTCCTTGTTCTTCATGTCCTTTTCCATCTTGCCCTTCACGATGATGACAGGACGGACGCATTGGTGGTCCTCGGGACGGTAGTGCACGTCGCCGACCAGCGAGGGAATGGTTTCACCCTTCTCGTAGGCCTTGATGATCTCCGGCGGATAGAAGCTGCCGGCTTGCTCGACCATGTGGGCCCAATGCGCGAAGCTGATATAGGCGTTCGCGGCGCCCCATTCCGGCTTGTAGCCGTACTTCTTGTCGAAGGTATCGTTGAACATCTTGGCGAGAGGATATTTGTCCTCGATCGTCCACCAGTAGTCGGTCGCCGCATAGACGCCCTGCATCAGGCCGCCGGTCTCGCGGGCGATGAATGGAATCTGGTAAGGTACGGCGAGCTTCATCTTGTCGAAGATGCCGAACTGCTTGGCTTGCTGCGTCGAGAGCACGGCGTCGTGTCCCCAGTTGACGTTGAGCAGGACGTCGGCTCCGGAATTGGCGACGTTGAGCAGGTACGAGGAGTAGTCGGGCGCGCCGAGCGGCGCGACCTGGTTGGTTGCGGTGGTCCATCCGGCGGTCGCAAGGTAGTCCTGCATCGATTTCGTGACGGTATGACCGTAGGTATAGTCAGGTGTCAGATAGGCCGCCTTCTTGTTCTTGCCGAACGCCTTGACGAGGATGGGGCCGATCGCCGCAGCTGCGGTCTGGCCGTAGAAATTCTGGCGGAAGCCGTAGCGGACGCAGTCCTTGCCGGTGGTGTCGTTGGAGCCGGAGATGCCGGCGACGTAGAGCACCTTTTCACGCTGCGCGAGCTTGTTCAGAGCCACGGCGACCGCGCTCGACGTCGACCCCGTCATCAGCACCGCCTTGTTTTCGGTGATGAAGCGCTGCTCGGCCTGCACCGCCTCGTTCGGCTTGGCGGCAGAGTCGGCGACGCCGATCTTCAGCTCCTTGCCGAGCACGCCCTTGCTGGTCTTCGGCGAGATCTTCTTGATCAGCTCATGCCCGCTGTTGATGTGCTCGACCGCGAGCTCCCAGCCCTTGAGCTCGTCCTCGCCCTGTACGGCGTAGGTGCCGGTGCGCGGCACGGCGATACCGATGAATACCGACGAGCCGGACGAGCCGGCAGGATAGGTGCCGACCGCTGGGTGATCCTCGGCGAGTGCGATCGGCATGCCGCCGGGGAGCATCGCGCCGCCCGCGAGACCTGCCGCGGTCTGCAACAGGCCGCGACGCGAAAGCAAGAAGCCGAAATTGCCCGTTCTGTTCCTCATTAGCCAACGTCCTCCCGAAGATATGTGATGTGTCTTTGATGGCGCCGGCCGCGGGTCCGCCGGACCCGCGGTGAGCTGCGAAGGCCTGTGTCCGGTCCCCGCAGCGTATTTGCGCTTGCGTGGAACATATCGTTCCACGATACATAGTGGTGTCAATGTCACCTTTCGTCGAAGGCAGGCCGGAATTCACCCCAATAGTATCGTGGAACGATATGGCGGAGTGATTTAAGGCGTCTGTCGTGTCAGGCTAGGAACCCAAAATGCCCGCAAGGAATGGGGGCGTCCGCCCACCCTCGTCCGACATTGCTTTGCCGGACGTCGAAATCCCCATGGTGTATCTCGTGAACACATGCTTCGGCCTGGCGCACGTGGTGCCGGCCGAACAACCGGATTCGATCCGCCGGGCGGAACCGGGCGGGGAATGCGGGCTCAGCGTGCGGGCGATCAATGTCCTGAAGATACTCGCCGACGAAATCATGGGAGAAACCCCGCCGCGGGACGCGTGGATTCCCCCGGAAGATCTGCTTCGAAAAATTACCGTGGAGCGGTTGTCGATCGCGCGAAACTGCGGTCCTCGAACGGTCGAAGAGATCATCCGCTGGGCCGAAGCGCGCGGGGTGACGATCCAGCCGGCGTTCCACGCCGGCAAATCGCTTTCCGAGACCTGGCGGAATCTGGGCTCCAGGTTTGCCGCAGGCGAGCTGACCAAGGCAGAGCTCGCCGAAGCCCTGGACAAGTCGGTGCGTCGCAAGAGCACCAAGGTACCCGTGGCGATTCAGCGGATTCTCCTGAACTACCTGGACCGGGTGGGTGACGATCCCGGGCAGCGTTGATTGCGGTGCAGGCGGGGGAGGCGAATGGTGGGCGGCAGTCCACAGATATTGCCGGTTGCTGCCAACGTGCCAGGGCGGCTTGCGGTATAGAATGAGGAATGCCCTCCCCGACCAGAAGCAAACGGCGTCCCCGCAAGGCCGGCACGGCCCCGGTGGACTATGAAACGCTGGCGCGGTTTCGCTACGAGCTCCGCCGGTTTCAGGCCTTCAGCGAAGCCGCCGCCAACAAATCGGGCCTGACGGCGCAGCAACACCAGGCGCTGCTCGCGATCAGGGGCTTCTCGCGACGCGATGCAGTGTCGGTCGGCGAGCTAGCCGGTTATCTTCTGGTTCGTCATCACACCGCGGTCGAGCTCGTGGACCGGATGACGAAGCTCAGGATCGTCAGCCGCAGTATCGATCCCGCCGATGGAAGGCGCGTGCTGATCCAGTTGACCGTGGAAGGAGAGCGGCGACTGCAACGCCTGTCCAGGATGCATCTGGAGGAGCTGCGGACGATGCGGCCGACGTTGGCGAAGATGCTGAAACTGTTCCGGCGGTGAGACCTTCAAACAGAAGAAGCAATTGCTGATGCGCGAGGGATTCGATCCCTTTGTTGCCGGCCAACCGCTTCATTTCAGGAGTCCGAAATCCGGCGAATATCGCTCGCTCGATGCCGCGGCTTTCGCGGAAATCGCCGACGGCACGATCCGTTTTCAGAATTTTGCGAAAGATTTCGGCACTGTTCGAATCTTCACGGTCAGGCTTGCACGGTGTTTACCACGCAACCCAAAAGGCGTCGTTTCGCCGGAGTTAGTTCACGTTTCCACACTATCATACTAACCAAAGATTTGATGAAAAGACGAGGCGTTCCATGTCGGTCAAGTTAAGCATCATCGCAGCGATGAAGCAGATTGCCGAGAAGCAGCAGGTGAAATTGCCGCCGCTTGCGGACGATCTCTCGCTTCACGAAACCGGCTTCGACTCGCTCGCCTTCCCGGAAGACGCGGCGTTGCTTCCGACGGTCGGCGATTTCGCCCGGATCTACGAAAATGTCCCCGCGTGAGGTGTTTGCGCTCCGCGACTATCTCGGTCCGGAGCAAAGAGGACGCACGATCTCCGACGCCGCTCATGTCGTGTCGTTGACCGATATCCTGTCGCAGAGCTGCCTTGGCGGCCGCGTGGCCGAGCTGTCCGGTCGCTCCGTGCTGCTGTCGGCGTCGGGGCAGCTGATCTCCGCGCTTGCGATGATCGAGCTCGACGGCATCGCGCGGCGCATCTTGCTGTGTCCTCCCGATCTGAATTCCGGCCACGTCCAGGATCTGATCGAGGACGCCGGCATCGAAGCGATCGTCACCGATGAGCCGCTTCGCTGGAGTGATGCAGGAGTGTACCTCATTCTCGGTGCGCATTTGCCCGAGGGGGCGCTCAAGCAGCCGCCCAGGACCGAGCGCGCCACCGAATGGCTGATGCTGACCTCGGGTATCCCGGGCGTGCCGAAGATCGTCGGCTACACGCTGAAAGGTCTTTGCGGCGCGATCGTCGCCGACGGTCCTGGGCGCGGCGAGCCCCCGGTCTGGGCGACCTTCCACGACATTCGCCACTATGGCGGGCTTCAGATCTTCCTGTGCGCCATCGTCGGCGGCGGCTCGATGGTGCTGTCCGAACATGGCGAAGGGCTCGCCGATCATGTCGCGCGGCTCTCCGAGCGCGGCGTCACCCACATTTCGGGCACGCCATCGCATTGGCGCGAGCTTCTGATGAACGGCACGGCCACAGGCTTCTCGCCGCGCCACGTCCGCCTCTCCGGCGAGATCGCCGACCAGGCCGTGCTCGATGGCCTGGTCGAGGCCTTTCCGAACGCGTCGGTCGGCCATGACCATGACTCGACCGAAGCGGGCGCCGGCTCTGCCGTCAAATGAAGCGGTTAGCGTTTTTCCCGCGCGCCTGACCGGCAGAACAATGGCGGTGTCGAGATCAAGATCGCCTGGGTCCGCTATTTCCCGTGCGTTGGGAGGTCGTGGCGGTGATCGGCGAATTCCGGCGGTCCCTCGGTCAGCCGCCGGATGCGGCGCTCCCGCTCGTCTGCTGGAAGGGACGGGTCGAGCAGGCTGCTGATCTGGGTTACCGCATTGCCCTCGATCTCACCCGATTGCAGCCGCACCGTTCGATGCGCTTTTTCCGCCGGTGCGACCTTCAAGCCGATCTCCACCAGCCGGCGAATCGCGTCGGAGCGACGCATGTGATGCGCCTCGGCCCAGGCATCGATCGCCGCCGTCAGGCTTTGTGAAAAGTCTATCTTACCGGCGGCATTGCTGCCGGCCACGCGATCCTGCTTGCTGGTGTCGGACACGGCCCGATCCGCCCGATGGTTGAACATCCCGCGTGCACGCTAGATGATTATGCAGTCTCGGTTTTGACAAGGATCAATGACGGCGGCCAAACTTGTTCGTGCGCGATATTGGGCGCAGTATTACCCGCGCGGCCTGACCGGGGTTGTCCGGGGCAGTTCATCCATACTTTCCAGCTTCTCGATTTCCTGGACGCGATCGTCAGCCCGTGTGAGCCACGCCACCTGGAATTTCGGCGCGCTGGAGTGAGTGACGGAGGATGGCATGGCGACGCGACGGGAGTTCGTGCTGGGCGCGGCTGCGGCTACACTGCCGCGGCTGATCACGACCGGCATCGGCGGACCGGCGGCCGCCGCGGAGAACGGGACTTCAAGGGAAGGGAAATGGGACCAGGGCACGGTCCAGCATCTGATCCCGACTGTCAGCCACGACCGCTTCCTGATCAAGGCCTCGTTCACGCAGGCGCAACTCGCGCCGCCCGAACTCGAGGTCGGCGGCACCAGGGTGCGCGGACAGGCCAATATCTCCGGCGGCGATTTCTGGCAGTTCGACGTGACCGGGCTCAAGCCCGCGACTCCCTACAAGCTTTCGCTCAAGGGCGCGGGCGGCCGCGCGCTGTGCGAGCCGTGGCGGCTTGCGACCTTCCCCGCACCGGACGCGACGCCGGAACGGTTGCGGGTGATGATCTACACCTGCGGCGGCGGGCATGAAGGCCTCAACCAGGGCCTGCCCGACGGCAAGATCAACTGGCTGCCGTCGGCGCTCCGCCGTCGCCTGCTGGCACGCGGGCTCTCGTTCAAGCCGGATGCGCTGATCGCCAATGGCGACCAGATCTATTGGGATTTGCGCGCGCCGCAAGCCTCCAGAGGCAGCGGCGCGTCGGCGCTTGGCAGTGAGCTTGCGGGCATCTTCGATCGCACCCAGCCGGTGTTCGGGACGCCGAACGAAGCGGTGTTCCGCCGCGCCACGGGTGCGCAGATCATTCCGCAATATGGCGCGCTCCTGCGCTCGACGCCGGTCTTCTTCATGCAGGACGACCACGACTATTTCGACAATGACGAGGCGACCGACGACATCATCACCTTTCCGCCCGATGCCTTCATGCTCGCGCTCGCGCGCGCCACGCGCCAGCTTTATTACCCCGAATATCTGCCCGACCGGAATCGCCCGCTCGGTCTTCCCGGCGCGTCCGCAGCCGATCGGCCGCCCGGCGTCGGCGAAGCCTTCGGTACGCTGCGTTACGGCAAGCTCGCGGAAATCCTGCTCTACGACGTGCGCCGCACGCAGACGCTCGCCGGCCCGAGCGCGGTATTCGTCGACGGCACGGTGGAGACCTGGCTGAGATCGCGGATGACCGATCGCGAGATGATCCATCTCGTCAACATCCCCTCGAATCCGCCGGGCTGGAGCGTGGGCAAATGGGGCGAGTGGTATCCGGATGTCTTGTCCAAGGACGGCAAGCTGACGGCCGACAAGCCAAAACCCTATTGGCAAAGCGGCTGGCTGAAGCAGCACGACCGGCTGATGGCCGAGGTGGCGGCGATGCCAGGGCGGATTCCGCTCGTCATCTCCGGCGACCTGCATGCGATCGCGGAAGGGCGCATGCAGCGGAGCGGGGCGCTGGATTTTGGCAAGAACCCCGTCGTGGTGATCCTGTCCGGGCCGCTCGGCACCGGCGACCGCGGCTGGCCGTCGGCCTTTCGCGGCATCGGTGCCACGCCCTCGACACACCTCGCCATGGTGGAAGACCTCAAGCCGATCGAGGAGAACGGCTTCATCCTTGCCGACTTCACCAAGGAGGGCATCACGGTGCGCTACTTCCGCTTCAGCTATCACACTCAATCGCCTGACGTGATCGACACGCTGGAGCCGTTCCGGGTGACCGAGCTGAAGCGGCCGTAAGATGTGGCTTCAGATGATCGGCTTGTCGAGCTATTTCACGCAGCGGCCGGTGTCGCCCGGAGCGGTCGGGTCTTCATATCCGCCGGGCGATTGCGGCTGGCCGTCGAAAAAAATCGCAAGCTGGTTGGCGATGCCGAAATCCGTCGCGCCGCGCCGGCGCACGTTGATCAGGCGCGCGATGTTCCATTCGTCGTGCGAGCCGTAGCTGTAGGCCACCGAGGCGCGCAGCCCGTAATAATTGCGGAAGCCGGCCTTGGTCTTGGCAGCGCCGTCCTGATCGATGGACTTCTTGAGGTCGGGATACTCGGCGGCGTGGCTGTCAAACCAGGCTTCCAGTGTCTCGAGATCGCCCTGACCGGTGAGGCTGAATTTCTTGCCGAAATCAGTCGGCCCCGCGAAATAGAAGAAATCAAAATCCTCGCCGAGGCCTGTGGGGCCTTCGAGGATCTGCGTCCACATGTACATGAAGTCGGCGCCGCTCGCGCCGTTCATCGCGTCGCCGGCTTCGGCGCCGGGATTGAGCAGGAACATCGATCTGGCGCCGAATCGTGCGGTAACGTTCTTCGTCACGTTCTCGGCAATATCCTGATTGAGCTTAAATGATCCGCCGCCGGCGGGCGAAAGCGGAATGCTGAGATAGCCGATTGCCTTGCCCTCCGCCTTCCTGGTGGCAATCAACTGGCGGACGCGCGTCACATTGGCGCTGATGGCGTCGCGGTAATCGCTGTTGACGCAGTAGCAGATGTCGAGCCTGGTGCAGGCCGTGAATTTCTCGCCGGCGCTGGCCGCCGGCGGCCATGCCAACAAGACGAGCGCCGCGATGCCGCCGGAAAGCCGTCGGATTTGGTTTGGTACTGACGCCGCAATGTGTGCCATCTCTTCACCTGTCCAGCCCGCCCCTGGCACGGATCGTTCCGGCTCGGAGTGGGGCATCATACGTGTTGGATATGACAAAACAACTTTAGATTAGTAGCGGGAAGCGGCTCGCCTCAATGCCCGCTGCGGGCAAAGATCTCGTAGCCCGTCACCACGATCTCGAACGCGATCAGGAAGATGACGACCAGTTCCAGCCGCAGCGAGCGCTTGGTGTCGATGATATCGGCGAGCGTGGTCGCGGTGTCGGAGATGACCGCGAGCTTGCGGTTGAGGATATCGACGCGTTCGCTGAGCTCATACTCGTCTTCGAGCCGCGCGTAGAGCCGCTCGAGATCGGGCCGGTCCCACAGCACGTCCGGCTTCTCGTCGACGGCAACCCGGCCGGAGACGCGGTGCTGCACCAAAAGCGAATTGCCGAGCAGCTTCAGCAGGTCGGTGCGGCTCTTTGAGGTCTGGCCTGAGGTCGCGAGCTCGCGCGCGAACGGCTCGATGGTGTCGAAGACATTGGCGACCTCGCGTTCGTCGCGCCCGAGCACGACGCTTTTGGCAAGCGCGTCGGAAACGACCAGCAGCCGCTCCAGCGACATCTCCCGGACAACAATCGGCCCGCCGACGGGGATCGGCTCCTCGGCTTCCTTCGCGATCTGGACCTTGGCCCATTCCTCTTCGTGCGGGCTGATCCCGCCGAAGGTGCGCGGGACCAGACGCTCGAGGAATTCGGCTTCCTGATCCACCATCAGTCCCAGGAACACCACGACGCCATAGCGAAACACAACGGCCAGACCGGTCGTGCCGATGCGCACGGCAAGCGGCGTGCTCGACAGGATCTCGCCCTCGAAGCCGGCCGTGTTGATGCGATCGCCAATCTGGAGCGCATGAGCCGAAATCTGCGGGGAGGCCGGGTCGCTCATGCGATAAGCGTAGCAGAGGTGCACGGTTTTTCGATGACAGCAGGCTATCGCGAGATGTGCGTCATCCAGTCGCCATGGAGAAGGCCTCTGAAACTATTTGGCTTTCGGTCGTCTTTGCATTCGATCCAGGGCTTCGATAGTTTGGCTTCGATAGTTTTGAATGAACCCCATCGATCGGTTCGGCCGTATCTTCACCGGTCTAATCCAGACGATTCCACCGATGACCCAATCAGGCGGCAGCGACACCTTCTATGGCGGCATTCCTGTCTTCCGGGGCTTCACGCGCCTGATGGAGCCGCAGCTCTATGCGCCGCTGCCGGATGACTGGAGCGTCGGCGTCGCCGACATCGTGGAATCGACCAAGGCGATCGCGGCGCAGCGGTACAAGGCGGTCAACATGGCGGGCGCGGCGGTGATCGCGTCGATGACCAATGCGCTCGAGGGCCGTGAATTTCCGTTCGTGTTCGGCGGCGACGGCGCGAGCTTTGCAGTGGCGCCCGGCGATCTCGCGCGCGCCCGCGAGGCGCTGTCGGCGACCGCGGCCTGGGTCAAGGAGGACCTCGATCTCGTCATGCGGGTGGCGCTGGTGCCGGTTGGCGCGATCCGTGCGCAGGGTCTCGACGTGCGGGTCGCGCGCTTCGGGCCGTCCGCGAATCTGTCCTATGCGATGTTCTCCGGCGGCGGGCTCGGCTGGGCGGATGCGGCGATGAAGCGCGGCGAGTTCGCGATCGAGCCGGCGCCGCCGGGCACGCAGCCGGATCTGTCCGGGCTCTCGTGCCGGTTCGAGGAAATCCCGGCCGCGCGCGGCCTCATCCTCTCGGTGCTGGTGGTGCCGGCGGCCAGGGCAGATCCGCTCATCTTCCGGAAAGTCATCGAGGACATCCTCCAACTGGTCGAGCGTACGCCGGACGCGGGAAGGCCGGTGCCGTCGGGCGGCCCGCCGCTGAAATGGCCGCCGCAGGGCATCGAATATGAAGCGCGCGCCAGCCGCGGCGGCCCATTGTTCGCGCGCAGGGGAAAGGTGCTCGCGCTGACGCTATGGGCCTATGCGGTGATGCGCCTCGGCATCAAGGTCGGCAATTTCGTGCCGGAGAACTACGTGCGGCAGGTCGTGGAAAATTCCGACTTCCGAAAATATGACGACGGCTTGCGCATGATCCTCGACTGCACCGAGGAACTGGCGAGCGCGCTGGCCGAGCGTCTCGCGAAAGCGGCCGCGAGTGGCGTGGTGCGTTATGGGCTGCACCGGCAGGACGCGGCGATGATGACCTGCTTCACGCCGTCCGTGATGCGCTCCGACCATGTCCACTTCATCGACGGCGCCCGCGGCGGCTACGCGTCCGCTGCGACCGCGCTGAAAGCGATGGCGGCTTAACGCGTCACCACGGCAAGCCGCAGAGATCGAGCACGCCGTCCCGCGGTGCGCGACGGATGTCGAACACGAAGGGCGCCATCAGATCGAAGCGGACGCGTCCGCTCTTCTGTTCGCAATAGATTTCGCCGGTGAAGGGATGCCAGCCGCGCGCCTGGTAGAACGCGAAATTGGGCACCTCGCAGAACAGAACTGCGAAGCGCGCCGCCTCGTTGGCGCGCATGGTCTGGATCGCCGCATCAAGGGCGAGGCTGGCATAGCCCCGGCGGCGGCAATCCTCGCGGGTCATGACACCGCCGATGCCGCCCACATGGATCTTATGCCTATTCCAGTCGATGGTACGGAAATAGATACCGACATGGCAGCCGAGCCCGCCCTCGGGCGCATCGATCAGCACGCGCAAATCCGCGTTCGCCCATTCGATGTGGCCCCATGGCAGCTTCTTGACGATCTCCCGCCCGAAGACCGCGTCTTGCAGGGGCTCGGTCCTCTTCCAGGAGGCGTCGCCATTGAGGATGTCGATTTCGAGGCTCATCGGGGGCGCTCATTTCTTGCGAATTTTCTTGCGAATTTGCGGTGTTTAAGACCGATGGAACCTTCTATAAGGGGTTCCGTTAAAGTCACGTCTCCCACAGTCTCGGACATCATCCCATGACCTTTACGCTTCCCCCCCTGCCTTACGCCCATGACGCCCTCGGGCCTCACATGTCGAAGGAAACGCTGGAATTCCACCACGACAAGCACCACCAGGCCTACGTCACCAATGGCAACAACGCGATCAAGGGGACCGAATTCGAAGGCAAGTCCCTCGAGGAGATCGTGAAGGGCTCCTACAACAAGAACGCCGCCGTCTTCAACAATGCCGGCCAGCACTACAACCACATCCACTTCTGGAAATGGATGAAGCCCAACGGCGGCGGCAGCAAGCTGCCCGGCCGTCTCGAGAAGAAGATCAACGAGGACCTCGGCGGGCTCGAGAAGTTCAAGACCGATTTCGCCGCCGCCGGCGTCGGCCAGTTCGGCTCCGGCTGGTGCTGGGTCTCCGTGAAGAACGGCAAGCTCGAAATCTCCAAGACGCCCAACGGCGAAAATCCGCTGGTGCACGGAGCGAGCCCGATCCTCGGCTGCGATGTCTGGGAGCACTCCTACTACATCGACTATCGCAACCGCCGTCCGGATTACCTGAAGGCGTTCGTCGATCACCTCGTCAACTGGGACTATGTCGACGAGATGCTCGGCAAGGCGGGCTGAAATTCAGTACCGTCATTCCGGGATGGTCCGAAGGACCAGACCCGGAATGACGAGATTCTCAGGGGCGCAATTGCGCACCATAGTGACGAATTCAAATGGGCGGCGGCGAAAGTTGCCGCCCTTTGCGTTTGAGCAAGCGCGCATAGGTCCCGCTCGCCCGCGCATGGGTTCGGCCGCACTTCCGTTTGCTTCGCAACGGCGCCACCACTAAGCAGGATGGATCGTCCCACCCGCGCCAGCCCAAGCCATTGTCGAACCTCCCGCCAAAAGACCCGGTGCCGATGGCGGAAGAGCCCGCGGATGCCGAACCCGCGCCTCGCCGCAAGCGCGAGCCGATCGGCTGGTCGATGATCACCATCGTCGTGCTGGTCGCGATCAGCGCCACACTGGTCTGGCGCCGCGATGGTTTCA
>Ga0134128_10004905_pt1 | contig 16277 bp, 11 predicted proteins | sample KB31754_FD_96462 | JGI IMG/M metagenome (GOLD analysis project Ga0134128, IMG submission 96462) | Terrestrial soil microbial communities with excess Nitrogen fertilizer from Kellogg Biological Station, Michigan, USA - KB3-175-4 | ecosystem: Environmental > Terrestrial > Soil > Unclassified ...
AAGGTGCGATCCGCCGCTATTTGACCGACGCACGGCTCGACAGCTCCTCGGACACGATGCACGAAGGCGTGCACCAGCTGCGCGGAGGAGAACGAGCCATCGTCGACCTACAGAACCGTGACGCTTCCGTGAAGATTGCCCGGTGGTATCGGTTCAGCGCCGCCACCGTCACGAGCGACGTCGACGAAGCGGCGGCCCGCGTACGAACTCTCCTAACGGATAGCGTCGCGCTCCGCCTGCGTGCCGACGTACCCGTTGGCTCGTGCCTGTCTGGCGGACTCGATTCCTCCGCCATCGTTTGTCTCGCGCACCGCGACTTATCGGCGCGCGAAACGCACGCGGGACAGGTGACCGTGACCGCACGGCATGCGGACGCCGCGTTCGATGAGTGGCAGTACGCGGAGCGCGTGATCCGCGCCACCAACGCGACGTCGGTCAGCGTATGGCCAACGTCCGCGGGGCTCCTCTCGAGCCTCGATGCACTCCTCTGGCACATGGATGAGCCCTTCGGCTCGACCAGCATGTTCAGCCAGTGGTGTGTGTTTCAAGGTGCCGCCGCCGCCGGACTCAAAGTGATGCTCGACGGACAAGGTAGCGATGAACAGCTCGCGGGATATAGCGGAAATGACACCGCGTTGTACACGGGCATGCTCCGGCGTGGGAGCATCTTGCGATTGGCATCCGAGATCAACGCGTACCGTCAGCAGCACGGCAGGCTCCCGATTGCGCAGATGATTCTCTCGCTGCGCAACGTCGTTCCCGCCGTCGACGCGCTGCTCCCATCGCGGCTTCGTGTTGCGCGCAGCAATCCGGCCTGGTTGCGCGCCGATTCGCTCAACGGTAATGGCGGCGGACCACCTGTCGACCTGCAAGACAGTTTGCACCGCCAAATCTTCGCAACGTCGCTGCCGGTGCTTCTCCGATACGAGGATCGCAATTCGATGGCGTGGTCGATCGAGTCGCGCGTTCCATTCCTCGACTATCGGCTGGTGGAGTATCTCGCCGGATTGCCCGATCAGATGAAACTGCATCACGGTCTCACTAAGGTCGTGCTGCGTGGCGCGCTGGCCGGCATTCTGCCGGAAGCGGTGCGCGACCGCCGTGATAAGATGGGATTCGTCACACCCGAGCGCGCGTGGTTAGGCGAGATACCGGGCGACTGGGTACGCCAACAGGTCCGCGTCGCAATCGATGCGTCGCTGAATCTTCTGCAGCCCGATGCCGCGATGAAAGAAGTCGACGACATCATCGCGGGTCGCCAGCCGTTCTCGTTCCTACCGTGGCGATTCATCTGCTTGGGGCGGTGGCTCAGGAACAGCTCCGACAACGACGAGCGGCCCATCGACGGCGCATTCGCCGAGTCGTCGCACGCGCGCAACGCGCCATCGATGTCCGCATGAGATCGCAGCTTCTCCGCACCGTGCTGATCTTCGCGCACGAATGCGCGCCGTACAATGCTCGGGCGTCGACGATCGGCGCCCAGCGCGTCGCACAGTTCGCCAAACACCTGCCGAGCTTCGATTGGCGCGCAATCGTCATTTGCTGTGACGCGCGCACACGTGAAACGGGATTCTCGGACGAGGACGCCTCGCGGATCGAGCAGTTGGTGCACGATTCGAGCGGCGATCGATCGCTGATCATCCCGACACCATCGCTTCCCTGGGATGGTTTGCTGGATCGCTGGTGGCGCGCTAGCATGCGCAATTCGTCTCGAGCGACGCAGCGTCTGCTCTGGCGCAAACCGCTCACGGCCCTCAAGCAGCTCACGTATGGCGACTACAGTTCCGCGTGGCAGCCGTGCGCTCGCCGCGCAGCGGAGATCGTGATGCGCATGGAGCGCATTGACGCGTGTATCGGCGAGCATACGCCGGATGCGGGCGTGCTGCTCGCGCGCTGGTTCGCCGACCGGACTGGAGTGCCGTGGGTGGCCGATTTTCGGGACCCCGTCTTGCGGCCGTTCCCGCCTGCGCTCCGATTGCTCTATCTGCCGCGCATTCGATCCGTGCTGGCGACTGCCGCGCACGTGATCAACGTGAATGATCACTTGGCCAGCCTCGACAAAGAAATATTAGGCCGCCCAGCGACCAGCATTCCGAACGGATTCGATCCGGATGAGTTTGCGCACGCCGGTACGGCGTCGCGTGGTGCCGCCTTTACGATCGCGTACTGCGGCAACCTCAATCCCGAGCTTCAGACGATGCGGCCGTTCTTCGAGGCGCTGCGCATCGTATCCGACAGGCTGCCTAACAATGGGGCGGGCAGCCTACGCTTTTTATATCGGGGTCACAGTGCGAGGTACGTGAGCGACCTGGCCCGCCGGGCCGGCGTAAGGCCCATGGTAGACGCGGACGTACACATTCCGCGGGCCGAAGCTTTACAAATACTCCAATCCGCCGATCTACTGTTGCTGCTCTCGATCACCAGCGGGCGTCAGGCGGACAAGTACTTCGCGCCCGGTCTGTATCCGGCCAAGACGTTCGAGTACTTCGGCGCCAAACGGCCGATCCTCTGCATTCCCGGCGATGGCGGGATGCTGGACGACTTGATCCGCTCCACGAGGACCGGCGTCGTCCTTGCCGATCCCGCGACCATCGCCGAGTACCTGCTTGCGGCCCATGGCCGCTGGCAGAGCGGCCAGGGGGCGGCGTACGAGCCCGACGAGGAGATTGTTAGGCGATTTACGCGTGAGCGCCTTACGGGAGCATTGGCCGCGGTGCTCGACCGTCTCGTGCCGGCCCAACACATGGGCCTGCCTAACGCGAGCTAAAGATATCTTTGTGCCGCACCGTATCCCGAACGTGATAACTTCGAGGCGAACACCCTCGCTGGTACCACCCACGTTCGGAGGCGCGCGTCGTCGTTCGCGCGGCCACGTCCACATGTGCGGGATCGCAGGTATCCTCGTTGGTCGGAGCACCGCTCCCATCGACGAGGGCCAACTCTGGCGCATGGCGGAAAGCCTGCGCCATCGCGGGCCCGACGCCGCTGGCGTCTGGCGCGACGCCAAGTTAGGCTTTGCGCACACCCGCCTGAGTATTGTCGACCTCTCGGCCGCCGCCAATCAGCCCATGTTGGATACGACCGGGCGCTACATCCTCGTGTTCAACGGCGAGATCTTCAATCATGTCGAGCTGCGCGGGGAGTTGAGGGACCTCGGACACACGTTCCGCACCCAATCGGATTCCGAGGTCATCCTCGCCGCCTATCGTGAATGGAACGCCGGCTGCCTCCAGCGGTTCAACGGCATGTGGGCGTTCGCGATCTGGGACACACTGGAACAAGAGCTGTTTGCATCACGCGATCGGGCCGGGAAAAAGCCCTTCTATTACGTCCAACAATCCGACGGCTCGCTCATGTTCGCGAGCGAAGTGAAAGCGCTCCGATCACTCGGGGTGCGTTTCGGCGTCGATCCACAAGCGGCGTTCGACTTCCTAACGCAGGGCACGTACGGTCACCTCGGGGCGAACACGTTCTTTAGTGGCCTGCGGCAGTTGCCGGCGGCCCACATGCTCCGCGCCAGGCCGGGCGGCACGTTGGCGGTGTCCCGGTATTGGGAGCTGCCCGTGACGGCGAGGCGGGACCGCCTTCCTTATACATCCGAATTGACGCGTCGTTTTCGCGATCTGTTCGTCGATGCAGTCCGCGTTAGGCTGCGAGCCGACGTCCCTGTCGGCGCCACACTGAGCGGCGGCCTTGACTCGTCAGCGATCGTCGGGGTGCTCGACCAGCTCGGCAAGCACGATGTCCACCTCTTCACGCGACAGTATCCGGGCACCTCTCACGACGAAAGTCAGTACGTCGACGCCGTGGTGAAGCGCCTCCATCGACCCGTACTGCACGTCGTCCCCGAGAATCCCGATGCGCTCGGCGAGCAGGTCGGGAACGTGATGGACAGCCAGGAAGAGCCGTTCGGCGACACGTCGATCCTGGCGCATAACGACCTGATGCGTGCGGCCCGAGCAGAGGGCATCCCGGTCATCCTGTCGGGTCAAGGTGGCGACGAGCTTCTGCTCGGCTACCCATCGATGGTACACGCGTACCTTGGACATCTCGTGGCCCATGGTTCACTGGCCACCGCGTGGTCCGAAATCAGGGGCTGGTCTGAGGGCCAAAAGCAGTCGATGCGACGCGTGGCGATGCAGGTCGCACCCCACGTGCTCCCGCTCGGAATCCGTGACGACGTGCGGACGTTGCGTGTGAGGCGCCTGGCCCAACGGGCCACACCTAACCTGCGACGCCAGGTCGCGTTCCACCGGTTCCAGCAGGACGTGCGCCGCGGGGCTCTCGACAGGTACATCGCCGAGGTGTTCACCCGCTTTGCGCTGCCGCACTTGACCCACTACGACGATCGGAACGCGATGATGTTCTCCGTAGAGGGCCGGATGCCGTTTCTCGACTACCGGCTGGTGGAGCTCGCATTTTCGGTCGAGTATTCCGCGCTGCTCCACGGCGGGTTTACGAAGCGCCTCCTTCGCGAGAGTTGCAGCGATTTCCTCCCGGATCTCGTTCGGCAGCGCCGTGACAAGATCGGCTTCTTCACGCCGCTCGCGCGCTGGCTGCGCGCCAACGCAGCCACGGTGCGCCAGGCGACGTCGCCCGAGTACGTTCGGTCGTTAGGCGTGATGGAGAGCGCGTGGTTCCAAGACCGTCTTGCGGCGTTGATGAACGGAGACGACTCGGCGCATCTGGACGTGTGGCGCGGCTTCATCCTGCACGTATGGGCCTCCCGCTTCGAAGTGAGCTCGCTCGCCGCGTGATGCCGCCGCAAAAATTCGGTGTGCATCAAGTGCTCCTGTGGGCGGCGCTCATCGCGGCCGTCCTCGGAGCACTCGAGCCGTCCGCCACGCTGCTCTCGGTCGCGGCCGCATTCCTTGGCTTCGCCATCGTTATGCGCGACGTCACACGCTTGCGCCGCGGCGCGCTCACCCCGATGACGTTCTTCGCTCTCGCTTTCACCTTGACCAGCGTTGCTAACGCTATTGGCGTCGCGTCCCTTGCCGAACGCGGCAACCAATCTCCGTTCGATCTCTACGTTGCTTTGGACTACACGTACTTCGCCTGCGTCGTCATGACCGTGGGTGGGACTGCGATCATCGCCGGGTTTTACACGGCAGAGCACTGGCGATTCTGGCGTACAGTCGGCAAGGCGTTGCCGAAGATCAGAACGCGTGTGAACGACCGCGACCTGACGTTCGGCGGCGTCGTGATCGCGCTGTTGAGCCTTGTGTTGACCAACGCACTCGGACCTAACCGGTTCGGCACCGTGAGCGGCCTCATTGCGCTCTTGCCCGACCTCGCGATCTTCACACTCAGCCGTCTCGGCGCGGCGCGAGGATCTCGCCGCATAATAATAGTTGCGTTAGTCCTGGCTATGGCGGTGGCTGCGTACGCGGCTCTATTCGCATACCTCCGGTCCGAGATCCTTCTCCCGATCTTTGCCGTACTCATCGGATTGGTGGTCGGCAGTCGCTCGCTCGCAGTCCTGGGTCGCCGCGTCTTGATCCCTGTTTACCTCCTCATCGCGCTGTTCGCGGTCAATTTTGCGACGCTGGGGCGCATTCGATCCAAGGCAGGCGCCGGCGAATCCCGCATCGCGGCCTTTCGTGCCGCGTCCACCGCGGACGTGTCGGACTCCACCGGCGATGCAGCCGCCATACCCGTCCGCCTCTCGACATTAAATCAGCTGTCCCAAGTCGGACTGCTCGTAGACAAAGAAGGCTTCCTCCGCGGCTCGACCCTTGAGTACCTAGGATTCGCATTCGTACCGCGCTTCCTGTGGCCCGCCAAGCCCAAGATCGCGAAGGGGGCGTGGTTCGCCTACCGGATCGGTGAAGCGCTCGTGCGGCCTGACGGCACATATTCAAACTCGATAAATATGACGGTACCGGGAGAGCTTTATCTGAATTTTGGATGGGTCGGCGTCGTGGTCGGATCCTATCTCTTCGGCGTACTACTCGCGCTCTTTTGGTCGACCGCGATGTTCTGGACGGACAACAACAACCCGCTCGGCACGGCATTTGGATTCTATCTTTTGTGGATTGGAGTCAGCCTTGTGGCAGACTTACAGATTCTCGTGACACTCCTTGCGATATACTTACTGTTTCTCGCCGGGTCTGTTGTCCTTTCTGGTATGCGGCGGGATCGCCGGCATGTTCGGATGGGGCTTTCCGGGGCCGATTTACAGGCCACCGGCCGGCCGCGAATCTAACTGATGTCATTGCTGCACCCCCCAATCGTAGAACACGAGTCGACAGCCGACGGCGCACCTGTGACCAACGCAAACGGCCGGCGAGCGATCGTGATCTGCGATCAGTGGCTCGGAAGCAACGGTTATGCCGGAATGAAGGCTCTCCGTCGCGCTGGTTGGAGCGTCGAAGTTGCCGCCGAGTGGGAGTTCGTCCCTGTCCGCTGGCGCACGCTGGGCATGCGCGTTGTGGGGCGGATGATACGTGCGGCAGCCGTGCGGGAGTTTAATGCCAGTCTTTCCAGGGCAGCTCGAGATTTGCGTCCCGAGATGGTGCTCGTGTTCAAGGGCGCATTCGTACGAGCGGAAACGATCGACGCCTTGCGCCAGTTGGGCATTCGCACGTACTGCTTCTACCCCGACGTCTCGTTTCGCACCCACGGGCCATACCTTCCGGTCGCTCTTCCACGCTACGACTGGGTGTTCACAACCAAATCGTTCGGCCTGCACGACCTGCGCGAACAGGTAAGTATGACGCGCGCGAGCAAGCTAAATCACGCATTCGATCCGGATCTGCATCGCCCCGTTCGCTTGACGCAGGACGACATAGCTCGGTATCAGTGCGACGTCTCTTTCATCGGTACATGGTCGCCCAAAAAAGAAAAGCTGCTGACATCGCTCGCGGCCGCCCGGCCGAACCTGCGACTGCGAGTATGGGGCGACCAGTGGGATCGGGCGAACGGGGCCGGCGCACTGGCGAAGCACATCGAGCATAGAGCCGTTGTGGGTGCGGAGTACCCCCGCGCGATCGCCGCATCCACGATCAATCTCGGCATTCTGAGCGAGCGGCGGACCGGATCATCCGACGGCGATCGGATCACTAGTCGCACGTTTCACACGCCGGCATGCGGTGGATTCCTGCTGCACGAACGAACGGACGAGGTACTCCAAATTTTTTGCGACGGATCGAGCATCGTCTGCTACCGCGATGAAGCCGAGATGCTCGAGCGCGTCGACGAGTATCTGAATGCGCCTGACCGCCGTCACGCGATTGCGGAGCGCGGGCGCCGCGTCGTCGAATCGGAGCACAGCTGGGATGCCAGGATCCAGGAAATCCTCGCGCTGCACGACGCCCAACGATGAACGGCGCCAATTGCCCATGTGGTCTCGCCGTTTAGCCGTGTACGCCGCTGCAGTGAACTCCATGATGCCGGCCCTCGATCGAGTGTGACGCGTCGCTATCTCGTCTGTGGCGCCGCGCCGGGAGCGGTCGCCGGCAACGCGACCAGTACACAAGTGCTGTGCGATGCGTTGGACACGTTCGGCAGCGTGGACGTGCTGACGCACGAGATCCGGCCCATCCCCGCTTGGCGCGAAGGAGAGACGGGGGGGCGCCGCACGATCACATTGGGAGTGCAACCGGCGCTCGTGCACGGAGAGGCCTTGCTTCCGGGACGATTGTTTCGCGACCGCTTTCGCGCGGAACACTACGACCTCATCTGGGCGGTCAATTCCCGTTATGCGGGTGCGGCTCTCGGCGCCGGCATTCCGTACCTCGTATGGGAGGCAACGCCCATCCGCGATGAGCTGCGGACGATATCTGTGCACGAAGTTAGGCGGGCAGGCCGCGGTACCGGCGCGGGTCTCGTCGCGCATCGCGCAAGCCTCGGCTTGGGCGAGCGGCTTGAGCGTCGTGTGCTGGCGCGCGCAACCAAGGTATTCGCCATGAGCGAGCACACGCGCGCGCGCGTGGTCGACATTCACCGCCTGCCCGCGTCACACGTGGATGTCTTGCTACATCCTCCGTCCCGCGCCTTCCTCGATGTGTTGCACAGGCTTGGCGGTGTCTCCGCACGCACGCCGCGCCCGATGGACGCGGTGCCCCGCTTGTTGTTCGTTGGGCGCGCGGACGATCCCAGGAAGAACCTCCCGCTGCTGTTCGACGCGTGCCGGCTCCTCGACGCCGCCGGCTTTCCCGTACGGCTCTCCGTCGTTGGGCCACATACACACCGTTGGGCGCAGGCGCAGCACCTTCCACCGAACATCGAATTAGTCGGACCCGTGGAGCTCGATCGCTTGGCCGAGATGTACCTTTCTCATGACGCGCTGGTATTGTCGTCCAGGCAAGAGGGATTCGGCATCGTCGTCGCCGAGGCGCTACACGCCGGGCTGCCCGTCGTGACGACGCCGTGCGGCGGACCTGAAGATGTTTTGCGCCGGAGTGAAGGTGGTGTGATTGCGGGATTCATGCCGAAAGAGCTCGCCGGCGCCATTCGCGCAATCGTCACCGACCGTACTGCATGGGATCTCGCGTCGCGGAACGGCGCGGACTTCGCTGCGACCGAGCTGTCGTTCGACTGCCTGACCGACAACGTGCGGCGCATCCTAACGCAAGTGATTGGAGGCGAAAGCCCGACTCGTTCATCGGCCTTTGCCGCGACCGCCGCCATATGACCGAGATCGGCGCAGGCGGTGTATCCGTGAAACCTGATCGCAACCTGCAATCCGAGACGGACGAATTCCGCGCCCGCATCTACGCCGGCTACTCGAGCCAACGCCACGAAGAACTTGTCCCTGTCACGGTCGCTGGTTTGGAATCGCGCGGTCCGCACTTGCGTGCTATGATCCGGCATCACTTCCCGGCGGATCGCGACGCCGTCGTGCTGGACCTCGGATGCGGACACGGCACGATCGTCGAGTTCGCGCATCGCGCCGGATATCGCCACGTGACGGGTGTGGATCGCTCCGTCGAGCAGGTGCGCGAAGCGCGGCGACTCGGCATTCAAGGTGTGGAAGAGGGTGACCTCTTCGAGACCATCGCGCGTGCGCCCTCGGACTCTCTCGATGTCGTGATCTGCTTTGACGTTATTGAGCACCTCACGCGCGGCGAGCTCTTCCCACTCGTCGACGAGGTGGTCCGCGCGTTGAAGCCCGGCGGCCGATGGCTGATCCATTCGCCTAACGCAGAGTCTCCGTTCTTCGGCAGAATCCGCTACGGCGATCTAACGCACGAGTTGGCGTTCACGCGAACGTCCATCGGCCAACTGCTGTTCTCGGCAGGGTTCGCCTCGGTGCAGTGCTACGAGGATGCTCCCATCGTGCACGGCATGCTGAGTGCGATCAGGTGGATTGTATGGCAATCGGTGCGGGCTTTCCTCCTGCTCTGGCTGGCGGCCGAAACCGGGCGGCTGCGTGAGCCAGCAATTTTTAGTCAGAATTTTCTGGTAGTCGCGTTCAAGCCCGCATGCGAATCCTGATAGACGCCCGATCGGTCCGCACGCCGTCAGGGCGCTACATCCTGCAAGGACTCGCCACAGGCTGGCGCGACGACACGCGTGTGTCCGCCGTCATCGCCGCAGTCCCGCGCGGATTTCTCATGAGCGACCTGCCGGATGGCGTTGCCCCGATGCGCGTCGCATCCAGCAACTGGGCCACACACCTCCTCACCGAGCTCCCTCGCGCCGCCGATCGCGCACGAGCCGACGTGGTGTTCTGTCCGAACGGCATCGGACCAGCCGATCCGCGCGTCGTCGTGTTCTTGCAGGACATGTATCACTTCGCTTTCAAGGCCGCGTCGAGCAGCGCACCGCAGGTCGCGCTCCAGCGCGCCATTCGCATAGGCATCCGCGCCTTGTCGCACCGCCACTACAAAGTCGCGATCGCCGTGTCGGCGACCATCGCGCGCGAAGCCGAGCGTCGCTTCCACCTCCCGATCGAGATCGTGCCTAACGGAGTTGACCTGGAGGGCTTGCGGTGGACGGGCGGCGATTCCTCCGTCCTCGTCCTGGGCGGAATCGGCGCACGCAAGGAGGAGCAAACGGCGGTCAAAGCCTGGAGCCTCCTCCAGGAACGGCCCCAGGGCGTCACCCTCACGGTCGTAGGCGTCGAGCCGAAAGAGCGGCGAAAATCGATACGCCTGCTCGCCAAGCAGTTAGGCGTCGCGGGCTCGGTTTCCGTGCGCGGTACGGTCACGCGATCGCGTTATCTCGGGCACCTATCGAAGTGTCGCCTGGCCATCTCCTGCAGCCGTCTCGAGTCGTTCGGCCTGCCAGTTGCCGAGGCGCTCGCGATGGGCGCGCCGTTAGCATGCTCCGACATCGATGCGCACGCCGATCTTGCCGCGAGTGCCGCTGGTGGAACGCTTTTCGCCGCCGGCAACGCCGCCGAGCTGGCCGCGATCATCGAGGCCGCGCTCGCAGGCGATCCTCCGCCACGAACGTCAGGGTTGCTCGAGGGCTGGGATTGGGCGAGTCGCGCCGCGCAGCAGGTCGACGTGTTCCAACGCTATCTTGGATGCCACGTGCCGACTCACTTCACGGCCTCGATCAGCAGCATCAAACCGTAGTTCGCGAAGCGACGACGAATCAACCATCGCGGCCAGAGTCGCCTCGCCAGTCCGAGCAATGCGCTCCGATGCCGCTGCCCAACTTCGCCCATCAGCAAGTCGCCGAACGACAACTGCGTGGTCACGCGACTCCGGTTGAACATCGCGACTAACTCTCGCGCGTCGCGCACACTGTAGGCTTTCGTTCCCGGACTCTCCAGGTGTTCTGCATAAATCTTCTTCAGCCCAAGACCCGGGTGGCCGGCCAACAGTCCGTACCGCATCCAGAGCAACGCACCAACGATCGATCGAGAATGATAGATCATGATCCGCGCTTCGCCTCCGGGACGAAGCACGCGATGCACCTCGCGAATGGCCTGCGCGGTGTCGGGCGAATGATGCAGCACGCCCCACGAGTACACGAGATCGAAACTCTCGTCCGGGAACGGCAGGTTTTCGGCATCACCCACGAGCAATCGCGACGCGCGGTTGAGAATCGCAAGACGCGTCTTGGTGTGATCGATGGCGCGCGGAGTCAGATCGACGCCCGTGAGCGTGCGCGGACCGTTGCGCGCCCATTCCGCGTGATCGGCGCCCATACCGACGCCCACCTCGAGCACGTCGCGTCCACGACCACTCGCGAACATCGCAAAGTCCGCGATGTACGGCTCGAGCGAATACCGTGCACGAGCGTGTGACTCGTAGCGTTCCCGATCGGTCGATCCGCTCGCGTACACTTCGCCGCACGACGCCGCATCCCAAAACTCCTGGACGCTCGCTTTCAACTCATCGCGTGCTCGAACGCCTTCTTCTTGCTTTGCGACCATGCTGATCCCGGTGTCGTGGTCCCGATGCAAAGGCGAATACGTGTCGCCGCTCACACAATGATACGCGTGCACTCGCCGAAGGTCATTTTCTAAAGCCATGTGCGGCATCGCAGGCTACCAGGGTAAGTTCGCATCCGATCTCCTCGATCGGATGGGCCGCGCCGTTGCCCATCGCGGACCGGACGGCGAAGGCGCGGTCTTGCTCACCACGCCTTACCCGGGCGTCACGACCGGACTCGCGCACCGCCGCTTGGCGATCATCGATCTCTCACCTAACGGAAAGCAGCCGATGACGGTGCGGTGTCCGCGGTGCCGCGCATCGTCGATCCAGGATCTGGCCCTCACGTACAACGGGGAGCTCTACAACTACCGCGAGCTCCGCACCCAACTCCAGTCGCAGGGCCACGTCTTCCACAGCCAGGCCGATTCGGAGGTGTTGATCCACCTCTACGCGGAGCACGGCACGGACATCCTCCCGAAGCTGAATGGGATCTTCGCCTTCGCGTTGCACGATGGGCGCGAACACGGCCGGCCGGCCAACATCGAGCGCGGTGATCTGCTCCTCGTTCGCGACCCGATTGGCGTCAAACCGCTCTATGTCACCGCGACACCGCGCGGCGTGTTGTTCGCATCGGAGCTCAAGTCGATCGTGCAGTGCGCGGACGTGCGCCGGTCCGTCGATCCGGTCGCGCTGCACTATCACCTCGCCTACCTCTGGACGCCGGCGCCCCGCACCATGCTCGAGGGTGTCGAAAAGCTCGAGCCCGGCTGCGCCATCATTGCGCGGCAAGGAACGGTGGCGCGTCGCTGGCGCTGGTACGAGCTGCCCTACGATGGCCAGCGCCTGACGGGATCGGCAGGCGCCATCGCCGCCGAACTCCGCGAGCGTCTCGCGGCAGCTGTCCAACGGCAGCTCGTCGCCGACGTCCCCGTCGGCGCCTTTCTGTCCGGCGGCCTGGACTCGAGCTCGATCGTTGCCATGGCGCGCCGCGCTGGAGGAGCCCCCACCCAGTGCTACACGGTCGCCTTCCACGACGATGCGATGCTGGAAGGCACGCCTAACGATTTGCCCTACGCCAAGCGCGTCGCCTCGGTGCTCGGCGTGCCGCTCCAAGAAATCGATGCCGGCCCGGACATCATCGAGCATCTCGACGAGATGCTCTTCTACCTCGACGAGCCGCAGGCAGATCCCGCGCCCATCAACGCGCTCCTGATCGCGCGACAGGCGCGAGCAGACGGAATTCCTGTTCTGCTCTCAGGTGCGGGCGGCGACGACATCTTCTCGGGCTACCGCCGCCATTTCGCGCTGCGGATGGAGCGATTCTGGAGTTGGCTCCCGCACGCGGCCCGCGCGGGCATCGCGAAATCCGCGCGATCGATTGCCGACGGCCGCAGCGGCGTCGCGCAATCGCAGCATGCGATTCGCCGTGCCGTAAAATCTTTCGCCCACGCTGACCACGAGAGCGACGAACGACTGGTGTCGTACTTCTGGTGGAGCACCGACGCGGTGCGTCGTTCCCTGTACTCGGATGACCTCGCGGCCGCGACGGCGAGCACGCGAACAGCAGCGCCGTTACTCGCCGGCCTCGAGCGTATCCCGAACGAGAGCGACGCCTTGCAGCGCATGCTCTTCCTCGAAACGAAATACTTTCTTGCCGACCACAATCTCAACTACACCGACAAGATGGGAATGGCGGCCGGCATCGAAGTGCGTGTGCCGCTCTTGGACCTCGAGCTGGTACAGTTCGCCGCGCGCATTCCGCCATCCCTCAAACAACAGGGCCGCAGCGGGAAAGCGATCTTCAGGCAGGCCATGGAAGGACTGCTTCCTAACGACGTGATTCATCGCGGCAAGACGGGCTTCGGTGCGCCGCTCCGCCGCTGGCTTCGCGACGAGCTGCGCGAGCGTGTCGACGAGACGCTATCTGCCGAGTCGTTGCGCGCCCGCGGATTATTCGAGCCGCGCGCCGTGCGCCGTCTCATCGATCTCGATCGATCGGGTCGCATCGACGGCGGATACACGATATTTGCCCTGATGTGCGTCGAGCTCTGGTGTCGGCAGTTCGTGGACGCTGTGGCGGCGCCACTCACGTCCTTCGCCGCAACGCCCGCCGCGTGAGTGTCGTTCGCTCCGATCTCACTGCCGACGTTCGCGTCGATCACGCTCCTGTAATCACGCCGCGCCACCTGCTCTGGGTCAACCACTTCGCCGTCGCACCCACCGACGGCGGCGGCACCCGCCACTTCGAGCTTGCCCGCGCACTCCTGACGCACGAATGGCGCGTCACGATCGCCGCCTCCGATTTCCACCTCCACTCGCGCTCATACACTCGACGCTCCACACCCCACGCCCGCTCTGCCGTCGCTGAGCGCATCGACGAAGTCGATTTCCTCTGGCTCTGGGCCGCACCGTATACCACCAACGATTGGCGCCGCGCCCGCAATTGGCTCTCGTTCTCCCGCTCCCTCGCCCGCTGGTCGCCTAACGGAATACGCCCCGACGTCATCATCGGCTCCTCCCCCCACCTCTTCGCCGCCCTCGCCGCTCTCCGGATGGCCCGCCGCCTCAGTGTGCCCTTCGTCCTCGAGGTGCGCGACCTGTGGCCTGAAAGCATGGCTGCCGCCGGCGGACGACGCGGTCCGGCCTACCACGCGCTCGGCTTGGTCGCCAAGTACCTTTACGCCCGCGCGGACCGCATCATCGTCCTCGCCCGCGGCGTCGGCGACCACCTGGCTGCCCTCGGCGTCCATCCGGCCAAGGTGGTGTACGTGCCTAACGGGTCCGATCCGATGCCGACCGCGCGGCACGCGGCGCGCCCCGCGGCGCCGTTCATGCTCGTCTACGCGGGCGCCCACGGCCCGGCCAACGCACTCGACACGGTCCTCGATGCGGCCGCGCTCCTCCGCGACCATCCGGTCCGCATCGTTCTCGTTGGCGATGGGCCGTCCAAGTCCGCGCTCCAGGCGCGTGCGGCGCGCGAGGGGCTGCCTAACGTGGAATTCCGCGACCCGGTACCGAAGACGGCGATGCCGGCGCTTCTCGAGTCCGCCCACGCTGGATTGATGGTTCTCCGCGATGCGCCGCTCTTCGCGTTCGGCGTAAGCCCCAACAAGCTCTTCGATTATCTCGCCGCCGGACTGCCTGTCGTCTGCAATGTCCCTGGCGATGTGGCGGCGATGCTTCGCGATGCCGCCGCTGGCGAACAAGCGAAGGATTCATCACCGAGCGCCCTCGCGGCTGCCATCCTTCGCCTCGCCCAACAGACACCCGATGCGCTTCGCACGATGGGGGAGGCGGGCCGCGCGTGGGTCGGCCGAGAACACGGCCGGCCCGTCCTGGCCCAGCGCCTCGACGCCGCACTACGCCTGCTCGTCGCTCGATGATCACTGGTCGTTGCGAATCGGCGCGGGTGGTTCTCGTGCATCGCGTCTCACCGATCGCTGCTTCCACCAAATGACGCGAGCACAATCGGTCCTGTCGCACCTCTCTCGGAGGACTACCTCCGGTCAATTCATCCCGGAAATCGACGGCCTCCGATTCGTATCGATCGCGCTCGTCGTTCTGTTCCATCTCTGTGGCTACACGGTCGTTAAAGGCACAGCCGGTCACTTTGGAGGCACGGCCGACAACTTCGTCGCTCTGTTAGGATCGACAGGCCACTATGGCGTCCAACTGTTCTTTGTAATCAGCGGATTCGTTCTCGCGCTGCCATTCGCCCGGCACAGACTGTTGGACGGGCCACGACCACGATTGCGCGCGTACTACCTGCGACGCCTAACGCGACTCGAACCGCCGTACATGGTAGCAATGGTGGGCATCTTCGTCGTTGCTTCTCTTTACTACGGAGCTTCGGCGCGCGTGTTGGCTCCGCATCTCGCGGCGAGTCTCACCTACATTCACAACTTGGTCTATGGCACTGGAAGTACCGTCAACATCGTTGCGTGGTCGCTCGAGGTCGAGGTTCAGTTCTATCTTCTGGCCCCGTTGATGGCATTGGTGTTTGTGGTGCCGGGCCGGAGCACGAGGCGACTTACTATCGTCGCCGCTATCGCGGTAATCGTTCTCATTCAATTGCTCTGGCCGTTCGGGGACGGACGGCTGGCGCTGTCACTGCCGCACTATCTCCAGTTCTTTTTGCTGGGCTTCCTGCTCGCTGATCTGTATCTCGTGTCGTGGCAGGTTCCGTCGCGGTGCGAGCCCCTGTGGGATGCTCTTGGGATCGTGGGCTGGGTCGGATTGATCGCGGTGTGGATGTACGTTGCAACGCCGAGCGTCTTGTTTCTCGTCCTGGCTTTCGTGGTGTTCTGCGCGACTTTTCGCGGTCGCATTGCCCGCGCCGTCCTTTGCAATGCGTGGATCACGACGATCGGCGGCATGTGCTACTCCATATACTTGCTTCACTACCCGTTGATTTCCGCCCTCGGCCGCCGTACGGCTCCCATTGCCGTCCACGAAGGCTTCATCGCAGGTCTCCTCGTGCAAATGGCTTTGATAGTGCCGGTCGTGTTGATCGCGAGCACGATCTTCTTCGTTCTGATCGAAAGGCCGTGCATGCGAAAGGATTGGCCGACGCGTTTGATCGCATGGTTTTGCACAGGCTGGCTGGCGTATACGCGTAGCGGTATACCGCAACGCGTGCGTTCCATCTGGGGCGCCTGAGAGCACACACGTGAACCTTACCCCGCGCGACTGGCCCGCCATTGCCGCCACCCTCGCGCGCACCTACGGCCTCCGCGGCCTCGCCCAACGCACCACGCACGAAGCTCGCCGGGCGTTAGGCGCCTTCCGCGCCAAACCCCGCCGCGTCATCGACTTCGCCCCGGCGCCCATGCGCCACCCCTTCGCCGTCGACTTCGCCGCCCTCACCCAGGCCACCAACCCCGCCCAAGCCCTCGCCCGCGCCGACCGCGTCCTCGCCGGCGACTACCAGGCCTACCGCAC
>Ga0134128_10004906_pt1 | contig 16267 bp, 11 predicted proteins | sample KB31754_FD_96462 | JGI IMG/M metagenome (GOLD analysis project Ga0134128, IMG submission 96462) | Terrestrial soil microbial communities with excess Nitrogen fertilizer from Kellogg Biological Station, Michigan, USA - KB3-175-4 | ecosystem: Environmental > Terrestrial > Soil > Unclassified ...
GCCCGTGCTGAAAAAGTGGTTTTCCAGTATCACGATAGGGTAAGGTTAAGTATTCAAATGTTGTGTGGAGGTGTTTCGTTGGCAGAAGTTCGACTGCAAGAAGGTGAGTCCATTGAAAGTGCTTTGCGGCGCTTTAAGCGGAAGGTGCAGACGGAAGACATCATTAAGGAAGTAAAGCGTCACTCCTTCTATTTGAAGCCCGGTGCCAAGCGCCGTGTAAAACAAGCTCTGGCGAGAAAGCGTGCCCGGAAAAAGATCCGCAGAGAGCCGGACTAAGCTATCGCTTCGCGTTTTCGACGATCTGAAGCGTGCGAAGTCCGCGGCGACAGGGACATCATTGTGATCGGCGGCTCATCCGGTGGCGTCCGGGTGATCTAGTCGTTTTCTTCGACTTTTCCGGGCAGACTCGTCAGCAGCGAAGGTTGCAGGATTCTTACATCCCATGCAGCGGGTCGACTTCCCTTCTTTCGCCGCTTGAACCGATGGCTCGATCTGTCGACGGTCCGGTGGGTTGCCCTTAAATAGCACGACGTCCGCACCTCGCGCGTTCTTGGAATGAAGCGCCGATCGGCACTCTGAAATTCCTTAAACCGCGCCTATCATTTCCAATGCGTTCTTCAATCGCGGCCCATTTGAACAAGACGGGCCTTACCTTCTTCTATTTAGCATCGATGTTCCCCGGCCCCCTCCCTTTGTGAATATTCGTTCTCGGGATGACATGATAGTTAGGGCTGGTTGAGCGCGCGGCTGCGACATCAGACACGAATCTGCCTGATGTTTGTCGCAGCCAAGCGATTGCCGGGGAGACATGCATGCTGGTTGAACTCCTAATGCCGGCTGAGAGGCGGAGCATGAGCAATCGATTGGGGCGGAAGTCATTCACGGGCGGTTTGGGAGCGGCAGTCGTAATCGTATTGTTGGGAATGGCAGCAGTTGCCCAGAGCGGTCCCCTGGTGCTGGAGCGGGATGGCCGCGTGATTTCGCTCGAGCCCTATGCCCCAAACATTCTGCGTGTGACCCTGAGCACCGACACGGCCGGTGCGACCGGGACTCCGGGATTTGGATTTGTGGCAACGCCGTCAGCCTCAGGGTGGACGCGCGAGCGGGATTCCGAAGGCGGCGACGTGTTCCGATCAGCGCGACTGGTGGTACGTGTAGCCCCAGGGGACCTCTCGGAGGAACAGCGACCTCGACCGATGCCTCTGGACGACCTCAATAATCAGCTGCGCGACGAGTACTTCGGAGGTGGAGCAGATCGCGGGCCGCATAATGATGCGCTGCAGGTGACAACGACCGCTGGCAGGATCCTGGTGCACATGCGTAGCTGGATGATGACGCCAGAGCATGCGGAAGGGGGACAAGCGGGCGCGAAAAGCTATCGAGTTACGGCCACATTTGATTCGCCGACCGACGAGCACTACTACGGATTGGGTCAGCAACAGAAGGGATGGATGGACCTCCGCGATCACCAGATTCGCTGCTGGCATGATTACGGCGCAATCGGCGGCGAAGACGTCTGTGTCCCGTTCATGGTTTCGACTCGCGGTTATGGACTTATTTGGGACAATCCATCGAAAACAACGGTGGATCTTGGATTCAACAATCGCAACGTGTGGTCATCGGATGTGGGAGACCGCGTGTCGTATTTTGTAATCGCGGGCGAGACCAGCGACGAGATTTACCAGGGTTACCGTCTTCTCACAGGTGCGACTCACCTGCTTCCGCGTACGACGTATGGATACATCCAGAGCAAGGCAATCTATCCGACGCAAGAACAAATTCTGGATGTGGCAAAAGGCTATCGTGATAGGGGAGTTCCGCTCGACGTGGTTGTGGTGGACTTCCTGAACATGACCAGGCAGGGCGAAATGGATCTTGACCCAAAACGTTGGCCGGATCCCGCCACGATGAATCGTCAACTGCACGCGATGAATGTAACAACCCTGTTGAGCGTATGGCCGCACTTCGCGCCGGGCACCCAGTTCTACGATATGCTCCTCAAGAATGGCTGGCTGATCCATACACCGGATGGAAAGCCGGACATGGGATGGACCAAGGATGTTATCGGGCCGAATCTCGATACAACGAATCCTGAGGCGGCGAAGTGGTGGTGGGAGAAAATTCGCGACCGATACGTAAAGCCATATGGATTTGACTACCTGTGGCTGGACGAAACTGAGCCCGACATTGATCCGGCGAACGACATGTTCTGGGTTGGTTCGGGGACGCGTTTTTACAACGTCTTTCCCCTGTTTCACACCGCGTCCGTCTATGAAGGCTTCCGGCGGGATTTTGGAGACAACCGGAGGGTGATGATTCTTTCGCGCGCCGCTTACCTGGGTGCACAGCGCAACGGTACCGTCTTCTGGTCGAGTGACATCGTTTCAACTTGGGACATGCTCAAACGCTCGATCCCCGCAGGGCTGAATTTCACCGCGAGCGGTATGCCTTATTGGGATACAGATATTGCTGGGTTTTTCTCGCCGGCAATTCCCGGGGACTACCACGCCGAACACAAACCGCTGATCGAAGGCTCCGACGTGCGGGCCACGATTGGGAACTATGAGGACTACCCAGAGCTGTTTGTGCGGTGGTTTGAATGGGGCACGTTTCACCCGGTGATGCGTGCCCACGGAGAGAGAAATCACAATGAGGTGTGGTCTTACGGCAAGCAGGCTGAACCCATTTTGACGAAGTACCTCAAGCTCCGCTACCAGCTTCTTCCATACACATATTCCGTTGCATATCACAGCTACCAGACGGGCGCACCCTACATGCGGGCTCTGTTCATGGATTTTCCGGGTGACCCCAAGGCATTAAATATTCCCGATGAATTCATGTACGGCCCGGCTTTCCTCGTAGCCCCGGTGACGGAACAGGGTGCGACGAATAGGACGGTGTATCTGCCAGCCGGTTGTGACTGGTACAACTTCTGGACCAATGAGCGCTTGCATGGCGGCCAAGCGATTACGGTGAATGCCCCGATTGATATATTGCCGCTGTTTGTAAGAGCGGGAAGCATCGTACCGCTTGGATCAGAAGTGCAAAGCGCGCAGCAGCCGCAAACCATCGCTTCCGTACGGGTGTATCCGGGAGCGAATGGTAGCTTTACGCTTTTTGAGGACGACGGGAAAACCTATGCCTACGAGAATGGCGGCGGCTTCCTCACGACGTTGACCTGGGAAGACTCCGCGCACCAGCTGAAACACCAGGGCGCGGCGGCGTGGAACAGACCGGATCGCTCGGTCGTAACCGTCGTAGGCGAGTGAACGATCGTCGCCGTGCCTCGCTTGCCGAAGCGTTCAAATAATCCGCTGTAGAATCATAGTTGGTTCGGCTGATGCAGAGCTCAAAGCCCCTCACGGCGTTTGCCTTGATCCTGATGCTAGGATTTGGGGTTCCCTTGCCCTGCTCTGGATCGCTGGCGGGCAACATCATTTCTACTCAGACGACTATGCCGGAAAATTGTCACGGCCATCGTCACTTGCCCAGTCCTCCCCATCGGTGCTGCCACACCGGTGATCACATCCCGGCTGCAACCCCGGTTGCTTCCACCCCTGTGGATGTCATGGCTTGCACTGAATATGCCAGCGCTTTTGTAGCCATACAACCTGTGCACGCGACCAGTTCTGGAAGCGGCGAAAACGATTCTCCTCCCTCACGTCCTCTTGTCCTTCGAATCTGATCTTCTATCCTCGTCATTGTTGCGCGTGCCGCACGAACGTGTCGGCTCGAATGCCATGGTTCGCTAAAACACTCAACTAATTCCCGAGGAATGGAATGTCAGGCAGAAAGACCGTTTACGTTTGTGCCCTATTGCTCTTTGCAGGTCCTTTTCGCACCCGGGGACAGCAACTCCCGGTAAGCCAAGGTTCACAACAGCAGATGCCCGGAATGCAGATGCCCTCGCCGAAGTCGCCGCCGTCGGAACGACAGGCGAACCCACAACACGTGCATGGAAGCATGAGACCAAAACCAACCACATTTATCGCGACTATCACCCAACACGCCACATCGGGTACGAGCGCCGAGCCAAACTCGACGCCTATGCCGATGCTCATGACGATGAAACGCGATTGGATGTTGATGTTTCATGGTGAAGCCTTCCTAAACGTTTTGCAGCAAAGTGGCTCGCGTGGTTCAGACAAAGTCTTTTCGACTAATTGGTTCATGCCCATGGCCCAACGCGAACTAGGGCCGGGGACGTTCACCGCCCGCCTGATGCTGAGCTTTGAGCCGGGCACTGCGCGCGGGCAGTATTATCCCGAAGTTTTCCAGCAGGGCGAAACTGCTTTTGGCAAACCCATTGTGGATGGCCAACACCCGCATGATTTCCTTATGGAACTGGCGGCTTTGTACGATTTGAAGTTGGGAGAGAACGGTCTTTTTTCTTTTTACATTGCGCCCGTGGGCGAACCGGCGATGGGCCCGACTGCATATCCGCATCGCGCCTCAGCTTCGGAAGATCCGCTTGCCCCGCTTGGGCACCATTTGGAAGACTCGACGCATGTCGCCGACGATGTCATCACGACCGGCCTCACTTATAGGATTGCCCGCTTCGAAGCATCGGGATTTCACGGTCGCGAGCCGGACGAGTTCCGATGGGACATTGACTCAGGAAGGATCGACTCGTGGTCGATTCGAGCTACCTTAAACCCGGCCCCGAATTGGAGCGGGCAATGCTCGTTCGCGCATTTGACTAGTCCTGAAGCCCTGCATCCGAACGAAGATGTTGACCGCGTGACTGCGTCAGTGATGTATAACCGTCCGATCGGTCGCGGGAATTGGGCTAGCACCCTGCTTTGGGGCCGCAATCACAATTCGGATGGCTTGGCGTGGAACGGCTATCTGGCGGAAACCACTTTGCGATTTGCAGAACAGAACTACGTCTGGGCACGCATCGAAAACGTTGACCGCACGAACGAATTGCTCTTGCGGAACATTCCTGAACCGCCGAACTTCAAGGAGAGCATTATTGGTCGCGCCCAAGCCTATACGGCCGGATACGACCGCAATTTCATGCTTCCGCACCTAGCGATCGCGCCAGGTGCACAGCTGACTATTTACTCAACCCCGGACGCTCTTAAAGCACAGTACGGAGGCCATCCTGTCGGCGTAGTACTGTTTCTTCGCGTACGGCCGATGGGCCGGCAACATTGAAGGGGCAAACCGTTTTGTATGCGAGCCTTGGGACGAACTGTTGTTTGAAAAGTTCGCGGCATCTTACGAACATTTACGTTGCTTTACCAATTCTGACGTGTTGCAGGGCATGGAGATGATGTTGTAAAGCCAGAACTTAGGATATTGGGGGCCCACAGCAGCACCGCTCAGCGTCCAGGTCAGGCGACTGAAATACGGATGGCTTGTGCAACCAGGGAACCGCAAGGAGAGATGAGATGACAGTCAAACCATTGATGAAGGCCGCTTATGCCGTCCTAGCCATCGGGTTGTTGGGTGCGGCGGTATCGACGCCGGCACAAGAAGGGGGTCGAGGTGAGGGAGGTGATCATCGCCACGGGCACATGATGAGTCCGGAGGACCGATCGGAACGATTGACGAAGGCTTTGACTTAAGCGACGAGCAGAAAGGCAAAGTGCTCTCCATCCTTCAAGATGAACAGAAGCAAATCGAGGCGATGCACTCCGATTCCCAGTTTGTCGCGTGATGACCGGTGGTCGAAGATGCGGGAAATCCACGAGAACACAACCACTCAAATCAAGGGCACTCTCAATTCCGACCAAGCCAAGAAGTTCAGCGAGATGCAGCAGCAAATGGAGCAGCGGCGTGAACAACGGGGAAACAACAGCAAGGACAAGGCTCCACCTCCTCAGTAAAAACGATTTGAATTTGCCTAGGGCCGCCGCAGCGGCCCTCTTTTGCGAATGCAACACGCTCTTGAGTTCGTACACCGGCTCTCTGGATGTGCAGCCGAAATTGGATGTATACCCCCACGCGCTTTCAGAGCAAGAAAACGCACCGTGGGCAGCGGGATCATCCTCGCCTGCTTGCTCCTGGCAAATTCTGTTCCTCTACATGCTCAAGCTGCCAATCCTCCCTCCCCGGAAGGAACGATCCGCGGGATGGTGAAGTCCGGGAACATACCCGTTCCGGGCGTTACGGTCACGGCGACAAATGAATCGACAAACGAAAAAGCCACCGCGTGGACGAACGTGGATGGCAGGTACGAACTACGTGTGCATAGCTTTGGTCATTTTGTCATCAGCACTCAGATGATCGCATTTTCTCCGGCAAAACAAGGGGTCCTGCTGAATGCAAATGTCCGCGATGCAGCCGTCAATCTCGAGTTGGTCCTCGCGTCGCGGGTGCACACCCCCACAACTCCCTCCGAACACCCTGAGAGTGCCGCAACCCACCGGCCAAACCTCAGGAACAGATCTGGGTTTCAAAGTCTATCCGTAATGCAAAATGAAAGTGGCCAAGACACCACCGGCGAATCGGGCGCAGCCGCACTCGTCCCGGAGGGCTTGCCGGTTCCTGGGATGGTTGAGGCCGGCGCAACCGAATCGATTTCTATCCTCGGAAACAGCGTGAATTCTGGTCCTGCGATGAACGGAACGGAATTTCAGCAACAATTCGGAGAGAACCCTCTGCCGGATGCTCTGGGCGCTGGCGGCGGCTTCGGAGGCGGTGGTTTTGGCGGTCCAGGAAGTCTGGGCGGCGGTTTCGGAACAGGCGGGGGGAGAAGATCCGGCAGGCGAGGTTTGGATGTGAATCGCCCCCACGGGCCCATATATTACGGCGTCGGAGACTCAGCGCTGAATGCTACGCCGTACGCCCTCGGAGGTGAACCAGCCGCGAACCCGGAGTACGTACTGCACAGCTTTGGAGGGTCCGTCGGCGGACCGCTAAATATTCCGAAGATCTACCATGGTGGCCAGAAAACTTTTTACTTTGTGAACTACAACGGCCGCCGCGGTGAATCGCCGTTTGATCAATTCTCGACGGTGCCGACTTTGCTCGAGCGTCAAGGAAATTTCTCCAAGACGATCTACCCGTCGGACTTAAATGCAGGGCAGCCCGTGCAAATTTTCAACCCTGCAACCAACACGCCTTTTGCCAACAACACGATTCCCTCGATCAATCCGGTCGCACAAGGATTATTGCAATACATCCCCCAGCCAAACTTGCCCGGCACTTTCCAGAACTTTCATTACGTCACCGCGTCGACGAACAATAGCGATGATCTCAATATCCGGGTGAACCGGAACTTCGGCGCGGCTCCACAACGTGGACGGGGCCGGTTCGGCCAACGTAATACTTTGGCCTTCGGGCTTCACTTTCATAATGCCGACGCGAATCTAACCAATCCCTTTCCAAGCCTAGGAGGCGCGGCCGGCGCGAGAAGTTTCGATGTGCCAATCTCCTACGCGCGCAGCTTTGGACGAGTGACCAACATCGTGCGTTTTGATTTCAATCGCAGCCGCACACGTACGCAAAATCTATATGCCTTCAGTCAGAATGTGGCCGGAAGTCTGGGAATTACCGTTACCGGCGGATTACCGTCAGGCTAAAACGCGGCGACCTGAAGATACAATACCGCCGGGGTTACTATGCCCCGGCCGACTATAGACATGCGAACGGCGACGACCGCGAGCGACGGCTCGAGGGTGCGCTTGCATCCGAATTGCCAGCGACCGATCTCCCTCTTTACATGGGGTTAGCGTACTTCCGTTGGCAGGGTAATAGATTCGCGATTCCAGTTTCGCTGGTTGTCCCCGGTTCAGAAATTCCCTTCACTCGCAGCAGCGACCGCGACAAAGCAGCCCTTGACGTAATTGGCATTGCGCTTGACGCCAGACAAACGGCAGTGAGCAACATTCGCGACACGGTGAAACTCGCAGTCAATGCCTCTGCCGAGGTTCGGCGCAAGAATGTTCAGTACAACACCGTGCTCCTTCTGCCTGCGGGGAAATACCATTTGAAATTCGTGGTCCGCGAAAATCAGACCGGTCGGATGGGCTCATTTGAGACGATCTCAACGTGCCCGATCTAAAGACGGCGCCCCTAAGAATGAGTTCTGTAGTCCTGGCTAGCCAAACGCAGCCGGCAAAAACTAAGGGCAATAATCCCAATCCTTTGATTCACGACGGCGCGGAAATCATTCCGAACGTGACCCATGTTTTTTCCGTGGCACAGCACTTGCTCCTGTATTACGAAATCTATGATCCCGGCCACCTGAGGGAACCTTCTGCAATCCGGGATGGCAAACCAGGCATGCATCTACTGAGCAACGTGTCCTTCTTTCAGGGTGCCGTGAAGGCCTATGAAAGCTCCCTGGTTGAGGTCTCGGGCGCAAATGCGCACGAACGCGACGCCGCGGTATTCCAGTTAGATGTTCCTCTCAATTCTCTAAAGCCCGGATTTTACATCTGTCAGGTCAACATCATCGACGATGTCTCGGGACACTTCCTGTTTCCAAGGTTCGCTCTGCTGGTTAGGCGCTGAGCAATTCGTTCCACTTGTTTTTGCCGCGTCGAGTCGGCCACGATGCGATTTCTTAGAGCAGCTATAGAACCGCGATAGTCGGGAACAGACACTTACAGATATAGCTGCAGCAATCGGCAGAGCGCTTGAGGAAAGCGCGCTCTGACAAACTTTCCTGTTGCAAAAAATGTGAAGTCATGCCATGTTAGGAGATCTTCTTACGAAAGGACGCCCCACATTGGTGGATTTTGAAAGCAAATCGCTAAGCGGGCAACATCAGCCGACGACTCGACTGAGTTGCGATAGGGCGTCACTCCGGTCGCGCTAACCGATCCTCGGCGCTCTTTCCGCACAATTGAGAACTTAGCTGGGTGATGAAGGTCGCGGTTTCTTCGACTATCGACTAAGTCGCTGCCGCTCAATTTCCCAGCACTGACTACCTGTTCAGTGGTGATTGGCCACGAATACTTCTTCGGATGAAGTTGCCCTTCGGGGCTGCGGGTTCGAATCCCCATGGGCGAAAGCCCTGAGGTGGCGCTTGCGCCCTGATCAGGTTACTTGACTGCGAGGGCAAAATGTTGACCGCGCCAGGAATTGTATTGATTGACCCGAAGTTCCCGCACAACCTGGGAGCCACGATCCGTGCGTGTTCCTGTTTTGGATTCGAATCGCTGATTTGGACGGGCTCGCGGATCGAGCTTTCGAAATGCGACCGGCTTCCTCGCGAGGAACGAATGAAGGGATACAAGAGTGTGCGTTTCATAAATCACGCGCGGCCATTCGACCTGTTTGGGGAAGTCACACCCGTTTGTGTGGACGTCTTCGAAAACAGCGAAGCGCTGACAACCTTCGTGCCCCCGAGAATGCGGTGTACGTGTTCGGACCGGAAGACGGCAAGGTGCGGCAAGTCATTCGGGGCCTATGCCATCGATTCGTACACATTCCGGCGCACTTCTGTTTGAACTTGAGCGCAGCGGTCAACGTAGTTCTGTCGCATCGCTTGATGTCGCGTCAGTTGTCGGGGGTGGAACCACTGTTACCTCTTCGTGAAATGCTGCACGAGGTCCGGGGAGAGGTTCTGACTCCCTCAACGGATGCAGTGGGATGGGATGGCAAGTAGTAAGTCAGCAAGCTTCGCCGGTGGTGAAAGAGAAGAGATACTTCGCCCAACTGAAGACGCGCAGGGAAGCAAGGCCTGCGCCGGGGATCGGAACTGCTGGGAGCGAGGCGTAGGCCTCTAGGGGAAACTCCCAGGGGAGATCGCGCCCCGAGTCCTCTTCTCGTCGGTTCCCCGGCGAATTTTTTGAACTGGTTTGGCCGGTGGTGAAGACTACGGTTACTTCGCCTTAAACGAGGGTGGTCGCAGGTTCGATTCCTGCCACGGAAATTATGTCCGTGTAGCTCAGTGGTAGAGCACCTATATCCGTTGTCGTTTGTTCCCCGGCCAATGAGTTGGGGGGGTTCTTTAAGTCCGGTTTGTGCCGGTTAGAAAGCAAATATGTGGGGAATTCTGAAAAGTGTGCTCACCGGCCGGAATGAGTTCGCATCCGGCGGCCTGCTACTCATGGTCATCGGTGGGATCAGCGTTTGGTTGCGAGCCGTGCCTCAACGTATCTGGGACTGGATCGTCGACCAAACGACCATGACGATCACAGTGAAGGACGATGATGCGGCTTTTTCATGGGTCAAGGAGTGGTTTCTTGAGCAGAAATTTCTGCAGCGAATCCGTCGCGTGGACCTGGACACAACAGTTCGCAACGAGCGAATAGCGATGATTCCTGCACCTGGAAAACACTGGTTCTGGTATGGAGGCAGGCCTTTTGAGGTGTGGTTTTACCGGACCGAGAGCACACATGAACGGAGCGGCAGGCGAGTCGAGTCTCTGACGTTCCGAACCCTGGGAAGAAATCGAGTTTCTCTCGAAAGCTTCGTCGAAGATGTCGTGCATTGTCACCTTAAAAGGCAAGGCGTGCAGTCGTATCTGTACATTTACGACGATGGATGGGACTACGTTGGGGGCTACTCGCCACGTGGATTTGCCTCGGTGGTTTTGCAACCTGGGGAGAAGGAGCACTTGCTGCAAGACGCAGCGCAATTTCGAAGATCGAAAGAACGATATGAACAGCTGGGAGTTCCTTACCATCGAGGCTATCTGTTCTATGGGCCGCCCGGAACGGGAAAGACCTCTTTGGTCTCGGCGTTGGCGGCACACTTTGGGCTGTCGATCTACGTCATCAATCTCGCGGAGTTCAACGATCGCAGTTTGATGAAAGCAGTCAATCAGGTGCCGGCGAATTCTGTCATGTTGTTTGAAGACATTGACTGCATGCGCGGAAGTCAGTCTCGCGAAGGACCCGGCTCAGGAGAAGCAAATCGCGAAACAACAACTCTGAATGCGAAGGAGAATGCGCCCCCAAGCGGCGTCACGCTCTCTGGGTTGCTGAATGTGCTGGACGGTTTTCATGCTCCGCATGGTGTGCTGTTTGTAATGACAACGAATCACGTCGAGAAGCTGGACCCGGCGCTACTGCGTCCGGGGAGGATCGATTACAAGCTTTTCTTGGGCAAGGCAACCGATCCGCAAAAAGCGGAGCTCTATCGGAGGTTTTTCCCTGATGCATCGGAACTAGAAGCCCGAACCTTTGTCGAAGCTTCTCGATCCGCAGAAACGATGGCGGAGTTTCAAGGTTTGCTCTTGGCACTGGAGCTGAAAGACGATCGCTTGCATCCGGTGGCTGCAAGTCACGGAATCCTAGTGTAAAGAATCGCCGGTGGCGATGTGCAACCGTTCCTTCGAATGGGGCGGGTTGGAATCCCGCCTCGGCCCTACGCATGGTGTGGCGCAGTGACCGCCGCCGGTGCGCTCGAGAAACACTCCGGGAGTGTTCGCAGCGGATTACGCCGAGGTTTTGTCACAGTGAAAGCACCAGCTGATCGAGGATAGATCGCTCAGAGAACATCGAACGCTCTTTCGAAAGGAGGCCGCCCATGGCCCGACTCAACACACTGAATCTCAACCCTGCAACTCGTACGCATGAAGGCACGCCCGCACGGCACATCTCTGCCGCGATGCAACTGCGACGTTCGGTGCTCGCCTGCCTGCTTTGGGAGAGCCAGTTTTATGAGGATGGGGTCGAAATCACCGGTCGCATTAGCGAACTGGTTCCGAAGGTTGCGGCTGAACAAGTGGCCGGGCTCGCCATCGAAGCTCGCGAGCAGATGAAGCTGCGTCATGCGCCTCTTCTGCTTGTTCGCGAGATGGCTCGACACCAAACGCACCGTGGGCCGGTTTCGGAGACTCTCGCACGCGTGATCCAGCGTGCCGATGAACTCGCCGAGTTCGTTGCTGTGTACTGGAAGGACGGACGTGTCCCGCTGTCGGGCCAGGTGAAGAAGGGACTGGCGGCAGCTTTCCCGAAGTTTGATGAGTATCAGCTTGCCAAGTACGATCGCGGCGGGCTGATTAAACTGCGGGATGTGCTCTTCCTCTGCCACGCGAAACCTCGCGATGAGGCACAGGCGGCAGTGTGGAAACGTCTCATCTGGGGTCGCCTGACGACGCCTGATACGTGGGAGGTTGCACTCTCGTCCGGCCTCGAAAAGCGCGAGGCCTGGGAGCGAATGCTTCGCGAGCGGAAACTAGGCTCGCTGGCTCTGCTCCGTAATCTCCGCAACATGCGTGAGGCCGGGGTCAGTGACCAGTTGGTCGTGAGCGCTCTGCGGGAGATGAAGACGGATCGCGTTCTGCCGTTCCGCTTCATTTCCGCCGCACGCCACGCGCCTATGCATGAGGCCCATCTTGAGCAGGCAATGTTCCGCTCGCTTAAGAATCAGCCTCCGCTGGCGGGGGTGACCGCGTTGGTTGTCGACACCAGCCCCTCGATGTGGATGGCGCGACTCAGCCGAAATAGCGACATGGATCGCTTCGAGGCTGCCGCCGGGCTTGCCATTCTGCTTCGGGAGACTGCAGAGCGAGTGAACGTGTACGCATTCAACGAGAAGGCGTACGAGGTTCCCCCGCGACGTGGCTTTGCGCTACGCGATGCTCTGGCTGCAACCAGAAGCAACTGGAGTCGGGGCGGGCTTGCTGTGGCTGCCGCGAACCGCGATGGCTATGACCGGATCATCGTGATTACGGACGGCCAGTGGCACTTCTCGGACACCACCACCGTGCCAGGTTACGGTGAGGGCGATCCGCAAACCGTTGCGCCGGTGCCGCTCACGAAACAGGCGTACATGATCAATGTAGCCAGTTACAAGAACGGTGTCGGTTACGGCAAGTGGAAGAACATCGATGGCTGGAGTGATTCAATCATCGAGTACATCCGTGCGCTAGAAAAGACCCCATTGGTCAATTGAACTCCACGGGCTCGGCGTTTCGCTGGGCCCATAAAGTTTCACAAATTGTGATGCAACGCAGCAGGATAATCAGCTCGGGGATCTCGCCTCGTCCTCTTCAAAAAGCAAACCCTCTACACTCGCCGCATCCAAAAACTGGAAGGCCAGATGCGGTCGCCGTCGGCCGTGGGCACAAAGCGGCGCTTCGATTCCGGCATATCGCGATAGCTGTGCCGCCAATGGGGGAAGCACTGTTCGAGCGCCATTGGGTGATACGCCTGCATCGCGCTCGCTGCCCACAGTACCTCGAACTCTCGATTGAAACTGAGAAAGGCCTGAAGCAAGTACTGCTCCGACCAGAACCAGAGTCTGTTCAACACCGCGTCGCGGGGATAGTCGAAAGGTAAGAAAATGTCATGAATGTGGACCAATACGCCCGGGCGAAGCCGCGGCAGAATCTGTAGATACTCCCGAGTCACATCGCTCCCGGTCGCCACCACATGGCTAGAATCAATGAAGAGAATGTCTCCCCTCGTGAGCACATCAAAAAATTCCAGATCAACGTCCTGAACCGCGCACGGAACCTGCTCTAATCGATCGCCCCAATCGGCGCCAGGAAGTCTCTCCGGGCTGGGGTCGATGGAAACAAGTTTGCCCTCAACCCGATCCCAGGCAGCATTTCGCTCTAGCGCTGCGGCCAACACCCGGGTGCTGTAGCCAGTACCGATCTCCACGATATGAATGGGCTTCGAGCGGCGGACGAGGCCGTAGGCGACCTCCGCGTCCACTGACTCAAAATAGCCGTTGTTGTAGTGATAGGCATCGCCGCATGGGCCACTCGAGAAGTCGCACTCAGCTGCAAATCCTGCCAACTCCCGGCCCAACTGAGCTTGCTCATGCAGGGACACACCAGGCGGAAGCGGGTACTTGCACCAGTCACGTTTTCCCAATTCAGCAACGTCGGGGACGGGCCAATAGAAATGGTTTGGAGTTACGCTGATTCCCAGATATTGCAAGGCGCGAAAAACGTTCACCATCAGCGGAAAAATGAATGGTTCCTCATGCAGCCGTCGTACTCCGGCCACCAACCATCGCTTTGCTCTGCTCCCCTGATGCGCGGCCGGGGATCCTGCATGTGGCAGCGCATCCTCTCCGATGAGGCGAGTAGAATTTGGCGAGCCTGGACTCACACTGAGCATGAAGTCATCCCCACTCACTTTTGTTGGATGGGGAAACCCTTGCAATGGTGCACTGGGCGCGGAAGGCTGGGGAGAGCTCGTCTAAAGAGCCTTACACCGGGGTTGGTGAATAGTGGGAACCCCGGTCCGTGTACCCGACCACCAAGTACCTTGGGATCCTGAAGATGCGCTCTAGAAACTAAGTCTTGCGCTTAAGGTCTTCAGGTGTGCTGGCGAGAGCACAAGCCTCTAAGGAACAATTAAAAAAACCAGTCCTTCTACGGGAGGCCACAGACGGCAGCTGTGAGCAGGGAGACTGCGGCTTCGACTTCTTCGCGAGACGTTGTTCGTCCTAGGCTGAAGCGAATTGCTCCCATTCCTACCTCGACTGGGATCTTCATAGCCTTTAGAACCGGAGACAACTCAACCGAGCCGGAATGGCAGGCTGAACCCGTAGAAGCAGCAACATCTTTCATCCTGGCCAGGATCTCTGATCCCACTTTGCCTACGAAGCTGACGTTGAGGGTGTTGGGCAAACGCTCGTCAGGATGGCCATTGAGCACGACAGCCCGCCCAAAACGCTCTTGCAATTGCTGCCAGAACACATCACGCAATTGGCGTACAGGTTCCATCCCTACCCAACTTTCAGCAAGCGCACAAGCCGCACCGAGTCCAATCTCGAGCAGGATGTTCTCGGTACCCGCGCGCCGCCCGTTTTCGTGTCCAGCTCCGTGAATCAGAGGCTCCAATCGGACGCCGTCACGGACATAAAGTGCGCCCATCCCTTTCGGCCCATACATCTTATGGCCCGCTACCGACAGCAGGTCGACACCAAGTTCATCTACGCGAGTACTAATTTTGCCGACAGATTGTGCAGCATCCGTATGAAAAAGGATTCCGTGTTCTTGGGCAATCCGAGCGACGTCAGCGATCGGCTGAATGGTTCCAACCTCGTTATTAGCATGCATGATGGAAATCAATTTCGTGCGCGGCCTGATCCCTCGCCTCACGTCGTCGGGGTTGATCCGCCCGAAGTGGTCGACGGGCAGGTAGGTCAGTTCCGCGCCGAGGCGTTCTAGAAACCGGCATGGATTGATGATTGCAGGGTGCTCCACTTGCGAGGTGATGATGTGCACCCCAGATCTTTCGTGGGCAAAGAACACACCTTTGAGCGCATGATTGTTGGATTCGCTGCCCCCGCTCGTAAAGACGACCTCCTCCGGGGTGCAGCCCAAAAGAGCAGCGGCCTGAGACCGCGCTTTTTCAACGGCCTTGCGGGCGGGCTGACCCGCCCAGTGGTCGCTCGATGGGTTGCCGAACGGCTCTCGGAGTAGTTGCTGCATAGCCTCCGCCACTTCGGGAGCAAGTGGGGTACTGGCGTTGAAGTCGAGGTAGATGCGGTGCTGCTTGCGCGCAGTCATAGGAGAAGATTGCGGTTTGCGAGTGAATGAAGAGATCAGTGCTCTGCATTCTTAGCGTAAGACATTATCCGGAAACGCGCTCGCTAATCGCAATCGCACAAAACCTGAATCTCATCGTGGGCCGTTTGCAGAGGAGACTAGCCGAAATGGATCGCAGCCCGGAACATCTTCGAGCGCTGATGTAACGAACCCACGACTCGAATCTCAAGTCTTCCTCCCGTGCTTTGTTGGCCGGGCGGGGGAAGGCCAATGCTACAATCTCGGATAATTGGAGCGTATGCGGACACCGTACGGCCTCACCATTCTCGACGACTGTCTCACCTGCCCGGTGCGGGAGGAGCATCTTTTTTGCAACTTGCCTCATGCAGCCGTAAAAGAACTGAACGAAATCAAGTCCACTGCCACCTATCCCAAATCGGCAGTCTTGTTTATTGAAGGACAGCAGCCGCGGGGCGTATTCGTGCTTTGCGCCGGAAAGGCGAAACTGTCAACTACTTCCAGTGAGGGGAAGACTCTCATAACGAAGATCTCCCAATCCGGGGATGTTCTGGGCCTGAATGCTGCGATTTCGAATCACCCTTACGAAGTTACGGCTGAGATGATCGAGCCGGGCCAGGCGAACTTCATTTCTCGCGATGCGCTGATGCAATTCCTCAAGAAGCATGGGGAAGTCGCGTTGAGAGTGGCAGAACAGTTGAGCCGGAATTACTACACAGCTTATGAAGAAATTCGCACATTGGGGTTGACCACATCTCCGGCGGAAAAATTAGCCAAGCTCTTGCTCTCTTGGTATCCGGAAAAGCTGCAAACGAACCAGCAAGCGCAGGTAAAACTCACCCTCACTCACGAGGAGATAGCCGAGATGATTGGAACTACGCGCGAGAC
>Ga0134128_10004907_pt1 | contig 16265 bp, 14 predicted proteins | sample KB31754_FD_96462 | JGI IMG/M metagenome (GOLD analysis project Ga0134128, IMG submission 96462) | Terrestrial soil microbial communities with excess Nitrogen fertilizer from Kellogg Biological Station, Michigan, USA - KB3-175-4 | ecosystem: Environmental > Terrestrial > Soil > Unclassified ...
AAAGAATCAACAGCTTCGACTACTAATTCACAGCCCAGAAGCGCAACAGTTTTCACCTATTACGCAGCGCAACATAACAAGCCGTCATCTTAGGAGTCCTGTTTTCCGGCTTCGTTATCCACTCAGACGAGGGCTTGGTTGAGGCTTCCGGCGGAAGGCGTAGCCATTCGAGACTGGGTGGCTACCGGCGAAGAGCGGACCTGGGGCCCAGCAAGCGGCGGCGCAGCTGTGCGGCGCGGAAATAGGCGGCGGCAGCCTCGTTCGCCCGTCCCGCTGCCTGGTAGGCATTAGCCAGCCAGATCTGGGCGTCATAGTTGTCGGGGACCAGGTGGGTGGCCTTCTGGAAGGCGGCAATGGCGGCATCATACTGCCGCAGGTTCATCTCTGAGATTCCCAGGCCGAACTCGGCCTGGGCGGACCCGGGATTCAGGGCCAACGCATTTTGAAACGCACTGACGGACTCCGCGTGCCGGCCCTGCTTTTGCAGGACCGCTGCCAGCTGCAGCCAGATTCCTTCCTCGGCGGGATTGAGGCGAGCCGCCTTCTGCAGTTCCTTGGTTGCATCGGGCAAGCGCCCTGTGCTGGCCAGGAGCGCGCCCAGCCCGCTGCGGGCCGCGAGGTTCCGTGGGTCAAGCTGCAGCGCGCGACGATAGCATTTTTCGGCTGGGTCAAATTGCTTCTTGCCGGCATAGGCCGCGGCCAGCAGGGAGAGGGCGGAGGGGTTGTCATTTAAGGCGTGCAGTGCGTTCAAGCGGCGAATCGCTGTGTCTGGGTCGCCTCTCCCCAGGGCTTCGCGTGCGGCCGCGATGTTCACCACCGCGCCCCGAGCCTTACTCACCGCGGTGTAGCCCGCAATCAGCACGACTAACCCAATGCCATATACCAGCCCCTCCCGGAGATGCCGCTTTCGCGGGTGAACGGCAGGCGGGCCCACCGCGATTCCAATGAGCACTCCGAAAATCAGACCGCCCAGATGGGCACCATTATCAATTCCACCCTTAAGGAAGCCATAGGTGAGGTTATAAGCCGAAAAGGCAACCAGGCTGGCCAATGCAATCCACAGTTCCCGGCGCGGCACCGGCAGTTTGCCCAGCAAAAGCGTAGCCATCAGCACACCGGCCAGCCCAAAGATGGCTCCCGAGGCGCCGGCGCTGACGATCGTAGGGTTTCGCGCCAGGGAAGCGATTCCCCCAGCAATGCCCGTGAGACCGTAGACCAGGAGCATGGATGAACGCCCCCAGATGCTCTCGGTCATCAATCCCACTTCGTACAGGCACCACATGTTGATCAGCAGGTGGGCCAGTCCAATATGGACAAACATGTAGCTGATGAAGCGCCACCACTGGCCACCCATGGTCAGCGGTCCATAATTCCCCCCCCACTCCAACACCAATCCGCCGTCGAACTTGAGGATATGGTGTGCACTTGCGGACATGGCCAGGAAAACCAGGACGTTGACAGCCACCAGGGCCGCGGTCGCCGAGTGCAGCGCCTTGCTGCCGGCGGGGGATGCCGCCAAGACGTTGTCGCGGGAAGAGGCCGCACTGGGCATGGTCATTGCATGGCCTCGGCTAGAGGCGGCTCCTTGGCCCTTACCCAAGTTGGCGGGACGCTGGGCAGCCTCAGGCCATGAGCCATAGGGCTAATAATATAACTGCCTGGCGACGCGTAGGATTGGGAACTGCCCACATCATGACCTCTCTAAGGGTGCACCGGGCATGAGGATGTCATTGCACGAGCGCTTGTACAACTGGCTATCGCCCGCCGATGGCCCGGGCCAGGGCGACTTAATCTTTGTGCTGGCCGGTCGCCAAAGCCGCAAGCTTTATGCACTGGAGCTGTTTCGCCAAGCCCTTGGCGGCACGCTGCTGATGAGCGTGGGCCGCTTCGAAATCCGCAAGTTTGCGCAACTCCCAATTCCGGCTGATGTTGACCTGCTGCAGATAGCGAGCACGACGCCACCACGCTTGCGACACTATTTCGTGCGATTTCAGAACGGCATTGGCGAGGCGGAGCGGGTACCACGCGGACGTTTTGGCACCCTCAGTGAGATTCAGGCCCTGGCCCAGTGGCTGGAAGTACGACCGCAAATCGGCAGTGTGCTCGTGGTCAGCAGCGGCCCGCATCTGCGGCGGGTGCGGGCGTGCTGCCGAGCGATACTTCCGGCCCGCCTGCAGGTGTCGTTTGCCGCCGCACCAGAATCCGGGGAGGTGAAACCCAGCACCTGGCTCGACCGGAAGTGGCGAGCCCTGGTTCTGAAGGAAATTCCCAAGCTGGTCATCTATCGGCTGGTCCTGAGCGCCAGGGCGTTATGCCGCCGCTGATTTGCGCTGCTAACCGCGAGCTCTGGTTACAACATTTAACAATCCTTGACAAATCGTTACGTGCGCTGCGGCGCGGCCTTGAATCCAACCTAGCGAGCAAGACAATTGGTAAGGAACCTGGAGGGCTATATGAAACGCGGCAAATGGATAGCGGCAACTGCAGCACTGGCAATCGGGCTCAGCGCGGGAGCGTTCGCGCAAGATCAAGCCTGGCAGGGACGAGATCGGAACCGGACCGTCTACAGCCAGCGCAATACCCGCGATCGCGCTCGAGTTTGGAACAACAATTACCGGGGTGGCGGCGACCGCTACAGCGATCGGGATAGCCACGACCGCGACCGGGACCGCTATGATCGCGACCACCAGATGACAGACCGCGATCACCGCGATCGCGACCATGCCCGGCGGGACCGGGACGACCGCGGCAGAGATCGCGACTAAAGCTCGCGTTCAGCGTATCCAGCTCTCGCTAACATACGGTGCTGAGCCCCATGAGCAAATCTGTGGGGCTCGGCTTTTGTGGTTGACTTGCCTTCGAAAGAGTTACATCACCAGGCCGAAATGTTCAGGTGCCCGGAGCAGCGGGAACGGGTATGGCCAGCCCTTCCGCGGCCACAGCAACTCGGTTGCGGCCGCCGGATTTGGCAGCGTAAAGCGCGGAATCTGCGGCCCGCATCACTTCGCCGGCATCGGACGGAGCAAGGCTGCTGGCGATACCCATGCTGATGGTGACTTGCCGGTCATCCAGGGAAATGCGGACATCGGCGACCGCTTTTCGGAGTCGGTCAGCAATTTCATAAGTGCCTTCCAGTCCGGCCCCGGGAAGGATAATCAGAAATTCTTCACCTCCGTACCGCCCCAGCAAGTCATAGTTACGAAGGCCTTCTGCCAGCGTAGAGGAGACCAGTTGCAGAACGGCGTCTCCCACTTGGTGGCCGTAAGTGTCATTAATCGCCTTAAAGTGGTCAAGATCGCCCAGGATCACGCCCACGCTCCCACCATTACGCTGGGCGCGATTTAATTCCCGGGTAAGGCTCTCGGAGATAGCCCGCCGATTCAAGGTACCGGTGAGCGCGTCGTGGGTGGCCTGGTAGGTTAGGATGCCTTGGGTTTTGATTAACTGATGCTGGGTAACCAGAAGTCTTGCGCAACAACATAAAAACGAGAGCAGCACTACGGCGCCCTCGAGGGTGAAGTGCCGCTGCGACGCAAGGGCGGAAGCGCCCAGTTCCATTCGCGCCGACATGCCGAATATGAGCAGAGGATAGAGCAGAGGAAAGATTTCTTCCGGCATTCCGACGCGAGGACGCTCTGGAGGCAGGGTTGGTTCCGCAGCTGGCTCCGGCTTCCAACTGGCGGCCACCAATACGGGAACGAAAAGCGAGATGCTCCACAGCAGATCAAATGAGGCGCCTGTAACCTCGGAATGTCCGGGACCGTAGTAATACAGGGCATCGGCTGAAGAGGAAACGAGAAGAATGATTACAACCCGGGTTAAAGCCGCCCGGGTCTCCGGCCGAGCCACAAGGAACCTTCGCAGCCAAAGTGCCGCAATCAGTATTCCGTAGTAAGCGAACAAAGAAGGCCACACCGAGTGGGCCAGTTCCGTGCCGTAGTTTGAGTCCGAGGGAAACCTGACAAAATACTCGTAGGCTGCCACCCAGAATAGAATTCCCTGGGTGAAGTCGAGGATTGCCGTCGAACTGATGCGGAAAGATTCGCTTTCGAGATCCAGGAAAAGCGCCAGTCCCAAAGGCGCAAACCAAAATGTGAAACAAATATCGTTGAACGTCTTGCTGATGGCGGCGGCGGAACCGAAATCGGAATAGACGGCCAGGGTTTGGGCGAGTAGCCAGATACCGTAAGAAAGGGCTACCAGGCGCCAGATATAGCGGGCAGATCGGACAGAGCGCTTGGCCGCCTGCAGGGCTGCAATGGCGACGATTATTCCCAGGCCAAGCTGAACCAGGTCAGAAATCAGACCCGCAGTCCTTGAATTGCCTGGGGCGAGCAGCGCCACCGCGTGGGCACAAAGCAGGACTGAGGCTATAACCGTTAAAGGACGGAGTAGGCGCACAACGACCGGTTGTCCCTTCGGGCGACCCGAAGCCCCTCATTTGCTGAACTCCTTATGGTGCGAAATGTGTAGCCTCACCGGCAAATGACCATAGTAACCACGGATAAATTGCGGGAATGAGCACCGCGTCCATGCGAGATGTCGACTCGGACTTGAGCACCACACGCAGGTGAGCCCATCGGCTCCAGTTGGTGGGTGGTTAGGCGCTGGTGGTCTCAAGTTGAGAACCGCACATGTAGCCGCTCGAGGCAGGGGAGCGTATAATCCCTGACCATCTGGCGCGGTCTCTCCCAACTCTGACGTAGGTCAAATGACTTTCAGCTAACCAGAGCAGTGTTGCTTACCGCTTTATTGGAATTCCAGCCAAGTCAGCCGCGCCTTTCTTTTCATTCCCGGGGAATTTGTGGACGGGAGCCTGTTAAGGCGATGCCGTCGAAGAAATCGCAAATTTCCTGCAGAGCGGCAGCCCGGATGGCAATTTCCTGGGGATGGCAGAAGGTAAGAAGGTAATGCTTGGGGTAGATATCTTTGATCCGCCGCAGAGCGGCAAGGGTGGTGGCAAGCTTGCCGCTCACTTCCCACCATTCAGTCACAAACTCCACCGCATTTTCCGGGCCGGCCATAGCAATTAGTCCTCTGTGCCTTCGAAGCGTGCCGCCTTGAGCGGGTTAGCCACCGAGAGCTGCCGGCCAAAGAGCAGAACTGGCCCGTGCGGACGGGCCAGAAGCTCGTAAAGCGACCTTTCTCCTGAATTCTGCATCAAATTAAGTGCTGGCCGACTGCGGAGAACAACATGGAACGGACCCTGGAACCAATTCGCGTATTGGCCGACGTGATGAATTACCTCGACCGCGCTTATTGCCGCGGCTCAATCGTAGAGTGGGTCCGCACCGCTCCTGAGGGCGCCGCCTACAGCATCGTGCGCCAGATTTTTGTCCAGGTAGTGGAAGAGTCCGGCAGAACCAGCCATCTACTGCAGGCGGCGTAGCCCCAGGCCGGAACTGCCCCGTTTTCATTTCCGCGAGAAAACCCTTAATTTCTCTACCATCCGTTTCTCCTTAAGTTAGCCAGTCTGGAAGTTAGCCAGTCTGGCCGGCTACCCGGTTTTTATTCCTTTCCTAGGTGCAATGCATACCCAATAGGGGTATAATGTATGTGAGGTCATAAGGAGGAAGCGTGGGCAGCAAACACAATGGCAGCGGGCAACGTCCGCAGCATGCCGCTTATGTGGGCGAGGCGCTGAAGGGCCGCCTGCTGCTGCGGCTGAAGCGCATAGAAGGCCAGGTGCGCGGGCTGCAGCGCATGGTGGAAGAAGAGCGTTACTGTCCGGACGTGATGGAGCAGGTTTCGGCGGTGCAGGAGTCTTTGCGCGCCGTTGGCCAATTGCTTCTACGCAATCACCTTCAGCACTGCGTGACCGGGGCGGTTCGCTCGGGAAGTGAAGCCCGGTCCAACCAGGTATATGACGAACTGGCGTCGCTGTTTTTCAAGCACGCTCGTTGAGGTGGGAGATGACGGAACTTGTCCAAGATCCCGTATGTCACATGAAAGTGGACCCGGCCAAAGCCAGGGCCCAGGCGGAGCACCAGGGCAAAACTTACTATTTTTGTTGTCCGGGCTGCGCGCAGAAGTTCCAGGCGGATCCGGAACGATATCTGGCCCCCGGGGCCACGGCCGCGGGAGGACTGGTGCAATTAGGCGCCATTGGGAAAACTGCCCCGGGAGCGACTGGGCATTCGGGCTCACCTGCCCTGGCGCGCGCCAGCAGCGCACCAGCGCCGGTTGAGCGGGCAACACCTGCCACAGCTTCCAGCACCGGAGCTGCCGTTTACACCTGTCCCATGGACCCGGAGGTGCGCCAGAGCAAACCTGGTGCCTGTCCTAAGTGCGGCATGGACTTGGAGCCGGATGTGGCGGCCGCCGCTCCGGTGAAGGTCGAGTACACCTGCCCCATGCACCCGGAAATTGTCCGCGATCAGCCGGGTGCCTGCCCCATCTGCGGCATGGATCTGGAGCCACGCACGGTTACCGCGGCTCCGGCAGAAAACGTCGAACTGCGCAAAATGAAGCGGCGCTTCTGGGTGAGCGTGGCGCTCACCGTGCCGCTTTTAGTGATTGCCATGACCGGCATGATGGCGCATGCCGGTACCGGGGCGCGGCTGTTGAATTGGATTGAACTGGCGCTGGCTACGCCGGTGGTGCTGTGGGCGGGCTGTCCATTTTTCCAGCGCGGCTGGGCATCGGTGGTCAACCGCAGCGTCAACATGTTCACGCTCATTTCCATGGGCATCGGGGTGGCTTACGTGTACAGCGTGGTAGCCACCATAGCGCCGGGAATTCTGCCTCGGTCCTTCCGCGGAATGGACGGCGCCGCGCACGTCTACTTCGAGGCGGCGGCCGCCATCACCGCACTGGTGCTGCTGGGACAAGTCCTGGAGTTGCGGGCGCGCAGCCAGACCTCCAGTGCCATTCGGGCCTTGCTCGACCTCTCGCCCAAAATCGCCCGCCGCCTGCAGGCCGATGGCAGCGAGGAGGATGTCACCCTGGACCAGGTTCATCCTGGCGATCGCCTGCGCATCCGTCCCGGGGAAAAGGTTCCAGTGGATGGAGTGGTGCTGGAAGGCGCCAGCTCAGTGGACGAATCCATGATTACCGGGGAATCCATACCTGTGGAGAAGGGAGCCGGCAGCCGCATGGTCGGGGGCACGGTGAACGGCACCGGCCCACTGGTGATGCGAGCGGAGCGCGTGGGCAGCGAAAGCCTGCTGGCGCAAATCGTGCGTCTGGTTGGCCAGGCGCAGCGCAGCCGGGCGCCCATCCAGCGAATCGCCGACCACGTCTCCGCCTGGTTCGTTCCCACCGTCATTGCCATCGCTGTGGTCACGTTTATCTGCTGGGCGATTTGGGGGCCGCAGCCGCGCTTGGCCTACGCTATTGTGAACGCAGTGGCGGTGCTGATCATCGCCTGCCCCTGCGCCCTGGGTCTGGCCACGCCGATAGCCATCATGGTGGGAACGGGGCGGGGCGCCCGCGCCGGCGTGCTCATCAAGAATGCGGAAGCGCTCGAAATTCTGCAGAAGGTGGACACTCTGGTGGTGGACAAAACCGGCACACTTACCGAGGGCAAGCCGCGGGTTATGTCGGTGCTGCCGGCGGATGAACTGGAACAGGCGGAGCTGCTGCGCCTGGCCGCCAGCCTGGAGCGGGGCAGTGAGCATCCCTTGGCTTCCGCTCTGGTGCGGGCGGCCGAGGAACGCAAACTGGCGCTGGCCGAGGCGCGGGAGTTTCGCTACCGCACCGGACGAGGCGTCACCGGGCGGGTGGAGGGCAGGGAAGTGGCGGCGGGCAATGAGCGCCTGTTCGAGGAGATCGGAGTGCCGGCGGCGGATTTGCTTGCGCGCGCACAATCTTTGCGCTCGGAAGGCCAAACCGTCATTCTGCTGGCTGTGGACCGCCGGCCAGCGGGAGTGATCGGCATCGCCGACCCCATCAAGCAGTCCACTGCGCAAGCCATCAGCGAACTGCGCGCCGACGACGTGCGCATCATGATGCTCACCGGGGACAGCCGGGCCACAGCAGAGGCGGTGGCACGGAAGCTCGGCATCGAGGAGTTCGAAGCCGAAGTGTTGCCAGAAGAGAAGTCCGAAGTGGTGCGACGGTTACAGTCGCAGGGCCGAATCGTCGCCATGGCGGGTGACGGGATCAATGACGCGCCCGCGTTGGCGCAGGCAGAGGTCGGCATCGCCATGGGCACCGGCACCGACGTGGCCATGGAGAGCGGCGGCATCACGTTGATCAAAGGCGACCTGCGCGGCATTGTCCGCGCCCGCCGCCTCAGCCAGGCCACCATGCGCAACATCCGCCAGAACCTGTTCTTCGCTTTCATCTACAACTCCATGGGTGTGCCCCTGGCGGCGGGAGTGCTCTACCCGTTCCTGGGCGTGCTGTTGAGTCCCATCATAGCGGCTGCCGCCATGAGCTTCAGTTCCGTGTCCGTGATCACGAATTCGCTCCGCCTGCGCAATGTTCAGCTGTAAAAGGCCCCTGAAGGACGCAGCGTTTGCGGTTCTCGATTTATAAGGCCGCTTGTGATCACTGACCACTGGCCACTGAGAACTGCTTTATCGCGGCCAGGCCACGGTCAGCAGGAAAGCGCTGTCCTGAAGCGCCTCCACGTCGTGTTGCACGCCGCGATCGAGCACCAGCAGGCGCCCCTGGGGCAGGTCGAACTCGCGATCGAGAGCGTGCATGCGAATGTGGCCGGTCACAGCCTGCACGGAAATTCGCCCGGCGGAGTGGTGCTCGTGGATATGGCTCCCGCCTTTCATGGCCGTCAGGACCACGCGGAAGTCCTCATATTTAATCATCGTTTTTGCGTTGCGACCGCTTTCGTAGGCGGGTTCGCGGCGCAATTTTTCAATTTCCGCCGCCAGGTCGAATTCCAGATACGGACCCGCCGTGGTGTCGGGCCCGCGCTGCGGGCCAGGATTCTGAGTCAGGCTTGCCATGGATGTCCTCCTAATCAACTTGAGGATATACATCGTGACACGAAATGTCCGTGACAGAAGTCATGGCTGATGGCCAGGTGTTGTCGTCCCAGCCGTTTCCCGACGGTACATGCTGGAATTAGCGGGAAGCCGCATCTAAGGTGGAAGCCTCGGACTTCAGTCCGGGGAATCAGCCTCGAAGGAAAGTGGGCTTTAGCCCCGGTGCCTTGTTCAGCACCGCATTATTTTTCTCCCTCGGCCTCAAACCGTTTACCTCTGTGCGCGTTCGCCACGGGCGTTCCCGCGCTGGCCCGCACCAGCGATTCCACCGGCGCCGCCACCATGAGCAGCAACTGCGCGTGTCCCGGTTTCAGCGCCTGCTGCAGCATGGTCATCTGCTGGGCCGCCCATGCTGAGGGCGCGCGCTGGCCGCGGCCGAGATAGTCGAGCGCCTGCAAGCCGGTGTCCGCGCACAGGGAGAGGCTGTGCGAAAGCGGTGCCACCTCTTTGAGCAGAAACGAACGTTGCAGCAGCGGTTGCAGGCGGGCGTCATTGCCGCGCCATTGGGTAAGCTCGGCATGCAACTGGGCATAAGTCGCGGGTGTGGCCTTGCCGGCGACAACTTGCCCCACCAACTCAGCGAATAGCCGTCCCTGCTCGCTTTCCGGCGGAACCGCATCCACCAGCCGGTTCAGCGGGCTTAAGCTGGTGGCCGGCGTGGCCGCCAAATCTTCCCGAGTGTAATCCTTCACCGGCTCCACCACGTCGGCCAGCACTTTCAGGGGCGCCATGTTGTCCTGGCCGGCGAGCCGGTGCAGCATCAGGTAGTAGCTGGAAACCTGCGTGTTTCCCAGCCATTCCAGCCAGGTGTTGATGAAGGCCAGCCGCCGGTACATGGAATCCATATCGCGAACGCTGGGCGCTGACCACAGCCGTTCCGCAACCACTGCGGCGCGCGGCCACAGCCGCGAATCAAAATTTTCCGGCGACACGTACTCCGACCACAGGCAAGCCTCGCCACCCAGGATGCGTTGCTGCTCCTCCGGGCTGAGGCGGGCGGCGTCACCCGATAGCGGATCCACTTCGTAATGCATGAATGCCGGCTGCATCAGGTCAAGGTAATAGCCACTGGAGAGGATGCCGCGATAACCCTGCTTGGCCGCCTGGGCCAGAGACGCTTGCCCGCGCCAGGACTGGATCATGATGGTCTTGGGCATATCGGGCCGGAGAATTTCATCCCAGCCAATCATGATTTTGTGGTGTTTGCCGACAATCTTTTCCAGGTGAGAGTTGAAGTAGGCCTGTAAGTCGGAGTTGTTTTTGATGCTGTGCTCCCGCATGAACTCCTGGATCTTGGGGTTGGCGTCCCACTGCTTGCCATTGACCTCGTCGCCGCCGATGTGGAAGTAGCGGTCGGGAAACAGGCCCGCCATCTCTTCCACGAACTTGTCGAGGAACTTGTAAGTGCTTTCGCGGGTGGGGTCCATGGCGGGATTGTGGACTCCCCAGGTACGCTCGATCTGGTAAGGGCCGGGGGCGCTAGCCAACTCGGGGTAACCGACGAACCAGGAGATGCTGTGCCCGGGTATATCGAATTCCGGAACCACGCGAATGCCGCGGTCGGCGGCGTACGTAATCAGGTCGTGGATGTCATCCTGGGTGTAGTAGAGGCCGTCGGAGCCTTTCTCCTGCAGCTTGGGGAAGGCTTTGCTTTCCACGCGAAACCCCTGATCATCGGAAAGGTGGAGGTGCAGCACATTCAGCTTCACCGCCTCCATGCCATCCACGGCGCGTTTGACCGCGCTCATGGGTTCAAAACGTCGGGCCACGTCGAGCATCAGGCCGCGCCAGGGGAAACGGGGCTGGTCGTGGATGACCACCGCGGGAACGGCAAAACCTGCCGGCGAGGGTTGCACCAGTTGCAGGAAGGTCTGCAGCGCGTGCATGGCTCCCAGGGTAGTGGGCGCCGTAATGCGGGCGCCGGACGGACTCACCTGCAGGTCGTACGACTCGTCTTCTCCCAGTTCGGGATAGTCCTTGCCGGCATGCTCGGCCGCAATCACCAGGGTGGCGCTGGTCCCATCAGTTGGCCCCATATTCAGCAGCATGCCCGTTTGTCGCGAAAGGTGTTGCAGGAAACGGCCGGCGGCGGCCTGCAGTCGCAGGTCTTTATTGCCGGCAAACCCCACGGAAAATGATTGCGTAATCACCAATTGGCCACTGCCTGCGCGCACGTTCTGGGGCAGCGGCATGAGGTTGAGTTGCGGGGGCGTCTGCATCTCCGGTTGCGCGTCCGTGAAGGAGATGATGGTGAAGAGCAGTATGAGGACAAGAATGGGCTTGGGCATGTGAAACCGGACTCTCCCGAGTAAGCGGAACTCAGCAGGATATAGAAGGGAAGAGGCGGCGGCAAGATTACTTAATCGTTATTGCATTACCACTGTAGATAGGAGAAGAGACGGCTCGGTAGAGGCGTTGCTGGCGACATCGCATGCGCTGACCCTTGACTTCCCGTCTACACCCAGCGGAACCACTTCAGCGCCAGAGCAAACGAAATCACTCCCCAGATCGCCATGATCAGAATCCGGCCGCCCTGGGCGGTCAGCGGCGCGCCTTCCAGGATGGTGGCGCGCAGCGCGTCATTGAGCGCGGTCAGCGGCAGTGCCTTGATGAACGGCTGCACCGCTGCGGGAAAGCGCTCATAAGAGAAGAAGACACCGGAGAACACCCACATGGGCAGCATCACCAGGTTGATGAGCCCGCTGACGCTTTCGATTTTTTCCGCGCGGCAGGCGGTCAGCAGCCCCACGCCGGCAAAGCAGAGCGCGCCTACCGTGCCCACCAGCAGAATAGCGGCCACGGACCCTAGCACCCGCATGTGAAAGACAAGCACGCCGAAGCCGAGCAGCAGCCCCACCTCGATCAGCATCAGCACCAGGCGGCTGCTGGTAAGCGCTAGCAGAAAATCGCTGCGCCGCATGGGGGTGGCCAGGTAACGCTTCAGCAGCTTGCGCTGGCGCATCTCCACCAGTGCGAATCCGATGCCCCACATGGCCGCGTTCATCACGTTCATGCCCAGCAGACCGGGAATGAGGAAATCAATGTAGCGCGCGCCCGGCTCGCTGGAAATCCGCGACGAGGTCGCCAGCGGATTGTGTCGCCCGGCCGCCGTTTGCAGCGCGTCGTCAATCTGGTCCTGCGCCAGCACGCTTTCCGGGCGCGCCGGGTCATAGCGGTATTGGAAACTGCCGTCCGCCCTGGGCTCGATCACCAGCGCGTACTTGCCCAGGCGAAAGCCCTTGAGCGCTTGCGCATCGCTCAGCACCTCCGCGTGAATGGCGGCGTGTTGCGGCGCAGCCTGCAGCAGAGCAAGCGCGCGCTGCGCTCCCGGGCCGGAAACGATGGCCACTGGAGCCACGTCCGCGGGCTTGTTGCGGAACGCGATTCCCAGCCCTAGCGCCAGCAGCAGCGGAAAAATGAACACCCAGAAGATCACCTCCGGCTCCCGCCGCAGCTCACGCATGCGTGCCAGCAGCAGGTGTCCGTACCCGGCCCAGCGGCCGTTCTGCCGGGCAGGGCCCGGCAGCGAGCGTGCCGGTTGAGGCGCTGGGCCTTGCGCCTGCACTTCAGGACTGGCTGTTCTCACAGTCTGCATGGCTTCCTTGCTCAATCAGCTTGGCCAACTCCGAACCGCTGATTCCTGACTCCACATTTCTTCAGTCTTCCCTCAAATGCCTGCCTGTCAAATGGACAAACACGTCCTCCAGGCTGGCCTGGCGCGTCGTGAGGTGAACCAGTTGCGAGCCCTGGCTCTCCACCGCCGCCAGCAGCGCCGGTATGGTCTGATGAGGCTCGCGCACATTGAGCAACAGCATGCCATCGTCCTCATGCACTGAATCCACACCCGGCAGCGCCCGCCATAGCTCCTTCTGGTGCGCGCCATCGTTGCCGCTGGTGGCGAATTCGACCACATGGTGGCCACCCAACCGGGAAATCAACTGCGCCGGCGTGCCCAGGGCGATGATTTGGCCGTGGTCCACGATGGCGATGCGGTCACACAGTCGTTGCGCTTCATCCATGTAGTGGGTGGTGAGCAGCACCGTGCCCCCGCCCCGCTGGAACGCGCGCACAATCTCCCACAGCTGCCGCCGGCTCTGCGGATCAAGGCCGGTCGTCGGCTCATCCAGAAATAGAATCTGTGGATTTCCCACCAGCGCCGTGGCTACCGCCAGCCGCTGCTTCTGGCCGCCGGAAAGCTTCCCAACCCAGCTCTCTGCCTTTTCCGTCAGCTCCAGTTCCTGCATGACGTCTCCTGCAGGACGCGGCCGCCGGTAGAAGCTGGCGAACAATTCCAGCGTCTCCCGCACGCTCAGCTTTTCCGAGAAGCGCGTCTCCTGCAGCGAAATACCCAGCAACTCGCGCAACTCCCGCTGGTGCGCCTGCCAGGTGCGGCCCAGGATGGTGACTTGACCGGCCGTGGGCGCCAGCAAGCCTTCCAGAATCTCAATGGTGGTGGTTTTGCCGGCCCCGTTGGGGCCCAACAGGCCGAAGCACTCTCCGGCCTGGATCTCCAGGTCCAGCCCGCGCACGGCTTCCACTTTGCCATCGTAAGTCTTGCGCAAACCACGGCACTCGATGGCGGCTGCCATCATGGAATCATACCCCAATCGCTCCGCGGGGAAACGAGCCTGCTTGCCAGGCAAACCCCGCCCACCGCAAGATAGTGAGTATGGCCGGCACCCTGCCCAATGGAACTCTCATCTGCATCAGCCAGCTGCGTGCCCAGCTCAGCGAGTGCGGTCAGAAGTATGCCCAGTCCCACGGCCTGGCTCATCAACTCAGCTATGGCGGCGTGCCTGCGGTGGTTTTCCAAGCGTCGGATGACGGCCAGCACGGAAATTTCCTTCCCTCCAGCTATCGCGCCATTCTGAAGAACCCGGAATGGCGCCGGCGCCTGGCTAAACCGCACTCGCAGAGCAAGTCCCTGCCTCGCGCCGGCCGCCGCTGGTGCGAACTGGATTCCGGCAACAGCTCTGACGCTCTGCTTATGAATGTTTTCTGCTTTCCCGGAGTCGCTTCCAACCTTCAGCTGCTTCATCTGCTGGGAGCCGAAGCCGATGCCCCTCCCCATTTCGGCTATCGGGCCCGCGTTCCTCTGCTCCAGGGCAAGTACGACCGCACCGAAGTGGATATGCGCCTGGGAAACCTGTTGGTTGAGGCCAAGCTCACAGAAGGCGACTTCCAGCGCAAGAGCAAGGCAGCTCTCGTCTGCTACCGCGACTTCGCCGATGTGTTTTACCGGCGCCAACTCCCGCAACAGCTAAACTGTTACTTGAGCTATCAGCTAATTCGCAATGTACTGGCGGCCCATGCCACTGGCTTCTCTTTCTGTGTTTTGGCCGATGCGCGACGGCCCGATTTGCTTGAAGCCTGGTTCCAGGTGATGCAGGCCATTCGTCCTGCCGAACTCCGAGTCCGCTGCAAGGTGCTTACCTGGCAGGAACTGGCGATTATGCTTCCCCAAAAGCTTCAAAAGTTTCTTGAGGAAAAATATGCCATCTTTGCGGCCAGCTGAACCTGGTGGCAAAACCCGAGACCTGCGGCATTGGACTATAGGAGTGATCTCCGACACGCACGGTTTGTTGCGCCCTGAAGCGCTGGCCGCCTTGCAAGGCTCTGACTACATCATCCACGCAGGTGACGTTGGCGATCCGGATATTCTTGCGCAGTTAGCGAAAATCGCACCCGTTACCGCCGTGCGCGGCAACGTAGATCGCGGGAAGTGGGCACGCGAGTTGCCGGAAACCAACGTCCTGCAGGTTGACCCGGTTGCCATATATGTGCTCCACGATGTGAGCCGGCTCGATCTCGAACCTCACTCCGCTCAGTTCGCCGCCGTCATCTTCGGCCACTCCCATTGCCCTTCTCAGGAAGCCCGCAACGGCGTTCTCTTTTTCAATCCTGGAGCCGCCGGCCCGCGCCGCTTTAACCTGCCCATTACTGTCGGCCGCCTGGGGATTGCTGGAACTTCGCTCTCCGCCGATATCGTTTCCCTGAGTATTCGCTCTGATTTGGAGACGTAACCAGCCCGCAGTCTACAAACAAGGTTGCACGCAGGGAGAACTGCTTGCCGGCAGAGACATTGCCACCCCTGGCACCGTCTCTCGTCGGATTAAATGGTTACATTTCTACGGAACCGGCATCCTAGGCCGCGCCGCCTACGATCTGGAAGAAGCGGATAATGCTCTCGATACCGCGATAAAAATTTGGGATGTGGAACTTCTCGTTGGGTGCGTGCAGATTGTCGTCGGGCAGGCCAAAGCCCATCATCACGCTGGGAATTTTCAGCGCCTTCTCAAAGTCGGCCACGATGGGAATGGAGCCGCCGGAGCGGATGTACACCGTGTCCTTCTTAAACACGTCGTGCATGGCCTGGGCAGAAGCTTTGATGTACTTGTTGTCGGTGCTGACCACGATGGGATCGGCGATGCTCCACTGCTTGATCTTTACCTCAATGCCCTTGGGCACGATGGACTGGACATATTCGTTGTAGATTTTCCAGATTTCGTCCGGGCGCTGGTCGGGAACCAGGCGCATGGACACCTTGGCATTGGCGCGCGCCGGGATCACCGTCTTAGCTCCGTAACCGGTGAAGCCGCCGGGCATGCCGTGCACCTCCAGCGTGGGCCGCGCCCAAGTGCGGTAGAGCACAGAGTAGCCGGATTCGCCGGTCAGTACCTTGGAACCGACTTCGGTCTTGCGGTAGTGCTCTTCGTTGAAGGGCAGCCGCTCCCAGGCTTTCAGTTCATCCGCGGTGGGCTTCTCTACCCGATCGTAGAAGTGGGGAATCAGGACCTTGCCGGTTTCATCTTTCAGCTTGCCGATGATCCGGACCAGGGCTTCGAAGGGATTGGGGGCCGCGCCGCCATACACTCCGGAGTGCAGGTCGGTCATGGGGCCGCTGGCTTCCAGTTCGGTATAGCACATACCGCGCAACCCCACGCACAGGCTGGGCGTTTCCGGGGCGAACATTTCCGTATCGGAGACCAGGGCAAAGTCCGACTTGAGCCGATCGGGATGGTCGCGCACGAAGGCGGCGATGGATTCGCCGCCCACCTCTTCCTCGCCTTCGATGAGCAGGCGCACGTTCAGCGGCAGCTTGCCGTTGCCCGTCTTCATCAGCGCTTCCAGCGCCTTCAAATGCATGTACATCTGGCCCTTGTCGTCCACGGCGCCGCGGGCATACAGGTTCTGGTTGCGCTCAGTGGGATCAAAGGGCGGGGACTTCCACTCGTCCAGCGGATCGGGGGGTTGCACGTCGTAATGGCCGTAGCACAGCGCCGTAGGCTTGCCGGCGGCGTGCAGCCAGTCGCCATA
>Ga0134128_10004908_pt1 | contig 16264 bp, 13 predicted proteins | sample KB31754_FD_96462 | JGI IMG/M metagenome (GOLD analysis project Ga0134128, IMG submission 96462) | Terrestrial soil microbial communities with excess Nitrogen fertilizer from Kellogg Biological Station, Michigan, USA - KB3-175-4 | ecosystem: Environmental > Terrestrial > Soil > Unclassified ...
CACGCGGCCAGGCCCGGGCCGGGCGGGAGCTGATCAGCGATCGCGCCGGTCAGCTCCCGCGGCGTCCCGTCTTCCGCCTCAGTAGCGGCTTCCTCAGCAGCGGCTTGCTCGTCACCGGCCGTTCCGGTCTGGGTGACGCCGAGCGTGGCCAGCAACTCACCGAGGTCCAGGTCGTGAGTCCAGCTCAGGCCCTGGCAGGGGTGGTGATCAGTGTCGATGGGTGCTGGCATCTGGATCACCTCCCGTGTTCAAGCTTCTTCGATAAGGCTATCGACCACCTCTGACATTCTGGCCATCGAAACGAATCTATAAGCGAGAGAAAGTTGAGGGGATCGGCGCTTGACATCACCTCATCTAACGGTTATCTATATAGCTAACCGTTAGGAGGCGGTGTGCAGCAGGAAGTGGTGCTGGCGTTGCTGGCCAAGGAGCCATCGCATGGCTACGAGCTGCGGGCGCGGCTCGGTCAGGCGCTGGGGCCGCTCGGCGACTCGATGAACGCGGGACAGATCTACGTGACGCTGGCCCGGCTGGAGAAGGCGGGCCTGGTCACGTCGGAGCGCTCGGCCGGCCTGGCGGACCGGCCGGACCGCAAGGTGTACGAGCTGTCGGCGGCGGGGCAGCTGCGGGTGGCGGGGTGGCTGGCCGAGGTGAGCTGGCCTAAGCCGGACCTGACGGAGTTCCACCTGAAACTGGTCGCGGCGGCGGCGGCCGGGCTGGCCGACCCGGTGGCGATGGTGGACACCCAGCGGCGCGAGCTGCTGCGGCGACTGAGAGAGGCGCAGCGCGCGGCGATGGCGGAGCCGGACGGCTCGGCGGCGGGGCTGCTGCTGGAGGGGATCGTGCTCCGGCTGCAGGCGGACCTGCGCTGGCTGGAGGAGTGCGAGCGGAACTGGACGGGCCGGAGGAGGCCATCATGAGCGAGACGCCGGGCAGCGAGACGCCGGGCAGCGAGACGCCGGGCACGCCGGTGGTGCGGGTGGTCGGGCTGCACCGGGAGTACGGCCGGGAGGCCGGCCTGGTGCGCGCGGTCGACGGGGTGGACCTGGAGGTGGCGGCGGGGGAGACGCTGGCGGTCATGGGGCCGAGCGGCTGCGGGAAGTCGACGCTGCTGCACCTGCTGGGCGGGCTGGACCGGCCGACGGCGGGGGAGATCTGGCTGTCCGGGCAGCGAGTGGACCAGATGTCGGAGCGGGCGCTGGGGCGACTGCGCCGGGACGGGGTGGGCTTTGTCTTCCAGGCCTTCCACCTGATGGACGAGCTGACGGCGGTGGAGAACGTGGAGCTGCCGGCGCTGCTGGCCGGACGCTCGCCGCGGGCGGCCCGGCGCCGGGCGGCGGAACTGCTGGACCGGGTCGGGCTGGCCGACCGGGCCTCGTTCCTGCCGTCGGCGCTGTCGGGCGGGCAGCGGCAGCGGGTGGCGGTGGCCCGTGCGCTGAGCAACGACCCGCTGGTGGTGCTGGCCGACGAGCCGACGGGCAACCTAGACAGCGAGGCCACGGTGGACGTGCTGCGGCTGTTCGAGGAGCTGCACGAGGCCGGGCAGACGCTGGTCGTGGTGACCCACGACGCGCGGATCGCGGCCACGGCGGACCGGCTGATCTCGATGCGCGACGGGGCGTTCGTGGACGAGACCCGGCTGACCGGCGGCAGCAGCGGGCAGCTGGGCGCGCTGGCCGGGCTGGAGGGCTGACCCGGTGGGACGCCTGGCGCTGATCGGCCGGCTGGCGGCCAGGGACCTGCGGCGGCGGCCGGCCCAGGCCGGGCTGCTGCTGATCGCGATCATGGCGGCGACGACGACGCTGACGCTAGCGCTGGCGCTGCACGGGGTGACCGGCCATCCCTACCAGCGGACCAGGGCCGCGACCGCGGGGCCGGACGTGGTCGCCGAGTACGGGCCGCCCGGCACCGGCCAGCCGAGCCAGCCGAGCCAGCCCAGCCAGCCGGTAACGCCGGACGCGCGGCCGCTCATCCACGCGCCCGACGTCACTGAGCACAGCGGGCCGTTCCTGGCCGCCAGCGTCCTGCTGCGGGCGCACGGCATCGCGGTCAGCGTGCTGGCCGAGGGGCGGGCTCCGGGCCGGGCCAAGGTTGACCAGCCGCTGGTGACCTCCGGCACCTGGGTGCGCCCGGGCACGGTGGTGCTGGAGCGCACGCTGGCCACGGCGCTCGGGGTCCGGCCGGGGGACGCCGTCACCCTGGGCGGCCGGCGATTCAAGGTGGCCGGGACGGCGGTGAGCGCGGCCCAGACGCCGTTCCCCAACATGTGCGAGGCCGGCTGCATGACATCAGGCGGGGGCCCCGGTCCCGGGCTGGCCTGGGTGACACCGGCCAGCGCCCGCGCGCTGGCCCGCCAGGCTGCCTGGATCTACGTGCTGAACCTGCGGCTGACCGACCCGGGCCGGGCCCCGGCGCTGGCGGCCGAGTTCGGGCAGAACCGGAGGCTGACCCCGGCCGCGTCGCTGCTGATCCCCTGGCAGGTGGTCAGGAACGCGGACGGCCTACTGGTGGCCGACGAGCAGAGCGTGCTGGAACCGGGTAGCTGGCTACTCGGGCTGCTGGCGGTGGCCACGGTCGGGGTGCTGACCGGGGGCCGGGTGGCCGAGCAGGCCCGGCGGGTGGGCCGGCTCAAGGCGGCGGGCGGCACGCCGGGCCTGATCGCGGCGGTGCTGCTGGCCGAGAACCTGGCCCTGGCCCTGGTCGCGGCGGCGGCCGGGCTGGCCGCCGGGTGGCTGGCCGCGCCGCTGCTGACCAGCCCCGGCGCGGGCCTGGTCGGGGCGCCGGGCGCGCCGTCGCTGACGCCGTCCACGATCGGCCTGGTGGCGGCCATGGCCCTGGCCGTGGCGCTGGTCGCCACGCTGGTCCCGGCCCTGCGCGCGGCCCGGACCAGCACGGTGGTGGCGCTGGCGGACACGGCCCGGCCGCCAAGGCGGCGCCACGCGCTGATCGCGGTCACCCGGCGGCTGCCGGCGCCGCTGCTCATCGGCCTGCGGCTGGCGGGCCGCCGGCCACGGCGGCTGGTGCTGAGCATGGCCAGCACCACGGTCACGGCGGCCGGGATCGTCGCCGTGCTGGCCTTCCACGCGATGTCCGATGCCCACCGGGTGGCGGCCGCGTCGGGGCTGGCCAATCCGGTGGCCACCCGCGACGGCCAGGTGCTGGCCGTGCTGACCGTGGCGCTGATCGCCCTGGCCGGGCTCAACGCCGTCGTCACGACCTGGGCCACGGTGCTGGACACCCGGCACTCCGCCGCGCTGACCCGCGCCCTCGGCGCGACACCCGGCCAGGTCAGTGCAGGCCTGTCGGCGGCCCAGCTGTTCGCGGCCGTGCCCGGCGTGCTGCTCGGGATCCCGGCCGGGCTGCTGCTGTACAAGGTGGCCAACGGGTCTGGCCAGCTGGTCACGCCGCCCGCCTGGTGGCTGGCGTCCGCGGCGGCCGGGATCCTGGCCGCGGTGGCCGCGCTGGCGGTGGTCTCGGCGCGGGCCGGCACTCGCGCCGCGGTGGCCAGGACGCTCCAGGCCGAGACTGCCTGAGGTCTAGACGCCCCACCCGCTACACCCGAGGCCGGCCACCGCCCAGGAAGGACTCCACGAAGTCCGGGCTGGCGGCCAGCTCGGCCGGGGTGCCCGACATCCGGACCTCGCCGCCGCCCAGCACGTAGGTGCGGTCGGAGATGGCCAGCACGGCCCTGGCCCGCTGCTCCACGATGAGCACCGTGGCGCCGTCGGCCGCGAGCTGGCGGACGTGCTCACCGAGCAACTCGGCCGCCACCTTGGGGGCCAGGTTGGCGGTCGGCTCGTCGAGCAGGAACACGCCGGGCTCGGTCATCAGCACGCGGGCCATGGCCAGCATCTTGCGCTCGCCGCCGCTGAGCCGGCCGGCCGGGCGGGTCAGCATTCCGGCCAGCCGGGGGAACACGGTCAGCACCCGCTCGGTGCGGCCCGCCACCTCGGACCGGCGCAGCAGGTAGCCGCCCATCTCCAGGTTCTCGCGCACGGTCAGCGGCCCGAACACGTCGTCCACCTGGGGCACGTAGCCGACGCCGGCCCTGGCGATCTCCTCGGGCGCGGTGTTGGTCAGGTCGGCGCCGCCGACCAGCACCCGGCCGGGGGCCACGCGGACGATCCCGGCCAGGCTCTTGAGCAGGGTGGACTTGCCCGAGCCGTTGGGCCCGACGAGCGAGACGATCTCGGCCGGGTCGGCCGACACGGTGATGCCGCGGATCACCGGGTCGCCGCCGTACCCCGCCGTGACGTTCTCCGCGCGCAGCGCGAGCCCCGCCGTGGATGACTCAGCCGACAAGGTAGGCCTCCACGACCTCGGTGCGGGCCCGCAGCTCGGCCATGGTGCCCTCGGCCAGCACGGTGCCCTCGGCCATCACGATCACGGGATCGCAGAACTCGTCCATGATGGCCAGCTCGTGCTCGACCATCAGCACGGTCATCCCGTCCCGGCACAGCGCGACCAGCTCGCGGCCGATGCGCCGGGCCAGGTTCGGGTGCACGCCGGCCATGGGCTCGTCCAGCAGCAGCACGGTCGGCTCGGTCATCAGCGCCCGCATGATCTCGACCAGCCGGCGCTGGCCGCCGCTGAGGTCGCCGGCGTACTGGCCGGCCACCTCCAGCAGCCCGAACCGGCGCAGCAGGGCCTCGGCCGTGGCGATGGCGGCCAGTTCGTCGCTGCCCCAGTAGCGCCGGCCGCGGATGGCCCCGGCCAGCGAGTCGCCGCGGTTTCCCGGCACCGCGGACAGCAGGTTCTCCAGCACGGTCAGCCGCTTGAACTCGCTGGCCAGCTGGAAGGTCCGGACCAGCCCGACGCGGGCCCGGCGGAACGCGGGCAGGGCGGTGACGTCCTGCCCGAGGCAGCTGATCGTGCCCGAGGTGGGCGGCAGGGTCCCGGCCAGCATGGCCAGCAGGGTGGATTTGCCGGCCCCGTTGGGCCCGATGAGGCCGGTCAGGGTGCCGCGGCGGACGGTCAGGGACACGTCGCTGACCGCCCGGACGCCCCCGAACTCGCGGGTCAGGCCGTCGGCGCGCAGGACCACCGGGCTGGCGTCCGGCCCAGCGGACCCGGCACCCGAGCGGCGGGCCAGGGTGGGTTGCGTCAGCTCTTGCGGATCATCTGCTCCTGACTGAACGTCAGCGGCGACGGCGGGCAGCGCGATGGCCCGCTTGCGCTCGGGCAGGATGCCCTGCGGCCGGAACCACAGGAAGATGACGATCAGCAGGCCGATGGCGACCCACTCCAGCGACGGGATGAGATTGGGCGGCAGGTTGTTGGAGCTGGGGATGAACCGGGTGACCTCCTCGAACCCGACCGGGACCAGGACGGCGCCGAGCACCGCGCCGCGATGGTTGCCCGCTCCGCCGATGATCACGGCGGCGAACAGCACCACGGTCTCGGCGTAGCCCCAGGCGGCCGGGGACCAGGTGGTGATGTAGGAGACGAGGATGCCGCCGGACAGGCCGGCGATGGCGCCGCCGGTGACCAGCACGCCGGTGCGCAGCGAGCGCAGGTCCTTGCCCAGCGAGTCGGCGACGGTGTCGTTGTCGCGCATGGCCCGCAGCGTCCGGCCGTAGGGCGACTCGGTCAGCCGGCGCACGAGCAGGTATACGCCGGCGCACAGGATGACGGCGACCGCCGTGAAGGCCCACTGGTACCCGCTGGTCGCGGCGTTGAGCACGCCCTGCAGCGGCTCGGGGATGAGCGAGATGCCGGCGTCGCCGTTGAGCAGGGGCACGTAGTTGGTCACCAGCAGGTTGACCAGCACGGCGGTGACCAGCAGTCCCACGGCGGCGAAGTCGCCGCGCAGCCGCCGGCCGACCAGGAACGTGAACGGCAGGGCCAGCGCGCCGCCGACGACGGCGGCGCCCAGCCAGGGCAGCGGGAACGGCAGGTGCCAGCCGCCGATGTAGGACTGGAAGTGGCCGTTGGCCGAGTCGGACGGCATGGCCAGCACGGCGGCCGCGTAGCCGCCGGCCGCCTGGAAGATGATGAAGCCGAAGTTGGTCACGCCGGCGATGCCGAACTGCTGGCTCAGGCCCAGGCAGGCCATGGCGTCGACGGCGGCGTAGATGAGCAGGTTGATGAGGTAGTAGCTGTTCATGCCGGGGCTCCGATCATGCCCGCGCCCCCAGGAGACCCGCGGGGCGGATGCCCAGCATGACCAGCAATATGACGAAGGCAATGACGTACTTATAGTCGGCCGGGATGAACGCGGCGCTCACCTCGGTCGCAATTCCGATCACGGCCGCACCGAGCATGGCGCCGTAGGCTTGCCCGGGGCCGCCGAGGAACACGGCGGCCAGGATCAGGACCAGGAACACGTCGGTGCTGGTGGCGTCGAAGCTGCCCGAGTCGATGCCGAACACCACCCCGGCCAGCCCGCACAGCGCACCGGTCAGGGCCCAGGTGAGTGTGATGACCCGGCCGGTCCTGATCCCGCAGGTGCGGGCCAGCATGCGGTTGGCGGCGGTGGCCCGCATGGCCTTGCCGAGCTTGGTGTAGCGCAGCAGGCCGTGCACCCCGGCCATCACCACCAGGCTGAGCGCGATGACGCCGAGCTGGACGGCGGTCAGGATCAGCCCGCCGGCCTGCAGCGTCGGGCCCTGGGCCAGGTGGTAGGAGACGCTGGTGCCGCCGGCCACCGCCTGCACGCCGAACTCGATGATCAGCGTGACGCCCAGCGACACGATGACCATCGTGATCGGGGAGGCGCCGCGCCGCTGGAACGGCGTGTAGACCAGCGAGTTCAGCGCCACAGAGCCGCCCGAGCAGACGGCCACCGCCACCGGCAGGCCGACCCAGACCGACAGGCCGGCGTTGTTGATGACGTAGGCGATGAACGCGCCGGCGATCATCACCGCGCCGTAGGCCAGGTTGAGCACGTCGGTCACGCCGAACTGCAGCGTGAAGCCGACCGCGGCGATGGCCAGCACCGAGGCGGTGACCAGCCCGAACCCGAGCGAGGCGAGGAACAGCGACACGGCGGCCCCCGCGCTACCGGCCGGTCATCCGGCCAGGACCCTGAGCTGGGCTGGGCTGATGTTGCCGGTCACGTTGACCTGGCCGGACGAGCTGTAGGTGTCGATCTGGAAGATGCCGGTGGAGTCGTGGTAGCTGTCGAAGATGGTCGGGCCGCCCGGACCCTCATACCTGATCGACTTGCCCGCCTTGAGCTCGGACGCGCACTGGGTGAACGAGTAGCAGACCTGGGCGCCGGGCACGCCGTCGCCGATCTTGAGGATGTCGGGGCCGTAGGTCGCCGGGCTGGTGCTCTTGGCCATCAGCATGGCCAGCGCGGCCAGGTTGATGCCGTCGTAGAGGTGCACGCCGCCGGGCGCGCTCAGGTAGGTGGTGAAGTTGCCGGTGACGCCGGGCACCTTCCCCTGCTGGGACAGCAGGGCCCTGGAGAAGGCCTGGTAGGCCGGGCCGCTGGTCTCGGTGACCAGGTTGTCGGCGTGGAAGGTGGAGGCGAACGCGCCCGCGCCGACGGCCGCCGCGGCGGACTTGAAGAACGCGGGGGAGATGGCGGCCGAGGTCCCGATGATCGGGATGACCTTGCCGCTGAGCTGCTTGATCTCGGAGAACAGGGTCGGGTCGGCGGAGCCGAGCGCCTCGGTCATGATGGCGTCGGGCTTGGAACCGATGATGGCCTCGGCCTCGGTGCGGAACGTGGTCGCCTTGAGGTCCAGGGTCTGGCTGGTGGTCAGCGTGATCCCGGCCTTCTTGAGGGCGGCGATGGCGGGCTGCACGAAGGTCTGCGAGCCGATGTCGTTGCCGAACGCCAGGGCGATCCGCTTGTAGTGCAGTTCCTTGGCGATCACCACCATGGCGTAGGACTCTTCGAGGTCGGGCGGGACCAGCCGGTAGAAGTACGGGTAGTGCACGTGGTCGAACTCGGACTCCCCGGTCATGCAGAACGACGTCATCTTGTGCGCGTTGATGATCGGGACCACCGAGGCGGCCTCGTCGGAGGTGCAGCCGATGACCAGGGCCAGGCTGGGCGTGGTGGCGAACATCTGGTTCACGGCGGGCACGGCGTCGGCCGGGTCGCCGCGGGTGTCCACGCTCTTGCAGGCCAGCTTGTGGCCGAGCACGCCGCCGGCCGCGTTGATGGCCGAGGTGGCGCCGTAGCAGGAGGCCAGGTAGGTGGGACCGAGCGCGGCGTCGGGGCCGCTGAACGGGGCGACGTCGGCGACCGTCAGCGCCGAGCCCGAGGCGGGCGAGGAGCCGCCGGGGTTGGACGCGCTGGTGCCGGACTTGGTGCTGCCGCAGGCGGTCAGGGCGATGGCCAGCGCGGTGGCGGCGAGCGCGGCGGTGAATTTGGACATGGTTCCCTCTACAGTCCGGATGACGGGGCGTCGGGCTGCCACCGCCAGTCGGCGGGTGCGTCGGCCTCGGCGACGATACGGTTGCGGATGGTGCCGACCTGCTCGACGGATACCTCGATGACGTCGCCGGGCTGCATCCAGACCGGAGGCGTCCGGGCGAATCCGACCCCGGCCGGGGTCCCGGTGGCGATCACGTCGCCGGGGACCAGCCGGGTGAAGGAGGAAAAGAACTCGACCGCGCTGGGCACGTCGACCAGCATCAGCGAGGTCCGCGACGACTGCATGACGGTGCCGTTGAGGGTGGAGCTGATGGCCAGGTCGCTCACGTCGACCTCGTCCGGGGTGACGACCTCGGGGCCGATGGGCATGCTGCCCTCGAAGTTCTTGCCCGCCGTCCACTGGCTGGCCGCGCGCTGCCAGTCACGGGCCGAGGCATCGTTGAGCACCACGAAGCCGGCGATGGCGTCCATGGCCTTGTCGGCGCGGATGTACCGGCCGCCGGCGCCGATCACGATGCCCAGCTCGGCCTCGTAGTCGAAGCGCTCGGTCAGCGCGGGCTTGACCATGTCGGCGTACGGGCCCAGCACGCTGCCCGCGCCGCGGACGAACGCGTCGGGCCAGGTCGGCACCGCCCGGCCGCCCTCGAGGGCGTGCGCGGAGTAGTTCAGGCCCAGGCACAGCACGCGCGGCGGGGCGGGCACCGCGGGCGCGAACTCGGCCTCGGTGACGGCCCGGCCCTCCAGCTCGGCCAGCCGCCGCAGCCGGTCCAGGGCCATCGGCCCGCGCTCCAGGGCCCGCTGCAGCGAGCCGAGCTCAGGGTTGCCGGTCTCGGCGGCGGCGTCCACGTAGCCGGAGCGGCCCCGGACGTGCAGCCGCGGACCGTCGGGTGTAGCAATGGTGGCAAGCCGCACCGGTAGCCTCCAGATCAGTGGATTGGTCGGGAACTCTGGATTGGTCGAGCATAGGTCGCACCAATATGAGGGGTCAAGAGGGTGTCACGGGCCACATGGCGCGGCTTTTAGAGGCTTGTTATGAATAAATCCGGTCGATTGGTAGGATTGGTTGGACGTACAGGAGGGGATGGTCACGGACGGGGAGAGTGCGGTGGACACGGCGGGCGTCGTCGCCACCGGAGCCGAGCACGGGCAGCGGCTGGCCGGGCGGATCCTGGCGCAGGCGCAGCGCGCCGGCATGGGGCCGGGGTCCCGGCTGCCCACCGAGCGGCAGCTGGCCATCGACCTGGGGGTGACCCGGTCCTCGGTACGGCACGCGCTGGCGTTGCTGGAGGCGCAGGGGCGGATCTCGCGGGAGGTCGGGCGGGGAACCTTCCTGCGCGACCCGGTGCCTGGTAAGGCGCGGCCTGGTGACGGGGCGGCTGGAGACTTCGCGCCCGCCGACGTGATGATGGTCCGGCGGCTGCTCGAGCCGCCGGCCATGCCCCTGGTCGTGGCCTGGGCCACCGCCGCCGACCTGGACGAGCTGGACCGCTGCCTGGCCGGCGGGGACCACGCGGCCAGCTACGAGGAGTTCGAGACCTGGGACCTGGCCCTGCACCGGTGCATCATGCGGGCCAGCCGCAGCCCGCTGCTGGGCGCGCTGTACGGCGTCATCGAGCAGGCCCGGCACGGCCACGTCTGGGGCGACCTCAAGCGCCGCAGTGCCTCGGCTACCCGCCGGCAGGAGTACCAGGCCGACCACCGGGAGATCGTGGCCGCGCTGCGGGCCCGCGACTCGGCCGCCGCGGTGGAGGCCATGCGGGTGCACCTGGCCCGGGTCTCCAACCACCTGCACGCCACCGACCCGGCCGCCGCCGTCACGTGGCGGTAGCCGGGCCGGGGACCCTACGGGGCCAGCTGACGGGCGAGACTAGCTGTCGCCCCAGCTCTTGAAGTCGATCTTGATAGATGGCGGGCAGCCCGGCTTGGGGGTCGGGACCAGGGTCGTGGGCGGGCAGGGGTTGAGGATCACCGGCGGCCGGGGCTTCTGGTTGAAGTTGAAATCGGCCGCGATGTTGCGCGCGAGGGCCTCGCGCACGTCGGGCCGCGAGTCGGGCCGGCCGTCGTTGGCCGGGTTGAGCCTGGCCTTATCCATGAAGTCGTTCTCGATGAACTTGAGGTAGGCGTCGGTGGACAGGGGCTGGTGGTCGATGAAGCCCCGGCGGGCATAGGGGCTGATGACAATGCCGGGGGTGCGCATCCCGTAGCCCTCGGAGTCGACCTGCGGCGGGACCACGTTGTCGTAGAACCCGCCCCAGTCATCCCAGGTCAGGAAGATCGCGGTGGAGTTCCAGTCGGGGCTGGCCATGGCCGCGTTGATGACCCGGGTCACGTAGGCCTGGCCCGCGCTGATCAGCGCCTTCGGGTGCTCGCTGTCGGAGGGCTGGGGCACGATCCACGACACCTGCGGCAGCGTGCCCGCCTTGGCCCTGGCGTAGTAGCTCGACAGCGGCTGGATGTTCTTTTCCTGGTGGTCGCGCTGCACGTCGGTGAAGCCGGGCAGCGTGTTCCAGATCTTGGGCACGCCTCCGCTGCTGCCCGGCTGCTGGGCGCCGTGGTCCAGGTAGTAGCCCCAGCTCACGCCGTACCGGTGCATCAGCCAGGTGAGGTCGGTCCAGGCGAACGGCCGCGGGTGGGCCGCGGTCCGGTTCCTGGGCTCGTCGTTGCTCGTGCAGCTCATCGGGTTGGCCGGGCTGGTGCAGTCGGCCGACCAGGCCGAGACGATGTACATGTGCGTGGGCAGGCTCCAGGAGTGGTCCGACACGAACATGTGGTCGTCGAGGGTGAAGTCCTTGGCGTAGGTCCAGTAGTTCGGGATGTCGGACTTGACGTGGTAGCCCATGACGTCGGTCGGGCAGGGCGCGACGCCCCGGCAGTGGATCTGGGCCTGCCCGACGAAGCCGTCCATCCGGCCGTGGTCGATGTCGGCGGTGCTGTTGGGATCCTGGTGCGGACCGCCGGTATTGCTGTCGGAGTGGTCGACATAGGGCCGGACGCAGCCGCCGTTGACCGGGTCGGGCACGCACGTCGCCCTGGGGATGCCGTCGGCGCCGGGGAAGGTGCCGAAGTAGGAGTCGAACGACCGGTTCTCCTGCACGATCACGATGACGTGCTGGATCTTGTGGATTCCCTGGGGACTCGATGACAGCGTGATCTGGGCCGGCGGGCGGTAGGCGCCCTGGCTGGGCAAACCGAGGCTGAGCGTTAAGGCGGCCGCTAGGACCAGCGCGCCGCCCATGCCGATCAGAAGGCGAAGTTTCATGCCGCGAGTGCAGCAGTGAGACCCGGGAAGTGTCGGTGAATGGCCTCGGTGGCCGGTGAGCGCTGGCTGAGCCGTTCCCGCGCTGCGGCTGAGCGATCCTTTGAGGCTGATCCTTTGCGGCAACCGCGGGGCTCAGCGCAGGTCCATGCCGAAGGTGATCGAGCCGTAGTCGTCGCTGGAGCTCAGCTCGGTGAAGCCCAGGTGCCGGTAAAAGCCGACGGCCCGCTCGTTGCTCTGGCGGACTTGCAGGTGCACGGCGGGCGAGCCGTGGTCGCGCAGCGCCCCGATGAGCGTGGTCATCAGCCGCCGCCCGAGGCCGCCCGACTGCAGCCGCGGGACCAGGTCGATGTGCAGGTGCGAGGGGTATCGGGCGGCCAGCTCGGCCTCGGCCGGGCCGGGGTGGTGGATCTGGTCGGCCTTGCGCTGATCGGCCGTCCACTGCTCCCGCGGCACGTCGGCCGGGGCGTGCGGGTAGCGGCCGCGCAGCCGCGGCCACCAGTCCCGCTCCAGCCGGGCCTCGAAGGCCAGGGTGTCCAGGGCGCCGAGGACGTAGCCGCCGACCCCGGCGTCGTCCTGCGCCACGAAGGCCAGCGACGGCTGGAAGATCCCGTACGGGGCGGCGTGCACGTGCCCGATCAGCCACGGATCCCGGTACAGCGCCGTCGCGTCGTCGCCGTCGCGGCCGGTCAGCAGGCAGATCTGGTACAGCGCGTCGAGGTCGCGGGGCCGGTAGGGGCGGACGCGCACCAGCTCGTCGGTCACCGGCGGGCCTAGCCCCGCGGCGGCAGCGACTCGCGCCACCGGCTGGTGATCGGCAGCCGGCGGTCCCGGCCGAAGTTCTTGCCGGTGATCTTGGGCCCGGGCGGGTACTGGCGGCGCTTGTACTCGGCCCGGTCGACCAGCCGGATGACCCGCTCCACCAGCGCCGGGTCGTAGCCGGCCGCGACCAGCTCGACGGCCCCCTTGTCCTGCTCCACGTAGTCGTCGAGCAGGCGGTCCAGGACCTCGTAGTCGGGCAGCGAGTCGCTGTCGAGCTGGCCGGGGGCCAGCTCGGCGCTGGGCGGCTTGGTGATCGAGTTCTCCGGGATCGGCGGCGTCTCGCCGCGCTCGACCGCCTGCTGGTTGCGCCACCGGGACAGGTCCCAGACCAGGGTCTTGAGCACGTCCTTGATCGGCGCGTAGCCACCGGCCGAGTCGCCGTACAGGGTCGAGTAGCCGGTGGCCAGCTCGCTCTTGTTGCCGGTGGTGAGGACCAGGTGGTGGTGCTCGTTGGACAGCGACATCAAGATCATGCCGCGGACCCGGGCCTGGAGGTTCTCGGCGGCCAGGCCGTGCAGGTCCAGTTCGCCCTCGAACGCGTCCACCATCGGCGCGATGGACACCGTCTGAGTGTTCAGGCCCTGGCGCTTAGCCAGGTCCTCGGCGTCGCCGACCGAGTGCTCTGAGGAGTACCGGCTCGGCATCAGCACCACGTTGACGTGCTCGGGCCCGATGGCGTCGGCGGCGATGGTGGCGGTCAGCGCGGAGTCGATGCCGCCGGACAGGCCGAGCAGCACCGAGCCGAAGCCGTTCTTGGCCACGTAGTCGCGCACCCCGAGGACCAGCGCCGCGTACACCTCGGCCAGGTCGTCCAGCCGCGGCCAGACGCTCTGCGGCGCGTCACCAGCAGGCCGCGGCCCGGGCTCGCCGCCCAGCTCCAGCCGGCGGATCGTCATGACCGTGCCGTCCTGCGCGTCGGCCGCCTCCCGGCCCGGCCGCCGGGCCGGGTCGGCGGCCGGGAGGTCCAGGTCGGTGACGACCAGCGCCTCCTCGAACTGGGGCCCGCGGGCCACCAGCGTGCCCGCCGCGTCCACGATGATCGAGTCGCCGTCGAAGACCAGCTCGTCCTGGCCGCCGACCTGGTTGGCGTAGGCCAGCGCGGCGCCCGCCTCCCTGGCCCGGCGCCGGCACAGCTCCAGGCGGTCGTCGTCCTTGCCCTGCTCGTAGGGCGAGGCGTTGGGCACCACCAGCAGGCCGGCCCCGGCCCTGGCGCAGACCGCCACCGGGCCGCCGTCCTGCCACAGGTCCTCGCAGATGGCGATGGCCACGTCCACCGGCTCGCCGTCATCGGCGGGCAGCCGGAACACCGGCACCGTGTCGCCGGGCACGAAGTAGCGGAACTCGTCGAACACGCCGTAGTTGGGCAGGTGGTGCTTGGCCGAGGTGACCGCCACCTGGCCGCCGTGCAGCAGCGCCGCGGCGTCCTGCGGGGCGCCGGCCGGCAGCCCCACCCGCGGCGCCAGGTCGGTGCGCCGGTCCAGGTAACCGACCACGACCGCGATCCCGCCCAGGCCCTCGTCGGCCAGCCGCCCGGCCACGCCGTGCAGGGCCGCCACCGAGGCCTCCACGAACGAGGCCCGCAGGGCCAGGTCCTCGACCGGGTAGCCGGTCAGCGCCATCTCGGGGAAGACCACGATCCGCGCGCCTGCCGCGGCCGCGCGCCTGGTCCAGGCCAGCACCAGCTCAGCGTTGCCCTCCAGGTCGCCGACGGTGGTATTGACCTGGGCAAGGGCGATCCGCAGCTGAGGCACGCCCACAGCTTATTCACCCACCCGCCGCGCCCCTGGCACCGGGCCGCCGCGCCGCCCGGCCGGACCGGCCGCGCCGCCATGCCCGGCTGCGCCCGCGGCGCGCGTAATGCCGGTAATGGTCTCGCCGCCGAGTGAGAAAAGCCGCTAAGCCGGCTATTGCGGATGACCCGATAAAGGCAACCGCAAGAGCCATGTGCCTTATGCGCGCGCTATATGAAGCAAGCTTCCCGGTGTTACTGATTAATCCGCGCCACCGCAGGTCAGCGCTGCTACAGTGGCCACGTCTTGGCGCGTGCTGATAAGGCCAGGCACGGCGTCGGCATCACTTTCGTGGATATGCAATTCGGGCATATTTCCATACACCATCCATAGGTCAATGCGAAAGCGGGGAAGCACTCATGACTTGGACGCGCTCTAACAGCGTGGGGAGGCGGGCGGCGCGCTGGGGCGCGGCCGGGGTGGCCGCTGCTGCGGCCGTCGCGACCGGCCTGGGCGGCGTCACCGCCGCGTCCGCGGCCACGGCCGTCAGCAACGCGATTCCGTGCAGCGTGACCGCGCTGAACAACGCGATCAACTTCGCGCCGAGCAACGCCATCCTGGTGCTCAAGCCGGGCTGCGTGTACACGACCGGCAGCCCGCTGCACAGCATCACCAGGAACCTGACGATCGTCGGCAGCAACGACACCATCCGCTTCACCGGGACCGGCACCATCCTGCACATCACGAACGCCACCGTGGGGATCAGCCAGCTCACCTTCACCGGCGGAGACAGCGCCACCGACGCGGGCGCGATCCACAACTCCGGCGGCACCCTGTCGCTGACCAGCACCACGTTCCGCGACAACACCGGGGACGACGGCGGCGCCATCCTGAACAACAACGGCGCCACGCTGAACCTCAAGAGCTCGACGTTCGCGGACAACCACTCCACGTTCCAGGGCGGCGCGATCTACAACGACAACAACTCGACGATCGGGATCGACGGCACCACGTTCTTCGGTAACAGCTCGGACGACAATGGCGGGGCGATCGAGAACGTCAGCGGCTCGGTGTACTCGCCGACGGCCGCGGCCAAGTCCACGTTCCGTGAGAACTCGGCCGGCGGGGTCGGCAGTCTCGGCGGCGCCATCAGGAACTTCGTCGGCACGGTGGACCTGACCGCCGTCGACTTCACCGACAACAGCGCCTCGGGCCAGGGCGGTGCGCTCAGCAACGTCGGCGGCGCGAGCACGCTGACCAACGACGGCTTCAGCGGGAACTTCTCGGACAGCAACGGCGGGGCGATCCAGACCACGAAGTCGCTGAACCTGTCCGGCGACAACCTCACCGGCAACACGGCCAACAAGCGCGGCGGCGGCATCTACGTCGCCGGCGGGACGACCACGCTGAGCAACAACACCTTCGTGGTCGGCAACTTCGCCGGGACCTCCGGCGGCGGCATCTACCGCGCCAGCGGCACGGTGTCCCTCACCTCGGGCAGCTTCGTTCACCTGAACGTCCCGAACAACTGCACGGGCCTGTTCTGCCCGTAGCAACTGCTCGGGCGCAAGCCTGATCGGGCTGGCCCCCCTGGCGACGTCGCCAGGGGGGCCAGCCCGTTTAACCTGCGTGAAACATGCACCGGGCAGACTGTGCCGGTGGACAGGCAGGAAGAGTTCGTGCTCCGGACGCTCGAGGAGCGGGATATCCGCTTTGTGCGTCTGTGGTTTACCGATGTGCTCGGCTACCTCAAGTCGGTGGCGGTGGCGCCCGCGGAGCTGGAGGGCGCGTTCGCCGAGGGCATCGGGTTCGACGGCTCGGCCATCGAGGGGTTCTCCCGGGTCTACGAGGCGGACATGATCGCCAAGCCCGACCCGGCCACCTTCCAGCTGATGCCCGCGGGCGGCGAGTCGGCGGGCACCGGCCGGATGTTCTGCGACATCCTCACCCCGGACGGGACCCCGTGCTTTGCCGACCCGCGGTACGTGCTCAAGCGGGCCCTGGCCCGCGCCGCTCGGCTCGGCTTCAGCTTCTACACCCACCCGGAGATCGAGTTCTTCCTGCTCAGGGAGCTGCCCGAGCCGGGGCGCAGGCCCCAGCCAATCGACACCGGCGGCTATTTCG
>Ga0134128_10004909_pt1 | contig 16264 bp, 11 predicted proteins | sample KB31754_FD_96462 | JGI IMG/M metagenome (GOLD analysis project Ga0134128, IMG submission 96462) | Terrestrial soil microbial communities with excess Nitrogen fertilizer from Kellogg Biological Station, Michigan, USA - KB3-175-4 | ecosystem: Environmental > Terrestrial > Soil > Unclassified ...
GCCAAGAACGCCCTCATCTTCCTCCCAGTACTCCTTGCCGACGATCTGCGCTCTAAGAGCCTGCTCGCCGCTGCCATCGCGTTCCTGTCTATCAGCTTCGCGGCATCCGCAACCTACATCTTCAACGACCTGCTCGACATTGAAGCCGACCGGCGTCACCGTGGAAAACACGCGCGCCCCTTCGCCTACGGCGATCTCTCGCCCGTTCACGGCTTCGCCCTCATCGCACTCTTCGTCGTATTTGCCGTGATCGGCGCCCGGCTTGTACCCGCAGCGTTTTCGCTGTGGCTGGCGCTCTATGTCGGCACATCCCTCGCCTACACCGGTCTTCTCAAGCGCATTCCTCTGGTCGACGTACTGATCCTCGCCGGTCTCTACACCCTGCGCCTGCTCGCCGGAAGCGCTGCCACCTTCATCCCCATCTCCCACTGGCTCGCCGGCTTTTCCTTCTTTCTCTTCCTCTCCCTTGCCATCGTCAAGCGATTCGCCGAACTCGAAAATCTGCGCGCGCACTCCCTTGAGCCGCACAATCGGCGCGGCTACTTCCTGTCTGACCTGGAGCAGTTGCGCAGCTTCGGCACTGCAAGCGCCTACGCCGCCGTGGTCATCTTCGCCATTTACATCAGCGGGTCTGACGTAACCCGTCTGTATCGCAACGCCGGGCGCCTGTGGCTGGTGGTTCCCCTCATGATCCTCTGGCTCAACCGCGTTTGGCTCCTCGCCTCCCGCGGCGAACTCGATGAAGATCCCGTTGTCTTCGCCACAACCGATCGCACCAGTCTGCTCATCGGCGCGGCCGTCCTGGCCATCGTGCTCCTCGCCATCTGACCGTCTGCCTGACGCGTCCGGCTGCTCCGGCGGATGCCTGATGCCGCCGTTTTGCGGACCAAGGGCCCATGACATTTAGCCGCTAACGAAAATCCCCAACTCACCACAAGCCGCACGCAACTTACCGACCGGACCAGTCCTCACTCCCACCTTCGATACCGGACTGTCCCGTCGAACTCCCCGCCGTTGCTGACCGCGCCACCTGATTGATGATCCGCTGCAGAATCACAATCTGCACGTGGATGTGGCTTGCAACATCCGGCAGGAATTCGCTCACGAGGTTTCCGATCGGGGCCGTGGCCAGCCCGATGGCATAGCGTGCCCCGGTCGCGCGCGCATCCGTCTGCCGCCCCGGTACATAGAGATTGCCAATCTCGTCCTCGATCGCAAATCCTGCCAGGTTCGCGTAGTTCGGCATGCCCCTACCCGTGTCGCTCTCCGTCCAGAAAACCTGCGCCAGCGCGTGCGCCACTCGCCGCGAAATCGGCCGCCCTTCCATGCGGTGATACCGCGGATCCTGGTGCGTAAGAGACGGAATCACAAACGTCCCGAAGAACTCGCCCGTGATGTCCTCCGTCATGCTGACGCCTGCGTAGCGCCCGAAACCACTCATCCCCGGCCCATATCCGGAATGCGCATCCATCCCCACTGAGATCGCAGCGTCGCCCGCAACCGTGATCAGATTGAATGGGTCCACCACATTCCGAGCCGCCAGCCAGCCTTTGTCCCCCGCCGAGAGACGCCGGTCCGTCGGCCCGTTCATAAACCGCTGAAACGCATTGAGCGGCCCATGCTGGCAGGGCACAACCGCCGGATGAACCCCTTCACCTTCGCTTCCTGGCAGGGCCGCCCGGTTGTCCCCCCTGGCCCAGAATTCCATTGAGTCGCCCCGCGGCTGGGGGCAAGGATTCGCCTTCGGCGTCGAACTCGCCCCCTGACTCTGCGGTAACGGTGCATCCGGCAGTCCGACCGCTCCCGGCATAGCAGTTAGCCACGTCCGCCGTAGTCGAGGATGAACTTGATCCGCAAGATTCTGGCTCACCGCCGCCACCGCGCCGAATCCGGAAAACACGACCAGTGCCAGTGTCAGCCTCGCGCCCCGCACCTGCCGCACCCGTACATATTGTCTGCCTGACATGGACCCAAAGCTTCGAATGAGCCCTCCCGGACGGCGGTTGCCACCTCCTTGTCAGATGAACCTTTGCCACAGCGCAGTTGGCGCGATCTCCTCATTCCGGGTATAATCAGCCGCCCAGGTGCGGCAGCATGTGCTTCCATGTCCACCGCCTGCGCAGTTAAACTGTCTCGGGACGAACTGCCAACCAAGCCACTACCATCTTGATTCCACGAGCCTTACTGCCACTCTCAAATTCAGGCACTCAAGTACTTGCCCGTAACCATTGCGGCACTGTACCCATCGGTGGTGTTGACGCCGTGAATAACCCGCTGCACACTGGATTCGAGTAGATTCCGGCGTCACTTCCACGAGGTTACTTGCATGAGTGCCTATCCCCCTCCACCCGGCTCTGCTGGCAGTGTCGGCAGACGCATCGAAGAAGCTGTCGAGCTGATCGAGATGGAACTGCGTCATGCCGTCGCCTACGTCAACGACGCCGTCGTACCCCAGGTCCGGCGCGAATCCATCTCCGCCATGCGCTCCGTCGCCGACACACTGCGCAGCCTCGCTGACCGCATGGACCGCTCCCAGAATTTCCCCGGCTTCGGCCCGAAAGGACCCCGGTCCTGATCACGGCTTTCTCATTCCGCGTAGCTCCGCGCCGCGGCCCCACCTTCTGCGCGCCCATCGTGCTCGCCACTGCCGCGCTCGCCCTTGCCGGCTGCGGACACAAGACCCGCACCGCCCGTGTGCCCACCGCGCCACCCCAGGAACTCGCCCAGCTCGATCAGCAGCACCCCGAATCCCCACACACCTCGCGCATCCCCGTTACGCCCGTGCCCGCCGGAGGCATCAGCTCGGAAGACATCGAGTTCGTCAACACGCACCGGCCCATCCTCACTGAAACCGGCTATGCCACCTGGTACACCGCCCCTTACAAGGGCCGCCGCGCGGCCAACGGACAGGTCTTTAACGACCACGCCCTCACCGCGGCCCACCGCACTCTTCCCATGGGCTCGCTGATCGTCGTAACCAACCTGAAAACCGGCCAGTCCTCGGCCATGCGCATCACTGATCGCGGTCCATTTGTCGACGGCCGCATCGTTGACCTCACCGTAGCCTCCGCAAAGGCTACCGGCGTTTACCGCGAGGGCCTCGCCCATGTTCGCGTCGACGTGTACGAAACCCCCAAGCCGATCGATACCGGCGGCCGCTGGTGCGTTCAGATCGGCGCCTTCCACAAGGAACGCGAAGCCCGAAAGCTCAAATCGCAACTTCAGCACAACTATCCCGGCGCCAGCGTCATCGAGTTTCCCGGCGAAGACAGCTACTGGGTTCGCATCCGCCCCGAGGGCGACAACCGCGCTCAAGCCGAATCCATCGCCCGACGTCTTCATCCCGACGAAGGCGATGCCTTCCTCACCCGCCTCGACTAAACCGGCGTCTCGGGTTCAGTGGACGCCCCGGGTCCCATGCGTCTGACCGGATTACTCGCTCCCGGCCTCAGCGATCGCCGCCTTTCGGGTTGATTCGCGATAGCTGAAGATCCGCGCCCGCACCAACGCGGCGGATGGCCATGAGCGCGTCCAGCCAACGCCAAATTCGAGCAGCAGTATGCAGATGCCCGCCGTACAGAGTGCGAAGCAGGCGAGCCCGGTTGCGTAAGTGCCAGTCAGGTCCTTCAGAGTTCCGAGCAGCGACGGCAGGAAGAAGCCGCCAAGGCCGCCGGCTGCCCCGACGATTCCAGTGATCAGTTCGATCTCAGCTGGGAACCGCTGCGGAGCCATCTGGAATACCGCGCCGTTCGCCATGCCGAGCATCCCCATGGCCGCAAAGAGCAATGTCACTACTAGAGCGATCGGAGGCAGCATGCTCACCACCGCGAGGCAGAGCGCGATAACGCCGAAAAGGCCAAGCAGCATGCGATAGCCGCCGAATCGATCGGCCAGCCACCCTCCGACCGGTCGCAGGAAGCTGCCGGACAATACCACGATTGTGGTCAGATCACCCGCAGCGATTTTGCTCAGTTGGTATTGATCATGGAAGAAGACTGAAAGAAAGCTGGTCATCCCCACGAATCCCCCGAACGTGACGCTGTAAAGCAGGCACAGACGCCAGGTGTCTGTCGTGCGCAACAGCGCGCCGTAGCTGCTCCACGGTTTCGGCGCCGCCTTTGAGGGGCTGTTGCGCGCCAACAGAAAGAACACCGCCAGCACGGCACAGATAGGTAGCAGGGCCACGCCAAACACGGCGTGCCATCCATAGTGTTGCGCCAGGCGCGGGCCGAATAATGTGGCGATCAGCGTGCCCGAATTGCCAGCTCCCGCAATGCCCATGGCTAATCCCTGATGCTCTGCCGGGTACCACCGGCCGGCGAGTGGGAGCGCGACTGCGAAGCTTGCGCCTGCAATGCCCAACAAGAATCCAACCACGTAGAGCTGACACAACTCCGTGGCGAAGTGCCATCCCAGAACAAGCGGAATCAAAGTCATCGAAAGTCCGATGAGTCCGACGCGGCGGCCGCCCAGGCGATCCGCGAGCAACCCGAGAATTGGACGGAAGAACGACCCGCCCAGCAGTGGCAGCGCGGTCAACAGTCCTTTCTGCGTAGCAGTCAGATGAAGCTGCTCCGCGATGAAAGGAGTGATCGGTCCAAATAGAACCCAGACCATGAACGAGATATCGAAGTAAAGGAATGCAGAAACGAGTGTAGGAAGATGACCGCTCTTTGTGAAAGACGTCTTGTGCATTTGGATGGCTCCTGCGGTTAAAAGTCATGACTTGAATGCTAGTCATTCGAAGAGTCACGAATGGGCGCTGGGTGACCTCTCAACGCGCACTGCGCATTGTTTGAAATTAGGCTCTCGCGAAACAGGGTCGAACGCGCTCTGTGTTACCTGGTTCGCATTCGTTTCGGCAAAGTGGAACGGAAGAAACACCTGTCCTGCGGCAATGATCTCCGTAACCCGGAGCTCGACCCGGCTTACTCGTCCGCGCGCAGAGACCACGTCCACGCGATCGTGAGGATTGAGATTCAGCCGCCTCGCATCGAACGGATTCATCTCCAGCCATGCCCGCGGCGATAACTGTTGCAGGATCGAGATGCGGCCCGTCTTGGTGCGCGTGTGCCAGTGTTCCACCGTCCGCCCGGTGTTCAGCACGAATGGGAACTCCGCGCTTGGCTGCTCTGGAAAAGGCGCCCATGCGGTGGGTACCAGGCGAGCGCGGCCGTCCTCTGTTTCGAACGCGCCATCTGCATAGAGCCTGCGTGTAGCCGCCGGACTCTCCTCCGATCCCGCTTCATATGGCCACTGAATGCCGTTCAATGCCTCAATCGCTTCATACTTCATTCCGGAGTAGTCGCAGAGCTGGCCGCGCGATACGCCGCGCCACTCCTCGAATGCATCCGCAGGCTTCTTCCACTGTGGGAATAGTTCTTCGCGGCAGCCAAGCTCTTCCGCGAGTTCAAGAAAAATATCGAAGTCCGGCTTGGCCTCTCCCGGCGGTTCCACGGCCTTGTTTACTTTGCTCACGCGGCGTTCGGAGTTGGTGTAGGTTCCTTCCTTCTCGCCCCAGATGGCCGCCGGCAAAACCAGGTCCGCGAGCTCCGACGTTGGCGTGGGATGAAATCCATCCTGCACAACAAGAAAGTCCAGGTTCCCCAGCGCGTGGCGAAGCACGTCGATATTTGGGAACGAGACAATGGGATTTGTGCCGATGATCCAAAGCGTCCGGATGCGTCTGGCTACCGCTGCTTCAATGATGTCCGGATAGGCAAGTCCGCGCGAATTCGGGATGCGGCCTGCATCGATGCTCCATAACTTGGCCAGCTCGCTGCGATCGTCTTCCGACTCGAATTTGCGATAGCCGGGCAGCGATGACGAGAATCCAGTCTCGCGAGTTCCCATCGCATTGCATTGGCCGGTAATAGAGAACGGCGATGCCCCGGCGCGCCCTATATTGCCGGTGATGAGAGCAAGGTTGTTGATTGCGCAAACAGTCTCCGTCCCCTTGGTGCTGTGGTTCACGCCCATCGTCCAGCCAATGAACGGCGCACGAGCATGCGCATAGGCATGAGCCGTGCGACGTATCAGCGCGGGGTCAAGGCCGGTGAGCTCCGTCGCGAATTCCAGGGTGTAGGGCTCCAGCGATGTTCGCAATGCGTCAAATCCGGTGGTGTTCGTCTCAACGTACCGATGATCGTACAAGTCTTCGTCAACGATCACGCGCAGCATCGCATTGATCAGCGCCAGGTCGGATCGCGGACGAATAGGCAAATGAATGTCCGCCATCATGGCCGTCTTGGTCACCCGGGGATCCACCACAATGAGCGTCTTGTCCGCATTCGCTTCAAGGCGCATGCAAAGTATCGGATGATTCTCCGCAATGTTCGCCCCAATCAGCAGGATCACATCCGCCACTTCAAGATCTTCGTACGCGCCTGGCGGCCCATCGCTGCCGAAAGACCTCTTATAACCGGCCACCGCCGTTGACATGCACAACGTGGTGTTGCCGTCGTAGTGCCGCGTCCCAATCCCAAGCTGAACCAGCTTCCCAAGCGTGTAAAACTCCTCTGTCACAAGCTGGCCGGTGCTGATCACGCCCACGGATTCCGGGCCGTGTTTCTGCTGGATGGCGCGGAACTGCTCCGCCATGGTGCTGAGCGCGTGGTCCCAGCTCACACGCTCCAGCACGCCATCTTTGCGCAGCAACGGGTACAGTGCCCGGCCTTCCGCATCAATGGCGTAGTGCTCGGCCAGCCCCTTCGGGCATAGTTTTCCGCGATTGACAGGATGATCGGGGTTGCCGCGAACACTGGTCACTTTGCCGTCGCGCACTCCAAGCTGCATGCCGCAACCCACTGAGCAATAACCGCACGTACTGCTGACCCAGCGCTCCGCATGCTTGCCTGCCGAGGTATAGCCAAGCACGGGATCGTCACCATAGGCGTAGTTCGATGCGCGCGTATCCAGTCCGCTCTTATGCCGAAACCATTCGAGCAGGCTCATGCGGCCTCCCGCGCCAGGTATCCGGATGCAATATTGCTCGGCACAACGCTCACGAAAAACAGGTAGCGCCCGGCAAACTCGCCCGCAACCAGCAAGCCCAGGCCGAGCATGCGCATTGCGATGCTGTCTGCCATGACGAGAACGCACGTTCCGAGGGCGAGCATCCCCAGCCGCAGCAACAGCCTGGTCAAAAGCACTGAACTGCACAACTGCCAACTCGCCAGAAGCTCATAGCGCGATGCAAGCCGGAGCCTGCCCAGTTTGAGGGCAACGGAACCTATGCTGAAGATCGCCGCTGCCAGCAGAGCAGGCTTGCCATGTGAATCACGATTTCCCAGAAAATTCGCGCCGGCTATCCCGAGCAATAACGCGGTAGAGAAGAACTCGAGGAACGTGATGGGCGTGTTCCAGGCGGGACGGCCGGGCGCAAGATAAAGCCGCGCGCTGGCAGCCACTCCTGCAATGCCAAGCAGTGCAGTAGCGGCGCCCAGGAATAGCTCTGCCTCTGCAAAGCGGAAGAGCAGAGCTGCCGAGTAGAGGCTGGCCGTTATTGCGAAGAGTGCGAACAAGAGCACCTCGCGGCTGAGCCACGAGCGCCGCCACATCTTCAATGCGCGCACGGCGTGGATGGGCCGGCCCAGGTGCAACGTAGACGCGCAGAGTGCTGCGAGCGCGACTGCCAGTGTGCCAAACGCCGCAGCTGCGGACGCTCGCTTACCGGTCAGTTGCATCCATGCGATCGCACTGAACAATCCGACTGACGCTTGCGTGAGCACAGTCATGAAGATCAGCGGCCAATGAGCGTCTTCGATTCGCCGGTGCGTGATGTCCACCTTGCATAGGTCGACGGGTGCGTGCTTTGGAAGCGTAATCCGTGTTGTCGAGAGGCTATCGTCGGCTGAAGGCATGCCGGGCGAGTTCGCCAGGGGGCTATAACTCTCTCGCCATTCGGCGATATTCACCAACTCGATTTCAATCGCACTCTCAGGGCACGCTGACACGCACGCAGGACTTTGACCGCGCGTCAGGCGGCCATAGCACATGTCGCATTTGCCTACCACCCCGCGCTCCGGGTTGTACTGCGGCACCCCATAGGAGCAGTTCCACGTACAGTACTGGCATCCGATGCATGCATCCGCACTGTGCCGCACAATCCCGGTGACGCCGTCTTTCGAGTACGCGTTCACCGGGCACCCCGTCATGCATGTAGGTTCCAGGCAGTGATTGCAGCCCATGGAGACGTAGTGACGCCGCGTGGCAGGGTACGATCCTCCTTCAATCTCGCCCACTCGTCTCCACAGGATTTCTGCAGGATTGCCGTTCTGTTCGTTGCATGCCACCACGCAGCATTTGCAGCCAATGCACTTCGCCATATCGAAATGAAACCGGTATTGCTCGCCGGGACCGGGCATGCGCATCTCGTGATCGGCGGTCATCGCACCGCACAACGCCCCAGCGCTGGCTGCTTCGGGCGGTTCTGGCGGAAAGTATGCGATTGCTGATTCTTGCAGTCGTTCGATCAGGGGAAGTTCCACGGTAGCTCCATTGGGACGCATGCGCCGAGGTTGCGAAGAGTTACAAAGCGAGCACGCCAGCGCGCAAATTTCTCACCCTGTGCTGCTGAAGTTGTGCTGTGGGGTAGCTCTTCGGGGAGCCGTGCGATAAGTCGCTCGAATCGATCGCCGGCATCGGAGCCGGTGGAGAAGGAAGCAGGGTGTCGAAAGACGCTGCTCGCATCAGAGCGATTGCGCTGAGCATAACGGCAGATCGCCGCGCATGCAAGGCCGCAGCTCGCTTTTCCGTAAGGACCGCGTGAAGACGGGCAACTTATAGGTTTTCCTATCGACTCTCATGCAATCCTGATGGGTTTGCATGTAAACAAGAAGAAGATCGCATGCTGGCATTCGGCACCGGGATGTGCGGAATGGGCTGCGCAAGCCCGTGCTGCGCAACCGGCAACACCGCGCGACTCCTCCTGTTGCTCCGGACTGCGCGCTGCAAACATTCTCAACTCAACTCATCACGCTCGATGCACGCACACCCTGCGTGTATGAATACTTGACGATTCTTAATCTTCCCGGAGGTTCGTGTGCGCAGAGTTATTTGCATTCTTATGTTCATCGCTGCGGGTGTGCCTTGCTTTGGGCAGCATTTTGTCGGCGCATGGCAGAAGCGCGTCCGCATCACTTCGTCGCAGCAGCCTGGCTGGGCAGTGCCCGTATTCACGCCATCCGCAGGGCTCGTGCAGTTGATCCGCTTCGATGGCATCCGCCAATACACGCCCACGCACACCATGACGTGGAACATCGATGGCGGAAAGGGATTCAACTTCATCCCGTGGTACAAAACGGAACTGGATCTGAACCTGCCCCCGTTCCTTCTGCACAACGTGAAGGGAACCGCAGACGGTCCGGGCGATTTCTCGCTGCTGCTGAAATACCGATTCCTCGCTGCCAATGAGAGCAACGGGAACTACTCTCTGAGTGCGGCGCTCGCCGGATCGGCTCCCACGGGCAGCTACAAAAACGGCGGTGCTGACGGAAGCATCACACCCACTGTCTTCCTCGGGAAAGGCTATCGGTCCTTCGATGTGCAGAGTGCCGCGAGCATTGCGTTGCCCACCGGGCATACGGCCTTGATGGGAAGGCCGATTGTTTGGAATACCGCATTTCAAAATCGCGTGAAACGTATCTTTTGGCCGGCGCTCGAAATCAATTCTACCTTCTTCCGCGGCGGCCCGCACAACGGCAAAGCTCAAACCTTCATCGCACCGGGCTTTGAAGTCAGCAAAATCAAATTGACATCCAACGAAACAAGCCATCTGGCCGTGGTGTTTGGCGCCGGCGAGCAGATCGCCGTCACACACTATCACTCCTACAATCACGCGGTCTCATTCACGTCGCGCCTGGTGTTCTGATGAGACGAAGCAAAAATAGCCGATGGTACGATAGCCTCAGCATCGCGCTCCGGAGCCTTACGTGGAGTGCGCCGAGGGTGACCCATACCGAATGAACAGTGCGCAATCCAGCCAGGAAAGAGAGAAGATGCCGGCGGCGAACTTCAACGGCCTGCGGGTTCTGAGCCTTGAGGCGCGCCGCGCGGCGGAAACGGCCAAGCTCATTCGCACTTACGGAGGCGAGCCGCTTGTGGCTCCTGCCATGCGCGAAATCTCGCTCGAATCGCAGAAGCCTGTCCTCGATTTTGCTGAAGCACTCATGCGTGGCGCCTTCGACCTGGTGATCTTCACCACGGGTGTCGGCGTCAAGGCGCTGCTCAAAACGGTCGCGGAGCACATGGACCGCGAGCAGTTCCTTGAAGCTCTCCGCAAAATCAAGATTGCGGCGCGTGGCCCCAAGTCCTCCAGCGCGCTCCGCGAACTACAGATTCCGATTACAGTTGTCGCACCCGAGCCTTTCACCTGGCGTGCGCTCATGGTCGCACTCGAGTCAGAGTTCGGCGCCAACCTCAGCGGCATGAACATTGCCGTGCAGGAGTACGGCACATCCAATCCGGAGTTGCTCACCGCGCTCGCGGAGAAAAGCATTTCCATCACGCGCCTTCCGGTCTATCAATGGGCTTTGCCTGAAGATACGCAGCCTTTGCGCGAAGCAGTGATCGCTCTGGCGCACGGGCACGTGGATGTGGTGCTCTTCATGAACGCCGGCCAGGTCATGCACCTCTTCCAGATGGCAGAGCACATGGGCTACACTGACGCGCTGCACGAAGGCTTTCGTTCCACCGTGGTCGGCTCCATCGGCCCCAGTAACACTGAAGGTCTGAACGCTTACGGCGTTGCGCCGGACTACGAGCCCACCAAATCGAAAATGGGCTTCCTCATAAAGGAACTCGCGGAGCGCTCCGCGGAGTTGCTGCAGCAGAAGAGGGATGCGGCAGCGCTTCACGTGCTCCCGGACGCACCACCGCCGCCCATCAGCCCTTTGCTCACGGGACAGCCGGCCGCCGCGCAGGCCAGCAACTCGGCTGCGCTCGGCGTGGACTTCCTTCATGAAATTGGCAGCCGCATGGCTGCCGCCGATCCACTGCACGTGGTGCTGAATCGAATCGTCGCGTTCGCCTGCGCGCTCATCAACTGCGATTCATGCTTCGTCTACGTGCTCGAAGACGACCAACTAGTCTTGCGCGCGTCTAAAAACCCGCACGCCGACTTGGTGGACCACCTCGGCATCTGGCTCGGCCAGGGCATCACCGGCTGGGTAGGATGGCACCGCGAGCCGGTTGCGATCCCGGCAAACGCCCTGCAGGATCCGCGATTCAAGCGCTTCAAAAATCTTCAGGAGGACTCTTTCGAGGCCTTCCTCTCTGTCCCCATCCTCTGCCGCAGCAAGCTGGTGGGCGTCATCAACCTGCAGCACCTCAAGCCCTACTACCACACCGATCAGGAAGTCCGCTTACTTTCCGCCGTCGGCTATCTCATCGGCGCCGAACTGGAACGTGCGCGCCTCGAAAGCGAAAACTCAGAGCTCTCTGACCGCCTTGAATCCCGCAAAGCGATCGAGCGCGCCAAGGGCGTTTTGCAGCGCGACTTCGGCCTCGACGAAGAGGCCGCCTATCGCGCCATGCAGCGCGAAAGCCGTCAGCGCAGAAAATCCATGCGTGAAATCGCTGAGGCCATCCTGCTCAATGAAGATCTTCGCAAGGCTCGCCTCAACGGACGCGAGGCATCAAATTAAGCACCAGTCCGGGCAGCGGGCAACTCACCCAAACTTCCTGATGCGTTTGCATCAGGATCGCGTAAGGAAATCCTCCACACCGCTTGTGTGGTGCCCATGCCTGTCGTAGCATGGCTATACGGGTGAGCCCTTGCAGCGCTCCCCGGCTCCAATCCGCCTTCGCGCACCATGCCGTGCTCAGGCGTTCCCGTCACGACACACCTTCGCTCCGCGTTGAGCCCCCTGAATAGTTGCAGCGGTCGCTACGGCCCTTCGCAGCCGTTCGGTTATAACAACGCACCTCGCGCGGCAGCGCACTTCACCTTCGGAACAAAGGGCATCGGCATGGAATCTACATCAAATTATTCCGGCGCATTTACAGCCGATCAGAAAGAGTACCTCGCGGGATTCTTCACAGGCGTTGTCCAGCAGAAGTTCAGGCCGTTTGCCGGCATCACCTCTGCAGGGCTCATCTCCAGTGACCCAGCCTCAGGCGCTGCAAACCTCGCTCAAGCCGCGGAAGACACATACCACGGAGTTCCCAGCTCCGATCTGTGCCGCGAAGAGCGCTGGAAAGCGGAAGAGAATCCACTCGACATCTGGGAGAAGCTTCTGGCCCACGCGGACGCAAATCGCGCGCCCCCCGCTGAAGACATCTTCCGCTTCAAGTTTCACGGGCTCTTCCATGTCGCTCCCGCGCAGGATTCATTCATGCTCCGCCTGCGTATCCCAGGCGGCAGGCTGACTGCGCACCAGATGCGTGGTCTCGCGGATCTGGCTGAGCGTCATGGCTCTGGCCGAGCTGATGTGACCACGCGTGCGAACCTGCAGATTCGCGAATTTCAGCCAAAAGACATCATCCGCGTGCTGAACACCGTCCAGACCCTCGGGCTAACTTCTCGCGGCAGCGGTGCTGACAACATCCGCAACATCACGGCGTCGCCCACCACCGGCATCGATCCAGTTGAACTACTCGACGTGTCGTCGTTTGCTGAAGGCCTGCACCATTACATCCTCAACTCGCGCGATCTCTACGAACTCCCACGCAAGTTCAACGTCGCATTTGATAGCGGCGGCGCCATCAGCGCACTGGCAGATACAAACGACATCGGCTTCCAGGCAGTACGCGTGAGCGAAGCGCGCCCTGTGCCCGCGGGCATTTACTTCCGCGTTCTCCTCTGCGGCATCACTGGCCATCGGCAGTTTGCGCAGGATACGGGTTGGCTGGTCCGGCCTGAGCAGGCCGTCGCCGTGGCAGCCGCCATAATTCGTGTCTTTGTAGATAACGGTGACCGCACCGATCGCAAGAAGGCCCGCCTCAAGTACCTTGTAGATCGCTGGGGCGTCGATAAATTCATCGCGGAAACAGAAAGGCGACTGGCCTTTCCACTCCTGCGCTGCAGCGCGCAATTATGCGAGCCGCGCAACCACATCGATCGCGCCGGTCACATCGGCGTTCATCCGCAGCGCCAGCCCGATCTCAACTACATCGGAGTTTCCATGCCCGTCGGTCGCCTGCCTGTGCAGCAGATGCGCGCCGTTGCCGCCATTGCGGAGGAATTCGGCACAGGAGAAATACGTCTCACGGTATGGCAGAATCTGCTGATTCCCAACGTGCACGCAAGCAGCGTCGCCCAGGCCGTTCAGCACCTTCGCGCGGCGGGGCTCGATTGCACTGCGGGCGCGGTCCTGCGCGGAACCGTCGCCTGCACCGGTAATCGTGGTTGTCGATATGCGGCCACGGATACCAAAGCGCATGCTGTCGAACTCGCCAATTACCTTGATAGCCGTTTTCAAATACTGCAGCCTGTGAACCTGCATGTCACAGGCTGTCCGCACTCATGCGCTCAGCACTACATCGGCGACATTGGACTGCTCGGCGCCAAGGTCATGGGAGCTGAAGGATACGAGGTCGTCATCGGTGGAGGCGCTGACCACGACCAGGGTCTCGCCCGCGAGCTGATTCCATCCGTTGCGTATGCCGAGCTTCCGCCGCTGCTCGAGCGGCTGTTCCGCGCTTATGACGAGCGTCGAAAACCGGAGGAGTCCTTCCTTGCTTTCAGCCGCCGCCACACCATCGATGAACTGAAATCGTTTCTTGCTTTGAAGGAGGCCGCAGCGCGATGAGCAACCCCATTCCTTTCATTCCTGATAATGCTCCATTCAGCCCTGAACAGCGTGCGTGGCTCAACGGCTTCCTCGCAAGCTTGTTTTCCTCCGCGCCCACGCCCGCGCCCACGTCCTCATTCGTGGGCCAGCGTATCGCCGTGCTCTATGCGTCGCAGTCCGGAACTGCGGAAGGGCTTGCCCGCAAACTCGCGAAAGAACTGAAAGCCCAGGGCTACGCGCCCGCCGTCTCCACGCTGGTCGGGTACACTCCCGCCGCTCTCGCCGTGGAGACCCATGCATTGATTCTCGCCAGCACCTATGGCGATGGTGACGCTCCCGATGGCGTGCAGCCGTTTTACGAGCAGCTTTGCCTGGAGCACTTTCCGCGAATGGAGAAGCTGCGCTATAGCGTCTTCGCACTCGGCGACAAGCACTACGAGCACTTCTGCAAGTTCGGCGCCGATCTCGATGCCAAGCTCGCATCTCTCGGCGCCAACCCCATCGCGAGACGCATCGACAGCGACGTGGATGTGGACCAGCCCTTCTCCAGTTGGAAAGGTGCTGTCCTGGCGCAGCTCATCAGGAACGAGCCCGCAATGCGAACCGAACACCTCGCCTCCGCTCCCGCTTTACCTGCGATCGTCGAAACCAGGCGCGGCGAGTTGGACGAGCCTGCGCAAAAGATTCAGCCGAAGTTCTCGCGCGAAAACCCGCTTCTGGCTCGCCTTGTAGAAAAACGACGGCTCACGCAAAGCGTTTCCACAAAGGTGACGCTTCACCTGGCGTTTTCAACCGAAGAGGGCCGCCTCACATACGAAGCAGGTGACGCCTTCGGCGTCATTCCCAACAATGACCCAAACCTCGTCGCCGAGATTCTGCAGCGGCTGGGCTTCAACGGTAACGAACAGGTTCCACGTGGCAACGCGGGCATCACCACTCTGCATGATGCGCTTCTGCATAACCTGCAAATCACCCGCCTCAGCCGCAAGATAGTCCAGGAATTTGCAAAGCGCGGCAACTGTGCGCCGCTGCTTGCCATGCTGGCGCCGGATCAGCAAGCTGCTCTGGAACAATACGTGTCCGAACGCGGATTGGTCGACTTGCTGGTGGAGTTCCCCGGCGTCGTCGATGATCCCGCGGATCTGGTCGCCATGCTGCCGCGCTTGACGCCACGGCTCTATTCCATCTCGTCAAGTCCTCGTGCCCATTCCGGGCAGATACACGCCACCGTTGCCGTTGTGCGCTATCTGGCAAACCAGCGCGAGCGAGGCGGTGTCTGCTCCACGCTGTTGGCCGATCGCACTTTCCTTTCCGACCGCCTGCCCATCTACATCCAGCCCAACAAGAAATTCCGTCTGCCCGCGGATCCCAATGCGCCGATCATCATGATTGGTCCGGGCACTGGCATCGCGCCTTTCCGGGGCTTCCTACATGAGCGGCTCGCGCTCGGACATCCCGGCCGCAACTGGTTGTTCTTCGGTGAGCGTAGCTCCGCGACGGATTTCCTCTATCGCGAAGAGCTGGAAAGCATGCTGGCCGATGGTCACCTCACGCGTCTTGACACGGCTTTTTCAAGGGATCAAGCAGACAAAGTGTATGTGCAGGACCGCATCCTGCAACAGTCGTCCCTGGTGTGGCAATGGCTACGGGAAAACGCCAGCATATACGTTTGTGGAGATGCCTCGCGCATGGCCAAAGATGTGCACGCCGCGATTCGCAAAATCGCTGAGAAGGAAGGTGGCATGTCCGTGGAGAAGGCCGAGGAATACGTAGGCCACTTGAAAGACCAGCACCGTTATCATCGCGACGTTTACTGAAGACGTTCACATGATGTCTGCGAAAGAAGAGAAGGAGTGCCCCCGAGCATGCCCTGTGCGAAGTCGAAGGATGCCGTGCTTTCGGGGACCTCGAATGGTCCCCGGTTCGTGACCCTCGCTCTTTACGCCCGTGCCTTCTTCCTCACCGCCGTCGCTTTCTTGCGTTCGCGGATAATTTTCTTTTGCTCCGCCTCGGGCATCGCCAGCACCTTCTTGGTCCGGGCCGGCAGTTTGGCGTAGATCAGCTCGTGCGCCCGCTTCAGTTCCTCTTCGATCTCCCGCGGCCGCAGCGCATCCCAGCGCTCCAGCGTTACCCAGTGCGCGCGCGCCAGGTAAGGAGAAGCCGAGATTCCCTCATGCTCCAGCAGTTCGTGAAACCGCTCCGCCCCGCAGTGGAACCACAGCACCCCGAACCCAGACCCATCCACGTCCGTCATCGCGAACATCTTCCCGCCGATTTCCCGGTCCCCCACGAAGTAGACGAGGTGATGGCCCCAATTCAGCGTCTCCGCCACATGCGGCATCGCCATGCAAATCGCCCGAATCCGTTCGTTGTCCATCGCCAACCTCCCACAGAGCGCTTGAACGACAAGGCACCCGACGACAGAACGCGAGGCTAAACCTAGAAGCTAAAAGCTACCTCAAACATCCGGAACCGGCGCTCCAGCTCCCACTCCGCCGCAGCCTTTTCGCTCGTATCCAGCAAGGACTTAC
>Ga0134128_10004910_pt1 | contig 16264 bp, 22 predicted proteins | sample KB31754_FD_96462 | JGI IMG/M metagenome (GOLD analysis project Ga0134128, IMG submission 96462) | Terrestrial soil microbial communities with excess Nitrogen fertilizer from Kellogg Biological Station, Michigan, USA - KB3-175-4 | ecosystem: Environmental > Terrestrial > Soil > Unclassified ...
CCCTGGAGCCACTTGACGAGCAGGCCCGTGCACACCCTCTCGTAGCTGCCTGACGCCACGGCCACCTCGGCGACCACATCAGAGCGGCAAAGACCCAGCGCATCCCGACAATCATCAGGACTTCCCAGCCGAACTCGGCGAGTCAACTCATCCGAAACATAACTCTGAGCAACACCTGGACTCAGCGGGACAAGATCCACCGCCGATATTGCCGCCCATCGCAGGATCAATGCCCAGACCTGCACCATGGCACGGTCCGCCGACACCTCCCGGAACCCGCGAGAGAGTCGCGATAGAGGATCTGCCAAGAGAACCGATCACGGCAAGTTCCCGCAGCTCAGGACCCGTTCCGGTACCCGAAGGAAACCGGTCTCCGGAGCCGTGTGCGCAGGTTCGAATCCTGCTGGGGGCGCCATCAAAAATGCCGGTAGAGGCGATTTTTCAAAAAATTGGTCGACTTGGCCGCGCGAACTTGCCCCTTAGACTTTCCCTGCAACGTCAATCTGTCTTCGACCAAGCATTATGCGAGTCAGGAAGGCTCAGCCGTCAGCGCGTCAGGAAACTGAGTCCCGCTGTCGCGATAGAGGCGCGAGATTCCTCGCTCGCAACTGAGCCAGTTGCGATCGCGCAGGTCACCGTAGCTGGACTGGAGAATGCCGAACGGCGGACACAGCCGTGGCTCATTCAGGCTGAGAAGAATCCCTGGGCTGGGTTCGGCGCGACTGGACGCCCGAAGTCGGCTTTGCGCTCGACCTCGACCTCCGCGAAGACTTCAGCAGCACCGTCATCGGCCTTCGGACCGCCGAGCAAGATGGCTGCCAGATCCGCAGCGGGCCGGGTCAACCTGCGGTGCTCCTCGATACCCACCACGACCGCGACCTCCCGACCGTGTCGCGTGATGACCTGCGACCCGCCACTGGCCACCGCCCGCGGGCGCGATGCCAGGACTCGACGTAGGACATTGCGGCGAGCAGCTCGGTTGCCTGGGCAGGACTGACGACCACGCGCGGATCGACTTGGTCGTGCCATACCCCGGCTTTTGATATGCGTTCTCGCAGGTCACAAGGCATACAGCAGCTCGTCGCACATGGTCTCCGAAAGCCGTGTGCTCAGGCTCGAATCCTGCTGGGACAGTTGTTTCCGCAGGTCAGCTCCCGATCTGACAGATTTATAGATCTGACAGATTCATACAGTGCCCTTCAGGGGGTGCCCATATGCGCCGCTAGCCAGTGAGGCCACAATTGCGAATCAGGTGCCGATTCTGACGGCGCCCTGCGCGCATGGGCATGACTGTTCCCTGGCACAGTTTCACCTTCGCGTGCCACAGCGCCGCTACGCGCGTTCTCGGTCGAACAGGCGCCGCACGGGTTGGCCGGTCACCTCGGCGATCACGTCGTAGTCGCTGTCGACGTGCAGTACCTCGGCTTGATGCAGTTCGGCGGTCGCGGCGATGATCAAGTCCGGGATCGGGCGCCGGTGCCCGTTGCCGCTGCGGGCGGCCAGCAGTCGCTGGACCTCCAGCGCCCGGTCCATCACTGCCTCGCTGACAGGCAGCCACTCCAGTGCCCGCTGGCCTGCCAGCAGTGCCTCCAGGTCTGCCCGATTCCGCGCGGAATAGCAGACCTCCAGGGCGGTCATATGGCACGCAGCGATGACATGCGCGGTGCGCAAGTCCAGGAACGCAGCCCGCGCGCGGCCGTCTCGCCTGGCCCACTCCAGCGCGGACTTGTCCACAAGCAGAACGCTCAACCGCGCCCGCCATCCCGCCACGCCCCGCGCAGCTCCTCATCGGACAGGTCAGCGCCGGTCTGGTCGAGAAGCTCAAGCATGCGCGCGGCTGCCCGCTGGTTTGCCACCCGACGCAGGGCGGCGTTTACCGTCGCAACCTTGCTGCTTGTGCCAAGTTCCTCGCTGGCCAGCGACAGCGCTTCCTCATCCAAGTCGACCATGGTCCGCGACATCAGATCCTCCGCAGCATTGATGTCTATTGCCGACTTAACTATACATCAAAACTGCCGGTGGAGTGCTATCACCAGACAACGTGCAGTAGGTCGCCCTCGGCCGTCATGCGGACCTGCCATGAGGTCGGGTCATGGCTGCATCGCGTCCCTCCGATAGCCGAAGGGCCAGCGACCCGCTATCACTGAGCGATACTTCTGTCATGGTCGCCATCATCCGATGCGCCGCGGACGAGGTAGAGCAACTCGACTGGAATGAGTCCCTGCACGCCAGACGGGGTCAGGAATGGGTATGGCAGCCGACGCGCCGACGGAAGAACTGGGATAGCGGCTCACATCTCATCGCCATCCTTGCGCCCGGTGCCAGGGTGTTGAGGTCAGCAGGCTGGGATGGACCATTCGATTGAGGCCAGCCGGTGATATCAACCAAGTGCTCGAAGTTTCCCGCATCGAGTCGATTGAGCCGGCAGTACCATATAGCGGTGTTGATGGGCGGCTTTCCGGACGGCACAGGATTCATCTCAAACAGCTGAACCGGATGAGCTACGCATAATTTGTCGATTATCCCCGGTCCTGGCGCACGGTGAGTGAGTTGCTCCCATGCGGCGAGGACCAGGACATCGCGCTCGCCTTCAGGAAGGCCGGCCAGCGCCGCGAGCAGGACACCCCGGAGCCGGCCTCAGCGCCGGGCCGAATTTGGCCACTGCACATAGAGCACTCAGTGCTATAGTTATTCTATGTCAGCGACTGGCCCGGTCACCGCGGAGTTCGCCTACGTGCAGGCAGCCAACTCGATCGCAGCACGGATCATGACCGGACGCCCGATGCACCGCAGCCAGCGAGTCCGCTTGTACGTGGACTTCACGACCTGCGCGACACGCTTCCGCAACCGACCGGCGGAGGCGATAAGCCTTTCCCAGCCCGATTTGACAACGGTCAGCTCATCCTGCACCGAAGAACCTAGGGGCACCTATGCGGAGGAACCGTTGCGGTATGGCGACACCCCAGAACCGACGTCCGAGAAACCGGACGACGATAGCCGGTCTTCTGGTGAGCGGGTTCGACAGCATGACTCTGGCTCCTTCCCCGCGACTGCGCTTGCTGCGAGCCAGACTTCAGCGTCGGAACTACTTCATGGAAGCACGGAAAGTCCTGTCCGAGGCAATGACGGAAGCGATCCAGGAAGCTCGCAGCCGTCCGTAGGCTCGCAGGTCATCCGCGAGGTAGTCCGCGAAGAGATCCAGGCTTACTGGTCAGCACCGCTGCCGTCGCCGGAATCCCTTGAGCATTACGACAAGATTGTTCCAGGAATGGCAGAACGTATTCTATCAATGACAGAGCGGTTGGTGACTGGCAAGATCAACCTCGATGATAAAGTGGCGAGTTCAGAGATCGAAAACGCTAGAAGAAGCATAAACGTGGCGTTCGGGTTAACGCTGATGGCCTTCGCCGCTTCCGTGGTGTTCTTTGCAGTAGATAACCGGGTCGCCGGCCTGGCCTTCCTCTCTTTCCCGGTCGCCATGCTTATCCGTGCATTCCTCCTCCGCTCCGAGAGGAGCGAATCAGCAGAACTACAATGACGCAATCTCAGCCAGATAGGCTCCTGGCCAGGATCCGGTCATCCTCACCGCCCAGCCTCGCTAGCAGACGCTCCGAAGAACGATCAACCGGAATCGCGCGGCAACTCGAAAGCACCCACTGGGCACCAACCGCACCGGATTCACCGCGTGCGGGTCAGTGACGAGGCTACGGCTGTCGGTTACCGTCATCCCATGCCCCGGATAAGCGCGTTCTACGGCCTGGTGATCTACATGTATTGGAACGAGAAAGATCACCCAGTCGCCCACTTCCACGCATATCACGCAGGAAAGCGCGCCTCAGTGTCCGTCGATGGCAAAGTGCTCGCGGGATCGCTCGAACCCAGGGCGCTCAGCTTTGCCAAGGACTGGGCCAAGCTCCACCGCACCGAACTGCTTGCCAACTGGGAACGAGCCCGGCGCAATGAGCCCCTGCTCGCCATCGCACCACTACCGTAGGATGGTCATCGTGAGCGATACCTACCTGCCGGTCGTTGCTGGTGTCGCTGTGGTCGGTGACCACGTGCTGCGCCTGCTGTTCAGCGACGGCACCGCAGGTGACGTCGACTTCTCCGCCGAATGCTGGACCGGTGTCCTGGAGCCGCTGAACGATTCGGGCTACTTCGCCCAGGTCACAGTCGACCTGGAAGCTGGGACAATCGCCTGGCCTGACGGCATCGATCTGGCCCCTGAACCGCTTTACGAGCAGGCCCGCGCACATCCTCTCGTAGCGGCCTGACACGGCGGACTCCTGATCAGCCGGGCGCCAGATGCCCGTTGTCGATGTCGCTGTGGCCGAGGCCGGCGTAGCTGCTCGGATCATTGATGATCACGGACGTAACGCCCTCGTACAGCCACGCGACACCGACCCCGCTGCGCCCGAGCGCCGCACCGTCGACAGGTATGTCGGTCCCGCCCGCATCGCTGGCGCCCTCACGCCCAAAATCGGCAGCTTCGCGACTCCGCAGGCACCTCTGGCCGAAGCGCGTGAGTGTCGCACTGTCACAGCGCATTGTTTAACGTCGATCTAAGCGGTCAAGTGCAGCAGGCAATCGAGGGACGGGACCATTGCGAGGATGAACCTGGAGGTGACTCAGGAGCAGCGGACCGCCCGAGAACTGTTCGCGAGCGGCGCCGATCTGACACTGGTAGAGCGAACTGCGAACCTCCGCGCCGGATACGTCTACGTGATTTCCAAAGACCTCGCTCCGGCGACTCAGATCGCCCAGGCCGTGGCCGCGCTGCGGGCAGAAGGCCCCAGTCCCAGTCTCGGGCGACCGCTGGTCGACCGGATCAAGGGCAGCAAGATCCACCACCTCAAGGAACTAAGGCCCGGCTCGGCCGGGCGGTCCGAGATCAGGGTGATCTTCGCATTCGATCTGACCAGGTCAGCTCTGCTCCTGCTCGGCGGAGACAAGGCGGGAAACTGGCAGCGGTACCGGGACAAAATCCCGATCGCCGAAAGGCTGTACCTGGAGTACGTGACTGAGGAGGAGTAGCCGCGATGCCCAAGCGCACGCCGCTTGACTGGGAAGACCTGGAACACGAGCTGCACACCGCCGGCGTCTCCCCCGAGGAAATCGAGGCCGGGGCCCGGGAGATGCTGGCCCGCGCCCGCGGGCACCAGCTCGCCGAGACCCGCAAGCAGCTCAGGCTGGGCCAGAAAGAGATCGCCGCCGCCATGGGCATCAGCGTCGCGCGCATCTCCCAGATCGAGCACGGCGAAGTCAGTTCCTTCGAGGTCATCGCCCGCTACATCGAAGCCCTCGGCGGGCGCCTGGACCTAGTCGCCGACTTCGGCGACAAAACCATCAGGCTCCCCGTTACCACAACCGCCGCCGCATAACACCGCCTCGCCGCCCTCACGCTTTCCCATACACCGGGACGTAGCCGGACACGGCTGGACAAGATCAATTTGCGCCGCGGCACGCTGCTGAACACGTGAGTACGCTGACCTGCGGCACCGCGCCGACCATTCGTCCGGCGCCGGAGCCGCGAGAGAGTCGCGATAGAATTTCAGCCAGGGAACCAGGCAGCGGCGCGATTCCGCAGGTCAGAAGCCGCTTTCCCATTCGGCGGCGACCGGTCTCCGGAGCCGTGTGCGCAGGTTCGAATCCTGCTGGGGGCGCAAGCAAAAGACCTGGTAGAAGCAACTTCTCGAAATAATAGCTGACTCAGCTGCGCGACTCGGTCCCTTGAACTTGCCTCAATCGTTAATCTGCCTCTGACCAGGCATTATGCGCTCAAGCAGACTTCGGCGTCAGGCCGTATGAGAACCGCGTTCCGCTGCACGCGTTAGAGCTGCGAGAGATTCCCCGATCGCAGCTGGGTGGGTCACAAACGGCGCAGGTCACCGGGACAGGGCCTGCGGAATGCCGAACGGCGGACACAGACGTGGCTCTTTCCGGCACGGTACTGTCGGGCCGATCTTCTGGTGAGCCACGCGACAAGGCCCGTGCTGTCGTGCCGGGAACTAAGCCGCTGCCCCGGTAGGGTCTGGCGTGTGGACGCGGTTCCAGGTCAGCTTCAGGCGGCAGAACGTGGTCAATTGAGCCTGCCCCTGGAGTCCGGTACCCGACCGCCGGGGGGTACGGGGCCGACGCAGTTCAAAGCGGGCAGCCGGGTGCTGCAGGTGTCAGAGTGCTTCGACACCTACTGGCGGTTCGCCGCAGAGCGGCAACGCGTCTTCCATTGCCGGGCCGCCGGAGTCCTACCGCCGTGGACCGCCGACCCGATCTTGCGGCAGCACAAATTCACCAGCGTGTACCGGGCCGCCGACCGCGTCTCGCAATACCTCATAGCAAACGTGATCTACGCGGGGCCGCAGGACCCTTGCGAGGTGCTGTTCCGCGTGCTGCTATTCAAGGTCTTCAACCGCATCGACACCTGGGAACGACTGACCAGCAGCCTCGACGCCATGCCGAGCTGGGCCGGATATGACTTCCGGGTCTACTCCAAGGTGTTCGATCAGGCTCTCCGTGCGGGCAAACGCATCTACTCCCCCGCTTACATCGTTCCCAACCCGCCGTTCGGTGAGGCACGCAAGCACGGCAACCACCTGCGCCTGATTGAACTCGCCATGACCCGACTGCCCGAGGCGGTCACCACCGCACGTGGCCTGCGCGGCCTGTATGACCTGCTGGCCGGGCTGCCCTCCCTCGGGCCGTTCCTCGCCTACCAGTACGCCATCGACATCAGCTACTCCACCATCACCGCAGCCGACGAAAACGAGTTCGTCGTCCCCGGACCGGGCGCGCTCGACGGCATCGCCAAATGCTTCACCAGCACCGGCGGCCTCGACCCGGCCGAGGTCATCACCTGGATGCGCGATACCGCAGCCGAGCACCTGAACCGCCTGAGCCTTGAGTTCAAGGACCTATGGGGCCGCTGGCCAACCTTGATCGACTGGCAGAACGTCTTCTGCGAGGTCTCGAAGTACACCCGCCTGTCCCACCCGCACATACCGGGCACGTCCGGGCGGACAAAGATCAAGCAGCAGTTCCATCAGGCTCCCGGTGCAGTGGACTACCGTTTCCCGCCGAAATGGGGCCTGCCGCCCGACCGCACCGCAGTCCTGCGGGACTCTTAAGCTGCCCGGCGAACACAAGGCTGCGGGCAGCCAGATCGCCGAGGAGAATCCCCCCGCCATGTAGCCAGACACTCCGCAGGCACCCAATCCCGGTGCGGATCGCATGCTGCCATTCGTCGTGGGTCCTGACCGACACCTCAAGCGCGTAGGTCATCTCGTGCACCCACTCGAGCAGGCTCAGATCCGGTGACCGGTCGCCGTACCAGTTGTTCTTCCTGGCATTGCAGAACACGGCCCATGCGATCGATTCGTCGGCGACAATCGCCCGGCCGCCGTCCTCAACATGATCAGCCAGCGCATCGGAGCGCCGCTTTAGTCCGGCCAGGCTCCGCAGCACAGGGGACCAGCCCAAGCAAACCGCATGCGCCAAATGCAACGTGTCGTGCCACCGGTAGCCCATCTCGGTGCGGGCATTGTCCGTCAGCGAATTGCCTATCGGAAGGCCGTTGACCGTCATCTTGACCACTTCGCCAAAGGGGCCGGGCGCAGCCCGCAAGGTCACGTTCAAGTAGCGGGGGATCTGCTCGCCTGGCGGAAACTCATCATCAAAGAACTCTTCCATGTCATCAGCAAGCGCCGAGCGCCGCGGTATTAGCAATGTAAATTGCATGATCCGGCAGGCACTTGCAGATCCTGCAAACGATCAAGCCAGCACGACCGGAAACCGCCTAAACTCGAAGCGACTCATTTGCTCGGAGCAGCATGGAACCTCGGTCTCCATCCTCATCTGGCGCCCGCGCCTGGAGAGAAGCCGGTGCCATCGTGCGGGCGGCCCGGCTCCGATCCGGTCTCACCCTCGCCGATCTCGGGCGCCGATGCGGTTACTCTGCCTCGCAGATCTCACGGTATGAGCGGGGACTGCAGCCTCTCACCGACGTCACCTTGCTGCGGCGATTCGCCGATGCCTTAGGCATACCGCCGCAATTGCTGGGCCTCACGGACGCGCACGACGCATTGGCATCGCGACACGCCGACGCCAATCAGCGAATGACAACTATCGGCGGGCCTAGTCTTGTCGGAAACTTCCGGCAGGAGGAGGGTGATGACCCGGTGCGACGCCGAGAATTGCTGGCAGGCGCTGCCGGGCTTGCCGGTGCTGTGGTTCTCGCTCCGTCAGCCAGTCGGACGGCCCAGGACCGCAAGGCGTCATCGGCCTTCGAAGAACTCTTGTACGGACAACCGGGAGACCCGCTTCCGGTCGATGACCTGCGCCGAGCCGTCTCAGCCAGAAGGCAAGAATTCCAGACCGCTCGCTATGACCAGTTGAGCGCCGGACTTCCCGACCTGATCGGCGCTGCCGTCGCAACCTGCCAATGCGCCTCCGTCCGCGACGGATGCACGACCAGCACATTGCTTGCCGACGCCTATATCGTTGCCTCGAACTTCATGGTCAAGCTGAACGACGATCCCCTCGCCCTGGCTCTCGCCGACCGCGCGCTTCAGTCCGCCCGAGCCGGTGACGATCCGCTCACGATCGCGGATGCTCAGCGAGCCGTCGCAACTGTCCTTCGCAGGACTGGTCGACGAGCGAAAGCCCATGACCTCCTGCTGGCTGCAGCCGCCTCGATCGAACCCTCCAAGCAGGCAACACCGGATCAACTGTCGGTCTTCGGCTCTCTGCTGCAAGTCGCCGCCTATACGGCCGCGGTAGACGGCAGGCGGTCAGCCGCCCGCGACCTAATCCGCGAGGCCAGCGAAACCGCCAGGAGACTCGGCACCGACGCGAATTACCGCTTCACCGCCTTCGGCCCGGCCAACGTCACCTTGTATCAAGTCAGCATCGCGCAAGTGCTCGGCGACAACGGTACCGCGATCGAATATGCCAAGACCCTGAACCCCGCGGCGATCCCCACAGCCGAACGCCAAGGCCGCTACTGGATCGATCTCGCCCGCGCCTTCCACCAATGGAATAAGCCAGAACAGTGCTACCGCGCCCTGCTCAGTGCCGAGCGCGCCGCCCCCGCCGAAGTCCGCTACCGACCGCCAGTTCACCGCATGACCGAAGACCTGCTCAGAACAAGCCGCCGAACCCTGCCCGGGCTTAGTACCTTCGCCCACCGCATTGGAGTGCCAGCCATCTGACAATGCGAACCAGCGAAAAGCCGCGCTCGGTTCCGCTAGCGAGACGCAACCGGACTTAGCTGGACAAGATCGACAACCTTCCTAGCCCGCCTGTCACGGCATCCAGCCCCTGATCTGCGACGTCGCAACCGCAGCGCCCGACCTGAAGGAAATCGCGAGAGAATCACGATAGAAGATCAGCTACGAAGCCAGATCCTGATGCGTTTACCCAGCTCAGATGGCATTTCGACGTCCAGCAGCACTCGGTCTCCGGAGCCGTGTGCGCAGGTTCGAATCCTGCTGGGGGCGCTGGTAGAAGTGATTTTTCGAACAAATGGCGCTCTCGATCGCTAAGCCGATCACGCAGGCGAGAAATGCCTGGTCACTGGCCCCTTGGCGGCTACACAGATCAGTGCGCATGATGCGGCGAGCCCAGGCTCACGATAGACCCGCGAGAGAAATCGTGTGATTTTGCGGCCTTGCCCGGAAGGATCCTGGTCAGCTACGCCAACCAGCCGAAACAGCAACGGTGGACAATGACGCGTGCCTAGTGCGACCAGCGGTCCAGCTAAGCCCGGCCAAGTCCCACCCTGTCCAGCTAGCCCGCCGTTGCCTATCAGGAGGACCGCGAGCTCCGGGCGGCTGACTCATGCCATGACCGGGTCAGACCGGATCCCCGGCGAATCCGAAATCTCCTTCCACCCTTCTGGGCTCTAACCCGTGCGTCTGCCAGCAACGCGCACCCACCCGTACGCTAGCTTCGCACGTCTTCCCGAAAACCTTGCAACCTCGCAATAATTCCTGGATGCTGGTCGTTGAATTCTGTGACGGCGGATTCACGTGGGGGGTAAGGCATGCATCCTGACGTACTCACCGTGCGCGAAGCCGCCGCACGGTTGGGTGTCAGCGGTCAGCGCGTGCGACAGCTCATTAGCGCTGGATCCCTGCGCGCCCGGCGCTCGTCGTCCGGATGGCTTATTGAGGCCGACGATATCGCGGCGTGGACGCGCCGCGCACATGGCAGGCCACCGAGTCCGCGCACCGTGTGGGCTGTGCTTTGCACCTTGTCATCGGTCGCCGGACCGGAGCAGGGAAATCTGTGCGCTATAACCGACCCTCGGCTGCGGTATCGCGCCAAGCTGGTGCTTAAGTCGATGCCGGACCCTGCGGAGGATCCAGGGCGATGGCGCGCGCTGCTGGCTCCACGTGGCCGGGCCGAGCGCATGTGGGTCCATCCAGGTTTGATCCCGAAACTGACCGGAGATCCGCAAGTCTGCGCAGGAGGGAGCATCGCCGCGGCACACATAGGTGAAGGCCTGTCAGAAACGGGGGTACGCGACCTGTATGTAGCTGAGCATGAGGCCGAGCACGTCGCCGCAAGATACCGGATGCGCCCTGATCCTGATGGCCAGGTCATACTCCATGTGGTGCCCTCTAGCGTGGCGGGAACCCTGATCACGCTAGGTGGGGGGCTGATTCCCGCAGCCGCTGCCACCGCGGACCTGCTTGATGAGGACGATCCGCGCGCGCGGCGAGCAGCGGTGCGCCAGCTGCGCGCTATGTTCAGGGCATTGACCGACGAGTATCAACCTCGTTCCCCGGCACCATCAGAGGATGTTCCCCATGGCGCCGATCACGCTTCCTGACGCTATGCAACCAGCCCAAGAGCAGGGCTGGCTCACTCTCCTTGACCTGGCGACGAACTTTTCGCCCGGCTGGTGCCTTGTCGGCGGCCAGATGGTATGGCTTCTTGCAGCTGAGCACGGGGCCACACCACTGCGCGCGACAGACGACGTTGACGTTGTTGTGGACATCCGATCAGAGCCGACCGGTATCCAAGCTCTGTGCGGCTGGCTGGAAGAAAACGAATTCGGCTTGGAGGGAATCAACCCGGAAGGCATCGGCAACCGTTTCGTTAAGCCAGCGAATCCCGGCCCAGGTAACATCGTATTCGATGTGCTCGCTCTCGATAATGCAGGGCCACGAGCGAATCTCTCCACCACCGGTGGGGCCCGGACAGTAGAGGCCGCAGGATCCCGGAGAGCGCTAAACAGCGCCGACCGAGTGGAAGTAACGGTTGCAGACAAGACAGGTTGGGTTTACCGCCCGAACCTCCTTGCCGCAGTCATTTTGAAAGCTGCAGCCACGACAATCCCGACTCGGACCGATGTTGAAATCGATCTCAGCGACGCCGCTTTTCTTCTCTCGCTCATCCCAGATCCCCTTGCAGCCGCACGCAAACTGAGCAAATCCGACAGAGGTCCGTTGCGCTCCCTGACGCCACTGCTAGACGAAAACCACCGTGCCTGGCGGCCACTCGGCCGCGACCGTTCTCGGCTGGGGCAGACAACGCTAGATCTCATGCTCAACCCTGGTGCCTGACAGGGGGCCCTCGGCGCCCGAGATTTGCCCGCCGCCCGGTACGGGCACCAGGGCACGCCGCCGCTATGCCCAGCCGTCATAGTCCGACTCGGACCCGTGGCTGCCGGAGAGGCAGCCCTCCTCTGGTTCCACCAAGTTCTCTCAAAGTCATCTCGACATTAGGCCTGGCCGCCTCCTCGGCCAGGCTGCCATCACCGCTGCGCGCTGGCGCCCCTAGCGTCTGAGATCGCGTCGCCGTCACCGCTGCAGCGGCGCAGAAGCGGGCCGAGTAGCACGACACTGTCGCGAATCTTCTTGATGCGACGCCACCATTCCCGGCTAACGGTAATGGATCGGACTCAGCACCGCTGAGATCGACCTCGATGAACCTGGCGGAAATCTTTCTGAATAAATAGGCAGAAAACTTTGAGCGAGCTTCGGCCCTTCCCCGAGGCCGATCAACACCGACCCTCCCGGTCCGCCGCCGAGGTAGGTGCCAGCGAAAGTCATGTGGTCTTCGGCATGTTCCGGCCGCCCGGCGTCCCCCGGACTCCCAACCGCTCGTCCCACTGTGCGCACGGGATGTAGCTCATCCACTCATTAACGAGCTTGATCACCTCCGCACGGCTCCATCGCTCGGGAACGGGACACAACTCAGCGAAGTCCGCCGCGGCTTTGACAATGCCCGAGCCAAACTCGCGCTTGGTGGTTCTCTTGCGAACGGGTCCGACCGCTGCTGGCTCGGCGGTAAGGGGGATCATGGGCTCGCCAATGATCTCGTGCGTGACAGTGATGGCGGTCAGATCGAACCTCGGCCCAACATCGTCCTGCACGCGGCCATCTGGCTGAGGCTTCTTGTGCAGCGTCACTATCTCCTGCCGATCGCGCAGGTCAGCTTCCAGCCGCGCGGCCTGCTCTGGGTCTGCGATCTCAAAGGTGAATCTTGTCGCCATGCGGTCGTGTCTCCTCAGATATGACATGCCCTAGCTTTCTAGCGTATATCGGTAAAGGCCTGGCCATAGGAACCGCCATGTTCCGCCCTATTCCTGTCCGTGGCGGCGCGCTGACGACAAACCAGGGCAACGGACTGCAACTGAACCAGTTTGCCAACAGACCAGAACCAGCGGCAATTTGCGCGGCACAACAAGGTGGCCCGAGTCAAGCGCGCGCGAGTCAATTCGCTCGCCGTAGGCGATTGACAGCCGTGCTCGCGGGGATCCGCCGAACCCTGATCCGCACAGCCTTGCGATCGGCAGGCTTCCTCAGTAATCGACCCCTTGGCCCCCGCAACGATCGGCCGCAGGAAAAGGGGCCTGACGCCGCGCAAATTTTACTCCTGATTTATTTAGAAAGATTTGCGCGGCCTGCTTCCACGCTCCCTGAGGCCACTCCGGCTACGCGGTCATCGGCGCATTCGCAGCAATCCCCGGCACGCTCCGATTCCGGCAACCCGGGACATCGAGTGGCCCTGCATCGAACATGCAGGAGCGCCCTGCCAGGGACTCGGCGACTACTCCGCGCTCACGGGTCATACGATTGTGTTATGACACAGCCTGAGAATGAGGGGCCGCATCTGCCGTCACCTTCGGCGGCGCTGCTGCAGCTCGCCCGGATCAAGGCCGGCCTTACTCAGAGAGAGCTGGCCGAACGCGCTGGCGTCCCGGTCACCATGATCTCCGCCTATGAGCGCGACCAGCGGCAGCCCACGCTCGCGACACTGCTGCGGCTACTGCGCGCAGGCGGGTTCGACCTGCGGCTGCACCTAGCAGCGTACGACCCGCACGACGACATTCTGGCCCGGCTCGAAGCCGACCGGTCCGAGACCGAGCGCGAGCACCGGGACCGCCAGCTGCAGACCTGGCGCGACGCTGTACCAGCCGAGGACGTCGCGTAAGCGAGCCCGACCCTCCGTCGTTCCGGCCGGCCGCGATAGTGGCCGTACTTAACCGGCACCAAGTCCGCTACGTCGTCATCGGCGCCTTCGCGGCCATCGCCCAGCAAGCCCCGATCCCGGCTACCCGCGACATCGACATCACGCCCGACGCCACCGCCGAAAACCTGACCCGGCTCTCGCGCGCGCTCACCGAGCTGGACGCCCGGATACGCACCGAAGCCGCACCCGAAGGACTGCCCTCCGGCCACGACGCCGCCTCCCTGGCCGCAGCCGAGATCTGGAACCTGATCTGCGACGACGGCGAGTTCCATATCTCCTTCCACCCCTCCGGATTCACCTCCGGCTACGCCCAGCTGGCCCCAGCCGCCCACCGAGTCCGCGTCGGAGACGTCATCGTCATGGTCGCCGACCTCGGCGACGTCATCCGCTCCAAAGAAGCCGCCGGCCGCCCCAAAGACCTGCAAGTACTCCCGCTGCTATACAGCCACCACGCCACCCGCAGCACCGACCGCCAAGCCGAACCAGGGTAAGCACAAGACCGAGGCGGCGCTGCGGGCGCCGCCTGACTACTCGTCTCCATGGCAGGGCAACCACGGTCCGCGAGACGCAGGTGCCCGCAACGCTCCGGCATCCGCGAGAGAATCGCGATAGAAGATCAGCCGAGGAGGCAGACTAAGAAACGTCTCCGCAGGTCGGCTTCCAGCAGTTCATCTGGCGGCAACTGGTCTCCGGAGCCGTGTGCGCAGGTTCGAATCCTGCTGGGGGCGCTCGTAGATGACATTGTTGCCAAGTCGATCATTCAGGCGAGAAACGCCTGGTCACGGGGCCTCTGTGGCGGTGCGCGTGATGCGGCGAGGTCTTGATCACGATAGATACGCGAGAGAGATCGCTCGACTCTGCGGCCTTGCCGAGAAGGATCCTGGTCAGCTACACCGACCCACCGAAACAGCAACGGTGGACGATGACGCGTGCCCAACGCGACCAACGGCCCAGCTAAGCCTGGCTGAACCCGCCCTGCCCGGCCAACTCCTCTTGCCTATCAGGAGTACCGCCCAACTCAAGCCGGCTCACTGAGGCCATGGCCGGCAACGTCAAGTACTCCATGCTGGACCTGCCTCGGCTCAACCAGGGCCAGCGGCGAAACGGCGGGAGGATCCGCGAGGACCGCTAGCCGACCTGTACAGATATCTGTATAGTTGCTGCATGACGATACTGCGGGACGCACACGAGCTAAGCGTCACCGAGGCCTCTCAGCGAGGCGTGGCCGGACTCGTCGCTGACGCGGAACAAGGCGCTGACCTTGTGGTAACCCGCCGCAGTCATCCGGTGGCCGCAGTCGTGGGGATCGCAAGGCTCGAGTCTCTCGAGACGGCCGAGTCTGACCTGAGGGATCTGGCGCTCGTGCTGACTCGAGCTGCGACCGACACGGGCAGGCGCACCTCGCTCGACGACGTGCTAGCAGCGTTCGGGCACACCCGAGACTCGCTCGCCGAACTGCCAGAAGACGACTAAGCGATGACCGAGGTCACGTTCACCGACGCGGCCATCGATGACCTTCGCCGGATCGGTCCGGATGCGGTACCGAAGGTACTCAAGAAGGTGCTCATCTTGCTCGACTCGCCGGAGGCCGGCTATCCGCTCGGCGGCGAACTCACCGGATTCCGCAAGCTCGTCGTCGGGCGCAACACCTGGCGGATCGTTTACCGAGTAGTTGACCAGAAGCAGATCGAGATCTGCGAAGTCTGGGCCGTCGGTGCCCGGGCCGACGCCGAGGTCTATGCGGAAGCAACCGCGCGCGTCCGGGCCGCGTCGGATCAGCATCTAGAGATCCACAAACTCGCCGACGTCATCGAGCGCCTCGGCAGGCTCAGCGGCGGTGTTACCGTGCCCGCCGCGCCAACTCGCGAGCCTGTGCCGGACTGGCTCGCAGCGCGGTTGATCCACACCGCAGGCATGACACCGCAAGATGTCGCGGCTCTGAGCCTTGAAGAGGCGGTGGACTGCTGGAGCGAATACATATCCAAGCCGACCTAGATCTGCCGGTTGAACGGTATCTGCCCGCAGCACTGTGCTAGCAGCAGGATTCGCGTCTCATCGGCGACCTATGGCTCGTAGCAGCCGTCAACTGTCGTCGCCTTCCGGCCTGGCACGCTACCCGCAAGCAGCTGCGCGCGGACGGCTGGACCTCGTGCAGGTTACTGAGGCAGGCATTCGGATTGGCGAACGGCAGGCAAGACCGTTGTTCTTCGCCGCTCTGCTACGGATCTAGTGCACGACGTTCACGGATAGGTGGCTAGGTTGCCCTGTAGCCCGTACGAGAGCATCACTGGCCATCCCGCGGCCTTAACCGCATCGAAGATCTTCCGCGCGACCGCCAACTGGCGCTCCTCGTCACCTTGGCCGCGCCGACAATCAGCGCCGGGACCGGCTCGGCATCCTCGCTGGGCCTGAAGGTGGCGCCGAGCACCGACTCGATGACCCTGCGAACGGCATCAGCGGGAGCCTCGCCGGAGACAAAGACGTCATGCTCATTCATCGCGCGGCTCCCCCGGACTGGCGGCCTCGATCACGTAGTCGTCGCCAAGAACAAGAATGGACTCATAACGGCCCCGCGCCCACGGACTGCCCCAGGAAACGGCGGAGCCCGAGCGCCGCAGAATCCTCCGCCAGGCCGCTGCCACGTGCATCTATCACCACGTTCGGCGCCTGGCCCTTAGCGGTCCGCAACTGATTCTTGACCGTCGCATCACTCGCGCCCCGGCTGAGGCTCTTGAACTCAGTAACCCGGCCGTCGACCAGCGCATCCGGCTGCCGCCGACCCACA
>Ga0134128_10004911_pt1 | contig 16260 bp, 15 predicted proteins | sample KB31754_FD_96462 | JGI IMG/M metagenome (GOLD analysis project Ga0134128, IMG submission 96462) | Terrestrial soil microbial communities with excess Nitrogen fertilizer from Kellogg Biological Station, Michigan, USA - KB3-175-4 | ecosystem: Environmental > Terrestrial > Soil > Unclassified ...
GCCGTGGCCGCGCCGCGCGGGCCAAAGGCCGTCTGGCTGCCCATTCCGCCAAAAGCCGCCGCGATGTCGCCGCTCTGGCCGCTCTGCAGCAATATGACGACAATCAGAAAAATAGAAACAAGGATATGCACGATAGTAATCAATGTGATCATGGCTTGATAAGCTTGCTTTTCGAAGTCTTCCCAAGGATCCAGGACAGGTGGTCCGAGCCCTATTGGAATGGCTGCTACTATTGTAACTAATCTATGCCTGCCTGCGCTATGGCGGCGTGAATCCCCACCTCAGCAAGGCTTTCGGCCAGGTTCATAGCCTGCTCCTCCGTGTAGTTTCGTCTGAAAATCTACTTCTCATTCCATCTCAAAAGTGGTTTTCCAAGATGCGCTGGTAGGAGGCAAGGGCAACCACTTTAGCTCTTAAACGGAAGGGAGAGAACGGAGGTAACTTGGTGCAATCCCATTCCTGTGCAAACATTTCCACTAGTTTTTCAGGGTTCACGAAGCTCAAACAACAGAGTTGGCTTTACAGGGAGGTTTTTAAGTGAAACGCACAACCATTTTTGCCGCCTTGATTAGCGCGGTGGCGCTGTTCTCGCTGCTTGGCTGCGGGGATCCAGCGATTGGAAAATTGCAAACCATCACGCTGCAGTCGTCGGGATCGAGCAGCGGATTCTCTGATCTTAAGGGCGAGGGTGGCACCCTCCAGCTGACCGCGACCGGGAACTACTCCAGCACAAATACCAAGGACCTAACCGGCCATGTAACTTATGTCGTGACGCCGACCGGCACGGATCTCAATGGTTCCCCGCTGCCTGCGCCTCCGCTAGACATCACCGTCAGTTCGACCGGCCTTGTAACGGCTGTAACTCCTTTTGCCTGCACCTTCCACGATGCGGAACCTGATCTGACCAAACCGGCAGCATGGGTACTCACCGGTTCTTACCAGATCGTGGCCACGTTTCAGGGGGTTACTTCGCAACCAGTATTTTTAGGAGTAGCCTCACAGGCAGGTGACGGTCCGAGCGCCGCATGTGGCCCGTAATCAAATTGGAATGTTGAGATGTTTTCTATCGCCCAGGCAAGCTAAGGAATGTCCGGGATTGGCTCGATAAGAAACGTAGTGTCCTAACCAGAAGGATCAGGGGCGCTGAATGGTGCGGAAGGGGGGACTTGAACCCCCACGCCTTTCGGCGCCACCCCCTCAAGATGGTGTGTCTGCCAATTCCACCACTTCCGCACGGTGCAACGAGTTACGCAGAGGCAGTTCGCATTATAACAAAGCGGAAACAAGCCAAAAGAATGCAGAATGAAGAAGTTAGAATGCAGAATAACCCGGATAACGGGTCAATCTGCATTTCTACTCTAACTTCTGCATTTTAGTATTTCACGATCGCCGCGAATGATTTGGGATCAAGGCTGGCGCCGCCTACGAGCGCGCCATCAATTTCCTGTTCGGACATGAGGGCCTTAGCGTTGTCCGGCTTCACAGACCCGCCGTAAAGGATCCGCAGATTGTCGGCGAACTCCTGGCCGAAGGCCTTTGCCGCTTCTGCTCGGACAATCACGTGGGCATCAGAAGCCATTTGCGGTGTGGCTGTCTTGCCGGTTCCGATGGCCCATACCGGCTCATAGGCAACAATCAGTTTTGCAGCCTTGGTTGCGGAAATTGTGCTGAACGCCCGCACGCATTGGCGGCGCAGTACATCCTCGGTAAGTCCGGCTTCGCGTTCTTCAAGAACTTCGCCGACGCAGACAATCGGAACAAGCCCGGCTTCCAGTGCCGCTTTAAGCTTAAGGTTTACCATGTCGTCGGTTTCGGCAAAAAATTGCCGGCGTTCGGAGTGTCCGATGATTACATGCGTGCAACCAACAGAAAGGAGCATGCCGGAAGAGATTTCTCCGGTGAGCGCGCATTCCTCTCTCCAACAGACATCCTGCGCCCCGATGGCGACATTCGATCCTTTCGCAGCCTGCGCCGCTGGGTACAAATCAATGTAGGGCGGAGCGATTACGATCTCGTCCCGTGTGTGGTCTTTGACGGAGGGCAAAAAATCGTGCAGGTACGCGATGGTTTGTTCAGGAGTCTTGTACATCTTCCAATTGCCGGCGATCACTTTTTTGCGGGGCATTTGTAACCTTCCAAGATATTGAGCGGGATGACTGCCAGGTGCTTGGCGGAAATACATTAGGTCCTTCCACTTCGCTTCGTTCAGTGTCAGGCTTACATTCTATTGCAACACGTTATTTCTTGTCCGTAAGCGCTTCGACTCCGGGGAGCTTCTTACCCTCAAGGAATTCCAACGATGCGCCGCCGCCGGTGGAGATGTGGGTGATCTTGTCCGCGACTCCCGCTTTGTGCACCGCGGAAACGGAATCCCCGCCTCCTACAATAGAAGTCGCTCCGCCATTTTCTGCAACCGCGCGGGCCACCTTGAATGTTCCTTTAGAAAAAGGAGCAACTTCAAAAACGCCCATGGGTCCATTCCAGATAATGGTACGGGCCGTCGAAATCTCTTCGGTAAAGAGTTCGATGCTCTTGGGGCCAATGTCCAGAGCCATGAGATCGGCGGGGATCGCTTCGCCCTCACCGATATTTTTTACAATCGCATTGGCCTCTATTTTCGCGGCGGCGACGTGATCCACGGGAAGCAGCAATTTCACGCCGCGCTTTTTTGCTTCCGCCAAAAGCTGCCCGGCAAATTCTACTCGATCGGCTTCCACCAGCGATCTGCCCACCTCTTGCCCCTGGGCTTTCAGGAAGGTGTAGGCCATGCCGCCGCCGATAATCAACGCGTCCACTTTGGTCATCAGATTCTGGATTACAGCAATTTTGTCGCTGACCTTCGCTCCGCCAAGTATGGCGATAAACGGCTTTTCGGGATGCTCAAGGGCCTTGCCGAGGTAATCGAGTTCCTTCTGCATTAGCAATCCAGCGGCGGATTGCTTTACAAATTTTGTGATGCCCACGGTTGAAGCGTGAGCGCGGTGAGCTGTGCCGAAGGCGTCATTCACATAGAAATCGGCCAGCGAGGCCAGCTTGCGAGCGAAATTCTCGTCGTTAGCTTCTTCTTCAGGATGGAAGCGCAGATTTTCCAGCAATAGCGCCTGCCCCTTTTCCAGCTTACCCGCCATCTCCTCTGCTTCAGGCCCAACGCACTGCGGGCAGAAGCCCACATTCTCACCGCGGGAGAGTTCCCTGTCGAGCAACATGCGAAGGCGTTCGGCCGCAGGCTTCAAGCTCATCTTCGGATTCGGTTTTCCCTTGGGCCGGCCCAGATGCGCCGCCAGAATCAAGCGGGCTCCATGGCGAAGAGCATATTCGATGGTAGGCAAAGTCTCGCGAATGCGAGTGTCATCCATTACGCGTCCGTCTTCAAGCGGAACATTGAAGTCGACGCGCATGAAAATTCGGTGGTCGTTGAGCGGAAGATCGCGGATTGATAGCTTCGACATAGACTTACTCTCTCCGAAATTACCGGGAAGTCAGGCTTTGATGTGCTTCAAGGCTGCGGGCGCGGACAGGAGTGCCCGCGCCACACAGGCATGATTCTTACAGACCTTTGCCAACGATGTAGTTGATCAGATCACGAACGCGCGAAGAGTATCCCCATTCATTGTCATACCAGGAGATGGCCTTTACGCAATTTCCGCCAACGACCAGGGTCATGGGCGCATCCACGATTGACGAGCGGCCATCGCCCTTGAAATCGGAGGAAACCAGCTCATTCGCTTCGTATCCCAGATATCCCTTCAACGGTCCGCTCTCCGACGCTTTCTTCAACGCGGCATTGACCTCTTCTTTTGTGGTCTTCTTTTCCACCCATGCCACCAGGTCCACCACCGAAACGTTCGGCGTAGGAACGCGCATGGCAAATCCGTCGAGCTTGCCAGCTAAGTCAGGAATGACCAGCTTTAGGGCTTTTGCGGCGCCGGTGGAAGTCGGGATCATATTGATCGCGGCAGCACGGGCGCGCCGAAGGTCTTTGTGGGGAAAGTCGAGAATCACCTGATCGTTCGTGTAGGAGTGGATCGTGGTCATGGTTCCGCTGACGATCTTGAATTCGTCGTTGATAACCTTGGCGATCGGTCCCAAGCAGTTCGTGGTGCAGGAAGCGTTAGAAATAATGTGATGCTTCGACGCTTCGTACTTATCGTGATTCACCCCCAGAACCAGCGTAATGTCTTCGCCCTTCGCCGGAGCTGAAATAATGACCTTCTTCACCGGGCCGCGCATGTGCTTCTTTGCGTCTTCGGCGTTGGTGAAACGACCCGTGGATTCGACAACGATCTGCACACCCACGCTTTCCCAGGGTAGCTTCGCGGGGTCTTTTTCAGCGAAAACCTTGATGGTTTTGCCGTCCACGGTAATGCTGTCCGCGCCAGCTTCAATCTTGTTGGGAAGATTGCCCAGGATGGAATCGTACTTAAGCAGATGGGCCAGAGTCTTCGGATCGGTGAGGTCATTGACCGCCACAAATTCCAGGTTGGGGTCTTTCAATGAAGCCCTCAGCACGTTACGTCCAATGCGTCCGAATCCGTTAATGCCTACTTTAACCGCCATGTCGCCTCCAGGTGAGATTGTGAGACAGATGTACCTACGACGTCAGTCAACTTTACCGATTCGTTGGGAACAGAAAATTTTATCAGGCAGGATTGCAAAGGGGCAAATAGCCCGGAGGAACATTGTGACTGCTGCTTGGTCCTATTTAGGGCACGCGACGCTTTCAGGCTTACTCAATCGGTCGGATGGATTTCCGTCTGTGCAGGCTTCCGTGCTAATAAAACCTTGTTTCGGGTTTTCCGGATCGAATCGCGTTAGCACAGACTTAGTGATGACATGGCCGCGCGAACCAGCTATATAAGTTTCAAATTTAGCTACAGTCATCTCCTCTTTTGCATTTGTCACTTCCGAATCCTCCATATCCGACTCAACGGTCTTCCAGCACGATTGATACAAAGCGATTTTTGGTTCTCTCATTTCACCATTGGAGTTGAAAGCGAAAAGAATTTTTGCTGCTTCGGTACCGGCTCCGCACTGCGACATGGCACCTTCCGGACCGCGTGAGGGACCCTGAACATCGAGGATCATGTAAACAACGGCGTCATTCTCTGCAAGGTATTCGGTCTTGACTTTGTCAATCGCATACAAAAAAAGACCGCCGATATTTTTGGGGTCGCCATAGTTGTAAGTCATCTGCTTGTTTTTGTATGAAATGAGCAACTTGCTGTTCTTCCATCGCACTCGTACGAAGGGTTTTTCAGAGGCGAACGAAGAGGTGGTCAATAACAAGAACGATATTAGGATGAGGCGAATCATGGCTTGGAGCGTATTTGAAAAGCAGGTTCAATTCAATCTTACCGCCGAGTATCGGGATGGAGATCGCGTGAATTAGGAGTTCTTGCTGCGCAAGCAGTATTAGAGACGGGAAGCGGTTTTGTATAAAAGCCCGAAGCTCGCCGGAACCGTCGCACCACGGCTCCGGCGAAGCCCAAAGCGCCCTGGCCCTCCCCCGAAAGCAGGACGCTTCTTCGGGATTTGCCACGTAAGTGGTTTCTCTCACGGGGCGATAACCTGGCGATGTTGTCTTGCAGGCCAAGTAAGCTGGAACTCTCATTCCCTGCTCATCGTCATAGTGCAGAACGCAGAGGTTTCGTTTCAGGAAAATGCAGCAGTTTGAAAGAAAATTTTAGGATTTCTCGTGAAACGCGCGTGGGAAGTTTTTGGGGCTGTAGCGCTACTTGGCACGAAGCGGTGTAAAATGAGTGAACTTTAAGGCTCCCCCGAGGCCAAAGGTTTGGAATTTTACCAATTTGATGGACCTTACTTAGAGCGCTTATGCTCCGGCGATTTTCGCACCCAGGAGCATTTTGTCGCCTATTTCAGCGAGCTGATTCAGCTGAAATTACGTTCCCGATTGCAGTCCCCGCAAGCTATTGAGGATCTGCGGCAGGAAACTTTCGCCCGGGTATTCAGCGTGCTGCGAGGCCCCACGGGGATGCGGCAGCCGGACCGGCTGGGTGCTTTTGTAAATTCAACCTGTAACAACGTACTGCTGGAACATTACCGGTCGTCGGCCCGGAATGCGCCGATCGATGACGAAGAAGATCTAAAAATTCCAGATACCGCCATGGATGTCGTCAGCATCATCGCGCACAAACAGATGGAACAGAAGGTACGCGAAATTCTCGACGAATTGCCAGAGCGGGACCGCCGCGTATTGAAGGAAATCTTTATTGAAGAGCGTGACAAGGACGATGTCTGCAAAGATTTCGGCGTGGACAGAAATTATCTACGGGTGCTATTGCACCGCGCCAAGCAAAGTTTCCGCTCCAGTTACCTGCAAAGCATGTCCGCGTCCGCGGGTGGCGTGAAAGAGTAGGCCAACCTCGATTTCCCAGATACAAGGAAGCCGTACCCTGGGGCGCAAAATCAACTCGCGTTTATCTCAGAAGAGACTCAAAAAATGCTGTTCGGGAACCGCTAACACTCTGGACAAAATCGCCCCGAGAATCAGAACCTCTCCTCCACGGACGGGAAATTGGGGTACTCGCAATCCTTCGTTTTCGGGGCAAGTGGGGCCCGTTCATTGCTGTAAACATAGGGTTTTCGCCTTATTTCATGCGGCCAATTAGCATTTCTGCCGCAGAGTGTATCTCTTCCAGTCGCTCCGCCCGTACTACTACCTTCGTACCGTCCAAAGTACTTTGGTTATGTGACTCGCCCAAACTAAGGCTTGATATCTATCCATTGTATGAGATGTGATACCGAGCACAATATCTAGACACCTAATGCAACTCCGCCCCGTGCCGATTCCAGGAAACAGGCAGAAAACCCTACAAAACGCGGAGTCCTACGCTGACGTCCGGTTTTTCAGGGTTGAGCTATGCTCAGTCCACGAAAATTCACTCGAAGACGTTTTTGAGTGGATGTTTCTCCGCAGATTGCGGCAGTCCGAAAAACAGCGGGCAGGCCAGCAAAGGCCGGAGACGTACGAAAAGGAACTATGGCTGACTCGCGAGAAGTGATCAATATCCGCCAGGCTTCGCAGTACCTGGGAGTGAGTGCAGACACGCTTTACAAGTACGTTGGCGAGCAGAAGATTCCGGCGTTCAAGCTGGGGAATCGCTGGCGGTTCAAAAAATCGAAGCTCGACCAGTGGATGGAAGAGAAGTCGAACGAATTAGAAGTGCGTGGCAAGAGGAAACCGAAGGTAGCCGCCAAGGCTGCCGGGCAACTGTAAAGGCGGGCACATGTTTGGATTCGGAGCGAAATCGATAGTTGGTCTGGATGTGGGCTCCTCGAGCATTAAAGCCGTTGAGCTCAAGAAAGGGCGTAACGGAATCGAGGTTGCGCACATTGGGTTGGAAGCGTTGACTCCCGATATCGTTGTGGACTCCATGATCGTGGACTCCGGAGCGGTATCGAGCGCGATCTCCAAACTGTTTACCGATACACAGATCAAGACAAAGAATGTGGCCACTGCCGTAAGCGGACATTCGGTGATCGTGAAGCGCATTCCGATGCCGGCCATGAGTGATGCTGAACTGGCCGAGGCCGTCGAGAAAGAAGCAGCGCAGAACATTCCTTTCGATCTGGGCGATGTGAACCTGGACTACCAGATTCTCTCCGAAGATTCCGGCAGCCCCACGATGGACGTGTTGCTGGTGGCCGTGAAGAAGGACAAGATTCTCAATTACACCAACGTACTCTCGATGGCGGGCAAGACTCCGGCTATCGTGGACATTGACGCGCTGGCCTTGCAGAACTGCTACGAGTACAACTACGAGCCCGCGCCGAACCAGGTTGTGGCTCTTTTAAATCTTGGCGCCAGCGTGATGAACATCAACATCGTGAAGGGCACCACGCCGTTGTTCCCGCGCGATGTCAGCGTGGGCGGACACCAGTACACGGATTCCCTGCAAAAAGAACTCGATCTTAGCTTCGATGACGCAGAGGCGCTGAAACTGGGCCGGAAGGTAAGCACGGTAAGCGAAGACGCGAAGACGCCGATCCTGCAACAGGTCACGGAAATCATCGTGCTGGAAATCCAGAAGACGTTTGACTTCTTCCGGGCCAGCGCTGCGGGCGAGCACATCGAAAAGATTTATCTGGCGGGCGGGTCTTCGAAGGTGCCGGGGTTGCTCGAAGCACTGCGGCAGGAGTTTTCGTTGCCAGTTGAAATCTTCAATCCCTTCCAGCGGATTATGCCCCCGACGGAGGGACTGGGAGCGGAGTTGATTGAGCAGAACGCGGGCCAGCTAGCGGTAGCAGTGGGTTTGGCCTTAAGGAGTTTTGAAACTTTATGATCAAAATCAACCTGCTGGGAGCTCCAAAGCAAAAAAACAAGCGCGGTGGCGCTTCAGCTCCGGTCATGGATGTCGGAAACGGTGGATCGCCGGCGCTGAAGGTGCTGGTGGTGCTCGCGTTCGCCGGACTACTCAACTTTGGCTATTGGTACAACCTGAACCGCGAGAAGGCGGTAATTGACGTCCACATGAAGCAGGCGGAGGAGGCAAATCGCCAGCTTGCCGATGTGAAAGCCAACTACCTGCGTGAAAAGCAGGAAGCGGAAAACTACCAGCGGCGCGTGGATGTGATTGACACATTGCGAAAGGACCAGACTGGCCCGGTAAGTCTGCTGGATATGGTCGGCAGCACGGTGAACGGAACTGAAGCAGTCTGGCTGAACAAAATGGATGACACGGGAAAAACCGTGGACATCGAAGGCCTGGCCCTGAGCGCGGATGCGGTGGCGAACCTCATCTCCAATCTCAACAAGACTGGTTACTTCAGCAGCGTGGAGATCAAAGAAACATATCAGGACGAAAGCGTCAAGGACATGCAGGCTTTTCAATTCACTTTGACGTGCGAAAAAGGAAAGTCGTAGGCGGACCTATGGAAAATTTCAGCGAAATGTCTGGCATCAAGCAATGGGGCGCGATCCTGTTGGGCGCAATGGTGATCACGGTAGGTCTCTACTTCGTGATTTTCAAGAGCCAGCGGGACGCAAATGACGCGGCGCAACAAAAACTAGACGCCAAGCTTCAAGAGAACCGGGATTTGGAAGCGTACCGTCCGAAGCTGAAGCAGATGCAGGCGGAACTAGCCAGTCTGAAGCAGCAACTCGACATTGAACGCCGCATTGTTCCGGACGACAAGGAAGCTGACAACTTTATTCGCATGCTCGACGCTGAAGCTGTTAAGGCGGGCGTGGAAATCCGGCGCTACTCCGCCGATCCGGTCTCCACCAAAGAGTTCTACACTGCGGTCCCGTTCCACATGGAGCTCGATGGCCCGTACTACGCGGTGGTGAATTTCTTCGACCGCGTAAGCAAGCTGGAGCGGATCGTGAATGTTTCCAGCGTCTTGATGGCTACGACTAAGAAGGCATCCTTAGCGAAGGTCAAATACACCTATAACTACTCGCCGAATGAGAGTGTCGCGGTAAGTTATGTGGCAACTACCTTCTTCAGCCATAACCTGGATCCAGCCCAGCAGCCGCAGGTTAAAAAAGGCGGGAAAAATTTATGAAGCAAGCAATTGGGACACTGATTTTTTTGCTGATTACGGCGAGTGCCTGGGCGGCGCAAAATCCGGCCACTGTCCTTCAGAACACGAAGGCCAAGGCGCAAAGCATTCAGGGGCAGACGCAAACTCACCCGAGCGCGGCTCCCGTGAAGTCCAAGGAAGCTGTGCACGCTGTGACGCCAGCGACTAAACCGGCTGCGAAGAAAGCCGTCGCACAAAAGTCTGTTGCACAAAAGCCTGCCGCGCAGAAGGCTGTCGCGCAGAAGAACGCGCCCTCGAAGGCGGCTTCCGCAGTTTCGAGCGTGAAGCCTGCTCCAGTGGCGCAGAAATCTAAACAGGTGCCGGCAGTCCAGGCGAAGGCTGCTCCGGTGCAGAAACCGCAAGTCGCTTTGAAGCCTGTGGCCGTGAAATCTGTATCCATGAAGCCGACCCTGATCGCGCTAAAACCAGTCGCAGCCAAAGCGCCGACCAAAGCTGTTCCCGTGGCCAAAGCGCCGGTTGCGGCGAAAATCGTGCCAGCGGCAAAAGCACCCCTGGCCAAGCCAACGACTATGGCGAAGGTGGACGTGAAGGACACCAACACCAAGCCCGAAGGCAGCGAAAAAGAAAAGAAGGAAGACGAAACCTCAACCAAGCTGATTAGCGGCGTGGGCAAGCGGGATCCTTTCGTGAGTCCTGTCGTCGCCCAGAGCATGTCTGGCTCAGGATGCAGTGTTGGGAAAAAGTGCCTGGCGATTGACCAGATCACTATCCGTGGCGTCGTGAAGTCCGACAGCGGAATGATCGCGGTGGTTGTGAATGCGCTGGACAAAGCTTACTTCCTGCGCGAGAACGATCCTGTGTTCAACGGCTACGTAGAGAAGATCACGGAAGATTCCATCATTTTTAAAGAGATGTACCAGGACAAACTGGGCAAGTCATTCACCCGGGATGTCACCAAGCGGATTCAGGCTCCGGTTGTCTAGCAAACATAACGGAACAGATATATGGGCACGAATTTGAAAATGCGAGATCACGGGGCTGGCAGAGGCGAGCCTTTGGGGAGAAGCGAAATGCGAAAGCAATTGGTAACGGTTTTCATCCTGCTGCTAGTTTCGAGCGTTATAGCGGCAGCTGAGACGGGGAGTGCAACGGGCAAACGCGCCACTCTGCAAAGAGTGAGCGTGGTGCGGGCCAATGACGGGACGAGCGTCGAAGTGACGGCGCAAGGCCAGGTCGCGCCCAGCGTGACCACTCTCGACAACCCGGCACGTATTGTGCTCGATCTGCCCGGCGCGGCACTGGCAACTTCGCAGAGCCGAATCCTGGTGGACCGCGACGGGATCAAAGACGTCCGCGTTGGAGTAAACGGCCTTGTGCCGCCCACCAGCCGGATCGTAGTTGATCTGTCGGAGCCGTGCACCTATGACCTAGCGCCCGACGCGAGCAACCGCATCGTGCTGCACCTTCATACGGCCGCGCAAACGGCCGCTACGAAGGCTCCGGTAACGCCAGCTTCGGTGCCGGCGCCAGCCGCGCCACAGGCAAAGGCGACCGCAACCGCGGTCAACAATGCGCCAGCCGCCAAACCGGCTGTTGCTTCGGCTTCTACCTTTGTAGTGGTCGAGCCTTCATACAAGCCTAAGCAGGACGACGCCAAACAGGTACCAGCGGATCCCGCGGACCGTGCGGCCGTCGCTGCTACACGTTTCGTGGAAAAGCCGGAGACTGATTTGTTGCTCGCGGCCAGCGCCACGCAGGCTGAAAGTACCGCTCCGCAACCCGCCGTCAATCTGGCTGCAGAACAAAAAGCCAAAATGCAGGCTCAGCCGGAAAAAGCGAGCGGGGCCCACTACACCGGCGAACCGATTTCCGTGAACTTGAAAGACGTTGACTTGAAAGACTTCTTCCGCCTTATCCATGAGATCAGCGGATTGAACGTCGTTCTTGATCCCAACGTGAAAGGCACGCTGACGATTGTTCTCGACGACGTGCCGTGGGACCAGGCATTAGACATCGTTTTGAAGAACAACGACCTTGCCCGTCAACTCGAAGGCAATGTGCTGCGTATCGCGACGGTAGCAACCCTGCGTAAGGAAGCCGAAGACCGCCGCGCACAGGAAGAAGCGGAGGCCCTGGCCGTAAGCAAGGTGACCGTTACGCGCTTCCTGAGCTACGCCCATTCAAAAGATGTTGTTCCCACACTCAAGAGATTCCTTACCCAGCGTGGTGACGTGATCTCTGATGATCGCACCAATGCTTTGATCATCTCTGACATCCCTAGCGTGATTCCCGGAATTGACAACCTGATTCGGCAGCTAGATCGCAAGACTCAGGAAGTTGAAATCGAAGCGCGCGTAGTGGCCGCAACCCGCAGTTTTGCGCGGGATATCGGCACTCAATTTGGTTTCGGTTTCGGTAATGCCGCTACTGCTATCGGAGGTGCCAGTTCGGTAGGCACATCTCCGGTGGGAACCTTCGGTCTGGCCCCCTTCTATCCGGTAGTCGGAACCACTGCTCCATCGTCTTCAACTCTTTCGCAAATACCATTGTTCTCAAACCTGGCTTCCACTTCTCCGACCAGTGGCATTACGTTCTTGAATCGGAGCGCAAGCGTTCAGGTGGACGCGATTATCACGATGGCGGAATCGAGAGGGTTGCTCAAAGTTCTTTCTCGTCCTCGCGTGGTAACACAAAACAATATTTCAGCCGTAGTGAAGCAGGGCGTACGCGTTCCCATCGTGACTCAGGCCCAATTGGGCGGTCCTCCGACGGTGACCTACGTGGATGCTTTCCTGCGCTTGACCGTGATTCCACAGATCACCTCGGAAGGAACCATCTTCCTGAACGTGGACGTGGAAAACACAACTCCTGACTTCAGCCATTCGATCCAAGGCAACCCGGAGTTGATTACGCAGCAGGCCACCACGCAGGTGCTTGTCACCGATGGTGGAACGGTGGTGATTGGCGGTGTCGTGCAGACGCAGAATTCGACACAGGTCAGTCAGGTGCCCCTGCTTGGAAACATCCCTTACCTGGGCAACTTGTTCAAACACACCCAGGTGAGCACCTCCAATCAGGAGCTGATTTTCTTCATCACTCCTCGCGTTATTCAGACATAGTTGAACAGTTAGCAGTAAGACGGCCCGCCGGTTTCTTGCACAAAGAACCGGCGGTTTCGTTTTTTAGGACGCCGTAGACTAAAACAGTTGCTACACTTTCCTGATGCAATACAAGCGCAGGCAAAGCACTCTGCGTGGCCTTTTGGCGGCCAACCAACTTGACGCTCTGCTGGTCACGCATCTTCCCAATATCCGTTATCTCTGCGGTTTTACCGGAAGCTCCGCCGCCCTGCTTGTAACCGAGCACAATAGTTGTTTTTTTACCGATGGGCGCTATACGGAACAAGCAAAGACAGAGGTGCAAGGCGCAAAAATTGTTGTGGACCGCAAGTCGCCATTTCTTTTGGCGTCCGAGTGGCTTGAGAAGAACCGGCAACGTGGAGGCCGTCTGGTCCTCGGTGTGGAAGCCGACCATTTGACCCTGGGAGCCAACCGGAGGATGAAAGCAAATTTGTCCTCGCATTTTCGTTTGAAATGCGCACCTCCTCTTATCGAGCGCGCGCGGATGATCAAGGATGCGGAAGAGATCCAATGCCTGCGAGATGCGGTCGCGATGGGCGCGCATCTTTTTGATCAAACACTGGCCAACATGTGCCCGGGCGTAAAGGAAATTGAGGTGGCGGCGGCAATGGAGCAAAACGCCTACAAAGCGGGGGCGGAGGGCATGTCATTTCCTACGATCATTGCTTCCGGCGCGCGTTCAGCTCTGCCGCATGGGAGGGCTTCGCAGGGGGCACTACCCGTCACCGGGTTCGTGGTCTGTGATTTCGGTGTTATACTCGCTGGTTACTGTTCGGATCAAACCCGGACTGTGGCACTTGGCCGGACTTCTCCAGAAGCCCGGCATGCTTATGAAGCGGTAAAAGAAGCACAACAAGCCGCAATTGAAGCGGTGCGGCCGGGAGTAAGTTTTTCCGTGCCCGACGAAGTTGGGCGTAAGCTCCTTAAAAAGCAAGGGTTGGCGCGATATTTTACCCATTCCACGGGTCACGGTGTGGGGTTGGAAATTCACGAAGACCCGCGTTTGGCGGTCGGCCAAAACGAATGTTTTCGTCCCGGTATGGTGGTCACGATTGAACCTGGAGTTTATCTCCCGGGAAAGTACGGAGTAAGAATCGAAGACATGGTTTTGGTTACTGAGAATGGGTGTGAAGTTTTAACGCCCACGAGCAAGGAATTGTTGGAAATTTGAGTCCTTTCTTTACCCGAAGAGCGAAGTCAATTTGATCAGAGTCACGCGGTTTCCAGTCTATTTTGCATGAATCAAAAAGAGATCAAGGAACTCATTGAGTTCTTAAAGGAACAAGACATCGCCGAGTTTGAGTTGGAGCGCGGCGACGTCAAAGTGCGAATCAAGCGGGCTGTGCCGGGAATGGTTGTTCCTGCCCATGATCCTCGGATGCACGCGCCAGTTCCGGAACCACAGGCAAGAGCGGGCGTGGAGCAGCCTGTGGTCCCAGTCGCTCCTGCCGTCCCTGCCGCGATCGAAGTCCCCAGTGCGCCGCCTGAAAAGTTGCACAGTGTGCGCTCACCCATCGTTGGGACGTTTTACGAATCGCCCTCGCCAGGAGCGCCGCCTTTCGTGAAACCGGGAGACGTGGTTGAGGTCGGACAGCTTTTGTGCATTGTGGAAGCCATGAAACTGATGAATGAAATTGAGTCCGACGTGGCTGGGGAGATCGTGAAAAAATTCCTTAACAATGGCCAGCCGATTGAGTATGGCCAAGAGCTGTTTACCATACGGCCGCGCACTTAACCGATTTCCGAACGAGCCATCTTGTCTCCGAGTGCTTAACCTGAATGTTTAAGAAGATATTGATTGCAAACCGCGGGGAGATTGCCCTGCGAATCATATGCGCGTGTAAAGAACTGGGCATCGGCACGGTCGCCATTTACAGCGAGGCCGATCGCAATTCGCTGCACGTCCGCTTTGCCGATGAGGCGATCTGCATCGGTCCTCCGCAACTCTCGCAAAGCTATTTGAACATTCCCGCGGTCATCAGCGCGGCGGAGATCGCCAACGTGGATGCGGTCCATCCCGGCTACGGACTGCTCGCGGAAAATGCCAACTTCGCCGAAGTTTGTGAGACCTGCAACATCAAATTTATCGGTCCTCCACCTGAAGTCACGCGTCTTATGGGAGAAAAAGAAAAGGCGCGGGCGGCCATGAAGAAGGCGGGGGTTCCCATTCTTCCCGGATCGGAAGGAATCCTGGGAAGTGATGCCGAAGCCATGGAGTGGGCTGAGCAGGTCGGCTTCCCCGTCATCATTAAAGCTTCAGCCGGCGGCGGTGGTCGCGGCATGCGGATTGTCCGCAGCAAGGAAGAACTTCCTGCATTGTTCAAGGCTGCTTCATCGGAAGCAGCGGCAGCTTTTGGCAACGGCGATCTTTACATGGAAAAATACGTTGAGAATCCGCGCCATATTGAGTTTCAGGTTTTGGCCGACCAGCATGGAAATGTTGTAAGCCTGGGAGAGCGCGAATGCTCCATTCAGCGTCGTCATCAAAAGCTGCTGGAAGAATCGCCCTCCACGCAGGTGACGCCTGAACTGCGCGCGGAGATTGGCGGCATCCTCAGCAAAACCCTTTCGGAAATCGGGTATATGAATGCCGGGACCATTGAATTTCTTATGGACCGGGAGCGCAAACTCTATTTCATTGAGATGAATACGCGAATTCAAGTCGAACATCCGGTTACGGAAATGGTGACGGATGTGGACCTGGTAAAGAGCCAAATTATGATTGCCGCGGATGCCCGGTTGCAGGACGTATTGCGCGATCCCGTTGTGCCTCGCGGTCACGCCATTGAGTGCCGCATTAACGCGGAGCATCCGGAAAAATTCACTCCATCGGCAGGGAAGATTACAGTGTTTAATCCTCCGGGCGGAACCGGCGTTCGCATTGACACTGCTGCTTATGCCGAGGGGGTGATTCCACCGTATTACGATTCTTTGATTGCCAAGCTGATTGTGCGCGGTAAAGATCGTTCCGAGGCCATTTCGCGCATGCAGCGCGCTTTGGGCATGTTTGTGGTGGAGGGAATCTACACCACCATACCTCTGCATCGCCGAATTCTCGCAGACCCGGAATTTCTTGCGGGCAATACCGACACCGGCTTTATTGAACGATTTCTGGCCGCGGGCAAAGAACTTTCTGCCCAGGCCAAATCCTGAAACCTTCCATGCTTGAGTTCCCAAAGCTGTACGCCATCGTTGACACAGCGTGTTTTTCTGCGCCGGACGAACTCTACAAATTTGCGCAGGAACTCATTGCCGGGGGTGCGACGCTCTTGCAATATCGCAATAAGAATGGCAGCGCTCGCGATATGCTCGAGCACGCGTTGGCATTGAGGCGCATTGCGGGAGACTCTGTTCGCCTCATCATGAATGATCGTGCGGATTTGTGCCTGGCATCTGGTTTTGATGGATGCCACGTAGGGCAAGACGATCTTTCCGTGAAGGCCGTGCGGGAAATTATTGGGAATGACCGCATATTAGGTCTCTCCACGCACAATCCGGTGCAAGCTAAACAAGCCGATGGATCTCCCGCAGACTATATTGCGGTTGGGCCGATTTTTCAGGCGGCGAGTAAAGCCAATCGGGGTGCGGTAATCGGTTTGGAAGGACTTCGTAA
>Ga0134128_10004912_pt1 | contig 16258 bp, 18 predicted proteins | sample KB31754_FD_96462 | JGI IMG/M metagenome (GOLD analysis project Ga0134128, IMG submission 96462) | Terrestrial soil microbial communities with excess Nitrogen fertilizer from Kellogg Biological Station, Michigan, USA - KB3-175-4 | ecosystem: Environmental > Terrestrial > Soil > Unclassified ...
CGGGATCGCGATGCGGCGCCTCCGGATCAAGACGGCCCGCGCTGCGCTCGCGTCGGCCGGGCACGCCGCGGAGCAAGCGGGCATCGCCGCGCTGATCGCCGAGGTGGAAAACGCCTCTCGCGTGCTCGACACGCCCGCCGCGCGCCTGATTGCATGTGGGCAAGAGCGGTTGGTCCTGCTTGAGGACGTCGAAGCATTGCTCGCGTCCGGCGCGCTCGTTGTGGATGCGTCTCGTTATGCCGTGCGCGGGAGGGCAACGGTGATCTCGCTTGCGAGCCGTCCCGTGCTGTTCGCGCTTGCGCGCGCGCTGGCCGAAGCGTGGCCGGACGATGTGCCCAGGGGCAGGCTGGTGGCCTTGGCCTTCCGAGGCAAGCACGCCGATGAATCGCATCGCGCGCGGCTGCGCGTCGAGGTCGGACGGCTTCGTGGGGTCTTGCGGCCGCTCGCCGACGTCAACGCGACCAGAGAAGGCTTTGCACTCGTGCCGCATCGCGCGCGCAAGGTCGTCGTATTGGCCCGACCGGTCGAAGAGGAGCACGCGGCGGTACTGGCCTTCCTGGCCGACGGGGAATCCTGGTCGAGTTCGGCGCTGGCGCTCGCGCTTGGCGCCAGCCAGCGTACGGTGCAGCGGTCACTCGACGAGCTTGCGGGAGCCGGCAAGGTTCAGTTCTTCGGCCGCGGGCGCGCACGCCGCTGGATGACCCCGCCCGTGCCGGGATTCACGACGACCTTGTTACTCCCTGCGCCGCTGCCAGGCGACTAGGATGCACGTCATCGCCCGACCACGAGGGATAGCAACATGAAGCGCGCAGCGGCCGAGATCATCCGTGAATATGGACCATTTCCCGGCGTCGAGAAGGTCGGCGGGGTCACCTATGATGGCGAACAGGTTTGGCTCGCGACCGGAGACCGGCTGAGCGCCCTGGATCCGGAGAACGGGACGATGCGGCGCTCGATCGATGTCGCCGCGCATGCCGGGACGGCGTTCGATGGACAACATTTGTTTCAGATCGCCGAGGATCGCATCCAGAAAATCGATCCCAAAAGCGGAAAAGTGCTTGCTACGATCCCCGCGCCCGCCGGCGGCGGTGACTCCGGTCTTGCCTGGGCGGAAGGTACGCTCTGGGTTGGCGCGTATCGCGATCGCAAGATCCATCAAATCGACCCGCAGACGGGCGCGATCCTTCGCACCATCGAAACCAGCCGCTTCGTGACCGGCGTCACCTGGGTGGATGGCGAGCTTTGGCACGGCACCTGGGAAGGCGAGGAGAGCGATCTGAGGCGCATAGAGCCGCAGACCGGAGCGGTCATGGAAAGACTGGAAATGCCGCCCGGCACAGGCGTGTCGGGGCTCGAATCCGACGGCGGTGATCAGTTTTTCTGTGGCGGCGGCAATAGCGGCAAGGTGCGGGCCGTCCGCCGGCCCAGGCGAGGGACCGCTGCTGGCGGTTAGATTCGGGATTCCCCAACCGCCATCATTGGGAAGGCGCGGCATCCCGCAAGCCGCGCCGTTCGGCTTGCGGTGTGGCCCTACCATTCGTCGAGCATCGTTCGCGTAATGGACTGCCTTTGCTAGTGGGCGATGAGCGCCTCTTGCTGATCGGGTGGAGTGCGACGGCGCTGGCGATCTTCCTGCCCAATGTCCCGCAAGTGTTTCGCTACCGTGAGTACCGGCGCAAGCCGGAAGAACTGTCATCCATATGCTGGCGTCCCAACCTTGTTTGGGCCTTGCTGAGTGCGCTGGCGTTCGTGGTATCGCTATTCGCTTGTGGCAGCGCGTCGGATTTCTTTATTTCCAATCCTGAGCGCAGCGAATAGCGGAGCATGCCATGCGAAACGCGATCGTTCTCGGAGCCGGAATGGTCGGCGCGGCTACGGCAGTGCATCTGCAGCGCCGCGGCTGGTCGGTTGCGCTCGTCGACCGCAAGCGGCCCGGCCAGGAAACGAGCTACGGCAATGCGGGAATCATCTAGAGCGAAGCGTTGCAACCCTATGCGATGCCGCGCGATTGGCCCGAATTGCTGCAAATCGCGACCGGCCGCACCAATGATGTACGCTACCGGGCGATGACGCTGCCCCGGCATCTTGGGCCGCTGCTCAGCTACTGGTGGTATTCCGCGCCGAAACGGCATGACCGGATTTCAGCCGCTTACGCCGAGATCATTGCGCGCGCTGCGCCAGAGCATGATGATATGATCAGCGAGGCCGGGGCGTTCGCGCTGGTGCGCCGCGATGGCTTTCGCGCGCTCTTTCGCGAGCAGGCCGCGTTCGATGCGGAGGTCGCGGCGGCCGAAGTGCTGCGCGTGGCTCATGGCGCAAAATTCAGCGTCCTGACGCCGCAAGAACTGAAGCAAGCCGAGCCGGGCCTGCGCGATGCGGGCCTCGGCGGGCTGCATTGGCTGGAGTCATGGACGGTCTCCGATCCCGGCGCGCTGGTCGAAGCCTACGCCGGACTGTTTGAGCGTATGGGCGGAACGATCGTGCGAGCCGACGCCGCAAGCCTGAGCGAGCGGAACGGCACGTGGTCGATTGCAGGTCCCGATGGCTCGATTGATGCGGAGGCGGCGGTCGTGGCGCTCGGGCCGTGGTCGCCGGATCTCTTGAAAACACTCGGCTACCGGTTTCCGATGGTTCGCAAGCGCGGCTATCACCGGCATTACGCAGGCGGCGGCGGGCTCGATCTGCCGTTGCGCGACGTGGCAGGCGGATATGTGATAGCGCCGATGCGAAAAGGCCTGCGTATCACAACGGGCGCCGAACTTGCCTTTCCCGACGACAAGCCGGAGCCGGTGCAACTCGCGCGCGCAGAGCAGGCCGCGCGCGAGATCATCGATTTGGGGTGTCCGGTGGAGGCCGAGCCGTGGTTCGGCACGCGGCCCTGCATGCCCGTTGCCGGTCTTGGGAACTGCGCCGCGCCACGAGGGGCTGTGGATGCATTTCGGGCACGGCCACCAGGGTTTTACGCTGGGGCCGGTGACCGGGCGCATCCTGGCCGAGTTAATGAGCGGCGAGACACCGAGCGTGGACCCGTCGGCTTACCGACCCGATCGTTTCGCGGTCTGAGCGGCTCAGGCGTCGGCCGACGTCATCTCTGCGAGGACACGAAGACGCTCGTTCGCGACTAGCGGATCTCTTCTGTTCATCAAATTGGCTGCGGGCGGTTCGTCAAGCTCGCCCAACTTCACCGAAGGCCGCGACGTGCCTTGCTCGGCATGCGGCTGCACTTTCGGATTGGGCTTAGTGCCATGGGCGAAGTGCTTGTGCGGGCCGCGGGCGCCCGTAAGTGCCGCGCGTGCCCGATGGGCCGGCTTTGGCCGAGCGCGAGGACCAGAGGAGGGCAGTGTTGGCCGGCCGACGATCGGTGCATCAGCACGTGCAACAGCCGATAGCGGCGCCTCCGCCTTTTCAGCCGTTTCGAACAAGCTTTCGGAGGGGGCCGGGAACGTGGTGCCTGCGTTGTTCGCCAACTGCGTCGTCGGGCTCGGCCACGCGGTTGCTTCGATCGGCTCTTTGACCCAGTTGAACGGTTCGCCGCTCAGCAGCACTTTGCCGTCGGGTGTGCTGGAATCCGGCGATGGTGTCTTCAGCAAGCCTTCCGCCTCAGTGAAGACGAAAGTCGGAAGTTTTGTCTGCTCCGCAACCCGCATGGCTTCTGGCGCAGGATGCATACGCCAGTCCTCCGGTTGGGTCGGTGTCGCCGGCAGCTCTGGCGTCGCCGGCACGACGTGGACGATATGGTAGCCGCGCACTTTCATCTCATGCAGGATTTTCGGCAATGCCGCGACCGTGCGGGCCTGGATGTCGTGGAGCAGCAGGATGCCTTTGTGCTTTTCCTCCAGCCGCTTGATCGCGAGCTCGTAAACCCGCTCCGAAGAGATGTGCCGCCAGTCGTCGGCGTCGAAATCCGCGCTCCAGATCTGGATGCCCTTGGAAGCGAGATAGTCTTCAACGTTCTTGGCGCGCAACAGCCCGGGAACTCGGAAGAAGGGCGAAAGCGCGCTCGGGTCAGGCAGCGCGGCCTCGACGGAGGCAATGCCCTCGTCAACTTCTTGCTTGACGCGATCGTCAGGCATCTTCTCGAAGCTGAGGGGATGATTCTGGCTGTGGGTGCCGAAGCTGTGGCCGGCCGCCACCAGTTTGCGCACGCCGTCGGGATAGGCGCGCGCCTGCTCACCGATCAGGAAGAAGGTTGCCTTCACGCAATTGTCGGCGAGGATCTGCAGAATCTTGTTGCTGTTGCGCGGCAGCGGCCCGTCGTCGAAACTCAGCACCACCTCGTGGTCACGCAACGGAAGCGTTTCAGGATATTGCATGGTGCCGATGCGCGGATGCTCGCGCGGGTCGACCACGATGGTCCGCTCGGTCCCGATGGCGTCGGGATGGCCGGGACATTCGGCCGCGGCTGCGGCTTGTGCGCAAACACAGGCGGCGCCGAAACATAACGCAGCAGCCCAAGCCCCGATCCGGACGCCAAGCAAGCCCTTACCAACCATCACGCACCGTCCGTATTCGAAAGCCAAATAATAATATTTGCACGCCGTGGGATGAACACAGCATTAATCGTTGGGTTTCCTGAAAATGTCAGATCAGGGCGCGCGCGTCATGTCAACGACAGGTTCTTTCTGCCCGCCCTTCGGCACGACTTGCACCAGGTGATAGTCATTTTCCCTAAGGTAGCTCAGAAACGCCGGAAGCATGGCGGCGGTCCTCGCCTTGGTATCGTGCAACAGAATGATACCTTTGCGGGCCACGGTAAGGCGTTTGATCAGCAGGTCCAATTCTTGTTTCGGCGTCATCTCACGCCAGTCGCTGGCCCAGAAATCGGCGCCGAACACGACGATGCCGCGCGATTGCAGCAGATCAAGGAGCGCGGGAGTCGACTCGAAGCCCGGAAAGCGGAAGAACGGCGTCGATGGCATCGTGGTCGCGATACCGTGAAGGGCTTTTTCGTCGGCGGCGATGCCGCGATCGATCTGGGCCACGGCCACGCCGGGCGCAATGCGCTTGAGGCTCGGATGTGACCAGGTGTGATGTCCGATGGTGTGACCCTCCGCGGCGATCCGCTTCACCAGGTCCGGATGTTCGGATGCGGACCTGCCGATCAGGAAGAACGTCGCGTGCGCACATTCCTGCGCCAAGGCCTGGAGCACTCTCGGCGTGGTCGAGGGCGAGGGGCCGTCGTCAAAGGTCAGTACGACCTCTTTGTCGTTTAACGGCAGGGTCTGGGGGAAGCTCTTCAGGCCCACACGCGGGAAGGTCGTGGCGTCGACCTCAAGGATGCGCGAGGTCCCAAGCGCGTCCTTGTGCGGACAAGCCGCGTTTTGCGCCGGCGCGGAGGAGGCCGACGAGACCGCGGCGAACGTGACGAGGGCGGCAATCAGCGTATGGATCAGCACCACCAGGTGCTGCGCAGAACTTTTGCCTGGTGGGGGAACGGAGCAACGCATGTGAGCAACATGCTCAAGACCACCGCACCTGTTCTGTAAAACTTTTGTTATCGTTAATCCGACCTTAACGCGCCTGCCCGATCTTGCAGCCGGGCGCACAGGGCAAATCCGAGATACGTTTCCCTACGCGCGAGACGACCATGCGCGAGGTTGAGATGCAGCGGTTTCGGCTGAAGGCGGACGGCCGCATCGTCGAATTGCGCGATGGGCAGGAATTTCCGCTTGCACCCGAGATGCCAGGCGGGCGTGCGCTAGCCGCACCGCTCGAGGTGCGCGATCTGCGCCGCCGTGCGAGGCTCACCCAGCAGGAATTTGCCGCCAAGGTCGGCGTTCCCGTCGAAACCATCCGGAATTGGGAGCAGGGCAAGCGCTTGCCGCGGGGGCCAGCGCGGGCGTTGCTCGCGGTAATTGCGCATGCACCCGATACGGTGTTTGCGGCCTTGGCGAAGAGTTGATTTCGCCGGACGCTGATCCAAAGCTTGATGCAGGCGGCCGGTTGGCACGGCGATGCTCGCGGGACATAATGACGGTGCGATCGGTCAGGGTTCCGTCATGCAATTCGTTGAAGCCAACGACGCCAAAATCCCGGCGATCGGGCTTGGTACCTGGGAGCTGCGCGGACGCACCTGTGCGCGCATCGTCGAGCAGGCGCTGAAGCTCGGCTACCGCCATGTCGACACCGCTCAAATTTACGAGAACGAACGCGAAGTGGGTGAAGGCTTGCGCGCCTCCGGCGTGAAACGCGAGGAGGTGTTCGTCACCACCAAGATCTGGACCAATCATTTCGCGCCGCATGATCTGGAGCGGTCGGTCAAGGAAAGCCTGGTCAAGCTGCGCCAATCCCATGTCGACCTGCTGCTGCTGCATTGGCCCAATCCGCACGTTCCATTGGTCGAGACATTGGGCGCGCTGGCGCATGCCAAAGAGCTTGGGCTGACCCGGCACATCGGCGTTTCCAATTTCACCGCAGCCCTGATCGAGGAGGCGGTGACGGCCTGTCGGGAACCCCTGGCTTGCGACCAGGTCGAATATCACCCCTATCTCGACCAGACCAAAGTCAAGGCCGCCTGCGCGCAAGCAGGGATGGTCCTGGTCGCCTATAGCCCGATCGCCAGGGGCAAGATCAAGAACGACAGTACCCTGGCGCCGATCGCACGCGCGCACCGCAAGACTCCCGCCCAGGTCTGCCTGCGCTGGCTGGTGCAGCAGAACGTGGCGGCGATACCGCGTACCTCACGTGTCGAGCGGCTGTCGGAGAACATCGACATTTTCGATTTCGAGCTGTCAGATGAGGAAATGGACCGGATATTCGGGCTCGCGAGCCCAAACGGCCGCCTGACCGATTTTGGATTTGCGCCGAAATGGGATTGAGGCTGCCGTCGCGGCGGCTATGCTAGAGGCGGGGACGGTAATCTATTCGGTCAAAGAGGATGGACGTTCGGCAACTCATACGGCCGGGCATTGCGGCGTCGGTATTTGCGCATCTGACAGGGCTTGCGCTGATCTTGCTGTTCAGCGAGGTGCATCCGTTCGGCACGGTGACGGCGCGGCCGATCGCGGTCGACCTGGTCACGGCAGAGGAGGCGCCGAAGCCGCCGGAAGCTAAACAGCAGCAGGACCTGCAACTGCCGAAGCCGGATAACGCCGCGTCTATGGATCAGGCCGCTGCGCCACCGTCCTCGGCTCAGCCGGCTCCAGCGCAACCGTCTCCGGCGCAACCGGCCGAGCCGCAGCAGAGCCAAGCGCTGCCTCAGGACCAGCACGACGCAGCGGCGAAGCCCCAACCCGAACCGACGCAGGCGGCTGCAACCTCATCGGCTGAAAGCTCATCGGCTGCGATCTCGTCGGCGTCGGCCGCAACAGCGCCGGCGGCTTATACGCCGGCACAGCCTGACCTAACGGTCAAATACCACGTCGTGCTCGGTCTACCGGCGGATTTGCCGCCTGCGGAGCCGGCCGCCGACAAACCGGCCGATGGTATCGACGCGCGGGCATCCTCCGAGGCCGATGTCTCCGCAAGCGTGGTCGCCGCATTTCGGCAGCATTTGAAGACCTGCTTGAAACTGCCGGCGTCGGTGGCGGCGTCGGACCAAGTCATGATCAAGCTGCGCGTCATGATGACGCCGCAAGCGCGGCTCGCGGCCGCGCCGGTCCTGATCGAAGGCACCGCCTCCATGAAAGGCCTGGAGTTGAAACAGAGCGCGGTGCAGGCGCTGCTCGCTTGCCAGCCCTACGATATGCTGCCGCCGGATCGTTACCGCGAATGGCAGGTGCTCGATCTCGCCTTCACGCCCCATGACTTCATCTAGCTGAGATGTCGATCATGCGCGCATTGCGTGCATGATCGTAACTCAATGCTGCAGCTCGCGCAGCAAAATGCTAAAGCGCGTCAGCGCCTCAGCGCGCGTGATCCACTACAAAGGGATGCGTTCGGGATGACTTTGACGCTCGTGATCGGCAACAAGAACTATTCCTCATGGTCGATGCGGCCGTGGCTCGCCATGCGCGCCAGCAACATCGCGTTCGAGGAGGTTTTCATTCCGCTCTACACCGATGACCCGGCCGACAAGCAGCGCATTTTGAGTTATTCACACGCGGGCAAGGTGCCGGTCCTCGTCGACGGCGACGTCAAGGTGTGGGATTCCCTCGCAATCATCGAATATTTGGCGGAGCGCTTTCCCGAAAGGAAGCTTTGGCCGGAAGATCGGCCCATGCGCGCGCATGCGCGCTCGATATCTGCCGAGATGCACTCTGGCTTCCTAGCGTTGCGCAATGAATGCGGCATGAACTTGCACAGGCCGGTCGGCGCGGTCCCCTTGTCGGCCGACGCGAAAGCCAACATCGCGCGGGTGGAAGATATTTGGCGGGACTGTCGCGTCCGTTACGGTGGCCCGTTCCTGTTCGGTGCGTTCAGCGGCGCGGATGCGATGTACGCGCCGGTGGTCCATCGCTTTCGCACCTATGCCATCGAGGTGGGGCCGGAGGCGAGGGCCTATATGGAGACGATGATGGCGTTGCCGGCCTTCCGGGAATGGACCGACGCGGGACTCGCCGAAACGCTCGTCATCGAAAAGTTCGAGACTGTCTGACGCGCAGCAACGACAACGACAATGTGACGGCGTTCGCGGCTTGACGACGACTCGCGGACGCGCCTCAATTGGAACGGTTCTGCAGGGCTGCAAACAGAGGAAATGGCCATGGGTATTCTCGACTCCTTGGAAAATTCGCCGGCGTTCAAAAGCGCGCTTGGTCAGCTCGGTGCAGCGGTGTTGCCGGCGGTGATGAGCGAAGTTCTTGGCACAGGCGGCCAGGGCGGGCTCAATGCAATTGTGGCCAAGCTGGAGCAGTCGGGCTTCGGCGACCAGGTGAAATCCTGGATCGGCAACGGACAAAACCTTCCGATCACCGCCGACCAACTAAAGCAGGTGCTGGGCAGCGACACCGTCCGGCAGATCGCCGCCAAGTACAACATTCCGATCGATCAGGTCTCTGAGGTATTGGCGCATCAATTGCCGCTCGCCGTGGACCGCTCCAGCCCCGACGGAGCGCTCCCGCCCAACGCGTGACAAAGCGCGGCAAGCGCACGCCTAAACGCCGGTGGCGGAGGGCGCGCGCACCCCCTCTGTTAACCTCTTATCGATCTGAAAAATTTGCGAAATTTGTGAATTTGCCATGCCGCCACGAAGCTGGCCAATTTGCAGGGACGCGTGCTATACACAGCCCCCATAATCCAGCCGGCCGATGCAGCGGGACCGCGGGCAGCGGACCGGTATAGTGGTGTGATGGAGAGGGCGTTGAAGCACAAATTCCCTGTTGGATCGACCGTTTACTTCACTGCAAGCAACGTTTCGCGTCCGGCCGCGCGCGGCACCTATGAAATCGTCCGTCAGCTCCCGACCGAAGGGGACGACTGCCAGTACCGGATCAAGAGCGCCACGGAAGCGTTCGAGCGGGTCGCCAAGGAAAGCCAACTCGCTCTCTCGTAACTGGCTTGTAAGCCGAGAAAAGATTTGCGCCTGCGTACGAACGGCGTGCGAGCCTTGGAGCCCGCAAGGCGCTGGACGCGGCTGCGTCCAACCGCCCGCATGATATGTACCGGAGGCGCTTTTCGATTCATCTCAGGAAGGAACCGTCTGGCGAGGGGCAGACGGACGTTGCGGGCGCTAGACGCGCCCTAAAAAGGCCGTTGCAGGCCGTTCTGTAGCGGGCATGCCTTGAAGAGGCATTCACCTAGGTTGAAGATGTTCGCGGGCATGATCCGGAAAGCCGCGGCTTTTCCGAAAGGATTGCGCTCAGATAACGACCTGAAGCGATTCGACATGATCGCATCGTTCCAGGCTGGCTCAGGGACTTTTCGCGCATGAATTGGGGATGGGCAACATCGCTGAATGATTTCTGGCGCTCGCCGGCATTCCCGATGTGGTTGACGCTGGCCGCCGCAGGGTTTTTTGGCATTCTCGTTCTGATCACGCTCGTGCGAGCCGAGAAATCGGTCGCTACCGGCGCGCTCACGGTCATCACGCTGCTCGCGGTCGGGGTTGCAGTGACGGCGACCATTCGTGGCTATGGCGCGCCTGCAGGCCGCAGCGCAGCCTCCGAAACGCCGCCGGGGGTCATGGCCAGTGCCGCCGCCTTGCCGTCGCTATCCTGTCTCGACGATCTGGCCGGCGACCTCGTGCTGGCGGCTTGCGAAAAGGCGGTGTTTGCCTCTCCCCAGTCGACGGCCGCGGCGGTCAGCTATGTCGCTTCACAAATCTCGCGCCTCATGGCGCTTGGGGATGCCGCCGCAGCCGCGCACAGCATGACACCGGAAATGCAAGCGGTGCGCCGGTCAATCGAGCACGACCGCTATGGTCTGGTCGCGCATGTGCTGCAGGTCCGGGATAATTGCACGCCGACCGACTGCAGCGTGTTCCGCTCGCTGACCGATAACCACCAGATCATCACCAATATGGACGAACATCGCTATGACGGGCTGGTCGACCGCTACGTGGCAAGGTGGGACGCGCCGGCGACAACAGCGGCCGTCGGCGCCGCCGCTGTTCCGGGGATGGGAGCGCTTGCCGCGTTCCCGCCGTCGGTGCCGACCGGCAAGCCGACCAACGCCGACTTTCCATCGGCGGCCTCCACGCCTCCCGTGAGCATCATGGAGCCGGAGCCGGGCACCGGCACGCCCGCGTCGGCACACGCGCGCGCGTCTGGAGGGAACCCATCAGCGCCGCGCTCGGCGGTGGCTGCGGCCAAGAAACCCAAGCCGAAACCGTCCCATGCGCCGCCTCCGCCGGAGCATTCTGTCGGTGGGCCCACACTGCTTTCCCCAACACCTTCCGCGCCCGCGGGGGCGAAGGATTGATTGCGGTTCAGCCGGTCGCTAAGTTCAAGCCGCTATGTCGTTGCATCTTATCAAGCTCGCCGTTGGTTGCGACTCCGTCAAGGAACTGAAGCAGTGGGTCGCCGAGCGCATGAAGGTCGCCAAGAAGAAGGGACTGCCACAGCGGCACATCCACATCACCCGAATGACGCCCAAGCGCATCGAGGAAATCCTGGATGGGGGCTCGCTCTATTGGGTGATCCGTGGCGAGATCGCGGCACGCGAGAAACTCGTGGGTATCGAGCCGTTCCGTGACCGCGACGGCATCGGCCGTTGCCGGCTGGTCATGCAGCCCAAGGTGATCGCGGTGGCCCCGCGCCCGATGCGCCCCTTTCAGGGCTGGCGTTATCTCAAGGAAGATGCCGTCCCGCCGGACCTCACCAGGACTTCCGCGAGCGGTCTTGCGGCGATGCCCGAACCGATGCGCCGCGAACTGCGCGAATTGGGATTGCTCTGATCACCGCTTCTCACATCTCGCGGGCGAGGCAAAACGACTGCGACAAATCCCTCTAAATCGCGATATTGTCGATCAGGCGGGTCGCGCCCAGCTTGGCGGCCACCAGGATACGCATTGGCCCCTCATCACGCGAGCTGACGGGCGCCAGGGTGTCGGCATGGCGGAGTTCGAAATAGTCCGGCACGAAGCCGGCCCGTTTGATCATTTCGGTGCCGGCAGCCATCGCCGCCTCGATTTCGGTGCCATTGCGCAACAGGCGGGCGCATTCCTTCATGGCGCGGTAAAGCTCAGGCGCAGTCTGGCGCTCCGCGGGCGACAAATAGACGTTGCGGGAGGACATCGCGAGGCCGTCGCGCTCGCGGACGGTCTTTGAGCCGATCACCTTGACGCCGAGATCGAGGTCACTCGCCATCCGCGCCACCACCCGCAGCTGCTGAAAATCCTTCTCGCCGAAGATCGCGAAATCCGCCCGGACCTGGGCAAACAGTTTTGCGACCACGGTCGCCACCCCTCCGAAAAAGTGCGGACGAAACCGATCCTCCAGCCCCGCCATCGCCGGTCCTTCCGGCGCAACGCGGGTGGAGAAGCCGTCCGGGTACATCGCCTTGGCGTCGGGATGCCAGATCAGATCGACCTTCTCGGCCGCAAGCTTTGCGATATCCGATTTCCAGGTTCGCGGATAGGAGCCGAAATCTTCCGTCGGCGCGAACTGCGTCGGGTTGACGAAGATCGAGACGACCACCTTGTCCGCGCGGCGCTTCGCGACACGAACCAACGAGACATGGCCGTCGTGGAGCGCACCCATGGTTGGCACCAATGCGACGGTGGCCCTGCGCGCGCGAAGGCCATCGACGGCGCGCCGTAAGGCAGGGACGGTGCGAACGATCGTAGGAGTTCGTGACATCTGGGTTCGATCAAGTTGGCGGTCGGGGACTGCGGCATCGTGAGGCTGGCGTCAGGGAGCGGCATTAACAACGGAGACGTCGAGTTTGGCAACAGCGCTGTCGGTGCGCCAAGCGCATCGGTGCGGCGCGTTGCTGTTGAGCGCCTGCATCGGTGCGAAAAATTCTGTGAGCTGACGCGCGACGACGCGACGCGCAGCGGGCTATTCATCATTCAGTGAGAGGAGTTGCGATTTAATACTGCGTGCGTGCATTTCACTTGACCGCACGTGCGCGCATCTCAAAGATATCGCAGGGGGCGAAACATGCTGGTGCAGGCTGGCCAGGGCCAATCGGGCTCGGCCCATGTCGTCGTGATGGGCAATGAGAAGGGCGGCTCGGGCAAATCCACCGCGGCGTTGCATATTGCCGTTGCTCTCCTGAAAGCCGGCCAGCGCGTCGCCACCATCGATCTCGACTGCCGCCAGCAGAGCTTTACCCGCTACATCAAGAACCGTGGCGCTTGGGCGCGGCGCACGGGTCTCGCTCTCGAGCTGCCCGTCCATTGCTGCATCAAGCTCGGCGAGACCATGCAGATCGCCGAGAATGAAAACTCGGAATTCCAGCAATTCGTCGAGGCGGTGAGCCGGGTCGAGCGAACCTTCGACTTCATCGTGATCGACACGCCGGGAACCGACAGCTATCTGATGCGGCTCGCGCACTCGATGGCCGACACGCTGGTCACCCCGATCAATGACAGCTTTCTGGATTTCGACGTGCTCGGCACGGTCGACCCCGCCACCTACGCGGTGACCGGGATCAGCCACTATGCGGAGATGGTGCGGGACGTGAGACGCAAGCGCCGCCAGATCGACGGCGCCACCACCGACTGGATCGTAGTCCGCAACCGCCTGTCGATGCTGGGCTCGCGCAACAAGCAGCTCGTCGCCGATGGACTGAAGGAATTGTCATTCCAGCTCGGCTTTCGCGCCATCGACGGCTTGGCCGAGCGCGTGGTCTACCGCGAATTCTTTCCGCGTGGCCTTACGGCGCTGGACGACATCGACGAGACCACGCTCGGCACGCGACCAAATCTTGGTCACGTCACGGCCCGCGAAGAGGTGACGAGCCTGTTGCGCCAGCTGAAACTGCCCCTCGACGAACGCGGCCGCCGCCGCGCCGCGAACCGGGCGGAGTGGTTCGCCCAGGCCGACAAACCGCTCGAACTGCACGACATTCTAGCATAGGGCGCGGTATTATAACCCTGCCGACGATTGATCTCCCGCAATGCACGGCCCGGCCGGGCGGGCTTTTTGCGCCCAGGCGCGTTGAACCGAAATCCTCGCAGCAGCGTCATAATACCGAGAGGCAGTTGCGGGTTACCGCTGCCTATCGATGAGGCAACAAAATCACAATATCTCGTCTTCATGTCACGCAAGCGTTACATATACTAGGGAATAGAACGACCTTCAGCACTCGAATAGGCAGCAGGCCTTCCTCCGAGGACAAAAATGAAGCGTGGAATTGCCGTTCTGTTGTCAGTCGGTGCCGTGTTCATCGCGGGCTATGTCACGGCGAGCAAATGGGCGATCAGGCATGATGCGCTGATCTTCTACGATCCGGCGCGCAATAACCGCCCTGTTCCAGTCTATGTCGCCGTGCGCCGCGACAAGGAGATGCAGGCGGATGCCGGCATGATCAAATTGCCGGTGGCAATTCTGAATCACGGCAACACGGTCAAGTATACCGAGTATTCCTTCCTAGCGAACGTGTTTGCTGCGCGCGGCTATATTGTCATCAGCATCCAGCACGACCTGCCGACCGATCCGCCGATGGTGACAAAGGTCGGCGAACTCTACGTCGGTCGTTTGAAGCAGATCGAGCGCGGCGTCGCCAATATCAAGTTCGCCGTGCGGGAGATGAGCAAGGCCGAACCGAACGCCGATTACGACCACCTGACCGTGGTCGGACATTCCATGGGCGGCGATATCACGATGTACTTCGCCAAGCAGTATCCCGAGCGGGTCAGGAGTGTCGTGACGCTGGACAATTTGCGGGTACCCTTCGTTACCTCGGGCAAGTTCAAGATCCTCTCCTTCCGTTCTCACGATCCGCAGTTCAAGACCGACCCCGGCGTGATCCCGAACGACAACGTCTGCGAGAAGGAAGGAATTACGGTCGTCAGGACGCAATTCCAGCACAACGACATGCGCGACACCGGGTCGGAGGAGGCCAAGGTCTCGATCGAGGGCATGTTGGATAAATTCCTGGCGGATACCGATAATGCGGACAGCGCGCCGGTCCAGGTCAAGGCGCCGCAAGTGCTGGCACCCGGCCCGGTGACGCCCTACGTGCCGGTCGGCCAGGAACCCTCGAAGACAAAGGCGGCGACGCGCTAAAACGGGATTGGGCCAAATCGCCATCGCGTTTTAGATTCTTCTTTGAGCGTGCTCTCCGCGCAAGCGCTTCGCGTTTGTCGGACGGGAAAAACCGCTTCTGGCGCTTGCGGATGATCCGGTCCAGATTAAGTTTGCCGGCAGCAAACGAGGGCCGATTGTCACGCGAGCCGACCACAGGCAGATCAGGAGAGGCGACCCGGTTCGGGCGGGCCGCCAAATCGGCCTCTTTGCCTGAAGCAAGAACCTCGAGCTCGGAGGATATTGCCGCCTTCGTCGCGAAAGCGCACGCGATGTCGCCGCATGCAGCGGGCGCGAGGGGACGCCTGGTGTTCGCCCTCGACGCCACCATGAGTCGGCAGCCGACCTGGGACATGGCCTGTACACTGCAGGGCGATATGTTTCGCGAAGCGGCCGCGCTCGGCACCCTGGATGTCCGCCTCGTCTATTACCGCGGCCTCAACGAATGCCGTGCCACACGATGGATTTCCAACAGCGCCGAGCTCGCCCGGCTGATGGGCAAGATCGATTGCCGCGGCGGCAACACCCAGATCGGCAAGGTGCTCACTGAGGCAAGGCGCGAGGCGACCGCAGCCGGCGTGCGTGCGGTCGTGTTCGTCGGCGATGCCATGGAAGAGAGCGTGGATGATCTCTGCGCCAGGGCGGGCGAGCTAGGCATGCTGAAGGTGCCGGTGTTCATGTTCCAAGAGGGGCGCGATCCCACCGCCGAACGGGCATTCCGCGAGATCGCGCGCTTGAGCGGCGGGGCGTGGTGCCGATTCGACCCGGGCGCAGCAGCGCAGCTGCGGGAGCTCTTGCGCGCGGCGGCGGCCTACGCCGCCGGCGGGCGCGAAGCATTGAAGCGGCTGTCGGCCCGCGAAAGCGGGGCGGCCAAGCTGCTCGGCCAGATCAAGTGATCCAGATTAAGTGATCCCTGCCTTTTGCCGCTGATCTCATTATATTGGGCCCCATGCCGACCCTGATCGCGGGCGCCGTCGCCGTCCTCACCCTTTACCTGCTGCTGCAGATGTTCCGGGCTGCAAATCCGAGCGTGCTTGCGCGTGCGCTCAAGCTTGCCGGTGGCGTGGTCGCGCTTGCGGTCGCCGCCTTTGTCGGTGTGCGCGGCGAGCTCGCGGTCGCCATTCCGATCGGCGTGTTCGGCGCGGGACTGTTGGGTTGGTCACCGTTCGGCTCGTCGGGTTTTGGCAATATCGGCGGCCTGTTTGCCGCAGGCAACCGGCGTTCGGCGGGCCAGCATTCGCAGGTCCGCTCGCATTACCTGGAGATGACGCTGGACCATGACAGCGGCGAGCTGACGGGGCGGATCGTTGCGGGTCCCTACGCAGGCCGTCGACTGGACGAGTTCGACTTGCCGCAGCTGACCGCCATGATCACGGGCTTCGACGCCGAAAGCGTAGCGTTACTTGAAGGCTATCTGGACCGCCGGTTTCCCGCTTGGCGTGAGAACGCACAGGGAAATGCGGCAGGGGGGCGGGGCCGCGCGACGCCGAGCAGCAAAATGACGCAAGAGGAGGCCTATCAGATCCTTGGCCTGCAGCCGGGCGCGGGGCGCGACGAAATCAGCAGAGCCCACCGTACGCTCATGAAGAAACTGCATCCCGACCAAGGGGGGTCGACGTACCTCGCCGCCCGTGTAAACGAGGCCAAGGATACTTTGCTTCGCACGCATCACGGCTGACTCCGGC
>Ga0134128_10004913_pt1 | contig 16257 bp, 11 predicted proteins | sample KB31754_FD_96462 | JGI IMG/M metagenome (GOLD analysis project Ga0134128, IMG submission 96462) | Terrestrial soil microbial communities with excess Nitrogen fertilizer from Kellogg Biological Station, Michigan, USA - KB3-175-4 | ecosystem: Environmental > Terrestrial > Soil > Unclassified ...
CCGTCGTAGACCGCGATGACCCACTCCAGTCCGGCCGCCGCAAGCACCGGGGAGATGTGCTCGCCGCGTCCGGTGCCGATGGCCGTGCCTCCGTGCAGTGCGAAGGGCACGTCGCTGCCCAGGCCTGCGGCCAGATCATGCAGCTCGTCGCGACGTAGACCGGTACCCCAGAGCCGGTCGCAGGCCACGAGGGTGGCCGCGGCATCCGCTGAGCCGCCCGCCATGCCGCCGGCGACCGGAATGTCCTTACGGATCGTCAGCCGTACATCCGGCTCCACCTGCGCGTGCTCAGCGAGGCGCAGCGCCGCCTGCCAGGCGAGGTTGCGTTCGTCGTCAGGCACTCCGCTCACATCCGAGTCGCGGCGCAGCGGCTCGACGGTCAGCGACAGGCCGCGCGAGGCCCGCGCCACGATCTCGTCGTAGAGCGAGACCGCGTGAAACACGGTGACCAGCTCGTGGTAGCCGTCGGCGCGCAGTGGACCGACCGACAGCGACAGGTTGATCTTCGCGGGGACCCGGACGGTGACCGCTTCGGGACGAAACGGCCCGTCATCCCAGTCTTCCAGCGCGGTCACTCCAGTCAGCTCCCATCCAGCCCCGGCTCGCGCCCGGGGTCCGCCGCCTCGGCGTTCGCGGCCTCGGCAATCGCAGCGTACTGGTCCACGGTGAGCGCTTCGCCGCGCGCCGCCGGATCGACTCCGGCGCGGCGCAGGATCTCCTCCGCCCGCGCGGCCGAGCCCGCCCAGCCGGCCAGCGCGGCGCGCAGGGTCTTGCGGCGCTGTGCGAAGGCCGCGTCGATCACCGCGAACACCTCCTTGCGACTCGCCCGCGTCGTCGGCGGTTGCCTGCGCTCCAGCGCCACCAGACCGGATTCGACGTGCGGCGCCGGCCAGAACACGTTCTTGCCGATGGAACCGGCCCGGCGCACCGAGGCGTACCAGCGGGCCTTGACACTCGGCACCCCGTATACCCGGCTGCCCGGTTCGGACGCCAGGCGATCGGCGACCTCGGCCTGCACCATGACGAGCACCCGTTCGAGTGACGGGAACTGTTCCAGCATGTGCAGCAGCACCGGGACGGCCACGTTGTACGGCAGGTTCGCGACCAGAGCGGTCGGCGGCGGTCCGGGCAGCTCAGTCACGCGCAGAGCGTTGGCGCGCACGAGCTCGAAGCGCGGGAGGGAAGAGGGGTAGCGATCGGCGATGGTCTGCGGAAGCGCCGCGGCGAGAACCGGATCGATCTCCACGGCGACCACGCGCCGGGCCGCGCCGAGCAGCCCGAGAGTCAGCGAGCCGAGTCCGGGGCCGACCTCTACCGCTACGTCGTCAGGCTGCACATCCGCGGCGCGCACGATACGCCGGATGGTGTTCGGGTCGATGACGAAGTTCTGGCCGAGCTGCTTGGTCGGCCGCACGCCGAGCCGCTCGGCCAGCGCCCGTACATCGGCGGGGCCGAGCAACCCGGGCTCGCTGGGAGCCGGGCGCTCGTCCCCGCCGTCGTTGTTCAGCTGAACAGGAAGTGGCCGCACACCGGCCATTGTCCAGCACCGGACCGCTGGTAGAGCAATTCGGCCCGGGTGGTCTGCTCCGAGGCCGACGCGTTCGACGGCAGTCCGGAGCCGCCCAGCGAATCCCAGGTCGAGATCGAGAACTGGTAGAGCCCGTAGTAGTTGCCGCTCGGGTCCACCGAGTGCGGGTTGCCCCCGGACTCGCAGTTGGCCAGCGCCGCCCAGTTCAGGCCGGAGGCACTACTCGGCAGCGCCTTAGTGCCGACCTTCTCCACCTCGGCGACCGGCTGCTTGGTCACCACCCGGGAGATCTCCTTCGGGGACTGCTTGACCCCGTTGATGATCTGCAGCGCGTAGGTGACCTTCGCGACGCCGTTCTGGCCGGCCGTCACGACCGTGGTCGTGCCGACGTAGCTGCTCGGGTCGTTCTGCTTGCTGGTGGTGTACGGGATCGCGACTTCCTTGACCTCGGTAGTGCCGGTGACCCGCAGGATCGAGATGGTCTCGCCCTCGGTCGGCAGTGAGGCCATGGGCACCGAGGCGGTGTCCTGGTTGGCCAGCGTTATCCCGGCTTGGCCCATCGCGTCCTGCACGGTGGCCGCGGTCGTATCCAGCTGGTCGGTCTTGCCGTCCACCAGGAAGGTCACGTGCCGCATCGTGTACACCGCGAAGGTGCGACCCGAGCGGCTGATCGGCGTGCCTGGGTTGACCGACACGAAGCGGGCGCCCTGGACTCGGATGCCCAGCTCCTGCATCGCCCCGCCGACGGTCGGCGCGTGCACCCATACGTGCTCGGGCGCGCCGTTGACCGAAACGGTTATCGGACGACCGTACTTGACCGTGATCGTCGAGTTGTCCGACAGCGCGGCGGCGGGTCCCGGGCTGACCAGGTCGTGGCTGCCGGTGGTGATGTTGTCCGAGCTGAGCGCGGCGCCGACCGTGCTGGCGAAGGAGTGGATCTGCCGCGTCGAGCCGTCCACCGAGATCGTGACGGTTTTCTCGAAGGCCACGTACGCGGTCACGCCGCCGAGCAGCGCCGCGAGTACCAGGCCCTGTACCGCGCGCCCGGCCCAGCCGATCTTCCGCCGTCCCGACTGCGGTTGCCGTTGCGCGCCGCCACGGGTGCGCAGGCCTTCCGGCTGTCGCTGACCCGGAACGTCGATGTCGGTCGCGGGCGTGAACGCCGCCATCCCGGCTTCTGCGTCACGGTCCGACTCCGGGCCGTCGAGTTCCGGCCGACGCGGCTTGGTGAGCAGGCGGGTGTGTCCGCGCTCTGGTTCCGGTTCGCCGTAGCCGTCAGTGCCCTCATAGCCGGCGGCATAGCCCGGGTACCCGGTGTGTGCCGGGTAGTCATCGCCCACGTATGCCGGGGCGGGAAAGTCGGGCGCGGCATAGTCGGCCGAATAGTCGGCGCCGCCGTAGTTGTAGGGCTCGCCCTCGTAGGCGGTGGCAGGGTACGCATCCGACTCATGCGCGCCGGAACCGTACGACTCGGCGCGGTACTGCGCCTCGTAGTCCGCGGCATACGGGTCCGCATACTCGGCGGCGCCGTCCGCGTACGGCGCGTAAGGCTCGCCGTGCGTGGTCGGCTGGTCGTCGGCCGCGCCGGTGTTGAACGGGGGCGAATACCGCGCGGGACCGGTGAAAGAGGACGGCCAGGCGGAGGCGCCTTGGATCGGGCCGCCGCTACCCGTGCCCCGGGTCGAGCGTGATCCGCTCACTACTCTCCAGACCTCGCAGGTTCCGGTCACGGACTCCGCGACGCCCTGGAAAGCGGCGGGGGAGTGAACCGATCCGGCTACCGAGCAAGGGACTCTATTCCACTGCCGTTCATGGTCGCCATAGCCCGTTTCGGCCCCTCGGTAAAATCTGATGTCCAGTTAGTCCTATTTATGCGCCATGATTTGCGGCGATTTAGCCAGGAATGCAGCGCCTGGATTGTGGTCTTCGTCACCGAAGTCCCCGATTGGCGTAGTGCGAAGAGGCCAGGGCAAATGGTTACCGAAGTGTGGCAGTGTCCTGCGAAAAATGGCCCGGATGCGGACACGCACAGTCCGCATGGATCAGCGCAGTGTCACAAACTCGATGAAGCGAGGCCTGACGCCCCGTCGGCGAACTCCGTCAGCGAAGCCCGAACACGCGTCGCGTATTGGCGTCGATCGCCGCGCACAATTCCGCCACGTCCATCCCGCGCGTCTCAGCCATCGATCGCACTGTGTGCGGGATCAGGTACGGAGCGTTCGGACGCCCGCGGTACGGCACCGGCGTGAGGAACGGGGCATCCGTCTCGACCAGAATCAGATCGAGCGGCGCGGCGCGCAACGCTTCCCGCAGCGTCTCGTTCGCCTTGAAGGTGACCGGACCGGCGAACGACATGACGTAGCCGCGCTCGGCGCACACCTTCGCCATCGCCGCGTCGCCGGAGTAACAGTGGAAGACGACCCGTTCCGGCGCGCCCTCCTCCTCCAGGATCCGCAGCACGTCCTCGTGCGCGTCGCGGTCATGGATCACCAGCGCCTTGCCGTGCCGCTTGGCGATCTCGATGTGCCGCCGGAACGACTCCTGCTGCGCCGCCACCCCCTCGGGCCCGGTCCGGAAGTAGTCGAGACCGGTTTCGCCGACCCCAACCACATGCGCAAGCGCCGCCAGCTCGTCAATGCGCGCCAGCGCCGCCTCCAGAGCGGCTGAGCCGCCAGGCGCCCGATGCTGCCGGCTCCAGCCGTCGACGTCGCCGAGGACCAACCGTGGTCCCTCGTTCGGGTGTAGCGCCACGGTCGGGTGGATTTCCGGGTGCTGTTCGGCCGTCTGTACCGCCCATTCGGAGGAGGGCACATCACAGCCCACCTGAATCAGCGTCGTGACGTTGACCGAGGCGGACAGCCGCAGCGACTCCTCGACACTGCGGTCCTGCATGTCGAGATGCGTGTGGCTGTCGGCCACCGGCAGCGGCAACGCCTCGGGCGCGGGCGGAGCAACGTCCTGCCCCCGCGCCCTATCGCGAATGCGGCCCTGCTTCTCGCTGTTGCCGTTGTTCGCACTCACGCCGCTGACGGCTCCTCCAGCCGCGGGAAGAGCACTGCGCCCTTGGTGACCGTGGAACCGGCCGGCAGCAGGCCCCAGCGGCCCGCGTCCGGCACCCGCTGCTCGGCCAGCGCGCCCAGCGTGGCCTGCGCGCCGAGCGAGTCCCAGAGCGCGGCCGACGACTTGGGCATCACCGGATTCAGCAGCACGGCCACCGCTCGCAGCGACTCGGCCGCCGTGTAGAGGATCGTGGCCAGCCGCGCCTGCGCCGCCGGGTCCTCGCCCTTGGCCACCTTCCACGGCTCCTGCTCGGTCAAATAGCCGTTGACCAGCTTGATGAAGTCGAACACCGCCGCGATGCCGCCCTGGAAGTCCAGCGCGCCCACCTTCTCGTCCGCGCTCGCCACCGTCGCCGCCAGCGCGTCCACGATCGCCTGCTCGGCCGGGCCGTGGTCGGTCGCCTCCGGCAGCACCCCGCCGAAGTACTTGCCGACCATCGCGGCCACCCGCGAGGCCAGGTTCCCGTAGTCGTTGGCCAGTTCAGAGGTGTACCGCGCGGACATGTCCTCCCAGGAGAACGAGCCGTCCTGGCCGAACGGGATGGCGCGCATGAAGTAGTACCGGAACGCGTCCGAGCCGAAGTGGTCGGTGATCTGGTGTGGCGCGATGCCGGTCAGTTTCGACTTCGACATCTTCTCGCCGCCGACCAGCAGCCAGCCGTGCCCGAACACCTGCTTCGGCAGCGGCAGCCCGGCGGCCAGCAGCATGGCCGGCCAGATGACCGCGTGGAAGCGCAGGATGTCCTTGCCGACCAGGTGCACATCGGCTGGCCAGGTGCGCTCGAACTTCTCCTTGTCCGCGGCTGACGGGGAGTCAAGCCCGACCGCGGTCGCGTAGTTGAGCAGCGCGTCGATCCAGACGTAAAGCACGTGCTTCGGGTCCCAGGGGATCGGGATGCCCCAGTCGAACGAGGAACGCGAGATCGACAGGTCCTGCAGGCCCTGCTTGACGAACGAGACCACCTCGTTGCGGGCCGAGGCGGGCTGGATGAAGTCCGGGTGCGCCTCGTAGTGCTCCAGCAACCGCTCGGTGTACGCGGACATCCGGAAGAAGTAGTTCTCCTCCGCGATGTACTCGACCGGCGTGCCGTGGATGGCGCAGACCTTCTGGCCCGCGTACTGGCCCTCGCCGTCGATCAGCTCGCCCGGCAGCTTGAACTCCTCGCAGCCGACGCAGTACGGGCCCTCGTACGAGCCCTTGTACACCTCGCCGGCGTCGTAAAGCCGCTGCCAGAACTCCTGGACCCGCTCGGTGTGCCGCTTCTCGGTGGTGCGGATGAAGTCGTCGTTCGCCGCGTCGATCGTGACCAGCGCGGGCTTCCAGGCCGACTCGACCAGCCGGTCGGTCCACTCCTGCGGCGTGGTGCCGTTGGCCTCGGCCGTGCGCATGACCTTCTGGCCGTGTTCGTCGGTCCCGGTGAGGAACCACACGGACTCGCCGCGCTGGCGGTGCCAACGCGTGAGGACGTCACCGGCCGTGGTCGTGTAGGCGTGCCCGATGTGCGGCGCGTCGTTCACGTAGTAGATCGGCGTGGTGACGTAGAAGGTCTTGTCCCCGGAGCCCGGGGCGTCGCTGCCAGAAGCCATGCACAAATCCTAACGGGGCCATTCGCCCCTTCCGGCACGGTTTTCCACAGGCAGGCGCTCATCCGGTCGAAGACTGCGCCTGCGACTCCTCCTTCGCGGCAACCACCGCATCGAACACCGCCCGCTTCGGCACGCCGGTCTCCGCCGCCACTGCCGCGATCGCCGCCTTACGGTGCTCGCCCCGCGCCTCCCGCGCGGCCACCAGCGCCGCCAACTCGCCAGGCGTCGTGTCCTCGGCACGCTTCGGAGCGGCGCCCGCGACCACGACCGTGATCTCCCCGCGCACTCCCTCGGCCGCCCACGCCGCCAGTTCGCCGAGCGGCCCGCGCCGTACCTCTTCGTATGTCTTCGTCAGCTCGCGGCACACCGCGGCCGGCCGGTCCGCGCCGAACGCGTCAGCCATCGCCGTGAGAGTTTCACCGAGCCGGTGCGGAGCCTCGAAGTAGACCATCGTGCGCGGCTCGGCGGCATTGGCGGCCAACGTGCGGGCCCGTTCCCCGCCCTTACGCGGCAGAAATCCCTCGAAGCAGAACCGGTCCACCGGAAGTCCGGAAAGCGCCAAAGCCGTGAGCACCGCCGAGGGGCCCGGCACCGCGGTCACCCGCACACCGGCCGCGACCGCCGCCGTGACCAGGCGAAAGCCGGGGTCTGATACCGACGGCATGCCGGCGTCCGTGACCAGCAGCACCCGAGCGCCCGCAAGCAGCCGCGCGACCAAGTCCGGCGTGCGGGCGCTCTCGTTCGCCTCAAAGTACGACACGACACGCCCGGCCGGCTCAACCCCGAGTTCCTGGGTCAGCCGCCGCAGCCGCCTGGTGTCCTCAGCTGCGATGACGTCCGCGGCGGCGAGTTCCGCGGCCAGCCGAGCCGGGGCGTCGGCGGGATCGCCGATCGGGGTGCCGGCCAGCACGAGCATGCCGGGGCTGTCCTGCGCGGACGAGTCCGAGTACAAAAACGGACGATCAGGTTTCACGAATCCATCGTCCCCTGGTGCGCGGTGCGGGGGCCAATCCGTACGATGGCCCGCGTGACCAGCGACCTGCAGAGCGACAACGCAGCCGAACTGCCCGACTGGCCGGAGCCCGGGAGCCCGGCCGAGGAGCTCGGCGGCGCGCCCCGGCGCGGCGAGGACGCGCCAGGCACCGCGACCACGGACGGCGAGGCGCAGTTCGAGGGCGAAGCGGAGGCGTGGCCGGAGGCAGCGCCCTTCGAAACGCCCTGGCGACGCCGAATGCGCCGCGGCTGGGAACGCGGGCGGGTGTGGTACCGCACAAGCGGCACGCCGCAGCCCGATCCGCGCGCCCCGCTGCGTGACCGGCTGGTGCCGCCGTTCTATCCGGAGTTCTTCCGCGGCGCCGGCTGGATCCTGCCGCTGGCGATCACCGTGATCGGCGGCGTGCTGCGGTTCTGGAACCTGGTGTGGCCCAACTCAGTGATCTTCGACGAGACGTACTACGCCAAGGACGCCTGGTCGATGTGGATCTACGGCTGGGAGCACGGCTGGGACCCGGCCAGCAACGGCTCGGTGGCCAACGGCAAGCTGGTCGGTCCCGGAACCTTCGGCCACAGCGGCGTGGCGGACTTCAGCTGCTCGTCCGGCTGCCAGGAATTCGTCGCGCACCCGCCGTTCGGCAAGTGGGTGATCGGCGCCGGTGAGCAGGTCTGGGGCCTGAACCCGGTCGGCTGGCGGCTGATGGAGGCGGTGCTCGGCACGCTGGCGATCTTCATCATCGCCCGGGTCGCGCGCCGGATGTTCCGCTCGACCCTGATGGGCTGCATCGCCGGGCTGCTGTTCTCCTTTGACGGCCTCGCGTTCGTGATGGCCCGCACCGCGCTGCTCGACGGCATCCAGATGTTCTTCATCCTCGGCGGCTTCGCGGCGCTGCTGGTCGATCGGGACAAGACCCGGGCGAAATTCGCCGACTGGCGCGAGGAACACGCGGTCACCGCGCTGCTTGCGATGAAGGAACGCGGTCCCAAGCTCGGTTTCCGGCCCTGGCGCTGGATCGCCGGCCTCTCGCTCGGCCTGGCCACCGCGACCAAGTGGAACGGGATCTTCTTCGTCGCCGTGTTCGCGATACTGACGGTGCTGTGGGACCGCGGGGCGCGCCGCGCGATCGGCGTCCGCAAGCCCTCGATGTCCACGCTGATCCGCGACGTTCCCTGGGCTTTCCTCGCGCTGCCGGTCACGGCCGCGTTCGTGTTCGTGGCCTCATACGCCGGCTGGTTCTTCAACACGGGCAACGGCGGCGGCTACAACCGGTTCTGGGCGAGCTCGCACCCCTCGAACTTCTGGCCGACCTGGACGAACCCCTTCCGCTCGCTGTGGAACTACGTCGACCAGCAGTACGGCTTCAACTCCAACCTGCAGACCCCGCACCCGTACCAGTCGAACCCGTGGTCCTGGTTCGTCATGGGCCGCCCGGTCGCCTTCTACTACGAGGCGCCGAAGACCGGTCAGCAGGGCTGCACCCCGTCGATGGGCACCTGCTCCGCCGAGGTGCTGGCGCTCGGCAACCCGCTGCTGTGGTGGTTCGCGACCGGGGCGATCCTGTTCCTGTTCTGGCGCTGGATCGGCCGGCGGGACTGGCGCGCGGCGGCCATCCTGGCCGGGATCGCGGCCGGGGTCGGGCCGTGGTTGTGGTACGCGCAGCGCACCATCTTCTCCTTCTACGCGGTCGCCTTCCTGCCTTTCATGGTGCTCGGGGCGACGATGGCCATCGGTGCGATCCTCGGCCGCGCGGACGCCTCGCCGACCAGACGGGTCTGGGGCGCGGCGGTGTCGGGAACGCTTGTGATCGGCGTCGTGGCGCTGTTCGCGTACTTCTATCCGATCTACACCGGGCAGACGATTCCCTACACGGACTGGTCCAACCACATGTGGCTGCCGTCCTGGATCTGAGCTATCCGTCTCTCTGCCGTTATTGCACGACCAAGGTGACGTGCCAGGTGGTGCCGTTAGGGAGCTGGCTGCTCAGCGTCGTGCTCCCGTGATGTGCGCCCACGAAGACGCCCGCGGTGACGTTGACCGGCGGCGTGAGGACACCGTTGTTGCCGTATCCGATCACCGACGTGTCGGCCACGCGGATCTGGCCCCAACGCGATCCGGCCGGGATGCCGGCGGGCGCGGTGAGGAACACGTCGAGCAGCTGACCGGCAGCCAGACAGAACGCTCCAGTGTCGGCTTCGGTGAGGCTGCCCGCCGCATGCGGGAGGGTCGCCGGTTCGGGGGCGCGGCAGGTCGGCAAGCTTTTCGGTGCCGCGGGCGCCGCGTGTGCTGAGCTTGAGGTGCAGCCCGCGGTGAGTGCGACTACGAGCATTGCGGAAGCCACGGCGGCCGTAGCGGTCAGGATGCGCGCGCGGATGGAAGGCTCCTGAGTTCCAGCCGGGTGCCGCCCGCCTTTGAGCGGACGGCACCACAGCGTTGCCGGATGGTCAATCGGTGGTCTGTCAGTGCTGGTTGGTCGCGCTGGTGTAGTAGCTGACGCAGTTGCCCGCGCCGCTCTTGTAGTTGTTGCTGAACTCAGACTGGACCGCGAAGTAGGCGCCGTTCATGCCGATGATCGTCGAGGCGCCCTGGCCGCTGGAGATCCAGGCGCACTTGTCGCCGGTCTCTTCGCCGGACGCGTCGAGCCAGCCGTTGCCCGCCTGCGGGTCGGTCAGCGTCTCGGCGTATTCGTGGCCGCCGACGATCGTGATGCCTTCCTTCGATCCGGTCACGCCGTTGGACGTAGCGACGAAGTTCGCGCCGCAGCCGCTACCCGCGTCGGTGATGTACGGAAAGTTCGTGTACGGCACGTCGGCGCCGCTCGAGCTGCTGGTCACGTCGTGCCAGGCGCAGTACTGCGTCTTGAAGCCGGAGGGCACGACGCCGTGCGGCGAGTCGACGATGATCTGGATGTTGTCGCCGGAGACGCCGAAGTGCGAGGCCGCGCGCTTGGCCTCAGCCGCCAACTGCGAGTCGGACGGCCGGCTCGGCGCGGCAGAAGCGCTGTCCAGCCAGGTGCCCCGAACCGGGTTAGAGGAGGGGTGACCGACGTGTGTGCCGGAGCTTCCGCACTGCTTGGTGCCCGTGGAGACGCCCTGGCAGTACTGGGTCTGCGAGGTGAAGTACGTGTCGCCGCTGCCGTACGCGTGCTGGAAGAAGGACAGCTGGAGCGCGGCTTCGCCCGACGGGTCGTTGCTGACCGTGGAGCCGGTGCCCCACTGGCTGCCCCAGTAGACGATGTAGACGGTCGGGGAGGTCACGATGGGGCCGCCGCCGTAGGACAGCAGCCCGCTGCCGCTGAACGCGGGGGATGCGGCGTGGCGGTGGGCCGGCGCGACGGACGTGGCCTTGTGCGAGGTGGTGCCGGATGCCGCTTGGGCCGGCGCCGAGATGGCGACCAGCGCGGCCGTGGCTGTGGCCGCTGCAAGGACACCTGTGGGTATGCGGTGGCGCATTGTCTCTCCTTGTCGAAAGACTCGCGAGTTGAGGCGTTCGCCTCGCAGACATACAAGAGACCGCAGGTGTCGCGAACAAGACGTGGTTCGCCAAGAATTCGCCGTAGCCTCGCAAAGTTCTAACCAACGATGACCATCGAACTCTGCTTCAGGCCGGCCGCCGCCGCGTTCCCGGCTCGGCGAATGTCCCCGTAGTCGACCGGTGCCTATCCGTTGGGACCGCTCGCTCAGCAGGATTATCGAAGCGCTTCGACGATCCCCATGGACATTCCCTACCTGCCCGGTCTACCCTTCATGGGCAAGACCGGGTGCGGCCCTGTCGGAGTCGAGTCGAAGCGCTTCACCAAGTAAAGCCCCACCGCTTCGGCCAGCCGACTGCCGCCATGTCCGCCCCGGCTGCTCGCCCTGTCAACCGCTCATACTGTCCGAGCCCGGATCGCACCCGCCGGGACGGCATGGAGGACTCCATGGTGACCCTGGCCGAAGTCGCTCGCCAGGCGGGCGTCTCGCCCTCCACAGTCTCCTACGTGCTCTCCCGGAAACGCTCCATTTCCGATGACACCCGGCGCAAGGTGGAGGCGGCGATCGAGTCGCTCGGCTACCACCCGCACGCGGGCGCGCGGGCGCTGGCCTCGAACCGCTCGAACATTCTGGCGCTCATGGTGCCCCTGCGCAGCGATATGTACGTACCGGTGATCATGGAGATCGCGATGGCGGTCACCACCGAGGCCCGCGAGTACGGCCAGGACGTGCTGCTGCTGACCAAGGACGAGGGCACCCGCGGCGTGCGCCGGATCGCCGGTAGCGGCCTAGCCGACGCGATGATTCTCATGGACATCGAGCTGGACGACGACCGCATCCCGGTGCTGCGTGAGACCGACACGCCGGCCGTGCTGATCGGACTACCCGCCGACCCAGCCGGTTTGGCCTGTGTGGATCTGGACTTCGAGGCCACCGGAGCCGCCTGCGCTGACCATCTGGCCGACCTCGGCCACCGGGACGTGGCGTTGATCGGCGAAGGCGAGGGCGTCTACCAGCGGCACACCGGCTTCGCCGCTCGCACGCTCACCGGCTTCCAGCGCCGCGCCGCCGAACGCGGCCTGCGCGCGATGCACCGGGCGTGCGAGGGCACGTACGAGTCCACCGCCGGGATACTGGCTCGCATTCTCGAGGAACGCCCCTCGACCACCGGCTTCGTCGTGCAGAACGAGTCAGCCATCCCGCCCCTGCTCAGCCTGCTGCGACTGTCCGGCCGCGCGGTGCCTGAGGAGACCAGCGTCGTCGCGATCTGCCCCGATCAGGTCGCGCTCCAGTCCTCGCCCCGGCTGACCAGCGTCTCCATCCCGGCCCAGGAGATGGGGCGGCGCGCGGTGCGGCTCGCCATGGCGCAGCTGGAAGGCGATCGCGCCGAGTCGATCAACCTGATTCCGCCGACCCTCACCGTGCGGGACTCGACCGCCGCCCTGGCCGCCGCCGGGTTCGCCGCCTCCTGACTTCCGATCGCAGACCCCGCCCAAGTCCGCCCGCGCCAACGGACCGAGGCGACCGCGGGGCCGTTTCCCGGCCCCACCTCTTCACGTCCGAAAGGCTCATGAATGTCTGACGAAGCGCCGCTCGCCTCGCTCGCCCATGAGGAGGGCGAGTTCCGCGCAGCCCCAGGCGGCCTGGAGTGGACCGGCCGCCAGGAGACCCTACGGATCGAGGCCTGGGGCGCCGACGCGCTGCGAGTGCGTTCCCGGGTGGGCGGACCGATCCTCGCCGACCTGCCCGGCGCGCTTGCCGCCGAGACCGCTCCGCCGCTCGATGCCGAACCCACCATCCGCATCGGTGCGCACGAGGCGACCGTCGTCAACGGCGCCGTGACCGCCACGATTTCGCTCATCGGCCGAATCTCGTTCAGCCGCACCGAGGACGGCACCGAACTGGTCTCCGAGGAGGATGCGCATTTCTGGTGGCCTGGGCCGCGATTGCGTACCGCGCACGGCAACGGCTACGCGCGGCTCGAGCAGCGTTTCGCGGCGTACCCCGGCGAACGACTGTACGGCCTCGGTCAACACCAGCACGGCCTTTACGACCAGAAGGGCGCGGTCGTCGAGCTCGTACAGCGCAATTCAGAGGTCAGCATCCCTTTTCTGGTCTCTTCGCGCGGCTACGGCTTCCTGTGGAACAACCCGGCGATCGGCCGGGTCGAACTGGCGATCAACGGCACCCGGTGGGTCGCCGACAGTGCCCGCCAGCTCGACTACTGGATCACCGCCGGCACCCCCGCGCAGATCCAGCGCAACTACGCCGACGCCACCGGCCACGCCCCGGCCCTTCCGGAGTGGGCGGCCGGCTTCTGGCAGTGCAAGCTGCGCTACAAGTCGCAGGAGGAACTGCTCGAGGTCGCCCGCGAATACCACCGGCGCGGCTTGCCGCTCGCGGTGATCGTTGCCGACTTCTTCCACTGGACGCATCTGGGCGAGTGGCGCTTCGATCCTGCGGAGTGGCCCGACCCGCAGGCCGCGGTCAAGGAACTGGAGCAGTACGGAACCCGGCTGATGGTGTCCGTCTGGCCCTCCGTCAGCCCGCTGTCCGAGTTCCACGCGGAGATGGAGCGGCGCGGCCTGTTCATCGGCACCGAATTCGGTCCGATCGCGCACGCTGACTGGCCGGATAAGGGCATCGACAAGACGGTTCAGGTCGCCTTCTACGACGCGACCAACCCGGTGGCACGCGAGTTCGTGTGGTCAAAGATCCGTGAGAATTACCTCTCCCTGGGCATCGAGGTCTTCTGGGCTGACGCCTGCGAACCTGAACTCAAGCCGGGCTACTCAGCCAACCTGCGCTACCACGCCGGTCCGGGCCTGGAAGTCGGCAACATGTACCCGCGTGAGAACTCCCGGATGTTCCACGAGGGCATGCACACCGAGGGCCGCGGCGAGGTGGTCACCCTCAATCGTTCGGCGTGGGCCGGTTCGCAGCGGTATGGCGCGATCCTCTGGTCCGGCGACATATTCACCGACTTCGAGACGCTGCGTAAGCAGATCCCGGCCGGCCTGAACACGGCGCTGAGCGGAATTCCGTGGTGGAACACCGACATCGGCGGCTTCCACGGCGGCGACCCGACCTCGCCGGAGTACCGCGAGGTGATGGTCCGCTGGTTCCAGTTCGGCGCGTTCAGCCCGATCTTCCGGCTGCACGGCGTTCGCTCGCCCGCGACCCCGTTCGGACCGGGCATGACCGGCGCGCCCAACGAGATCTGGTCGTACGGCGAGGAAGCGGCCGAGATCATGGCCTCGTACATCGCGCTGCGTGAGCGGATCAAGCCATATGTCCTCAAGGTGATGCGCGAGGCACACGAGAGCGGTCTCACGCCGATGCGGCCGTATTTCGTCGAGTTCCCGGACGACCCGAAGGCGTGGGAGGTCGACACGGCGTACCTGTTCGGCCCGGACCTGCTTGTCGCGCCAGTGCTTGAGGCGAACGCGCGTGCGTGGACGGTGTACCTGCCGGCAGGCGCATCGTGGCGAGACGCCTGGACCGGTCAGGACTACGACGGCGGTCAGTCAGTCATCGTCGATGCTCCGCTGGAACGCATCCCGCTCTTCCTACGCGACGGCGCGGTACTTCCCATCGCTGAGTAACCGGTCAGAGCACACTTCGCGTCCGGGTACCGTTGCTGTCGTGGCAAACCTGGTCAACATCGAGGCCGTAAGCAAGGCGTACGGCACCCGGACGCTGCTCGACGGCGTGTCGCTCGGCATCGCGGAGGGCGACCGCATCGGCGTGGTCGGGCGCAACGGCGGCGGCAAGTCCACGCTGCTGCGCCTGCTCGCCAAGTTCGAATCGCCGGATGCCGGCCGGGTGATCCACAGCGGCTTGGTGCAGATCAATGTGGTCGGTCAGCACGACGAACTCGACCAGGCCGCCACGATCAGACAACTGTTACTGGCAGGCCTTGCAGACCACGAATGGGCTGGACAAGCCCACGTACGCGACGTGCTCACCGGCCTGCTCGGCGGCATCGGCGCCCCGATTTTCCGCGACGGACTCGACACCGTCGTCGGCCCGCTCTCCGGCGGCGAGCGCCGCCGCATCGCCCTCGCCAAGGCGCTGCTCGAAGCGGACCGCGGCGACCGGATTCTCCTGCTCGATGAGCCGACCAACCATCTCGACGTCGAGGCGATCGCCTGGCTGGCCGCCCACCTCAAGGCTCGCCGCTCCGCGCTCCTGGTCGTCACGCACGACCGCTGGTTCCTCGACGAGGTCTGTACGCAGACCTGGGAAGTGACCAACGGCCAGGTGCACTCCTACGAGGGCGGTTACTCGGCCTTCGTATTAGCTCGGGCCGAGCGCGCCCGCGTCGCCTCAGCCGATTGGGATCGCAAGCAGAATCTACTGCGCAAGGAGTTGGCCTGGCTGCGCCGCGGCGCCCCCGCGCGCACCTCGAAGCCGAAATTCCGCATCGAGGCCGCGAACGCGCTCATCGCCACCGAGCCGCCGCCGCGCGATTCGGCCGAGCTGATGGGCTTCGCCACTGCCCGCCTTGGCCGCACCGTCTACGAACTCGAAGACGTCACCTATTCCGTCGGCGCAGCCCGAACCCTCTTCGACCACGTCACCTGGCAGCTCGCACCAGGCGAGCGCATCGGCCTCGTCGGCGTCAACGGCTCGGGCAAGACCAGCCTGCTTCGCCTGCTGACCGGCACCGTCACGCCCGATTCGGGCAAGGTGGTGTCCGGCGTCACCGTCAAGCCCGCGTTGCTCTCCCAGGAGATCACCGAAATTCCTCCGGACACGCGCGTCCTCAAGGCGGTCGAGGACGTGCGCGCCGCCATCGATCTGGGCAAGGGCCGTACCCTGACGGCCTCTCAACTGCTTGAGCGCTTCGGCTTCCCGGGCGAAAAGCAGTGGACCCCGGTCGGCGACCTGTCCGGCGGCGAGCGGCGACGGCTGCAACTGCTGCGGCTGCTCATGGACGAGCCGAACGTGCTGCTGCTCGACGAACCGACCAACGATCTGGACATCGACACGCTCACCGCGCTCGAAGACCTGCTCGACGGCTGGCCGGGCTCGCTGATCGTGGTCTCACACGACCGTTACTTCCTCGAGCGCACCACCGACCGGATCGCCGCGCTGCTCGGCGACGGCAAGATCAGGATGTTGCCAGGTGGCGTCGATCAGTACCTCCAGCGGCGCGCCGAGGTGGTCGCTGCGGCCGAGGTAACCCAGCAACGGGCCAAAGCAGGAACCGCGGAATCGGGCCCTCCAAGTGCTCGCGACCAGCGCGCCTCGCAGAAGGAGATGGCCCGCATCGAGCGGCAGCTCGACAAGATCTCGGCGCGCGAGGCGCAGTTGCACGAGCAGATGGCGCAGTCCGCGACGGATTACGAGGCCATCGGCAAGCTCGACGCCGAACTACGCGACCTCGCCGCCGAGCGCGAACGCCTCGAAGAACAATGGCTGGCGCTCGCCGAGTGACCCGCACATTTCGAGCGTGCTCAGAAAAGCCATAGGTCGCCTGAATTTTTCATTCCCCACCCTCGAGCCGCCGGCCGCCGTCCTGCTTTTCCCCAATAAACCCCCGCGATGACATCTCCGCTACGCGGCTGGAGTGCAGCGGCGAGTCTCGTTTACAGCGGCTCTTGGCCACAGACG
>Ga0134128_10004914_pt1 | contig 16256 bp, 14 predicted proteins | sample KB31754_FD_96462 | JGI IMG/M metagenome (GOLD analysis project Ga0134128, IMG submission 96462) | Terrestrial soil microbial communities with excess Nitrogen fertilizer from Kellogg Biological Station, Michigan, USA - KB3-175-4 | ecosystem: Environmental > Terrestrial > Soil > Unclassified ...
GAGACTTGGGAGCGCCCGGAAATCGCTCAACTGGAGCGATTTCAGCGAGCAAGGCCCCGCAGGGCACGTGGCCCGGTAGGGCCAGGTGAGGGGGCCTTTGCCAAGCCCACCGGGCGTGCCACCATGCCCCACAAATCGAATTCACGCCCCGAGGAGTCCCCATGACCGTCACCCTGCATTTCCACGGCGCTGCCGGCACCGTGACCGGCTCCTGCTATCGCGTCGAGCATCCGAAGGGGCAATTCCTCGTCGATTGCGGCATGTTCCAGGGCAACAAGACGGTGCGTGCCCTCAACCAGAAGCCGCTGCCCTTCGACGTCGGCAAGATCGATTTCGTGCTGCTGACGCACGCCCATATCGATCACGCCGGGCTGCTGCCAAAGCTGTTCCACCATGGCTATCGCGGCCCGATGACGATGACCGAGCCGACGGCCGGCCTGCTCGAATATCTGCTGCCCGATTCGGCCGGCATCCAGGAGAGCGACGCCGAGCACGACGCCAAGCGCCTCCGGCAGCGCGGCGACGAGCCGCTACCGCCGCTCTACACGATGGAGGACGCTGAGGAGGCGCTGAAGCACCGGGTCACCACCGACTACCATCAGTGGCTCGATCCCGGCCCCGGCGTGCGGGCAAAATACTGGAACGCCGGGCACATTCTCGGCTCCGCCTCGATCGAGATCGAGGTGACCGATGCCGACCGCTCCAAGGTCCACATCATGTTCTCGGGCGACATCGGCCCCGACGAGAAGGTGTTTTACCGCCACCCCGAGGGGCCGGCCGGTTTCGACTATATCCTCTCGGAATCCACTTATGGTGGGCGCGAGCGGGTCGACTACACGCTCGAAAGCCGCCGCCAGTCTCTTAGGGACGTGGTCAATGAAGCCTTGGCCCGGGGCGGCAATCTCGTCATCCCGACCTTCGCGGTGGAACGCAGCCAGGAACTGCTTCACGATTTCGGCTGGTTGATCAAAGAAAAGCAGATCAGCCCCAGCGTGGTGTTCCTCGACTCGCCGCTCGCCAGCAAAGTCACCGGCGTTTACAAAAAGTACGCCAAGATGTTCGCGGACACCGAGCTTTCGGCCGACGAACTGTTCAACGATCCGCGCTTCCGCATCATCGAGGCGGTCGAGGATTCGAAGGCGATCAACAACATCCGCGGCGGCGCCATCATCATGTCGGCCTCGGGCATGGCGGACGCCGGGCGTATCCAGCATCACCTCCGCAACAACCTGCCGCGCGCCAATGCGACGGTGCTGTTCGTCGGCTACCAGGCCCCCGGCACGCTAGGCCAGATCATTCTGTCGGGCGCCAGGGAAGTCCGCATCCACGGCGTGCTGGTGCCGGTCAGGGCGCAGGTCAAGACGCTCGGCACCTATTCTGCCCACGCCGACCATTCCGAGTTGATGGCCTGGATCAAGGCACGGCTACCGGCGCACGGCGCGCTGTTTTTGACGCATGGCGAGGACGAGGAACGGGCGGCGCTACGGGCGGCGCTCGTTGCCGACGGCACCTTCTCGGGCGATCAGGTCATCATGCCGCTGCTCGACGATGCGGTGGACCTGTTGGCGACGGGCGTCGCCGGGGTGCGGCGGCCGGCGGTGCAGCGCACCGACCTCAACCAGATGTCGTCGGACTGGAACAACGCCTATCAGGCGCTGCTGGTCGACCTCGAGGAAAAGCTCCGAGCGGCGCCCAGCGACGCGGCCAGGCTCAAGCTGATGCAGGACGTGCGGGCACATCTCGCCCCAACCGGCGTGCTGACCACCCCACCACCGGCGCGCGGCGTGTCGACCGACGCTGTGCCGATCGTCAATCCTGTCCTAAGCGGCGGCGAGCCGGGCGGGGAGTAGCGTCCGACACTCCACTTCCTTCCTTCTCCCCCTGTGGGAGAAGGTGGATCGGCCGAAGGCCGAGACGGATGAGGGGGTGGGCAGCAAACTCAGAACTCGTGGCTCACCCTCATCCGCTCTATCGGGCACCTTCTCCCACAAGGGGAGAAGGAAGAGGGGTTCGCTTAAGTCGGCTCGCCCGGGCTCGGATCCATCAGCGTATGGATGCGATCCGCCCCAAGCCGCGTAAGTTTCAGCAGCATTGCCTTGCGGCGTGCCGGCGGCAGGGGAAATTCATCGGCGTGGCGGAGGATGGCCGCGTCGTGGCCATCGCCGACGATCAGCCCTTCGCTTTGCGGAAAAATGTCCGGATCGAGCTCGGGCGGCTTGGCGAAGAAGAAGCGGTCGCAAAAGTCCTTGTAGTCGGGCCACTTGGCATCGACCCTGAAGTCGATGAGGCTCGATTTGATCTCGACGATCCAGATTTCCCCCTTGGGGCCGACGCCCAGCACATCGGCGCGGCGGCCATTGGCGAGCGGCACTTCGGCGTAGCAGCAGAAATCGTACTGGCCGCGCAGCAGCCGCATCACGCCGCGTTGCACCCTGAGCGCAGTTGGGGACTGCCGGAGATCGACGATTTGCGGCTCAGCCATTGGGCGATAGCGGCTCCGGCAGAATTTCGCCCGGCGGCACGGCTTTGGGGCGCGCCGGCAGGGCTTTGACGGCGAACATACTACCGATCACCAGCGGCAGGCAGATCACATAGGACCAGCGGATGCCGAAATTGTTGGCGATGAAGCCAAGGATCGGCGGCGCGAGGAAGAAGATCACGAAGGTGATTTGCCCCACGGCGGCGATGTTGATGGCTGCGGGCCGATCGGTACGCTGCGCGGCGGCCGACACGACGAGCGGATAGACGGCGCTCGCCCCGCCGCCGAGCAACGCAAAGCCGACGAGCGCCACATAGGGGTGCGGGGCCAGCCACACCATAACGAGACCAACGAGGGAAACGGCAAGCAGCGTCATCACCACGGCGCGCGGGCTGTAGCGATCGACGAACGGGCCGGCGTAGATCCGCATGATCGACATGAAGAGGGTGAAAAGCGTGAGGCCGAGGCCGCCGATGAACGGCTCGGCCGAAAACACGTCGCGCATATAGATGGCGGACCAGTCCACGCCGGCACCCTCGACAAGGAATGCAGCGATGCCGATGAGGCAAAGCGGCAGCAACGCCAGTGTCGGGAAGGCGATGAGCGGTGCGGCTTGGCCTTCCTGTGCCGGCGGCTTTGGGGCATCGGTGATGCCGGAGATGAAATAGAGCGCTCCAAGTACAACAAGCACGAACATGCCGCCGAGATGAAGCTGCGCCGGTATCCCCGCCTGACGGATGGCGGCGGAAACGAGCGAGGTGCAGAAGAAGCCGAGGCTCCAGAACCCGTGCGCGCGGCTCATCAGCGAGCGGCCGGTCAGCGCCTCCAGCCGGCCGATCTGCACGTTGAGATTGACCTCGAGCCCGCCCACCAGCATGCCGCCTATCAGTAATGCGACGAAGGCCAGCGGGGCGTAGGTCATGAAGGCAACGCTGACATAGCAGGCGGTCGAGCCGAGCACGGTGATGAAGGCCGCGCGCCGCGCGCCCAGCCAGATGACGACCGGGGAACCGAAGGTCAGCGTAATCAGCGAGCCGATGGCCGAGCCGATAAGCGTCAGCCCGAGCTCTGCCTCATTGACGTGCATGGCGAGCTGAATATCGGGCAGGCGCGAAAAGAACGCTCCCGTAATCGCCGAGAACAGGAAAAAGCAGGAATAGAGCCGGTGATGCAGCTGCGGGAACATGACAAAATCCGGCTGGTTCGGAAGGAGGGAGGCGAATTGGCAGGGGACGGTGGCTGAGCTACCCGCCCGGAACGGGCTCGGGGACGGCCGCAGGAATCGGCCGTTTGCCGAGCGAGCCGACGCAAAGCAGGCTCAGCAGGATCAGGGGAATGCCGATGCCGAACGACCAGCGGACGCCGAAATGCTGGGCAATGAACCCCAGCAGCGGCGGCCCCAACAGGAAGGCGCCAAACGAAATCTGCGCGAGCGCCGCCACATTGATCACTGCCGAGCGATCGGTGCGTTGCGCCGCCGCCGACATGGCGAGCGGGAAAATCACGCTCGTGCCGATGCCGATGATACCGAGGCCGGCCAGCGCGACAAAATCGTTCTGCGCAAAAAACACGATCAGCGTCCCGATTCCCTGCACCGCCAGCAGCGCGCGGGCGACGGCGGTGGGGCTATAGCGCTCGACGAAGCTGTCGGCGAAAAAGCGCGTCGCCCCCTGCATCATGGCGCCGGCGGCCGCGGCAAAGCCGATGATGAAGGGCGCCGCCTGAAACTCGTCGCGCATATAGATCGCGGCCCAGTCCGCCCCCGCGCCTTCAAGGATCATCGCCGACATGGTGACGACGACGAGCACCATGATCGCCGCCGTCGGGCGCGCAAAACGTGGTGCCGGTGCAGCGTGAGCGGTCGCCCGATGCGGGGCGGGTTCGAACTTGCCGAGCAGCAGGAGAACGCCGGCGAGGATCACCGGCACCATGATGAGCAGATCGTGCTGCGGGCTGGCGCCAAGCTGGGCGAAGGCGGCGCCGACGAGGCCGGCGGTAAAGAAGCCGAGGCTCCAGAACGCGTGGGCGCGGTTCATGATCCGCCGCCCGACCTGATGCTCCACCCGGTCGGCCTCGAGATTGATGACGATCTCAATGCAACCGATGGTAAGGCCGGTTGGCAGCAGCAAAAGAAACAGCGCCAGCGGACCGGTCGCAAAGCTGGCGATGGCATAGAGCAGGGCCAGCAGCGGAATCAGCACCAGAACGATGCGGTGACCGATCCGCTCGATGATGGCGGAAGCGAAGGTAAGCGAGATCAGCGTGCCGACGGCCGTGCCGATCAGCGCGAGGCCGAAAGTGCCCTGCGGTGCGCCGATTGCGGTCTGAATTTCGGCGAGACGGGGAAATATTCCGCCAAGACCAAAGGAATAAATGAAAAAGGCGCCGAACACCCGGAAATGGGGCGGCAGATCGAGGCCGAAACGCATCAAACTCTCGCAAACTGAGTTGTGTAGAACGTTAGTCAAAACGCTGTGTCGAAACAAGCGGCGAACGCCCGGCTTTTGTGATGATCAGTATTCGCTGCGGCCCGGGTGCCGGCAGCTGACGGCCTCGTTTGCCGCAAAAGAAAGGCCGCCGGAGTGATCCGGCGGCCTTCTGGCCTGCCGCGGCAGGGAGGTACCGCGACTGGTGAAGCGTGACGAAATGAGACCGCCCGCTCCGTTTTTCCGGCGCTACACCTGAGCGATGCAGACCTTGCCGACACCGTGGAGACCGAGGCGCTGCGCCGCGGCACGGGTGAGATCGATAATGCGGCCGCGAACGAACGGGCCCCGGTCATTGATCCTCACCTGAATGGAGCGACCGGTACGCTGGTCGACCACTTTCACGACGGTGCCGAAGGGGAGGTATTTATGCGCCGCCGTCATGGCGTTCGCATTCATCCTCTCTCCGTTGGCGGTACGGGAACCTGCAGAATACCATGAGGCCACCCCGCACTGATTGCCGCTCGCATAAGAAATGTCCGAAGAACTAACAACAACGCCGGACATTATGACAGCGGCAAGGAGTACTTTTCCTAGCAATATTCTCACTCACTCTTGACTACGATCCGAGCGCCCTAAGGATGAAGTGTGGCGAGAATGTGCGGCCAGCCTCGATAGATTGGTTGATCGCACATAACTGTTGCCCATGTGCACCAGTTAATTGTCCTCGATTGGGTATGGTTAATCTCTAGTCGGAGCGGGATTCATCCTTAAGATTCAATGACTCTAGCGAGCCTTCCGGAAACGTTTCCGGTCCATAATTTGACCAATTGATAAAAAAAATCGGCTGCGCTAGCGTTCGTCAGGCTGGAACGGTTCCAAAGTCCGTGCGGAACCACTGTCAGGATGGAGACGCGCGATGGGGGTGGGAGCACTTCAGGACGGTATCGCTGCCGGGCGGCTAACCCCCGAGCAATACGCCGAGAATTTCTCGGACCTGCATCCGCCGCTCAATCATCACGAGGCCATCGTCGAGGCCGACCGCTGCTATTTCTGCTTCGATGCGCCTTGCCTCAATGCCTGTCCGACCTCGATCGATATCCCGATGTTCATCCGCGAGATCGTGACGGACAACCCGCTCGGCGCCGCCGAGACGATCTTCGAACAGAACATCCTCGGCGGTATGTGCGCCCGGGTTTGTCCCACCGAGCAGCTCTGCGAGGAAGCCTGCGTCCGTGAGGCGGCGGAGGGCAAGCCGGTGAAGATCGGGCAGCTCCAGCGCTATGCAACGGACATTGCGATGCAGGCGGACGCGCAGTTTTTCACGCGCGGCGCCGAGACCGGCAAGACGGTTGCGGTGGTCGGGGCAGGGCCCGCGGGTCTTGCCTGTGCGCACCGGCTCTCGATGCACGGCCACAAGGTCAAGATATTTGATGCGCGGCCGAAAGCGGGCGGCCTCAACGAATACGGCATCGCCTCCTACAAGACCGTCGATGGCTTTGCGCAGGCAGAGGTCGATTATGTGACGGCGATCGGTGGCATCGACATCGAGCACGGCAGGATTTTGGGCGAGCAGTTTTCGCTCGCCGACCTCACCCGCGACTACGACGCGGTGTTCCTCGGCATCGGCCTGGGGGGCGTCAACGCGCTGCGCGCCGACGGCGAGGCCGCCAAGGGCGTCGACAACGCCGTCGATTTCATCGCCGAACTGCGGCAGGCCAGCGACGTTGGCAAGGTGCCGATCGGCCGGCGGGTGGTGGTGATCGGCGGCGGCATGACGGCGATCGACGCCGCAGTGCAGGCAAAGCTGCTTGGCGCCAACGAAGTGACGATGGTCTATCGCCGCGGCAAGGAGGCGATGAACGCCTCGACCTTCGAGCAGGACCTTGCAGCGAGCAAAGGCGTCACCATCCGGCACTGGATGGCGCCGGTGCGGGTGCTCACAGCCAACGGCAAAGTCACCGGCGTCGAGCTTGAGCACACCGCAATGGTCGACGGCAAATTGGCCGGCATCGGCGACAAGATAACGATCGCCGCCGATCAGGTGTTCAAGGCCATCGGCCAGACGCTGGCCACGGATGGCGAAGGCCTGACGCTCGCCGGTGGCAAGATCGAAGTTGACGACGAGGGCAAAACCTCGATGGCCAAAGTCTGGGCCGGCGGCGACTGCGCCACAGGTGGCGACGACCTCACCGTCACCGCCGTCGCCGAAGGGCGAGATGCGGCGGAGAGTATCAACCGGTTTTTGGGCGGCAAATGAGGGGGCGTCGCATCTCTCTCTGTATCCGCCGATGGGACCTCGCCCTTCGACAAGCTCAGGGTGAGGTCTTTGGTGGGGCAGGTCTCGCGAGGCCCTCATGGTGAGCTCGTCGAACCACGAGGGCGGGCACAGCGCCGTCGACAAAGCGGCTTCAGGAGGCTTCAATGGCTGACCTTCGCAACAACTTCGTCGGCATCAAATCGCCGAACCCGTTCTGGCTGGCCTCGGCACCGCCGACCGACAAGGCGTACAACGTCGAGCGCGCCTTCAAGGCCGGCTGGGGCGGGGTGGTGTGGAAAACGCTGGGCGAGGAAGGCCCGCCGGTCGTCAACGTCAACGGCCCGCGCTATGGCGCGATCTGGGGCGCCGACCGGCGCCTGCTCGGCCTCAACAACATCGAGCTCATCACCGACCGCCAACTGCAGGTCAACCTGCGGGAAATGAAGGCGGTAAAGATGCGCTGGCCCGACCGGGCGCTCGTTGCTTCGATCATGGTGCCCTGCGAGGAGGAAAGCTGGAAAGCCATCCTGCCGCTGGTGGAGGAGACGGGCGTCGACGGTATCGAACTCAATTTCGGCTGCCCGCACGGCATGAGCGAGCGCGGCATGGGCGCTGCCGTGGGGCAGGTTCCCGAATACGTCGAAATGGTCGTCCGCTGGTGCAAGCAATATTCGCGCATGCCGGTGATCACCAAGCTCACGCCGAACATTACCGATGTGAGGAAGCCGGCGCGCGCGGCCAAGAACGGCGGTACGGATGCAGTGTCGCTGATCAACACCATCAACTCGATCACCTCGGTCAATCTCGACACCTTCTCGCCCGAGCCTTCCATTGATGGCAAAGGCAGCCATGGCGGCTATTGCGGCCCGGCGGTTAAGCCGATTGCGCTCTCGATGGTGTCGGAAATTGCCCGCGATCCGGAGACTTTTGGCCTGCCGATCTCCGGTATCGGCGGCATCACCACCTGGCGCGATGCGGCGGAGTTTTTGGCGCTCGGCGCCGGTAATGTGCAGGTCTGCACGGCGGTGATGACCTATGGCTTCAAGATCGTCGAGGAGATGATTTCGGGCCTCTCCAACTGGATGGACGAGAAGGGCCACGCAACCCTTGACAACTTTGCCGGCCGTGCGGTGCGCAACGTTTCCGACTGGCAGTACCTCAACCTCAATTACGTGACCAAGGCCAGGATCAACCAGGACCTCTGCATCTCCTGCGGCCGCTGCCACATCGCCTGCGAGGATACCTCGCACCAGGCGATCATGAAGGAGAAGGACGGCAAGCGGCATTTCGAGGTGATGGACGACGAGTGCGTCGGCTGCAATCTTTGCGTCGACGTCTGCCCTGTCGAGAACTGCATCACCATGGAAGCGCTTCCCCCCGGCTCGATCGACGAGCGGACAGGCCGCGTGGTGACCGGCCAATACGCCAACTGGACGACCCACCCCAACAACCCAATGGCCAAGGCAACCGCGCCGGCGGAGTGAGCGATGGCTATTCGGCGGCGACGGCCGCCAGCTTGGCCGGCTTTGCTGCGCTGCCAAGTACAGTGAAGTCCGTGCAGGCGATGCGTAGGCTTTCGGGCGTGTTTGAAAGCCCAAAACCGAAGACCCTGAGGCCTGCGGCGCGGAGGCGGCGGATCAGCGGTGCGAAGTCCTGATCGGAACTGACGATACCTATCGCCTCGACCCGACCAGCATGAAGAATGTCCATGGCAGCGACCGTCATGGCGATGTCACTGCTGTTCTTGCCGCCTGACAATTGCAGCATTGGCTGCAGGCCATGCTCACGGGCGACGTCCAGCCATTTACCCAGGCGCTCGTCGCTGAAATCGCCAAAGATCTGGCAGACATTCACTGAGCCCAGCGTTGCAGCATGAGAGGTGATCGCCGGCCAATGGCGCGCTGCCACGTTCTCGGCATCGATCAAAATTGCAATGCGTGATTTCACGATGGCCTCCAGCGCTAGTCAAATTGACATCGAGCAATTGAAAAATTCTGCTCGCAATCTGTGCAATTTTCGCAGGACGAGTGATGGGGGCGCCTATCCATCGCTCTCGGCCTGAAATCTGGGCGGTCGCGACGACAGCACTTCCTTCCTGTTCCCTGATCGGCTAGCCCGTTTCCTAGCCGAGGGGGAACCATGACAACCACAGCGCTTCTCATTCTCATCGGCCGGGTGATCCTCGGCCTGTTCTTCATCATCGCCGGTGTTCGCAATTTCCTGCATTTTGCCGAACGCAGCACGCCCGAATCCAACTATGGCTGGAAGCTGCCCGCGCCAGTAACGGCGCTCGGCTTTGCGGCGCAGTTGGTCGGGGGCCTGTCGGTCGCCCTCGGGATTTTCTCCGCCTGGGGCGCCGTCGTGCTGATCCTCTTCCTCATCGGCGCCACCGAGCTGTTTCACAATTTCCTGCTGTTCAAGGGTGAGGCGCGGGTCCCGCATCTCTACTTTACGCTGGTGAACATCGCGCTCTGCGGCTACTGCCTGATGGTGATCGGCCTGTCGTTCTAAGCGGGCTGTTCGCCCATAAGAAAATCTTGGCCGCCGACTCAGCCTCGCTTCGGCATCAGCCCGTGCATGAAAAGTTGCTCGAGGTACCGCGCGGCATCCTCGAAGCGGCCGTCGCCGTTGAGCTCGGGGCCAAGGACGGCGCGGACCTGCACGTCGAAATCGGCGTAATGCTGGGTGGTGGCCCAGATTGAGAAGATCAGGTGATAGGGATCGGCACGGCTGAGCTTGCCTTCATCCATCCAGCCCCGGATGATTTTCGCCTTTTCATCGACGAGCGTCTTGAGGTCGCCCGCCAGCATGTCGATGGTGCGTGGTGCGCCTTGCAGCATCTCGTTGGCGAAGAGCCGGCTTTCGCGGGGAAAGTCCCGCGCCATTTCGAGCTTGCGGCGGATGTAGGAGCGGATTTCGGGGATCGGGTCGCCGCCGGCGTCGATTTCACGTAGCGGCCCCAGCCACATGTCGAGCAGTTCGGCGATCAGGCGCTTATGGACCTCTTCCTTGCGCGGAAAATAGTAGAGCAGATTGGGCTTCGACATCCCTGCCGCCTCGGCGATCTGGTCGATGGTCGCACCGCGAAAGCCATGCAGCGAAAATACCTCGAGCGCCGCCTCGAGGATCAGATCCTGCTTCTCGCGCTGGATGCGGGTTCTGGGCCGGGTCCGTGCCTTCTCATCCATCTCTCCCGGGCTCCTCGGCAGCCGCGTCTCCCGAGTATTTTTGCCTTGCTTGGGCGCGCGGGAGTGCTAACATTTTTCCAATTGGTCAAAATTCTCGGTAACACGTCGACGCGTCAAGAGAAATAAACTTGACCGAACAAATCAACAAAAGCCGGTAGCCGGCAAACTTCAAGGGAGCTCCCGGTGTCCAATCGCCTGAATGTCGCGCCAAACGATCTCAACGCGTTCTGGATGCCGTTTACCGCCAACCGCCAATTCAAGAAGGCGCCGCGCATGTTCGCGCGCGCCAAGGACATGCATTACTTCACCACCGACGGGCGGCAGGTGCTCGACGGCACCGCGGGCCTCTGGTGCGTGAACGCCGGCCATTGCCGGCCGAAAATCGTCGAGGCGATCCAGGAGCAGGCGGCCGAACTCGATTACGCGCCAGCCTTCCAGATGGGGCACCCGAAGGCGTTCGAACTGGCCAACCGGCTGGTCGAGATCGCTCCGGCCGGCATGAACCACGTGCTCTATACCAATTCCGGTTCGGAATCGGTCGAGACAGCGCTCAAGGTCGCGCTCGCCTATCACCGGGTGAAGGGTGAAGGCGCCCGCTTCCGGCTGATCGGCCGCGAGCGCGCCTATCATGGTGTGAATTTCGGCGGCATCTCGGTGGGCGGCATCGTTAGTAACCGCAAGATGTTCGGCACGCTGCTGACCGGCGTCGATCATCTGCCCCATACCCACGATCTCAGCCGCAACGCCTTCACCAAAGGCGTGCCCGAGTATGGCGCCGAGCTTGCCGATTGGCTGGAGCGGATCGTCACGCTGCATGACGCCTCGACCATTGCCGCAGTGATCGTTGAGCCCGTCGCCGGCTCGACCGGGGTGCTGATCCCGCCCAAGGGCTATCTGCAAAAACTGCGCGAAATCACCAGGAAGCACGGCATTCTGCTGATCTTCGACGAAGTCATCACCGGCTATGGCCGTCTCGGCACGCCGTTCGGCGCCGACTATTTTGGCGTCACGCCCGATATCATGGTCACGGCCAAGGGCCTCACCAACGGCGTGATCCCGATGGGCGCCGTGCTGGTAACGAGCGAAATCCACGACGCGTTCATGACCGGGCCGGAAAACGCCATCGAGTTCATGCACGGCTACACCTATTCGGGCAACCCGATGGCCGCCGCCGCCGGCCTTGCCACACTCGAAACGTACAAGGACGAAGGGCTGCTCACCCGTGGCGCCGAACTCGGACCATATTTCGAGCAGGCGCTGCATTCGCTGAAAGGCCTGCCGCACGTCATCGACATCCGCAATATCGGCCTTGTGGGGGCGATCGAGCTTGAGCCGATCGCCGGCAAGCCCACGGCGCGGGCCTTCGCGGCGTTTCTCAAGGCGTTCGAAGCGGGCCTCCTGATCCGCACCACCGGCGACATCATCGCGCTCAGCCCACCGCTGATCGTCGAAAAAAGCCAGATCGACGAGATCGTCGGCAAACTCGGCGCGATCCTCAAGACGCTTGAGTAAGATGGAACATTTGTTCTATACGCGCAGGAATAGAACGAACGTTCCGTTCATTCGGGCAGGAGGCCAATTATGCTGACCATCGAAAACGCCGTCGCCGGCAAGCGCTATGTATCCGTTTCGACGCGCAAAAGTCCGGTGTTCAACCCGGCGACGGGTGAGCAGACGGCCGAACTGCCGCTGTCGACGCTCGACGAGATCAACGCCGCGGTGGCCTCCGCCAAGAAGGCGCAGGTCGCCTGGGGCAATCTCACGCCGATGAAGCGCGCCCGCGTCATGTTCAAGTTCAAGGAGCTACTCGAAAAGCACGCCGACGAGATCGCCCGCGAGATCAGCAAGGAGCACGGCAAGGTCCATGACGATGCGATGGGCGAACTGGCCCGCGGCATCGACTGCGTCGACTACGCCTGCGGCATTCCGCAACTGCTCAAAGGTGAATTCTCCCGCAATGTCGGCCCCTCGATCGACACTTACTCCGACCGGCAGCCGCTCGGCGTCGTCGCCGGCATCACGCCGTTCAATTTCCCGGCCATGGTGCCGATGTGGATGTATCCGACGGCCATTGCCTGCGGCAATGCGTTCATCCTCAAACCTTCGGAGCGTGATCCGTCGGCTTCGATGCTGAGCTGGAACCTCTTCATGGAAGCCGGCCTCCCCGAGGGCGTGTTCAACATCGTCCACGGTGACAAGGAAGCCGTCGACGCGATCCTCGACCACCCCGACATCAAGGCGGTGTCGTTCGTTGGCTCGACCCCGATCGCCGAATACGTCTATCGGCGCGGCACGCAGGCGGGAAAGCGCATGCAGGCGCTCGGCGGCGCCAAGAACCACATGATCATCATGCCGGACGCCGACATGGACCAGGCCGCCGACGCGCTGATGGGGGCGGGCTATGGCTCGGCCGGCGAGCGCTGCATGGCCATTTCGGTGGCCGTGCCGGTGGGCGACAAGACCGCCGACACGCTGATCGAAAAGCTCAAGCCCCGCATCGAAAGCCTCAAGATCGGCCCCGCGACCGACAGGGACGCGCAGATGGGCCCGATCGTCTCCAAGCAGCAGCGCGACAAGATCGTCGGCTATATCGATGCGGGGGTGAAGGCGGGCGCCAAGCTCGTCGTCGACGGCCGCGGTTTCAAGCTGCAGGGCTATGAAGGCGGCTACTATGTCGGCGGCACGCTGTTCGACAACGTCACCCGCGACATGTCGATCTACAGGGACGAGATTTTCGGGCCGGTGCTGTCGGTGGTGCGGACCAAGTCTTTCAACGACGCGGTGGACCTGATCCACGGCCACGAATACGCCAACGGCACGGCGATCTTCACCCGCGACGGCGACGCCGCGCGCGAATTCGCCGACAAGATCGAGGTCGGCATGGTCGGCATCAACGTGCCGATTCCCGTCCCGGTCGCCTACCACAGCTTCGGCGGCTGGAAGCGCTCCATCTTCGGCGACCACGGCATCTACGGCCCCGAAGGCGTGCATTTTTACACGCGGCTGAAAACCATCACCACCCGCTGGCCCGCCGGCATCAAAAGCGGCGCCGACTTCAGCTTCCCGAGCGCGAAGTGATGGTGGATCCCTCACCCACCGCGGCCTCGGCTCCGGCGTCCCCTCGCCCCTCTGGGGAGAGGGCTAGGGTGAGGGGTGCCAAGCTCTCTGCGGGTCGTGTTGTCAGGGCGCGGAAACTTCGCCAAAACGAGACGGATGCTGAGCACAAATTCTGGAACATGGTCCGCGACCGGCGCGTGGGCGGCGCCAAATTCGTGAGGCAATATCCCATCGGCCGCTACGTGGCCGATTTCGTCTGCCGGGAGGCGATGCTCATCGTGGAGCTCGACGGTGGCCAGCACACAACGTCCGAGGACGATGCGGCCAGAACAGCTCATGTCAACGGCCGAGGCTATTCGGTTCTACGGTTCTGGAACGATGAAGTCCTGCAAAATACCGACGGCTGCCTGGAAGCGTTAAGCGCTGTCTTGCTGGGCAACCCCTCACCCGACTGGCGCTTCGCGCCAGCCACCCTCTCCCCAGAGGGGCGAGGGGACGATGCGGCCCCCTCGGCGAAGGACCAATAGATGCCCGCACCCGGCGAAAATCTCCGCATCAATCCCGACCGTCTGTGGGATTCGATCCACGAGATGGCCGAGATCGGGCCCGGCATCGCCGGCGGCAACAATCGCCAGACCCTGACCGATTTCGACAAGCAAGGCCGCGAGCTGTTCAAGCGCTGGTGCGACCAAGCTGGTCTCACCATGGGTGTCGACCAGATGGGCACCATGTTCATGCGCCGCGAGGGCACCGACCCCGCGGCGCTGCCGGTCTATGTCGGCAGCCACCTCGACACTCAGCCGACTGGCGGGCGCTATGACGGCGTCCTCGGTGTGCTGTCGGGGCTGGAGCTGGTGCGGACGCTGAACGACCTCGGCATCCGCACGAAGCATCCGATCGTCGTCACCAACTGGACGAACGAGGAAGGCGCCCGCTTTGCCCCTGCGATGATGGCCTCCGGCGTCTTCGCCGGGCAGTTCACGCAGGATTATGCCTACGGCCGCAAGGACCCGGACGGCAAAAGTTTTGGCGAGGAGCTGAAGCGCATCGGCTGGGTGGGCGATGAGAAAGTCGGCGATCGCAAGATGCACGCCTATTTCGAATACCACATCGAGCAGGGACCGATCCTCGAAGCCGAGAACAAGCAGATCGGCGTCGTCACCCACGGGCAGGGCCTGTGGTGGCTGGAGTTCACGCTGACCGGCAAGGAAGCGCATACCGGCTCGACGCCGATGAACATGCGCGTCAATGCCGGCCTCGCGATGGCCCGCATCCTTGAAATGGTGCAGGCGGTGGCGATGGCCGAGCAACCGGGTGCCGTCGGTGGCGTTGGGCAGATGAAGTTCTCGCCAAACTCGCGCAACGTGCTGCCGGGGACGGTGGTGTTCACCGTCGATATCCGCTCGCCCGAGCAGGGCAAGCTCGACCGCATGCGGGCCAAGATCGAAGCCGAAGCGCCAAAAATTTGCGAAGCGCTCGGCGTTGGCTGCGCCATCGAGGCGGTCGGTCATTTCGATCCGGTGGCGTTCGATCCGGTGCTCGTGGCACGGGTGCGAAAAGCAGCCGAAGACCTCGGTTACAGCCACATGAACATCATCTCGGGCGCCGGCCACGATGCCTGCTGGACCAACAAAGTCGCGCCGTCGACCATGATCATGTGCCCCTGCGTCGACGGTCTCTCACACAACGAAGCCGAGAACATCTCCAAGGAATGGGCCACCGCCGGCGCGGATGTGCTGCTGCGCGCGGTGCTCGAGACCGCGGAGATCGTGGCGTGAGGGTATTGAGCTTGGCAAAGGCCCCCTCACCCGGCCTTCGCTTCGCGAAGTCCGACCTCTCCCCCAAGGGAGAGGTGACTCCCCACACGATCGAGACAGGATCGAACCAATGAGCTCCAAAGTTATCAAGAACGGCATGGTCGTCACCGCCGATCTCTCCTACAAGGCCGATGTGAAGATCGATGACGGGCGGATCGTCGAGATCGGGCAAAACCTCTTGGGCGACACCACCCTCGATGCGACCGGCTGCTACGTCATGCCGGGCGGGATCGATCCGCATACGCATCTCGAAATGCCGTTCATGGGCACCTATTCGACCGATGATTTCGAGTCGGGCACCCGGGCGGGACTTGCCGGCGGGACGACGATGGTGGTCGATTTCTGCCTGCCCTCGCCGAACCAGTCGCTGCTTGAAGCGCTGAAAATGTGGGACAACAAGACGTCCAAGGCCTCGGCTGATTATTCGTTCCACATGGCGATCACCTGGTGGGGCGAGCAGGTGTTCAACGAGATGGCCGAGGTGGTCGATCGCGGTATCACCTCGTTCAAGCATTTCATGGCCTATAAGGGCTCGCTAATGGTCAACGACGACGAGATGTTCGCCTCGTTTTCGCGCTGCGCCGACCTTGGCGCGCTGCCGCTCGTCCACGCCGAAAACGGCGACGTCGTCGCGGCGATGACCGAAAAACTGCTGGCAGCCGGTAATAATGGCCCGGAGGCGCATGCCTATTCGCGGCCGCCCGAGGTCGAGGGCGAGGCCACCAACCGCGCCATCATGATCGCCGACATGGCGGGCGTGCCGCTCTATGTGGTGCACGTTTCCTGCGAGCAATCGCACGAGGCGATCCGCCGGGCGCGGGCCAAGGGCATGCGGGTGTTCGGCGAGCCGTTGATCCAGCATCTGACGCTCGACGAGAGCGAATATTTCAACCGCGACTGGGACTACGCGGCGCGCCGCGTGATGTCGCCGCCGTTCCGCAACAAGACCCATCAGGATTCGTTGTGGGCCGGGCTGGCGGCAGGATCGCTGCAGGTGGTGGCGACCGACCACTGCGCTTTCACCACGCA
>Ga0134128_10004916_pt1 | contig 16253 bp, 11 predicted proteins | sample KB31754_FD_96462 | JGI IMG/M metagenome (GOLD analysis project Ga0134128, IMG submission 96462) | Terrestrial soil microbial communities with excess Nitrogen fertilizer from Kellogg Biological Station, Michigan, USA - KB3-175-4 | ecosystem: Environmental > Terrestrial > Soil > Unclassified ...
CCCGATCACCGGCGTGGCAGGCCTCGCGCCGGCGCGCCCGCATCCCCAGTGGGCGCCCTCGGGCGGGATGACGTGGGCCGCGGCCGCCGATGGCCGAACCATCGTGCGAGCGTCGGCCGGCCGGTACGTCGACTCGGCGACGAGCACGAACTCCGTGAACCTCGAGGCCGAGCGCATCGCGCTGTCGCCGCTTGGCACCGGCCGGCTCGTCTTCAACTCTGCGAAGTTCAACTCGCCGGGGTTGACGACCGGAACAGCCTTTCTGGGGACGCTCGAGCAGATCCGATCGGATCTGGCGAAGGAGCTCACGACCACCGATCCGTCTCTGCTGAACATCGACGTGACGAAATCCGCGAACGATCTGACCGACGCCGACTTTTCACAACCGTCGTCGATCCAGGTCAACGTCGGAATCGAGCGGGAAATTCGTCGAGGCCTCATCGCGGGCGCTGACGTCGTGTGGCGCGCGTTCTCCCATACGTTCATCACCGGCATCGACGAAAATCGATCGTCGACCGCGAATCCAGTCATCATCCAGTGCATGCCGCCTCAGCTACTGGATCCCACTGCAGCCACGTGTTCCAACGGACCAATCACCTTCGACGCGACCATCGGACACGCGCGTTCCGTCGGACTGCTCGTCCACGTCGATCATCGTCTCGGCGGCCTCCACTACGTGGCGAGCTACACGCTGAGCTCCTACACGGGAACTTATGGCACCGGCACGAACGGCCCGGGGCAGGGCGCGACGATCGCCACGGGATTCAACAACTTCGACTGGACGGCCAACGTCGGGCCGTTGCCGACCGATCGCCGTCACGTGCTCAACGTCGCCGGCACCTGGACGCTGCCCGCGCGACCGGCGGTGTCAGTCAATTTAACGGTCGCCAGCGCGCCGCCATTCACGGCGTACCTGGGCGGCATCGATCTCGATGGCGACGGCACGACGAACGATCTGCTGCCGGGATCGACCGTGGGCGCGTTTGGCCGGTCGCTGAACGCGTCGGATCTCGTGAACCTGGTCAACGCCTACAATCAGGACTATGCCCCGCACGTCGGCCCCACGGGCACAACGATCCCGCCCCTGACCACCTTCGCGTTCGGCGACGCGTTCAGCACGCTCGACCTTCGCGTCACGAGGACGTTCACGCCGCTCCGTTCGCACCTTCGCGTCGAGGCCATCGCGGAAGTCTTCAACCTCTTCAACACGCAGAACTACGCGAGCTACAGCGGCGATTTGCTCAAGCCGACGACGTTCGGACAGCCGACGGCGCTGGCCTCACAGGTCTTCGGCAGCGGCGGCCCGCGCGCGGCTCAGTTTGGATTTCGGCTGACGTTCTGACCGCCGTGGTCTCGACGGCCCTGTCATGGGCCGTCCGCGACTACCTGGCAAAGTTGACGGGTGTCGCAGACCTCGCGATCTGGGTGCCCGGCAGATTGGAATCACACGGCGCCGGAGTGCTCGCGAACCGCACGTTCATCGACGTGCTGGACAGGATGTCCGCCGTTCCCATCAGCGCCTGAATCTCGAAATTGCAGTCGGGACGCACTGAACTGCCGTCGACCCCGATCACGGTCCGGAACGTGAGGGTTGTGCCGCTGAGGGAGCCGCTGATCGACGAGAACGTCAAGACGTAGCCGGGAGGAAGAGACGGCAGGAATCCCACAGTGCCTGTGACGCTCGTGCCGGTCTGGCTCAGCGTCCACGTCATGTGCAGCTGATTGATGTCGGTCGCGGCGGACGTCCACGTGCCGGCAATCGAGACCGTGACCGCCACCTCCGCCGTCGCCCCGTCGTGCGAGGCCTTCACGACACTGTTGCCATAGCCGACGACCGTGAGCAGACCGGATGCGGTCACCGTCACGACACCCGTGTTGCCGGATGTCCATTGAGCCCGACTGGTCGCGTCGCTCGGCGCGGCGTTCGAGGGAGTCTCGATGGCGGTCAGCTGGCTCGTCTGTCCCACCTCAGTGAAGGTCGAGTTGCCGAGGATCGCCAACAAGGGTGGGCCGCCGCCAGGGCCCGTGGGGCTGCCGCAACCTCCAAACGCCGCCGCCAGCACGACAAGCACAGCCGCCCGAACACAGCTCTTCGCCATGTTGAGGCAGCGTACGGGGGCCATGGCCTGAAATCCTTCGGGTTCTCTGCGATCTTCCTTCGCTCTTTTGCGTATCCTCAGAACAATGGCTCGTCCTTCCAGGCCCGGCGGCTTCTTCGACCTCTACACCAGTGGCTTGAACTCCGGCGACCTCGGGCGCATGTTCATGCGCGACGCGCCGGACGCCTATCGGTACTTCGCGCGCGGCATCGACGTCGACCTCGCCGATCTGCCGTGGTACCGGCGGTGGCCGCTCCTGGTCCGCCGGTTCTTCACCGCCTTCACGATGAAGCTCTCGCCGGCGCGCCGCGTGCTGTTCGCGACGTCAGTGTTCCTGGCGGTCATCGGAATGCTCGTGCTCTTCCGCGGATTCGGTCTGCACGACGTCGTGCTCTTCCCGCTCACGCTCACTCTACCGCTGCCCGAATGGGTCAACGGCACGATGTGGCTGGCGCTCGGCTTCATCGGGGCGAACCTGCTCATCCTGCTCGAGGTCGCCGACCGCCTCACGCTCAAGAGCGAACTGGAAATCGCGCGCGACATCCAGCAGGCGATGCTGCCGAACGGCGTCAAGCACGCCAGTGACGCCGTCATCTTCGGCCTCACGCGCCCGGCGAACACGGTCGGCGGCGACTTCTACGACATCCTCCCGCAGCCCGACGGCCGCGTCGTCATCGCGCTCGGCGACGTCGCCGGCAAAGGCAGCCCGGCGGCGCTCCTGATGGCCCTCCTCCTCGCGATGCTGCGCACGCTCGTCGACGAGGGCCTGGACGGCGCGGGCCTCGTCGCGCGGCTCAACGTGCAGATCGCGCGGCACAGCCCGCCGTCGCGCTTCATCACGTTTTTCTACGGCCTCTACGATCCCCGCGATGGCTCGATGATCTACGTCAACGCCGGACACCTGCCCGGCATCCTGCGACGCGCCGGCGGCACGTTCGAGCGCGTCGGCGAGTCGGGCGGCGGCCTCGCGCTCGGGATGTTCGAGGAAGCGGCCTACGAGGCGCATTCAGTGACCATCGCGCCCGGTGACGAGCTGGTGCTCTTCACGGACGGCATCACCGAAGCCGAAACGCCGGGCGGACGGCCGTTCGAAGAGAGCGGCCTCGAGGCCGTCCTGACTGCCCAGGCCGCGGCTGATCCGGAGACGCTCAGCCGCGCCGTGTTCCGGGCGGTCGAGGTGCACGTCGACTCCGCCAGGCTCGCCGACGACCTCACGACGCTGGTGCTGCGGCGCTCCTCCAACGCCTGATTTCTCCGAGTTGAGCCACGACCCGCCCGGGCGGACTTAACCGGCACCGTCCGGCACCGGTCATGGAACCTTCGAAGGCCCGAGCGTCACAATAGGGGGCGTGGGTGCTCCCACTCCGGTCCAGCATGACCAGCTCGGGTGGAGGGGCCGGGCGCGCGTCCGCCGGCGGACCTGCGCGGCAGCGATGGTCGGCATCGCGCTGCTCGCGGGCGCCGCGCCGTTGCCGGCCCAGAACCCCGCCCCGGACCCGGTCGCGCACCTGCTCACCGACCTCGAGGCCGCCCTCGCCTCGGGCGACCCGACCCGGCTCACCGTGCTCGAATCGCCGGCGCTCCCACCGGAGACCGTCAACGGCATCGCACATTCCGTCGTCGCGGGCCCCGATGCGGTTGTCGTCGTCCGCGAGCGCGCACGGCAGACGACCACGGCGGGCGTCGACGTCCTCGCGGACATCTTTCTCGGACACGGCACGCGCGCGCGGGTCGTCACCTGGCGAATCAGAGTGGCGACGAAGAGCCCGCGGCCGCTCATCAGCGGCGTCGACGAGCAGGGCTCGCTGAGCGATCTGCTGAAGCTCACGCTCGACGAGTCGCATCAGTTCGCCGTCCACAACCTCGTCGTGCGCGCGACGGACCTGACGTTGACGATGGCCTCGGGCACGGCGTTTCTCGGCGAAGCCGACGACGGCGTCACGGCGATGGTGCTCCGCGGCAGGGGCGAGGTGCGATTCGCGCCGCCGGATCGGGCTGAGCAGGGACAGCTGCAGATCTTCGCGCACCAGTCGGAGCTGGTCGCGAAGGTCAGCGACGCCTTCATTCGACTGAATCCCTCGGAGTTTACGACGCGCGTGGCGCAGGCCGCGCTCGAGCCGGTCGCGGTCAATCCGGACGCCCTGGCCAGCGCGCGCGAGACGGTCGACGCGTTCGCGCCGCTGACCTACGGCATCGACCTGCGCGACCTGGGCCAGCGCGGCTGGTCGTTCGAGCCCCACCCCGGCAACGTCGTCGTCGAGTTCAAGGCGGGCGGCCTCGGCTGGTTGACGTACGCCCGATCGCCGACGGAGCTCGAAGACATCTCGCTCTTCAAGCGATCGACCGCGAAGCTGATCTCGTCGTACGCGTCGGCCGAGCGGCTGGCGACACGGGGCCGGTTCTACGACGAGAGCGCGAGCGCGACCTATCACGTCGAGCACTACGACCTGGACGTGACGTTCGATCCGCTGCGGAACCACGTGAGCGGCCGGGCGGTGCTGCGCGCCCGCGTGATGTCGGACGGCCTGAACTCGCTCGCGATTCGGCTCAGCGACGATCTGGCGGTGTCGTCGATTACCGCGCCGGGCGCCGAGCGCCTGCTCGCGGTGCGCATGACCGGCCAGAACCGCGTGCTCGTGACGCTGCCCGGCGGCGTGCCGCGCGATTCCGTGGTCTCGATCGACGTCGCCTACGCCGGCACGCTCGCGCCCGGGCCCTTCGATCGCGAGGCGTGGCCGGCGCGCGCAGGCGATCCCCAGGACATCGCGCAGGATTTCCGGCCGGATCCCGAGCGGACGTGGACGTACAGCAGCCGGCCGGCCTGGTACCCACAGTCGGAAACGGCGGATCACGCGACGGCGACGCTGCGCATCCACGTGCCGGCGCAATATGACGTCGTCGCGAGCGGCGCGCTCGTCCGGTCGTCGGTCAGCGCGCCGACCGCCACGTCACCCGGCGAGCGCACGAGCGAGTTTGCCGCGGATCGACCGGTCCGCTACCTGGCGTGCACGATCAGCCGCCTGTCGCCGGTCGCGTCGACGTCGGCGCCCGTCGCGGGACTGGCGCCGGCCTCGACCGATCGCCGCGCGGTCGCGGCGCCGGGGCCCGCCTCGGTCAACGTCGCGGTCCTCTCGACGCCGCATGCGGCGAGCGTCGCGCGGGCGCTGTCGGTGCGCGCGAGCGACATCCTGCACTACTACGCGTCGCTCATCGGCGAGGCGCCGTATCCGGCGTTCACGCTTGCCGCGATTGACGAGAACATCCCCGGCGGCCACAGCCCCGCCTACATGACCGTGCTGCGGATGCGACTGCCGACGTCGCAGTACCTCTGGCGCGCGGACCCGGTCGCGTTCGACCGCGTGCCGAACTTCCTGCTCGCGCACGAGGTCGCGCATCAATGGTGGGGCCAGGCGGTCGGGTGGAAGAACTACCACGAGCAATGGCTGAGTGAAGGCCTGGCCCAGTATTTCGCCGTGCGATACGCCGGCAGCGTCCTGGGTCCGGAGACCATGAACGGCCTGCTGAACGACATGCGTGATGCGGTCCTCGACTTGTCCAATCCAGGGCCGATTTCACTCGGCTACCGGCTCGGGCACCTGAACAACGACCCGACGATGTTCCGGGTGGTGCTCTACGACAAGTCCGCGGTCGTGCTCGACATGCTGCGCCGCCTGATTGGCGACAAGGCGTTCGATGCGGGGCTCGCCAGGTTCTATCACGCGCATCGGTTCGGTGCGGCGGGCACCGACGACCTGGCCAGGGCTTTTGAAGCCGAGACGCCAATCCAGCTCGATCACTTTTTTGACACTTGGGTGGGCAGCGGGACGATTCCGGAGGTTCGTGTCGCCACGTCGATCGATCCGGGCGGGCGCACCGCCACGGTGAAGGTCGAACCGATCGGCGCGCCGGCGGACTTCCCGCTCACGGTGACGGTTCAGTACCTGGACGGCACCACCGAGGACGTGACCATTCCCGTGATCGGATCGGCGTCACGACAGATTCCGCTGAAGAGCCCCGCGCGGCGTCTGGTGACAAAAGAGGACCTCACACTCGTCAGAATTCATTGATAAACTCGTCTTCTTATGGCGAGCGTCACGCTGACGATCGACGGCAAGGCCGTCACCGTCGAACAGGGTAAGTCCGTCCTCGAGGCCATCATCCAGAGCGGCGGCCAGGTGCCGTACTACTGCTATCACCCGGGCCTCGGCGTCGACGGCTCCTGCCGCGTCTGCATCGTGAAGATCGAGAAGATGGCCAAGCTGCAGACGTCGTGCTCGACGGCCTGCACCGAGGGCATGGTCGTCGTCACGAACTCGCCCGAGGTCGAAGCGGCGCGCGCCAGCGTGTTCGAATTCCTGCTCGCGAATCATCCGCTCGACTGTCCCGTGTGCGACAAGGGGGGCGAGTGTCCGCTCCAGGATTTCTCGTACTCGTTCGGCCCCGAGCGAAGCCGGATGGAATTTCCGCGCCGCGTGTTCGACGGCGAAGGCGTGAAGGGCGACGTCGACTTCGGCCCGACGCTGATGCTGAATCGCAACCGCTGCATCCTGTGCACCCGCTGCGTGCGGTTCATGAAGGAAGTCGACGGCGACGCGCAGATCGGCATCGCGCAGCGCGGCTACGACAGCGAGATCGCGACGTTCAGCGAGAAGGGCGTCGTGTCGCTCCTCTCCGGCAACCTGATGGACGTCTGCCCCGTCGGCGCCATCACGACGCGCGACTACCGCTTCAAGGCGCGGCCGTGGGACAACCCGCAGGCCGTCGACACGATCTGCACCCTCTGCGAAAAGGGCTGCAACACGACCGCGTGGATCAAGGCGAAGCCCGAGTGGGCGAAAGGCGCGCGCCTGATTCGCATGACCCCGCGCCTCAACCCCGAGGTCAACAGCTACTGGATGTGTGACATCGGGCGCTTCGACTATCACTGGGTCGAGAGCGATCGACGCCTGCATCAGCCGCACATCAAGCACGGCTCGACGTGGGATGCCGTGCCGTGGGCCGACGCGCTCGTCGCCGTCAAGGACGCGGTCGACGCCAACGGCGGCGCCTCATCCGTCCGCTTCTTCGTGTCCGCCCACGCGTCGCTCGAGGAGCTTTTCGTCGTCAAGCAGTTCACGACGACGACCGGCGGCGTGACGATGGGCTGGCGGCATCGCGACAAGCCGCAGCCGAAGAACACCAAGTTCAGGATCCCGTCGGTCGACGCGCCGAACGTCCATGGCGCGAAGGACCTGGGGTTTGACGTCGGCGCCGGCACGGGTCCAGCGGACGTCTCGGCGCTGAAGTCCGCCGTCGAAGCCGGCCAGGTCAAGGTGCTTTACATCTTCGATCCGGGTCCGGACGGATCGATTGGCGACACGGACTGGATCGTTGCGGCGCGCGCCGCCGGCAAGATCAAGGCGCTCATCGTCCAGGCCGCGCTCAAGACGCCGCTTGCCGATGCCGCCGACATCCTGCTCGCCGGCTCGGCCTTCGTCGAGAAGGACGCGACCTACACGAACATGACGGGTCACGTGCAGGCGACGTCGCGCGTCATCACGCCGCCGGGCGATGCCGGCGAAGACTGGCAGATCCTCGCGAAGCTCGGCGTCGTCTTCGGCACGACGGTCGCGTTCACGTCGGCGACCGCGCTCCGTGAGGCGATCGCGGCGACGCTGGCGCACCTCCCGAATTACGGCGCGCTGCGCGGCATCGCGTTTTCCCGGCCGGTCTCGGCACGCAGCTGGCTTCAGGCCTCCAATCCGTCGGAGCGTTGGAAGTGGGATTTCATGTTCCAAGATCTGCCGCCCGTCAAGTTCGGCGAGGACTTCGGTCCGCTGCCCCGCGCGGAAGTGATCCCGTTACGCAAAGTCGAGTAGCGCTCCGCCTCGCTCCGCTCGGCGCCGCCGTCCTGCTGACGCTGGGCCTCGGCCAGAGTGCGCCGAAGCTGGCGGAGCTGTCGCCCGTTCTTGCGATGTCGGCGGCGCGCCAGGGCGACACCGTGCGCGGCGCCGTCTCGGTGCGCCTGCCCGAGGGCTACCACGCGCAGTCGAACACACCCAAAGACCCTGCGCTGATTCCGACGCGGCTCACGTTCGAGCCGTCGGACGGCATCGCGGTCAAGGAAGTCGTCTTCCCGAAGACGACCGACATCCAGGTCATCGGCTTCGACGCGCTGCAGCCCGTGTTCGAACGCGACTTCGCGATCGGCGTCGAGTTCACGATCGACAAGACCGCGTCCCTCGGGCTGCATGACCTGACGATCAACCTGCGGTATCAGGCGTGCAACGAGACGCAGTGCCTCGTGCCGACGTCGGTTCACGGCACGTGGAGCATTCCCGTCGTAACTGCCGACACGCCCGTGACGCCGACCGAATCCGCCGTGTTCCAGGGGCTCGCCTTCGGCCAGGGCGCGCCGCCGCCGGCGCCCACGGCGGCCGACCGCGCGTCGCGCCGGGCGCCGCGGCCGCTCGGGACGGACCTCGGAGCGAGCGCGCGGCTCGATCAATTCGCGGTGCAGGGCTCGCCGGCGAGCGGCTACCTTCCAACGAAGGATTTCCTGGCGTTCATCCACGACGCCGAGAACGGCGTCACGCACGGCGGCCTCTTCGACGGCCGCGGCCCGCTGGCGATTCTGCTCATCGTCTTCATCGGCGGCCTCGCGCTGAATCTCACGCCGTGCGTGCTGCCGATGATCCCGATCAACCTCGCGATCATCGGCGCCGGCGCGCGCGCGGGCAACAAGCAGCGCGGCTTCGTCCTCGGCGCGACGTACGGCGCGGCCATGGCCATCGCCTATGGCGTGCTCGGCCTCGTCGTGATCCTGACGGCCGGCACGTTCGGGACGATCAACTCGTCGCCGTGGTTCAACGCCGGCATCGCGGTCCTCTTCGTCGTGCTCGGCCTCGCGATGTTCGACGTCGTCACGATCGATTTCTCGAAGTTCTCGAGCGGGATCCAGTTCAAGCCGGAAAGCCGCGGGTCGCTGCTCCTGGCGTTCGGCATGGGCGCCGTGGCCGCGCTGCTCGCGGGCGCCTGCGTCGCGCCAGTCGTCGTCCAGGTCGTGCTCTTCGCGAGCAACCTCTACGCGACGGGCACCCACATCGCGCTCGCGCTGCCGTTCGTCCTCGGGCTGGGCATGGCGCTGCCCTGGCCCGCCGCCGGCGCCGGCATGGCGCTCCTGCCGAAGCCCGGCAAGTGGATGGATCGCGTGAAGTACGCCTTCGGCGTGTTCATCCTCGCAACCGCCGCGTATTACGGCTACGAGGCCTATTCGATCTTCAGCAACCGGTCGGTCGATCCGTCGGCGGTGCGCGCGAGCGTCGAAGCGCAGCTCAAGGCTGGCTGGTACGCGTCGCTCGATGACGGCCTGCAAGAGGCGACGCGCACGGGCAAGCCGGTCCTCATCGACATGTGGGCCACCTGGTGCAAGAACTGCCTGACGATGGACCGCACCACGCTCGAGGACCCGGCGGTGACGACCGCGCTCCAGAACTACGTGAAGATCAAGTTCCAGGCCGAGGATCCAGACGACCCCGCGGTGAAAAGCGTGATGCAGCGCTTCAACGCCGTCGGGCTGCCGACCTACGTCATTCTCAAGCCCCGATAGCCGTCGGGTTCCGTCTAAATCCCCTGCTGCGGTGTCAAACTAGACCGATATTCCCGGCTTCCAGCAAGACGGAGGTGGTTCATGGGCGTTCGGGCGCGCGTCCCGGCTGCGATTGGGCTCGTCTTCCTCAGCAGTCACCTCTACGCGAGCGTTCCTGCCGTGCGGCAAAACCAGCCCTCGCCTTCATTGGCGGCTTTGCTCGAGGCCTCAGCCGGCTACCTCGACCACTACGCGAAGGCGCTCTCGGCGGTCGTCGCGACGGAAGCCTACAAATTCCACGGCAGCAGCATCCTGAACTCCTACAAGTCGCTCCAGTCCGAGGTGCTGCTCGTCGGCGCGAATGAGGGCTGGATCGAATTCCGTGACGTCTTCGAGGTCGACGGCCGCCCGGTGCGCGACCACGACGCCAGGCTGCAGGCGCTCTTCGCGAATCCTTCGGGCGATGTGCTGGCAGAGGCGCAGAAGATCGCCAACGAGAGCGCGCGCTACAACATGGGCTTCGCGCGCACCATCAACGTGCCGACGATGGCGTTGAGCTATCTGACGCGGCACCTGCAGGCGCGATCGACGTTCCGGATTGAGGGTCGAGAGACGATCGACCAGGTCCCGGTCACCGTCGTGAGCTTCAAGGAGACGGCGCAGCCGTCGCTCATCAGGGTCGCGATCGGCGTGGCGCAGACCTCCGGCCGCTATTGGATCGACGATGCGGGTGCGGTGAGGCGGACGGAGCTGTCGCTGAAAGTACCGCGCGGCACAGTGAACCGTCAGTCGGAGGTCGTCAACGGCGACGTGAGGGTCGACTATGCGATCGATCCGGACCTCAGGATGCTCGTGCCTTCGCGCATGCAGGAACACTACGACCAGCCCCAGCGACTGGACGGCGACGCGGCGTACTCGCACTTCCGGACGTTCGCCGTCGACGTATCGACGCTGATGCGCAAGGGCGGCGGCGGGCGCTGACGCGGCCCGGGATCGATGCGACATCGCCTTGCGCTCGTCCTTGCCGTCACCGCCATTCTGGCGCCGGCCATTCGGCCAACGGCGCGGTCCGTGACCGCCGCGGAGTTGCTCGACCAGTATGCGCACGGGAAGTTCACCGACGTCGTCTCGTCACTCGAGCAGACCAAAGACTTTCACGACTTGCTGGGGCGGTTGAAGCATGACGCGCCCGTGTGGATAGCGGCCGGCGCGAAGCCCGACGACCACGATCGACGCCTCCTCGTCGCAGCGACCGTGGCGCTCGAGGCGGCCCGCCTCGATGAACGGCGCGAGTGGAAGCTCGTCCAGAGTTACTTTCGTCTTCCGACGCTCTACTGGAAGGCTCCCCCGCTGCTCATCGACTGGGGCGCGACGCTCTTGCGTGACGCCGGCCCGCCGCGGGAGTCGGAACGACTCTGGAACCTCGCCGCGATCGCCGTCGCGGAGCGCGCCGAGGACTTCGAGTTCCTGATCGGCAGCCCGTTCGAGCCTCGAACGAATCCGGGCGACGAAATCGCGTTCCTGACGCCGCTCGTCAAGCGCTTCCCCGACGAACCGCGCTTCGTGCTCGCGCAGGGCATCGCGCTCTCGTGGCGAACATGGCCCGCGTCGTACCGGTCGATGCAGGGCCGGTCCGAAGCCCAGGAGTCGTTGGAAGGACTGTCGGACGTCGAAGGCGTCGGTCCGGAAGCCAGGGTCCGGCTCGGCGAGATTCACCTGCGGCACGGCGATGCCGCCGGCGCGCTCGACCTTTTCACGGCCGCGGACCGGGAATCGCGCGATCCGTACGTCGTCTATCTCGCGCGGTTCCTGGCCGGTCAGGCGCTCGAACGGCAGCGTCAGAACGCCGACGCCGTCGCCGCGTATCGAAGCGCGCTCCGCGTCGTGCCGGGTGCCCAGTCGGCGTCGATCGCGCTGGCGGCAGACTTGTTCCAGGCGGACGATCACGTCCAGGCCGGCCGCGTGATCATCGCGAGTCTGTCGAGCGGCCGCGCGGTCGTCGATCCCTGGAGAACATTCGGCGACGGCGACGACCGCTTCTGGCCCGAGCTCATCGCGGCCTTGCGGGCGGAGATCGCGCGATGAGGGCACCCGTCATCGCCGTCATCGCGCTCGCTGCATTCGCCGCGGCAGTGTCGGGAAGAGCGCCGCAGCAGACGGCGAGCTCAGGGCAGGTGTTTCGGGCGTCCACGGACGCAGTGACGGTGGATGTCGCCGTTCGCAGCGGCGGCACGCCGATCGAAGGGTTGAAGGCGGCCGACTTCGAGCTGCTGGACAACGGCGTGCCCCAGCGCATCGAGTCCCTCGACTCGACCGACGCGACGACGCTGCCGGTGGACGTCACGATCCTGGTCGATACCAGCGACGAAGTCGCCGACGAGGCGGACGGCATCAACAAGCAGGTCGCACGGATTGCCGCGATGCTCCGTCCCATCGACCGGCTGCGGGTGTGGGCGCTCAATCCCTGGATCGAGGAGCTGCGACCGCTCACCGCGATCGGCGCGGCGCCGGCGCTGCCGACGGCGGCGCCGGGGGGTCTCGTCGCCGTCAACGACGCGATCGCGGCTGCGCTGATGGCGCCCGTGGCTCCTGATGCCCGGCATCTGGTGATCGCGATCACGAACGGCATCGACACGGAGAGCGTGCTTCGCCTTGACGCGCTCAAAGCGATCGCCGAGAAGTCCAACGCGACGCTGCACATCGCGCAGGTCGACGTCACGGAGTTCATCAAGCTGACGACATTCGAAGGAGGATCCGGTTACGTCCTCTGGAGAACCTCCGCCGAAAAGCTGCGTGAGGTCGCGTGCGATCAGTCGCGTCGATGCCAGCCGACGCACAGTTTCTTCCAGCCGCACTACACGCCGGCGCCCGGCGAAAACCGGTTCGATCCGCTGGCGGCGATCGCCGACGGTACGGGCGGCAAGCTGCACACACTCGGTCTGTTCGTCGAGCACAACGCCGCGGATGTTTTCGCCAACGCGTTCAAGGACTACCAGCAGAACTACGTCCTGCGGTACGTGCCGCAAAATGTGCCGCGGGCTGGCTGGCACACCATTTCGGTCAGGATTCCGGCGCACAGCGGCTACACCATCCACGCACGACGCGGCTATTCGATGGATGACGCCGCGACATCTGCCGCGCCGGCAACCGCAGCGACGGAGGCACCCGCGCCGCAGACGGCGGCGATCGCCACGAAGATCGTTCAGGCGTACGAACGCGGCGACTACGCCACGGTCGAGGCGATCGCGCAGGATTCAGCCGACCTCGAGAACGCGATCCGCGACCTGCGCGCGCTCGGCAATTTATGGCCGCAGACGCCGCACCGAGAGGCGGTGCTCGCCCTCGACCTCGCCGCGGCGGCGTTTGCCAATCCCCGCGACGAGGCCGCGCAGGACGCCGGACCGTGGCTCGGCGATGAGTACCGATGGCTGCGGTCGCCGCTCGGCCCCGGCGCGTTCGAACACGATTGGCTCGCCGCCGAGCTCGCGCTGCTCGAAGGCCTCCGCGATCCGGAAGTCGCCCGTCCCCTCCTGGACATCGTGCTGAAGCGTTTTCCGGGTGACGCGCAATTCCAGTTGGCCGACGCGATTCTCGCCGAACAGTCGTGGATCGCGGCCGGTTCGCCCGTCGAGGGACTCACCGCGGTCCTGCAGAAGTACGACGGCGTGGCCGCGCCATCGAAGACGCCTGCACTCGCCTTCGAGGCGCGACTGCGCGCGGCCTGGGTCCTCCACCTCGCGAGCCGCGACGCCGAGGCGCTCGCGAAGCTCGACACGATCGCAGACACGGGCGCCGATGCCGACGCCCGATACCTCCACCTGCTGTTCCGCGGCCGCATCCTCCTCGCGCTCGGCCGCGCGCGCGACGCCGCCGATGCCGGCCGGGCCGTCGTCCTGATGCGGCCAAACGCGAAGTCGGCGCACGAACTGCTGGAGCAGGCCCTGCTCGCGGCCGGCGACGCGAACGCCGCCAATGGGGATACCCTCGCCGCGCCGGCGGTCGACGATGCCGCCGACCCCTGGTCCGGCTACGACCGGGGCAGCTATCGCGGTTTTCCAGCGCTTCTCGACCAGCTCCGAGCCGGCGTCCGGTAGAAGCCCCGACGCCCTGATACAGCCTCTCCGCGGGCCCCGCGATCACGCCAATGGGCGTGTGATAACATAATGTCTTGAGTGATGTAATGGTGCGCACGCAGATTCAGCTCACCGAGGTGCAGGCGCGGCGGCTCAGACGGCTCGCGGCCGCTCGAGGCCGGTCGATGGCCGACCTCATCCGCCGCAGCGTCGATGTTCTGCTGGCGGATCCGGCGGCGGCCGGCGATGCGGAACGGCGCGAGCGCGCCAAAGGCGTCACCGGCCGTTTTCGATCGGGCGCCGGCGACCTCTCCACCGCGCACGACCGACATCTCGCGGACGCCTTTCGCCGATGAGCACCTTCGTCGATACGAGCGCGCTTCTCGCGGTGCTCGACGCCGACGACACCCAGCACGCCCGGGCCGCCCGCGCCTGGACCGACCTTCTCGACGGGGACGAACCCCTCCTCACGTCCAACTACGTGCTGGTGGAAGTCGCGGCGCTCGCGCAGGCGCGCCTCGGTCTCGACGCGGTGCGGGCGCTCGATGCCGACATCGTGCCGGCCCTGGCGGTCGTCTGGGTGGACGAATCCCGCCATCGCGCCGCGATGCGCGCCGTCCTGACGGCGCGCCGCCGTGGTCTGAGCCTGGTGGACTGCGTGAGCTTCGACACGATGCGCCAGGCCGGCAGCAGGCGGGCCTTTGCCTTCGATCGGCACTTTCAGCAGCAAGGATTCGAGTTGATCCCGTAGTCCGCTACGGTCCAATCCCTGCGATCTGCAGCGCTCCGGGCGCGATCCGAACCGCCAGCTCGCCGCTCGTTTCGAACGTCTCGCCATCGACGTGACAGATGAGCCGGTCCCCCGCGACCGACGCCTCACGGACGCGATACCGGAAGATGCCCTTGGCCGGCCTCCGCACGCCAAACGCGAGTCGCCGCATCCGCCAGATCTGGGCGAACGCCGAGCCGTCGTCCACGATGACGGCGTCGAGCCGGCCGTCGGCCGGGTCGGCGTCAGGGGCGAGCATGAGCTGGCCGCCGTACTCGCGGCCGTTGGCAAACGCGACGAGGAACCGGGTGCAGTCCGATGTCTCGTGCTCGAGCCGGACCCGGTAGCGCAGCGCCCGGTACGTCCAGACCGCTTCGAAGACCCTGAGCAGGTACCCGGCCTGCCCACGACGGGCGCCGGCATTGAATCGCTGGCCGACCGCCGCATCGAAGCCGATGCCCGCGACGTTGAGGAAATGCCGGCTGCCGAGGTACCCCACGTCGATCGCGCGGCTCTCGCCCGAAAGCGCCCCTCGAATCGCGGCATCCGGATCTTCCGGAATCCCGAGCGTGCGGCCGAGCCCGTCGCCGGATCCCGATCGCACGATGCCGAGCGGCGTCGAGGTGCCGACGAGCGGCGTGGCCGCGTCGTTGACGGTCCCGTCACCGCCCCACGCGATGACGACCTCCGCGCCGCCGTCGACGAGATCGCGCGCGATGGCGCCGGCCTGATGCGGTCCGGTCGTCGTGACGACATCGCCGGCGACGCCGAGATCGGCGAGTGCGCGCCGCGCCCGGTCCGCGCGCGCGGATCCTTCACCGGCCCGGCGTCCGGCCGCGCCGGACACGGGATTGACGACGACGCCGGCGCGGTGGATGCGGCTCACGTGTACCTGTGCGGTGCTATAGTAGCGACCTGATGGCGCAGGAGAAGAATCGCGGTCTCGTACTGCTGTTTCTTCTCATGTGCGTCGTCGCCATCGTCGGCGCGTTTCAAGCGGTCTACATCGAGCGCCTGCTCGCGACGGGCCGCGCGGCGGCCGACGCCGCCGATCGCGATACCCAATCCGCTATTGTCGCCGTCGCCGACTTCCGGGCCGCGGAAGCGGGCTATCTCGCCACGGGCCAGGAGCCGTCCTATTGGATGTCTCGCGCCGACGCCCTCGCGACGTCGATTGGCGACGCCATCACGAGGCAGAGCGCGGCCACGCCAGGCGCGCAGGCGCGGACGTCGTTCGACGAGGCCGCGGGCGCCATCGAGGACGTGCGCAAGCTCGATCATCGCGCCCGGACACTCGTCAAGAACGACCAGCGATTCGTCGCCTCGGACGTCATCTTCATGGACAGCCTGCAGGCGGCGAATCACCTGACGCAGGCCCTCGAATCGGCGCGCGACGCCGACCAACAGGCGCGCGAGGATCAGCTGGCGACGCTCGGCCGCGTGAGGCTCGCGGCGCTCGGCGGGACGCTGGGCATCGGCCTCATCGGCGCCTGGGTGCTGCTCTCGCGTGCCCGCACCCTGGCCGCGCTGGAGACTCCGGTCACCGCGGACGCCGCCGTTGCCGCTCCTCCGCACACGTTGTCGCTCGGATCCATCCAGCCTCCCGCGCTCTCGCCACCCCCGCCGCCAGTTCCGGAGGTCAATCTCGCCGACGCGGCGAGCCTCTGCACGGACCTCGCGCGCGTCCTCGACACGCGTGACGTGCCGGCGCTCTTCGAGCGTGCCGCGCAGGTGCTCGACGCGAA